>Ga0209337_1000347_pt1 | contig 36992 bp, 36 predicted proteins | sample LinPmetageLP53_FD_184044 | JGI IMG/M metagenome (GOLD analysis project Ga0209337, IMG submission 184044) | Marine viral communities from the Pacific Ocean - LP-53 (SPAdes) (version 2) | ecosystem: Environmental > Aquatic > Marine > Oceanic | place: Pacific Ocean | collected 2010-02-08
AAAGCGGCCTGTCCCTCAAAAGGGCCGGCCGCTTTTTTATTGCTGGATCCGCTCACAAGCCGGTCCACCATGTTGGCGCGGGATGGAGCAGTCCGGTAGCTCGTCAGGCTCATAACCTGAAGGTCGTTGGTTCAAATCCAACTCCCGCAACCAACTTAATAGCATAAAGTCAATGACTTAACGAAAAGCCTCGGTCGAAAGATCGGGGCTTTTGTTCGTTTAGACCCTATCACATTGCTAACACATTTTGACGAATTGACTAAAACCTGATAGCTCTAGGTTCTGATCTTCAAAATGATGGAGCGGTTTCGTGAAAAGCCATCCAATATTGAACGGCAAAGTTCAGCTCTACCGGCGCGGCGATAGCCGTATCTGGCAGTGTTCGGCATCGGTTGGCGGCAAACAGCGGAGGGCGACTACCAAGCGTGAAAGTCTCGCGCTTGCTTCTGAATTTGCCGAAGACTGGTATCTCGCTCTGCGGGGTAAAGATCATGCCGGCATTCTCCTTTCGGAAAAAAGCTTTGCCCAGGCCGCCCAGCAATTCCTTTCGGAATATGCGGTCATCACGGAAGGTGAGCGCAGCCAAAAGTGGACCGAGGGCCATGAAATCCGTCTTCGATTACATCTTTTGCCATTCTTCGGAGAGCTAGGCGTCTCGAAGGTTAATCCAGCCAAAGTGCAAGATTACCGGGTTCACCGTATGACATCCAGGCTTGAGCCTAATCCGGCCTCACGGAGCAATCGCCCGTTGGTGGACAAGCCGCCGGCGCGCAGCACATTGCACAACGAAATCGTTACACTCCGCATGGTCTTGAAGACAGCTATCCGCAATGGCTGGCTAGAACATTTGCCAGACTTGTCTCCGCCATACAGAACGCAGGGCAAGATAGTGCATCGGCCCTGGTTCAGCCCGGTTGAATATAAGCAGCTTTATGAAGCTACACGCGCTTATGCGCGTGAGCCCTATCATGAACGGGATCGTTGGAATGCCGAGCAGGTACATGATTATGTGCTGTTCCTAGCCAACACGGGCCTCCGGCCCGATGAGGCCAAGAACCTCCAGCACCGCGATGTGGCAATTGTCGAAGATGATGCGAGCGGCGAGACGATCCTTGAAATCGAGGTGCGGGGTAAGCGCGGCGTTGGCTATTGTAAATCTATGCCGAGCGCCGTCAGGCCTTATGAGCGACTGCTCGATCGGGCAAAGCCGGTCCAAACTGAAAGTCGCCGTGAAAAGCAGCGACGCCGTAAAGAAGGCCTACCGCCGCTGTCTGAAGACCCGCCGCAACTCGAATACCCTGACCTAAGAGATCCAGTCTTTCCCGGCAACCATGTGAGATTGTTCAACGGCATTTTGGAAAGGGCAAACCTCAAGCGTGACCGGGACGAAAAGCCGCGCACTGCGTATAGCTTGCGTCACACCTATATCTGCATGCGGTTGATGGAGGGTGCCGACATCTACCAAATTGCTAAGAATTGCCGCACCAGCGTCGAGATGATCGAGAAATTCTATGCCGCGCACATCAAGAGCACCCTTGATGCGGCCTCGATCAATGTCCGCCGTCCTAAGCGACCTGCGGGATTGAAAACATCAGCCCGCCCTGTGATCGGAATTGACGATGATTAGTCTTGCTAACGGTATGGTCGAGAAAGACCACTGTACGGTGGTATAACCATACCAATGAGGCAGACTGACCAAAGGGGCAGCGCCTCTGTTTTCTGCGAAATGACAGGCAATGGCCAGTCATGTTGGCGAAGTAAATCCCGAAGGCGACTGAGCCATCGCCTGAATTTTTAGAAAGCCCCTCAGACCGCCATATTTGTCAGTGCTGAAAGCTCGAACTGGAAGAGACATCAATTTCTGATCAACAGCGATTTACACAAAACCGTAGACAATTTGCCCGGGAAAATGGTCCATTTCCGGAAATCATGAATTCGCTCGAAGATCGAAGCACGGAAATGCTAAGATTGAGTCGGTAGTCTCGTTCGACTCAAAATTCCGTTCCGCAAGGAGTGTGGGTTCGATTCCCACCGCCCACACCATCTAAATTAGCAGGCTCCGATAAGCCGACCGTACGGTGGGCAGGAGCCTGCATTAGCGGATCGCTTGGGGACGCACGTCCCGCGCTCCGCGTTCGCGAAATGACAATCGAAGGTTATTGTCATGTTGGCCTAAGAGATCCCGGACGGGATTTGGCCATAACCACAAATTTACGGCGCGATGCGCCATTCTGCCTTTGGTAATTGACTGGTACGGTGTTTTGTCGATCCTCTATAGCGCTTGCGTCGTAGATGCGCTTAGCCACCAGAACAGCTTTGACTTCAGCCAGGTCTTTTCAGCGAATAGAGGGGCGCTGTTTCAATTCATGGGATTGGGTTGCGGCCGCCCATCCTTGCACCAGTGCACTTGACCATTCCTGAGCCAAAAGTGGCATCCACAGGCATTCCTTTGATGCACCGACGGATGGATCGTAGGTCGCAGCCAGAAATCAGTGACGAGCGTCCATCGCGGTCGGCGTTGAGGGTTGAGTGAAAGTGAAATCATCTCTCCGCAACCGCCGGGGCAGGACATGCCGGCCCATTTTTTAATTTTGCCGCTCTCCACCGAAACCATGGTGCCTGGTTCAATTGAAGCACGATCTGGCAATATTTCCTCTCGCTTGACCTGAAATTCAAAGCGCAGCCATCCAAGCCGTTTTAGCGTTTTTGCAAAAAATGCTCTCATTTCAGCTCACCATGTCAATAAAGGGGGTCACGTCGCCGCGTCCCAAAGTGCTTGGGTTCTCGCAACAGGGACAATCCGGCTTTGGAGGTAATCCCAGCACCCGCTCATCGCGCGCGTGAAACCTGCGAATGCGGGTTGGCAGCATGCCGGAAGGCCCGGCAAAACCTGTAATGCCGGTCAACCACTCATTCACCGCCATGCTGGCAGCTTCAGTGGTAAACGTCACCACAGCTGGGGACGGATCACCTTCACCGAGAACATATGCCTCTTCTTTCAGCTTCTGGTATGCGTTGGGATCGGTCCGACGCAGCGTCTCTTCGCGCGCACGTCGAGGATCGATGAAACCTCCACAGAGCAGACATGCATGCCCAACAACCAATGTGGAGACTCGAGCAAATAGATCAAAGGACTGATCGTCTCGGCGTTGCATGGCCAAACCCACATCAATGACAGGGATGCCGTAAAACCGTGCGAACCGGTTTAAGAACAATCGCCCCGCGTGATCGTCCGTGCAGCAAAAAATCACATCACAGGCCTTCAAGGAGTCCCACGTTGATGGCTCTCCCGCCCATGCATCGATTGTTACTAGTGACATGCCGAGGTCTGCTTCAGAAACCGTGCGAGCGTGAATATCGGCCTTGAGGGCCTTTGCAGCCACATCCCCTTGTCTCGCTCCGTGAAGCCGGTTGAGATTTGACTGTTCTGCACGGTCCTTCTCGAACATGACCGCTTCACGAATACCGAGCCGCATCAGGAGAGGAAGAACAGCACTTCCCGTCGCTCCGCCTCCCGCAATACCGCACCGAAACTTCGTCAGCATCTGAGTCGTATGTTCACCAAAGAGCCGAGTCTGGCGGTCTAAAAATGCAATCTCGGCATCATCGTCGTAATCCAGCTTTAACCGTGGTCCTGAATGGAAGATGCGAGTGATGTCGACCGGCTTTTCTTCTGACATCCAGATACGGGCAGCGACTTCGCCGTTACCCGCAATGACGATGCTGATAAGGCCCGCCGCACCTTTCATCAGCGCTGTACGCGCAAGTATCGCTTCGTTCTGATCATCTTGTTCAGAGAACGCGGCCCTGCCTTCGGGATGGGTATGGACAAGGGCAGGTACCAAATTGTCGGTCAACGCATCACCAAGCAACCGCATAAATCCGTCGGTTTGCCAGGTCACATGGCGGTTTGAGGCCGAAATCAAATCGGCAGGATCAAGGTTCGAAAACGCATGCGAGATCAGACGAGTACGCGGTGCCCTGGACCACGGGTCCATTTGGATGTCAGCGCGCCCAAACAGCATATATGCCGAACGTTCAGCACCGGCCCCTTGCGTCAGCAAGGACCGGATGCCGTCTTCATGTGGCTTTAGCAGAACGATATCTAAGGCGCCTTTCATGTCCGCGCCCCAGCCAAAGCCGTCTTGATACGCGCCACCATAGTGCGCAAACCATCAATGCCTGGACGCCAGGCATTGTTGTGACGCGACCAGCGCTGCCAGACCCGCCCAGCGAAATTGTGCTCGACCGTGCAGGCTTTGGGAACCTGCCCGGTGCCCTTCAGAACCAATTTCGGCGAAGCATAGAACATGTCCGGCGGGCAATCAGGGTATCCGCCTGGCAACAGCACCAGAATATCAGCCGTTTCGCATTCAAACTTGCCAGCAGGCAGTTTTAGCGATTTCAGCACAATACCGGTCTGATTACCTTCCTGGACGACCTCAAAATCATATCCATGTCCGGACAGGAATGACTGATCGATCGATGGAAGAACATCGCCTTCGGTCGTCTGATCGATCAACGAGACAAAGCGCTCGACACCTTTCTCGGCAAGATTAACGACGTCGGTATCAGAAATCTTGAGGTCATGTTGACCAGGGATTTCCTGCCAGAGATTGTAGTTTTTCGGCAGATCGGCAAGCTTGCGAAGGACGAAGCCGCTAATACAGGCATGCGGCCACTCCAGATCCTTATCGTCAATCTTGAACTTGAAGCTGCGATCGGTGCGAGCAACAAGTACTTTTTCAGCACCACGCCCACGAAGATCATAGCTTTCATCAAGGCGAAGATCCTCGAAATCGCCATTTGGAAGAATTGCGATTGCGACATGTTCATCGACCGGATGGCTGCCGTTTGCTTCAATAATTTGACGACCGAGAACCTTCGGATCGTCAAAAATGTGAGGTTTGTAGTCGAGATTTTCATCTGCAATGAGAACGCGGAAGCGATCATCTTTTTCGTTCGGTTTCATAAGTTTAATACCTTGTTTGTTACGAAGCACCGGCCTCATGCCTGTGCTTTCACAAGGTTAATCGCTGGCCCAGCGGGAAACCGGTAAGTCAGTTCAGATTTTTTTTCGCAAGACTGCCCGACGGTATGTCTGTGCAAATGAAAAAATATGGGCAGCGCGGACAAGTTCTCGCTGGCTGCTTGGGGCTGGCCGGGAATCTACCCGACATGATCGATGATACAGCGCTCTCAATCCGCTTTTTGCGGTAATTGAGCTTTGTCGTCCCCATATCTACCGGTGAGCGCTGCTCATCAGTCAGAAACACAAATTCGATGTCACCTATTGATTCTGCTGCGAGCTGATAGGCCGCAGCATCCAGTGTATCAGTTGACGTGGAAGTTTTTCGGCCCGTTCTGATGCGCCTGAAAATGAGCCGACCATCAGAGCTGGTCGTGCGTTCATCCGGTCGCACGATAATCTGCGCGCCGGCCAAATTCAAAACGAGGTCGGTGACTGCCTCGGGTACCTCATTGCTGCGTAAATTGAACAGATATGAAAGCAACTGTCGCCCGATGCGTTTATAGTCATCTTCATATCCGTGATCGACCGGACCCCTGGTTTCCCAGTGGCTTTGAAAGAGGCTGTCTAGCTCCGCTTCAGTCGCCACCGTAGTGGCCGGGTTTACGAGATCATGGATTGCGCCTTGAACTGCTGAGTGCATTTGCATGAAGGCAGTTTCCGTTCGCCGACCTCCCAGCCTTAGAGCGTGTGTGTACAGAAACCGCCTTGGACATTTTTCGTAGAGCGCCAATTGAGATGGTGTGATCACCAAGGGCGTGTCGAAGGAGACGCCAACTGCCTTCTTACTATCGACTGATGAGCCTGATACTGCGATTGGCGTTGGAAACTCGAGTTTATCCACGATGCGATCGATAAATTTGGACCGCTTCTGTGATCTACCATCAGCCTGTTTTGACGGGGCGTACATCAAAAGCTCGTTTTCAGCTCGAGACAGTGCAACGAAAAACAGACACTCCTGTTCTTCGTCATGCCCAGCTCTAACGGCATCCTTTCCTGAGTGAATTGCGCCCTCGATCATTCCATCAGGCGGAGCCGGAGTATTCTGCCGTGCAGAAGATGGCATTGAACGCCCGGTCAAGCTTGGAAGATGCAGTGTCTTAAACTCCAAACCCTTACTTCCATGAATTGTCATCAGGCGAACCGCATTCAGAGATTGGGCCGCTACTGGCAAGTCACGCAAATCTCTTTCATCGGAAAGGATCACTAGTCTGCGAATATGGTCGAGAAGAAGCGTGACGGGATATCCTTCTCCGTCTGCACGAACGGAACGCAAGAAATTCTGGAATTGCCACAAGGCTATCGCTGGTAATGATGGTTCGTCAGCCGCCTGGTTGACAAGGTCGCGGACCAGATTGGAATTGTCCAAATAAATCGCTGTAAAAGCGCGCCAAGGAGTGGATGTTTCTGTGAGCCCGTCCAATGTGGCGATGATCGAAGCAAGGCTGTGTCGTCCATTTTGGCTCAGATCAGCAAGGCTGGACAGGCATTCCTTCCATTCAAGTGGGTCCGGTTCAGGAATAGAAGCCATATGATGTGCGCATTTTGATACGTCATCTACAGACAACTCGAAGCCAGGCATGGTGGCCACGCAACCAAGGCCCATGCCGCGCGGGTCGGTAAGCAGAGACAGGAACGCCAGCGCCTGCTTTACTTCGGGTCGATCAAAAAGCGGTCCTAGAAATAAAACTGGGACGCCATGGGCCTCCAATCCCTTAGCAACGGCTGCCAGGCGATCATTGGCCTTGCATAAAACCGCTTGCTCTTTGAACGGAACGCCATTTTTATGCGCAGTTTCTATCCGGGCAGCAATTTCAGCAATTTCATCCTCTTTGCTTTCAACAGCGACAAAGGCTGGTAGCTTGCCTGCTACCTTTCTGTGGGCGATGGCTTCGACATTGGGTTCCGCAGCAAGCATGTCAGCTTCTGCGAATTCGACAAACGCGTCGCAAATCTCCTGATAAGAACGATAATTCGTTTTCAGGCTTTTGACTGCGCCGCCCGCGAAATCCTCGTCCTTAAATCGTTCCAGATTGAACGAAGACGCGCCGCGGAAGCGATAAATTGATTGTTTGGCATCGCCTACTACCCATAGGCCTTCGCCGCTCGGCTTCATCGCGCGTAACAGCCGGACACTGGCTCTGTTTACGTCCTGATATTCATCGACGAGGATGTGTTCATATTTGTTTTGCAGGTTAGTGCAGACCTCGACATCGCTTTCCAGCAACGTTGTTGGTAATGCAACCAGATCGCCGAAATCTACGAAGCCACCATTTTTCTTAAGGGTTTCATAAGATTGATAAACTTGAGCGATTTCCTGGCAGCGTTCAGCGGCTTCAATTTCCTCGTCTGAGGCGGCCTTCGCTTGCATTGCGTCAGCGAGTTTTTTGTAGCGGGGCGCATCAACCACTTCATCTTTCGCACGGGAAATCGCCGACAGGATATCTTTGAGTTTTTCGGTAGGATCCCACAGGTCCTTAAAATGAGACAAGGACAAGCGAACGAACTCATTTTCGAGTAACGCTATGGCATCGGTTGTATCGAGTGGTGTTGGATCAGCGGGAAGATCCAAACGATCATGAAAGCGGCGAACAAGGTCGAGCCCAAAGGAATGAAAGGTTCCTATCCAGATAGCCCCGGCTGCCTCGGGCCACAAAGCAAGCGCTCTTTCCAAAAGCTCTCCAGCGGCCTTGTTTGAAAATGTGAGAACCAAGATTGAGCCTGGATCGACACCTTTGTCCCTAAGATGTTCGAGCCGCCCCACCAATGTTTGAGTTTTTCCCGTACCTGGTCCAGCTCTCAGCAGCAGGGCACCTTCCGAGTGGATTGCAGCTTCACTCTGTTCGGGGTTAAGCGGTTTTGGCTTCGATGATTTAGGCGATGCAGGTTCAATTTCAGGTAGTAACAGAGCATCGAAAAGTTGGACTGCGACCATATCGTATGGTGCCCCAAGCCGATCCGTGATCTGTTTTGCCGATAGGCTTTCCACGAGATACCATTCTCGCGCCAATGATCTCGGAAAGAGCAGCTCGCGGGCAAACAGGTCCATCAAGACTTCCTGACGACCTTTGTGACTGTAATCGACCAGGCGCTCCGCGCCGGTCGCCGATGGATCGGCAGAACGAGCCGGATCAATCTCAATTACCGGTTCTGCAGCATCGGTGCTGTCAAACTCGTCATGCCCGATTTCGTGAGCAATCAGAAAGGCGTTCAGAAACTTATTGCCTGTGTCTTCATGGCGAATGGCCTTGGAATCAGCATCGAAAAGTGCGCGGCCGCCTTCCAGTTGAGCATGGCCTGGGGGATAGGAGCGCACTTCGATATCACGTCTTTTGGCTTCCCGACGAACAAACGCCAGAGAGTCTTCCGGATCGCCACCCTTTGCAACCAAATTCGCATGGAACTCGGCGGCCTTTTGTCTGGCAAGCTCAATCCGATCCATTTGATGCGGACAATTTGTTTAAAGATTCCATTTCGCTTTCATCCAAATCCAGGCCAGCGACAAAATCATCAAATTCAACTGCCGCAGATCCCTGCGGTTTTGCATCGGCCTTGTAGGCCATTTGCGGGGCAGGTCCTGCTGTATTTTGAAGATGGTCGATCAGCTGATGGATACTTACTCTGGCGGTTCGCGCGAGATTTCCGACTACGGCACCAGGAATTGAACCAAGGCGGATTTTTCTATCGCGAAATCCCGCAACGAAATCTCTTGGAAGGCCCAAACTCTGGGCCAGTCCGCGTAGATTGGTTCCGGATAGAGCATTCATGACGACGGTTGTGCTCTGTTGAGAGCTCTCATCTGCCAATTTTGTTTCCAATGGCATGCGATCAACCGCGACTGACAGATCAACCAGGCGCAACTCGTGATATAGGTCAGTTAGCTCCACTGCGAGCGAAGGGAATCTTTGGACGTAATTCTGTAACGTCTCGGGGCCTAGCGACGGCTCCGTTGCGAAGTCATCGAGAATGTCATCTTTATCTGTTTTAGCTGACATTCTTAGCCTCCGTTTCTAGTATTTGCTGCAATTTCTTGACTGCTCGATCACGACGATTTCGGACTGTCTGTGGACCACAACCAAGAAGTTTTGATATCGTTTGAACTTCTGGGTCTTTGCTCTCGCTCGGTATTTTTGCAAAAATCATGTTGATCACTCGCCTTTCGTCTTCTGGAAGGGTGTCAATCGCTCGTTGCAGTTGAAACCGGTAAGTGATTTCATCTTCAATGCTATTTGAAGCAGGATTCAATCGGGCGAGGGCTTCCTCCACTTCAAAGGGAATATCCCCATCCTCATCATACTCAAGCTGTGTTGTTGGCTTATCCCGCCTATACATTTTTCGCATCGCATCATGTTTGCGCCGGGCAATCATATGGTCAAATGCGACTTCGAAACCGTCAAGCTTCTCGTCGTAAACTTGCCGATCGCACATGACCCGTTCAGCAAAATCATCGAGAACGAATTCCTGAAGATCCAGCAAATGTGCGACGGCACCATCTTTCTCGCCTAGGCGGACTTCAGAATGTGGGCACACTCTCTTTATGCGTGTTTGCAGAAGCTGATACAGTGCTCCAAACTGGGCATCGCTATTATGTGTTTTTGTTTGCCTCAGAAAGTACACCAGCACCTCTGAAGGAATGTACTCGGAATGCGTTCGGGCGCTGATCTCCGCACGATCGCAAAGCTGTTCAGAGGTCAATTCACGACATACTTGGATGAGCGCTACTGTTTCAGGTCTCCGCTCATAAAGCTTCCCTTCCTCAGTCGTCTTTCTAAGTGGCGGTAGATTGTCCATTCTTGCGATCTTTATAGTAATTTACGAGCAAAGTCTCATATGTATTATGGCTATAGAATTTTTTATGCAGAGGGTAGGCTTTTGATGATTTAGCTATATTGAAATCTTAGTGTGAGTGACAGGTAGAATGTTTGCGATTCGCTGTTTACGGCTGCTGTTAAATGGCTAATTCGTAAGGGATAGGAAAGATCTACTCGGCAACGCTGCACATTCTGCGTGTTTGAGAAACTGCCTGGTTGCACGTTGCCATGATTGATCTGGCTTGGAGTTGAATTGGTATTTTCATTCAGAGCCGCTGTGTAGTCTTGGTTCGCAAAATCTATGAGTAAATTCGAGTGCGAATTACTTGATACGAATTTCCGCGAGGCTGACTTTGAACCCCAAGGGCAGTAAAATGGTTGAAATGAGGCGCGACTGGCTTGCGTGCATGGAATCGCCTGGCGCTTTCACTTCCACAAAGCGAATATCGTCACCGTTCCAAAGCGTCAGATCGGGCCAACCGGCGCGAAGATCGTAGGGTGCTTTCGCAAATAATTGTGCAATCTGTGCAAGCCGTTCCGGACCTAGATGATCGAATAATTCGAGGACATGATTCAATCGGACAGTCGGGTAATATGCGGGCGACACTCCGGCAGTCGCTGAAATGATTTTCCAATTGTGCTTGAGCTGCTCATGCGTTGCGCGAGTGAGCGTCCCAATCAGCTGGTTAGTGTCGAATTTGTCTTGGTCAAATGCAACATTCTGAGCGTAAAGGGCCTCTATAAAAGTGTCGGCATTCCTGCGGTCCAGTTTTGTGAATGATGCGGCTTTAATGAGCGTCAACATTAGGCCGCCTTCTGCTGCGGCCCCGGCCCAACCAGCATTCTCGTAGTGGGTGAGGGTGGCTTCTTCGACCGATGACCAGGCATCGCGCGTTTGGAACCGCCAATTATTCTTTTCTCCAGCTTCCAGGTTCACCACTTCATGCTCAATGCCCAGCCGATGCGCTTGCCGTTCAAACTTCCCCATCTTTTTGACGCTACCTTGTTTGGATTTGGGGGTGAGGGACTTTCTTAGCTTTTCGGCTCGTCTTGAAACGCCAACCTGCGGATCAATCGTCAAAGCTTTGTCATAAGCCTTTAATGCTTCAGCTGGCTTGTCGGAGGCTTCGTGGATTTCGCCAAGCAAGCGTAATGCGCGTGCCTGATGCCAGCCTTCTCCCTGTTCGATTGTGCGGTTTAGCCCATCGATCATTGCGCTCCGAAGGTCGCTGTCCGGTTTGCTATCAACACCTTCAAGAACTTTACGGATGATATTGATATCGCCATCGGCTATTTTCCGCTCTTGCCATCCGTCACGGTCAACCATCTGACCGTCGAAATTGTAGCCAACGCGCTCATCACCTTCGCATATGATGAATAACCGCCGATTTACGCTGTCAAATTCATAGCCGCTCGCCCATCCGGTTTCAGGCTCCCATCGCGCCATTTCCCGCGCTTCCTCAAGATCGAACAGGATGTAGCGGCAACTGTCATCGCTGCCGGGCGCATTGGCCGTCTGGCAAATGGCATATCGGCCATCTTTGGACAGGCCATTGCTTGAAAGGTTGGCCGCTAGATCTTTCGCAATGAGCTGCGTTCCATCCACAGAGAAAGCGTGGAAACGTCCATTCAGTCCGTCTCCGAACATCCAGTCGTTGAAAATGAAAGTACCATTGTCAGCTACCTGTCCGTCGTTTGGTCGTTCGAGCCTGCCTTCCGCTAATATCTGGTCTTGTGATAGCAACGTCCATGATCCATGCCCTTCATAACGATGACCGCCTCTCGTGCCTTCGGGATTTCTATCAGACCAGATGAGGCGATATTGTCCATTCGGCGATTTGGAGGAACGACCAATAAAATCGAGCGGGTCGATAGAGATGAGACCATGACCAAATTCTTGGATTTCAAGGTCCTGGGATGACGCTGGTGGCTCATTGGATTTGGTTTCAGCATCAGTTCCAAATAGTCGCTTGAGAAATGATCTCATTTTGCGGCTCTTGCGCAGTCGGTCATGCGGCACCGTTGAGGGTTTGCTGGAGCTCTGCAATTTTCTCGATGATCGCATCAAACGGCGGCGGATCGCCAAAAATCATCGTGTTCATCGCTTTATAATCCTGCCGAAGGTCGTCAACCATTCCTCCCTCGGGGCATAGCGCAAATGTTGGAGGCTGCGCGGAAGCCAGATCAAAGGGCGGACGGTTGAAAAACATGCGGGCGTGCGCGACGCAATCCTCACCCAGCGCCCGGTTTTCGGTAGCCGATTGTCCCGTTTCCGACTGGATCAGACGGTATAAATCATAATAGTGGCGCGAAATACGCTGGCCGTTACCGCGCAGTTGGCCTCGGATTTCATACCATCGGCGCAGCCCGTGCAGGATCACCACCTTGTCCCAGAAGGTTCGCTCGGCATCGACAATGGTGACATTGGGAACGGCCAGATCAATCCCAGGAACATCGGTATCAACATAAGGCGTTATCGACCGGTTGGAGTTTGGATCGAGTGCCGATTTAGCGCCCGATTCAATTTTTACTGATTTAGCGATATAGGCGTCGGTCGGTGTTATGCTGGGATAGATAACCAGCAAGGTTTGCCGGTCGGCAGGGTCCGCCTCTATCCGGATCGCATTTTGCTCCAGACCATTTCGGGTGCAGGCATTTTCTGAAATCGCTGAAAGGTGCTGCATCAGCGGGCCATTTATATATGCTTCGCAAGCGTCTTTGATCGCATCAAGCGCTTTCTGGCGCTTTTTGCCGCTCAACGCGGCCAGTTCATTGATCGATGCGGGAACGCCGAGATCATCGCGAAAGACTGTGACGTCGATGTCTTCTGAAAATCGCTGTATCAATCCGAACCCCTTGGAAAGCGAGGTGCCACCTTTGAACAGTAGGCGCGGGCCTTCGGTGATGCCATTGAACAGGGCATCAAGCGTCCAGCAGACCCAGAAATCCTTTTCGACATTTTGCGGGGTTGTTCCCATGCGTTGAGCCGTTGTGGTGAACAGACCTTGGCGCGTATCAATATCGGCCCGCAAGATATCGTCAAAAGCTGGATTCATGCGGACGGCGTTTCGTTGGAAACAAGCGGACGGAGCAATTCCTGCATCCAGGCCGGAAGGGTGGACATACCATTGGTCAGGTCAGCACGCAGCTTCGTCCCATGCTTTGGGTCTTTGAGCAGGATCGATAGTTTGTTCTTCCAACTTGCCATATCGTCACCCGGCATCGTGTCGCGCAGCCAGTGAAGGGCTTGGACGATGCGCATCGCGGGGCGGCCTGCCCAGAAAAGTTTGCTTGGAGCTGTCTGTTTGAAATAAATGGTAAGATTTCCGAGGTTGATCTTCTTGGAGCGCGCTTCGCTATGGACGATGATCTTGGCTGGCACCGCATTGGTAAAGCCGAGATCGTTAGCTGCGGTCATCCCGTCAACCAGCACTCGTATTTGATCGCGCCGCACGACGGCATCGATAACGGCCTTTGGATTTGGCGGGTTATCCTGCTGTGTAAGTTTGTTGGTTCGGGGTTTATCATAGAGGCCCCTGTCGATCCTGCGCAATTCTTCCGCACGGACGAGACGTTGCAGGGTTTTATCGACGACATCACGGCTACCAAGGTCAAGAAAATCGCTCGGTGTCCAGACCGTGATAGTTGCACCGCTTTCGATGCGAGCAAGAATTTGCTCTTTCAGACTGATGGGTGACTTGTCCATGTCCGAAATATGTAGCATGATTTCGGACAATGTCGAGTTAGAAATGTCCGAAATATGTAGCATGATTTCGGACACTTTTTGCTCAACTAGCCTTATCAGAACAAGCGGCCCATTTGGGAAGGCGTCCAAGATCGTCCAGTTCAGCTCTGACTAGACCATCCAGCACTTCCGGGAAAAGCCGAGTCATCGCCCGCCAAACCGGATGTTCGTTATCGATTTGCGCTTCAGTTTCTTGGGCCTGTTTGATCATTCGCTTTAATGATGGCCGTTCCGCAAGATCGGCTAGCGCGGTCGAGCGAACAAAGCTATCTATGAGATTGGCACAATGTTTGAAATCGCCGCTACTCAGTTTGCTATTGAGCATGGCGAGAACAGCGCCTTCCCCTTTATATTTTGTGATATAGACATTTTCCGTGCCGGTGTCGGCGCTGTGCGCGACCGAGCAAAGGATCGCAAAGAGCATGGCCAAATGCGCTTGGCTTCTGTCGGAGCGCGATGCCCAAAATTCTTCCCTCCACGCATCCAGCCCCGGCACACTCGATTGTAGCGAATCCCAGGCAGATACAAATGCTGTGCTGTAGAACGGCGAATTGGGCTTGTCATTTTGCGCTTGTTGAAATGCCTTCCACCAGCGCGATCGTTCTTCCTTGCTGCTTGCTACCAACAAATCGCTCCGCCGGTCCTCAACAAATGCCGACCGGCCATAGTCAGTTTGCAGATCATCCAGCGTTACCAGTTGTGGATCGAGCCAACCGCCTTTACCATTTTCGAGATAGCATTTCAGGACCAGCGTTCCGCGTTCGATTGAAGCCGCCTGCGCAGCATCATCGAACAGGAAGGCATTGCCTCGCTGCATCGTGATGACATCATGGAAGCCTTGCGGCAGCGGGTCTTCGAGAATATTGAAAATCCATACGAGCCTGACGCCTTCATTGTCATAGTGAATATGGCGTGCAGCAATCTCCGGCGCAAAGGGCTTGGAAAGCTGGACTTCGAGTGCAAACTTGCCCAATTCTCCAAATTCAAGATACACATCTGGCCAGCGCCCACGCATGTGGATCGCGGGCCGCAGATAAGTGTCCACCGCCGAATGTGTGCAGCGGGTATCGGCGTTAGCCAGTTGTTCAATTGTTACGCATAGTTGACGGTGGAGTGCCGATTCCTGATGCCCTTGATATTGCGCGGCACGGGCGGCATCCGGCCGCAAAGTCCGGCCCTCGTACCAAGGGCAGTCCTTGGAACCTTCCGGAAAATGAACAAACATTGGCACATGACCGTTCTTCGTCGCCTGCGAGCGAATGAATATACCAGCCTCGCAAAGCCTGCACCGGGCCAATGGCACTGATGAATCAGATTGTCGGCGCAGATTGATCTGCGAGCGCAAATGTTCCCAGCTTGCCCGCGGCATAGCCATGAGCATCTCGATTGTTACTGGACCTCGCGGCAGTTCAAAGTCAGCGATCCGGATAGTACGTTTATGATCTGCCATAATATTATCAATCGGGCAGATCTGGTTTGGCGATCCAGTCCAATGTTTCAGTGCCGGAAGCTATTTCTCCGCCCAGTTGCCGGAGGTGGATGACACGGAAATTGTCGATTTTCTCGGTGCGAACCAAAGCCTCTTTTTCGAGACGATCCAGTAAATCTTGAAGGCCGCGATGGGAGATTCCAAGGCCTATGCTGCCGAGCCAGCTGGTTAGAATTTGGCTATTTGTGCTTCTTTCGTGATTCAATATGCGCAGAATTTCACGGGCTTGGTGGGCGATATGGATGGCTTCAAATTGATCAGGTCGGTTGGACAAATTGCTCATTGGGATATTGTAGCTTGTTCACTGACAGAGGTAAAAACATTTCAAGAACATTGTTTGAAATTGTGGTTGGGGGAAGGCCTTCCCCTGAGCCGGAGCCGCTATGCTGTCTCCGGCTACCCCTTCTGCGGGGACACCCCGCAACGCCCTGGATAATGAGCGGGATTTTCTAAGGACGCACTCTTTCCCGCTGCGCTCCTTGAGGGTGCGGCTTTTTGTTCTGACCCGCTGGCACTCTTGCCTCTCTCCTTGCCCGGTGGGCGCTGGCGCACGGACGCGCGCGCACACCACCGCGCGGCGTCGCGCCGTGCAAGGGTGCCGTTTTTGCTGGGCCGCTTCGCGGATGATTGGATCGCGATGAAGTGCGATTGATATGGACGGCGCGGACGCGCCGGCGTTGTTTTCCGTCACCAGAGAGACGGGGTGGGCGGCGCTCCCGGCTAGGCCCGCCGCGCTCAGGCGCAACCCGGCCTTTCAAGGCCGGGTCTTCCACTTCGTTTCAGCCCCATCGACTGCTTTTCAAAGCAGTCACATAAACAATTCTGTGCGCCTGACCGCTTGATGCGGGCCTTTCTGGTCGCTCTTGCCGCCCACCCCGCCTCTCCGGGGCCGGTTGCGGCAGTTTTGGGGCGATGGAGGCGGTTATGTTGCATGAAAATACGAAAGTTAGTGAAAACGGCAAGGGCAGGACAGGACAAGCAAAGCGCGGTTTCCGCGCAGCGCGTAAGATCCGCCGTGGCGGTCATGCTGCGCCGAAAGTGTCGCTCTATGATGAAGTGACCGCGCAGATTATCGCGCAGTTGGAAGATGGTATTTTTCCTTGGGTCAAGCCGTGGAACAGCGGAAACGCCGTGACCGGCTTGCCGCGCAATGCGATTTCTGGGCGGCACTATTCGGGCATCAATATCCTTATACTCTGGGGCGCTGTCATTGATGGCGGTTATCCCTCGCAGGATTGGCTGACATTCCGACAAGCCTTGGCCGCTGGCGGATGCGTCCGCAAAGGCGAGAAGGGCCGGACAATCTTTTATGCCGACCGCTTTACGCCGGATGATGATAGGAAAGAGCAGGGGAACGGTGACGCTGGCAATTCAGATGCGCCCCGCTCAATTCCATTCCTCAAACGCTTTACCGTGTTTAATGCCGCGCAGTGCGATGGCTTGCCGGAGCGGCTGACCGCCGAACCCGCACCGCTTCCGCAGCGCGAATTGCACGATCAGGCCGAGGCTTTGATTGCAGCAACCGCAGCGGATTTTCGAACGGGCGGGACCAAGGCTTTTTACAATGTCGGCGGGGATTTTGTGCAGGTTCCCCCGCAACCCGCATTCACCCATCAAATCGACTATTACCGCACCGCCTTGCACGAACTTGGTCACTGGACGGGCCACAAGATCCGCCTTGGCCGCGACCAGTCGGGCAATTTCGGGACCGCGCTTTATGCGCGGGAAGAATTGTGCGCTGAACTCACCTCGGCTTTTCTCTGCGCTGCGCTCGGTATCGTGCCCACCGTTCGCCATGCCGATTATCTCGGCTCTTGGCTGGCGGTGTTGCGGCAGGACAACCGCGCCATTTTCAAAGCCGCCAGTCAGGCCAGCAAGGCGGCGGATTATCTTTTGGCGTTCGCCGATCAGGAGCCGCTGCGCTCGGAGTGTGCGGCATGAGCAGTGTGTCGCCAGATCATGCCACCGCCCCGCTTGAAGCGGAGCAGACTCCCCTCGGTGTCCAGACTTTGGTGTCGGGTGTCGCGCCGATCACGCCAGCCCAGCGGCTGGCGATGCGCGCCAACGCGCCGATGGTACCCAAGAAGGCCCAGCGACCCGCCGATCATGGCCTGTTCGACACCAATAGCCGCAACCAGATCGAGATGTTCTGAAAGGAGTTTTTCCTATGATGCTACTGACCCAAGATCACAGAAAGCGCCTGATCGCCAACGGCCAAAATCGCGGCGATCATGTGCCTGTGGTCAAATTTTTCAATCCGGTCGGCGCAGCCACTTGGCTGTTGTCGGAACTGGATAGCGATGGCGACACTTTGTTCGGTCTGGCCGATCTAGGGTTCGGCTGTCCCGAACTCGGTTCGGTCAGCCTGTCAGAGATTGCATCTCTGACCTTGCCTTTCGATCTGTCCATTGAGCGCGATCTGCATTTTGAAGCGCGATTTCCGCTCACCGTTTACGCCGATGCCGCCCGAATGGTCGGGCGCATCACCGAGGATGAGGCGCGGCTGAAAGCCGCCGTCTTGGCGCAAAGGCAAGAGCGCCGCGCATGATCTACAGCTTCCGCCGTCTTGCCCACCCCTCCGGTCAAGGCGCGGCAGACCCCGCACGGCAATCCTGCCGTGCGGCCCACCGGCCCCGCTTCCACCGCCACCCCCGTATGCAACGGGAGCGGGGCCAATCATCAACGTAACTTTGTAGGAGAATACCAATGCAACTCGAAAATATAGAGCTCGCCAAACTGTCGGTGTCACCGGCCAATATGCGAAACGGCAAGAAGCCGCCCGATATTAGCGATATATTACCCTCGGTGCGGGTGCGGGGCGTTCTTGTTCCGCTCTTGGTGCGTCCCAACGGCAGCGCCGAAACATTCGAGATTGTCGCGGGACGGCGGCGCTATCATGCGGCAACCACAGTTGCCGAAGAAGGCGGCAGCGATGGACCGCTCCCTTGCGCGATATTGGAAGATGGCGACGATGCCGCCGCGTTGGAGGCCTCGCTCATTGAAAATCTTGTCCGCGAAAATCCCGACGAGGTGACGCAGTGGGAACAGTTTACGCAATTGGTGAAGAAAGGCCGCAAGGCGTCCGAGATTGCCGATACATTCGGGATGGACGAAAAGATGGTGGGGCGCATTCTTGCGCTTGGCAATCTTTTGCCGCCCATCCGCAAAGCCTACCGCGCCGAAGAAATTGATGCGGCCACCGTGCGCCATCTAACCTTGGCCAGCAAGGCGCAGCAAAAGGCGTGGCTGGCTCTGTTCAAGGATGAAGAAGCCTATGCGCCGCGCGGGACGCAGCTAAAGGCGTGGCTCTTTGGCGGCGCGTCGATTTCGGTGTCCGCTGCAATCTTCGATATGGCACAGTTCAAGGGCCAGATCGTCAGCGATCTGTTTGCCGAGGATGGCTATTTTGGTGACGCGGACCAGTTTTGGGAAGCACAGTCTGCCGCCATTGAAGCGAAGAAAGCGGCATATCTTGAGGATGGCTGGAGCGATGTGCAGATCATCCCGCAAGACAGCTATTTCCAGACTTGGGACCATGAAAAGACCACCAAGCGCAAAGGGGGCCGGGTCTATATTGATGTTAGCGCAAAGGGTGAAGTGACTGTCCACGAAGGCTATCTGACCGCCAAGGAAGCGCGGGTGCGGGAAACCGGGCAAGTGGATAGCAAGGCAGACAAGCCCAAGCGTCCCGAAATTACCGGACCAATGGCGGAATATGTCAATCTACACCGCCATGCGGCTGTGCGCTGCGAACTTGCGGCCAGTCCCTATGTCGCGCTGCGCGTGATGGTCGCTCACGCGATTTGCGGGTCGCCTTTGTGGAATGTGAAGGTGCAGGAGCAGCGCAGCCGCAAGGAAGCGATTACCGAGAGCGTCGAAACCAGCGTGGCGGAGGCCCGTTTTGACGAGCGCCGCCGTTCGGTGTTGGCGGTGCTTGGCTTTGATGCCGATGAACCCACGGTCACGCTTGGCCATGAGACAAGAAACGGCATGAGCGGCTTGCTGCTGCGTTTGCTTGATGTGCCCGATAGCGTGGTCATGGAGATATTGGGTGTTGTCATGGCCGAAACGCTGGCAGCGGGAAGCGATCTTATCGAAACCTTGGGTGTCCATCTTGATGTGGAGATGGCGGATTACTGGACGGCGGATGATGCGTTCATGGACCTTGTGCGCGACCGTGAAGTCTTGACCGCGCTTTTGGCGGATGTTGGCGGAGCCAGCATTGCTGCCGCCAATGCCAGCGAAAAGACCAAGGTCGTGAAAGGCGTTATTGGTGATTTCCTGACCGGCGAGAATGGCCGCGAAAAGCAGGAGCATTGGGTTCCGCGCTGGATGGCGTTTCCGCCATCCGCCTATACCGAGCGCGGCGGGGTCGGAACGGTGGCCGCCGCTGAAAGAGCCAAGTGGCTCATGGAGGAGGATGAACCATCGGATCCAGTCCCGCAGGTTGCGGTGTCTCCCGAAGAAGCAAAAGACGAGGACGAGAGCGGCGAAGCTACCCATAGCGAAGCCGCCGAGGACGGGCGGATTGCGGCTTGAGTGAATGAGCGGACGGCGCGTTAGCGCCGTCCGTGTATTTGTCCGATAAAGACAACCCGCCTTATGATTGGGATACACTGGCGGCGATCAGTGTGAATTTGCCAAGCCTCCAATTTTCCGAGAAAGCCCCGTCCGAACAGATCGGGCGGGGCTATTGGGCTATCTTTCGCCAGCCTTAAAGGCGCGTAGCCGAGCGACTGTCAGCCATTTTCATCGGCGAACAGGCAGGATGGTGTGCATTGGCTGGGTGTTCGTGATGAGCGATCAATTTGCTGATCTGATTCAAGTCTTGGCGGCAGCCTTCGGTTTCTGCGCGTTCAATACGGGGGTGGGCGGCATATTACCATCGCGCAGATCGGGAAATCATTGGAATTTGGTCTGAGGTCATGCTCACAGATTTCGCCGGATTTGCACTTTTTGCTATTGGTTCAGACAGCGATATTTGCCAGTTTCTCCATTGTTCTGATTTAGCGGGTCCGCGCCCAGCCCGGTCTCTTCGAATGGCTTGGTAGGCCGGGAACGGCTGCGCCTTATGGCCTTTGCTGCAACGCTGGCCCCACCAATTTCTTCCCCTGCCTGTTCCAGGCATTCCTCGCGGAAACAAGAAATCCGCGTGTCCAACGTCCTTCGCTGCGCTGCGGCCCTGCGGGTGCATCAGTCCATATCCCGGCCTTTGAACCAGCCATCGAGACCGCGATGAGCGCGGGATCGATATAAACTCAAGGAGAAATATCATGGCAAATATCGGATCATTCACAAAGTCAGGTGAAAGCTACAAAGGCGAAATCGTCACAATGAGCGTTCAGACCAAGAACGTCCGCATCGTTCCCGAAGAAGCAAGCGAAAATGAAAACGCACCGACCCACCGGGTTTTTGTCGGTCGCGCAGAAATCGGAGCAGCCTGGACCAAGACCTCGAAGGAAGACCGGGCGTATCTGTCGGTCAAGCTCGACGATCCCAGCTTCACCGCACCCATTTTCGCCAACCTGTTCGACGACGAAGATGGCAAGACCTTTAATCTGATCTGGTCACGCGCCCGCAAGGCCAGCGGCGAATAAGCAAACAAATTTCAGCCCCGCCCGATCCGTTCGGGCGGGGCTTCGCTGTGTTTTAATCGCTTAGAGCACCTTTTGCCTCTGGGCTTGCTAATCACCGCTTACCAAAAGGCTCCCGCCCGCATATATCTCAAACATGATCATCCGGGAGTTACCCTTTTCTAAAATCAACAAAGACGTTCATCGGCGCGCGTCAATAGCAATGGCGGAACAGGCAGCCGAGCATTTCCCTGCTCATATCAACTCAATCCAGAACTTGTTCCGTTCTGCCTTCCCGCCACATCTTATGGCAACAATAGCCTGCTGGGGAATGTCTTCACCAGTCGGCCCTGACGGAACCTCAGGCAAAGGGTTGCTCGAAGGGATTGAGCAACATCACATAGAATTGCTACAGGCACTGTTGCTGACCATCGACCGCCGGGAGTGGGGCACCGAACCTGCAACACCGTCAGATGTCCAGAAAGCAATTGATACAGTGAAGGCGGTTAGTGCCGCTTTCCACAAACAGCGATTGCAGCAATTGAGTGGCACGCACGACCCAGATACACTCTTGGTCATTGGGCTTCAGGAAAAAATGCGTGACCATACACAGATGGTCCGAAACTGGGGCTACTACGATGACATGCTTCGGATCGTTCGGTCATGGCATGAGCCGCTAGACCGAGCACTTGAGGTCCATCATGGCTTCAGTGCCAGCGACTTGATTTCGACAATCGAGAAGATGGTATCTTTGCACCAAAAACGCCTTGGTGACCGATTCATTCTGTTAAAGGACATCTTCAAAGGACGCACGAAGAAGAAAATTGTTCATGATTTCTTTGTTCGTTACGAGGGAGTCGCTGGAGATCCCGCCGAACTTCTCGATAGCCTTCCAAAGCGCATGAGCCTTCGCAGTCTCCGTATGATGCTGCAAGTTCATGCCGACCGCTGGCTTATGATGGAAATGCTGATCGATCCTTCAATCATTGCCGCTCAGACGGGACAGCCCGTCGCCAAAGTGGTTTCAATTCTACGATCATTGAGCATGGTGCCGGGATGTCTAGAGGACTCCGACACGCAGCACCTATTTTTAGCAAACCCTGTCTGGCAGAAACCGGGCTTGCACGACGGCGACGATTTCCTTTTCTTCATTCCACAGTCGATCCCGGCGTTTCTGCCAGTGATCTTGCGGGACCTAAGCGAAAAAGCTGGAATCGTTGATGATTTAGACCGTCGGAAATCTACCTATCTTGAAGACGAAATTAGCAAAGTTGTGCGAACCGCTCTACCTTCAGCTTGCGTCAAGAGCGGCGTGAAATGGCAATGGCAAGGCGTTCAGTATGACACCGATTTATTGGCTACTTTCGACCGGATCCTGCTGATTGCAGAAGCCAAATCTGGCAGTGTCTCATCATCCGCACTGCGCGGCTCCCCAAAAGCGCTCAAACAGCACGTTAAGCGACTGATCGTTGAACCAGCAGAGCAATCAGCCCGACTGACTGGTATCTTAAAACTGGCTACTGAAGGAAACTCTGACGCTCTGGCAGTCGCGGCGGGCCTCGGCTTCGATCCTCACAACATCGATGCTGTGGTGCGTATTTCAGTTACGCTCGATGACTTTTCAACGATGGCTATGTCTGAATTTGAACTCAAAAGAGCAGGTTGGATTCCTCAGGATCTCAAACTGCCTCCAACCTTGAATCTTGCAGAACTTGGTAGTTGCGTCGATATCCTGAGCGATCCTCTAGATTTTCTCAATTACTTCGCCGCACGCGAGCGGCTCCAAGGCGCGACACCAATTTTTGGTTACGAAATGGACTATCTCGGCATGTATCTGGAAAATGGGCTCGATTTGCCAGAGCTACTGGCAGGCACTCATTCTGGAATGATCGCTGGAATGTCGTTCGCGATTGATCGTTATTTTCTGTCACGTGATACTGGAAGTCCTGTCGCGAAGCCTCGAATTCTGGGCAAGCAATAATAACTAAATGTTCGCTCTGAGGCCGCGCCACACATTCCCTGAACGTGCGCATTATTAGCGGCAGTTGTTGGCGATCTCCGATATGTCTTAAAGCAGCCTTTCAAGCCTGCAGCTCGAAAGCAGACCTTCCGTTTTCCACCCAGGAGCGGAAATCCAGTCGATCAATCGTGACCATGGAAGCCAACGTTTCACTCCTCATACGCTCCCTCGAGTAGATTAGCTGGCGGAATAGGTAGAGAGCTGGTTAGAATTGTCATTGAACGGCTACTCTCTCCTTGCAAAGATACTTGCGCGCTCGACACCAGTGCCAGCGTCTGCAACGGCTGCGGTCGCTCCGTCGCCGAGATCGCCGAATGGGGGAGTGCGAACGCGCCAGCACGAAATCGTGCGGCGATCTTTTGTCCGTTTGGCAAGCCTCGCTTCACAAACGCACTTAGAGTCCTAACCCCCAAGCGCATCCAAGGGTGCCTTCATATTTAACAAATATGGCCACTTTGGATGCGCATTTCTTAGGGGGTTTTAGGGTATTTGTCTTAATTGCAGGATATGCCTAGCGGCGCGTGTTGTATTACAATACCCGTGTTTCACGAGGCAATTTTAATGGCGATAAATACCCAGCCGACGACTGCGATGCTCAGCATAAGGCTCGATACAGGCGCGCTCGCTGCGCTCGATAGTTTCGCAGTAGGGCGGGGCGGTCGAAGCGCAATCATGCGGCAGATGATCGAACAGATGTTGGAAGAGAATAGCGGTCGCCCGCTGATCGAACCGTCCGAAGGGGCATCATGCAATCGCGTATCGCTGCGCTTTACCGATGCCGAGATTGCAGTGATCGAATATCGCGCATCGCAGCGTTCAACAAATCGGTCAGGCTGGATAAAAGCATTGGTGCGCCGTCACCTTGATTTAAAATCTCGCGTCGATGACGGTCTGCTTAACGAGCTTGCGCCAATCAGGATGCAATTGCTCCGCATTGGCCGCAATCTCAATCAGGCAATGAAGGCTGCCAATCTGAGAATGATGGACGATGGCGACAAGAAAATCGAAAACGACCTTCGACGGATCGCTGATATGCGGACGGAAATTTCCGAACAGATAGCAGCCGTCGGTGATGCCATGCACGGTGATGTGAGTTACTGGAAGGTTGCTGACTAATGGGCCTGGAGTCGGCCATGTGGGAAGCGACCCGTCCCGCATACCGGGTACGCTATATCCATGATCCAAACGGATCAGTGCATATCCCGCTTTATGGAAGTTACGGTGCTGCCACTGGCAAGACGGCGAGGGCAAAATTGGCCCGGATTGTGCGGGGTGCGCCGGAAGTGTTGGTCAAGGTCACTGGCCGCCAGCGCGGCGGTAGCCATGTCAAAGCCCATCTCGATTATATCGGGCGCAAAGGGATCGTCGACATTGAGAGTCGCGATGGAGAGATCCTGACCTCAAAGGAAGATGTTACCGAGCATGCAGCAGAGTGGAGCGACACGATGCAATGGCGGTCGCGGCCAACCGTATCATCGGTGTCATTGGTGTTCTCGATGCCAGCAGGAACCGACCCCGAAAAGGTAATGGGAGCTGTCCGCGCGCTTGCCCACAGTGAGCTCAGTGACAATCATGATTATGTCTTGGCGCTCCACACCGATACGCCGCGTCCGCATGTTCATCTGACAGTGCAGGCCGAGGGACTGGACCGCATCAGGTTTAATCCACGTCCTGCTCAGCTTAGCCGGTTTCGCGAGCGGTTTGCTTATGAACTGCGAGCGCGCGGTGTTGCCGCCGAAGCCACACCGAGACGCGCGCGGGGTCGCGGTATTGCAGGGTCAAGTATGGCACTCGTTAAATTGCGCGCCCGATTGGCAAGTGGGGCAAGCCCAGCAATGACAGATGCAGACCGGCGCACTAACGAACAGGCCGTTGCTGTCGCGCGCGGCCAATCAGACCTTCCACCGTTTATCGCCAAAGGAAAAACGCGCTGGCAGAAGATACGCCATGCTTATGAGCAAGCTGCTGCTGCGCTTGGCGCAACCGGACAGTTCGAAGACCGGATGTTGGCCGATGATGTTCGCAAATTTCTCGACAAGCATCCCGATTTGCACGCCTCACCTGAAATCTTTGCTGCGCGCTACTCGCGCAATCTGAAACGAGCACAGGAAAAATCGAAGCCTTCATATCCTGATCGAGGACGCAATGGCTAGAGTTCCGCTTATATGTAGTATCAGCAACCAGTGGCGAACAGAAATAAGGTGGGATGTAGAAATTACATGTAGAAGATCAAGGCATCCCGGATTGATGTCGGATTATTATTTCGGAGCAGTTTGCACCGCCGAGACAAAATCACCCGAGCGTGTGAGCACAACATAAAGCTTCCGCTTTGAAGCGGATTTGATGGCAGGATTGTCGAACGTCACCACCCAGCGCTGTGTTCCGCCTATCATACGTGCCTCGGTTTGAATCGCCTTTGCCTTACTCCAGCTTGAGGGCAATTTGGCTTGTGTCACCAGCCGGATAACCGCATCCTTGGCGGTTTCAGCCATTGGCTTACGTTCGGCGCGTTGGGGCATTTCATCGTGCTGGGGATGAGCCAGAGCAGGACTGGCAACAGTGGCCAAGACGGTAAGTGCAACTAGCATATTACGCATTTTCATGTGCTTATTCTTTCAGTTCAAATTTCGAAAATTGACCAGTGGCGGAGACGGTAATGGTGACAGGGCCTTCGGTCCGATTGCGCCAATACCAACCATGCGTGCCATCAAATGGAGCGCGGAATTTACCCGTCGATGAAGCTTTGGTCCCTTTATCATAGCTGGTATATTCGTCCGAGGCGGCTCCAAAAACCTCGCCGTGCTGGTCATAATTGACGGCATTTTTGTCTGTTGCCCAGGTGAACTCAAACTCTTCGCCTGCTTTCATTGTCGCTTTCACCTCGCGTCCTTCGCCGGGTTGCAGCGTCAGCGTAACCTTGCCGTTCTGATTGGCTGCTGGAGCTTCTCCTGCGACCGAAGCGTTATCAGTGGACGCGAGAGTGTCAGCGGCCGGGGCTTCATTCTCAGCATTCTGTTCAGTCTGCTTAGCAACCCCCATTGCTTTCAACCCTAATGCGCTGCCAATACCGGTTGGGTCAATGCCATATTCGGCAGGAAGTATAATGGTCACCAGCAGGATTGCAGCGGTAGCGGCTGCAAAAGCAGTGGCCTTGTTCAATTGGCGGACGGAAGGAAGCTCCGAACGAGTGGGTGTTCCAAAATCTGTCATGTTAGTCCTTTCAAGCGACATAATAGCCGGTGAGCTGGTATCCAAAGAGCATGAAGCCCGCGATCATCAAAACGACATTGGCCGAGAATGCATGGCGGCTAAAGCTGGCGGTGCGGCGCCAATATCCCATCGCAATCAATATTGCGCCGAGCGCCAGAAACTGTCCGATTTCTACACCGACGTTGAACGATATCAGATTGATCAACAGGCCGTCTGGCGACAGCGAAAATTCCTGCAATTTCGTCGCAAGACCGAAGCCGTGGAAGAAACCGAATATCAGGACCGCAGCCTTGGTATTGGGCTGGAAGCCGAACCAGCGTTGATATGCGCCCAGATTGTCGAGCGCCTTGTAAACCACCGACAGCCCGATAATTGCGTCGACCGCATAAGAGCTGATGTTCGTGCCGAGCAAAACGCCCGCAAGCAACGTTGTGCTGTGCCCGATTGCAAAAAGGGTCACATAAGCGGCGACATGTTTGAGCCGGTAGACGAAGAAGATAACGCCGAATAGGAACAGCAAATGGTCATAACCTGTGACCATATGCTTGGCACCCAGATAGAGGAATGCGATGATCTGCGGTCCGCTGGTTTGTTCGATATAGCCCTGATCGCCCTCTGCGACCCCGTGGGCATAGGCAGTGGTCGCGAAGGCGATGCATAATATCATGCCCAGAAAAGCTTGGACCGAAAATTTATACCCGGATATTTTCATGAACTGCCTCATATTGTTGCTACTGCTTGCATATTTTTCTCTCTTCTTTCGGCGCGTCCGTGGATCAGCCTGTATAATGCAGGCAGCACAATCAGCGTCAGGATGGTCGAGGATATAATTCCTCCGATTACGACAGTGGCAAGCGGGCGTTGCACTTCCGATCCGGCCCCGACGTTCAGAGCCATCGGCACAAAGCCGAGCGATGCGACCAGCGCGGTCATCAGCACAGGACGCAGCCGGGTGAGAGCTCCTTCGCGAATAGCTTCCTCCAGCGCCATGCCGCGCTCCCGCAAATCGCGGATGAAAGATAGCATCACGACACCATTGAGCACCGCCACGCCCGACAAGGCGATGAAACCAACTCCTGCTGAAATTGACATCGGAATGTCGCGAAGCGCCAAGGCCGCGACACCGCCGGTCAGCGCCAAGGGCACTCCGGAAAACACGATGGCAGCGTCACGGGTCGAACGAAACAGCATGAACAGCAAGCCAAAGATAAGCAGGAGCGCCAAAGGCACGACAATCTGCAATCTTGTGGCTGCTGACTGAAGCTGTTCAAATGTCCCGCCATATTGAACATAATAGCTTTCCGGCAGTGCGACATCGCTATCGATCTTTGACCTCAGTTCGGTGATGAACGATCCCAAATCGCGTCCGCGAACATTGGCGGTAATAACCGCGCGGCGCTTGCCGTTTTCCCGGCTGATCTGGTTAGGGCCAACGGACAGTTCAATATTGGCAATTTCTGACAATGGCACGAACTCACCGCTGCCCCCACTTGTAATCGGGATTGGCAAGCGGCCAAGCCGCTCAATATCGGTGCGGATTTCTTCTGGCAATCGAACGACGACGTCAAAGCGCCGGTCACCTTCAAAAACCTGACCCGCATTGCGCCCGCCGGTAGCGGTCGCCACTGCATCCTGCACATCGCTAATATTTATGCCATAACGGGCCAGAAGTTCGCGGCGCGGCGTGACCGACAGAACGGGAAGTCCCGTTACCTGTTCCAGCTTGGTATCTTGCGCTCCGGGTATCGATTCTACGATCGTTTCAATTTCAGCGCCCGTTTCGAGCAGTTGATCGAGATCCTCTCCGAACAGTTTCACCGCAACATCGGCGCGGACACCGGCAATCAGTTCGTTGAGTCTCATCTGCACAGGCTGCGTAAATTCATAATTATTGCCCGGAATCTCGCGCAACCGCACCGGATCCACCTCAGCGGACGGGGCCGACCCTAGCGCAACTGCACCTTCGCGAGGGATATATCGGGCGAGCCGCGCCTGCGCAGCCTCCTGATCGGCCTCGATCCGGGTGCTGGCATCATCGATGTCAAGTAAAACCCGGCGGACTTCGAGGCTTTCGGCGGGGCGCGCTGATCCCGCTGCAACTGCGCTGCGCGCCACTGGGACCAGCGTGCGCAAATCCTTGAGCGCGCCTTGCGCAACGGTTTGCCGTTGCTGCGCATAACTGAGTGAAATCCAGGCTTGGCCGGCAGCCAAGACCACGTCGCGACTGGCCATTCCCAGCCGTGCTTCCGATACACGGACATCCGATGCAGCCATGTCTGCCCGCGCGCGCCGCTTGGCGAGATTGGGGATCGCCTGTTCCACTCCGACCTGAATCTGGCTGGGCAGCTGGCGGTCGAGATTGAAGGCCGCCGGGCCGCTGACTGGCATGTTTACAATTCCTCCTCTCAACACCGGATCGGGCAGTTCATCCGCTGCCTCGGCGGATTGGCGCTGCGCTTCAACCTGCAACTCGCGCGCTTCAAGCACGGGTTGCTCCATCCTTGCTTGCCGCAACGCCTCTTCATAACCGATCGGCTGTGCCTGAGCGGCGGGGACCGCAATCAGCGCAGCCGCCGGCACCCAAAAAACTTTCCAGTCCATTAAATTTGCCTCGCGTTGGTCCTGTGGCGGACAAGACGATCAAAGAAGCTGCATGACCATCACGTGGTCATACAGGCGCAGAAGTCGGCAGCAGCGCAGGCGCGGGGGATTTACCCCCGCAAAGCGCTGTTACGTCAAGTGCATCATTTGTGGAGGAGGAGATTCGGGCAGCGTCAGCTTGCCATGGAGCTTAGCTGTCAATGCCGCTGTAAATGTCGCAGTGGGAATAGGCGGGGCGAGAGTGATCGCTGAAACCCCGGAAAAGGAAAGCGGTGCAATGCAGCCCATGGCTACAAGACAGCCAAGGGTCATGTTCTTGCAAGGGTTTTCGTTGTCATGACCCTTTCGAGCGTCCGGCTGACTGGCGTCGTGAGACGCCATCTCGGCACAATCCATGGTCTGGGTCATTTCGTCCTGCGGCATCGCGGCGGCGTAGGCCGCACCTTGCACAAACAGACTGAAAAGGCTGCATATCAGGGCAAGAGATTTAAAAAATGACACTTGCTGGGCCTAAATGACGGGTGTGCCGATTGCAACAAATTTCAAAGCAATTGCTTTCCTTTGAACCGTCCGAATGAAGTCTACGCCTAAGTGTAGGAGCAAGACATGCGATGTGTGGCTCGGCTTCACACCCGTCTCTCCTGTTCTTGGGAACTCATTTGTGGGGCGACCCGGCGCCATGAGAAATGGCACGCCGAGGCGCGAGGCGAATCGCATTACCGTATCAAGGCGGATTCCGGATTATGGTGAGCCGACATTCTGGTGGTGTGCTGATCGGTTATCTCGTGATGCCCTCGTTCTGTGTTACGAGTTCGCCGCGTGCCTGATTGAAAACCTCAACACTACCCCAGATCGCGAGGCCGGCCATAACGCCCGCAACGAGCAAATCGGGCCAAGCCTGCCCGGTGCCGAACACGCCGAGTGCAGCTGCCAGAACTGCGATGTTGCCGATTGCATCGTTTCGTGAGCAGATCCAGACCGAGCGCATGTTGGCGTCGCCCTCCCGATAACGAAAGAGCAGCAGTGCGACCGCAATATTGACGATCAGCGCCAGCGTGCCAATCAGGCCCATGGTCTGCGGCTCAGGACTCGAGCCGACGACAAGACCGTAGATCGCATATCCTATCACCCATAGGCCGAACGCGAGCATCGTCGCTGCCTTGAACAGCGCTGCTCTTGCTCGCCATGCCAGAGCCATTCCGGCTACGCCGAGGCTGATCGCATAGTTTGCAGCATCGCCGAAAAAGTCGAGAGCGTCCGCCTGGAGCGCGCGGGAATCGGCGGCGACCCCGGCGATGATTTCGACTACGAACATGGCGGCGTTGGCGACAAGAGCGATCCATAGGATCACGCGCCAGCGTGGATTGTTGAGCGTGCTCTGGGCGGGATCGGGGGGCTGACAGCAGGATTTTACCATACCGTTCTCCTTGCAAGGTTCGAGTCGCAGCGGTATATGGACCCTGTAGCTACTACAAGGTCAAGCAATGCGTATCGGCGAACTGGCAAAGGCCACCGGGACTAAGGCGGAAACCATCCGCTATTACGAGCGTGAGGGGGTCCTGCCTGCTGCAGACCGGACTGACAGCAATTATCGTGACTACACCGACGGGCACTTGGCGACATTGACCTTCGTGCGACGTGCGCGCGAGCTCGGCTTCAGCATGTCGCAGGTAAGGGAGTTGCTTGCCCTTTCCGACCATGACGATAAACCTTGCGAGAATGTCGATCAGCTTGTGCAACGCCAGCTGGTCGAGGTTAAGCGAAAGATTGCCGACCTCTCGGCGATGCGAGATGAATTGGCTCAATTGTTGCGATCCTGCCAGTCAGACCGGATTGGCGAATGCCGGATCGTGGAGAGCCTTGGACGGCGAAATTGAAAGTAAAGTCAGGCGGGTCGCGGCCCCCACAGGATAATTGACGCGCCGAGCAGACAGATCGCCACGCCTGTTACATCCCATCGATCGGGCCTGACTCCCTCCGCGATCCACAGCCAGCCAAGCGCAGAGAAAATGTAGATGCCCCCATAGGCAGCATAGGTTCGACCTGCGTGCTCTGCGTCGACCAGTGTCAGTAGCCATGCGAAAATGCACAGCGAGAAAACGCCCGGCACAAGCCAAAGTGCCGACCGGTCGAGCCGGAGCCATGCCCAGAAGGCAAAGCATCCGGCGATTTCAGCCAGAGCTGCTGAGAGATAAACAACATAGACCATGGATTGGAGGCTTCGCATAGAAAACAGCGCGCAACAATCGCGAAGTGCTCATCCAAGTCTGCATGGAGAGGGTCAGTTGGGTTAGCCAGACATGAGTTGCAGAACCTCAGCGGAACATTCGCTTTGAAGCCAAGAGACCTGAGCAACGACTTTCTATTTTCTCGGAATAACGAGAATCAATCGTGCCCTTCAACATATGATAAGACTATAAACATATGCCAAATGTCCGTTTCGCGCCCCGTTGTTGCCGTTCCCGCGAACTATTCTCGATACTTATTGTGTTGAAAAAGTCCGGCTCGGCGGTGACGGCGCCAATTTTCAGCAATAATAATTCAGCAGCGTCGGACCGCATAAATCATTAATACGCACAGCTGCGTATCTGGGTTCCTAATGTTACCGTCGAAAATGGGTCGCGGAGTTTTTCAACACAATAGATACTGAAAGCTGACGTTCAACGTATCAAAACATGCAGCCGCAGGCGAGATACACTGAAAATATAATTTCCGATCAATTGGCTTTGCCCATGGTAACTAGTGCTCGACGAAAATCTTAATTCCCAGACCAATGAGAATGACACCTCCTGCGAACTCGGCATATTTTCCGATGCGCGAGCTTGCCATTCCGCCGATCAGCACGCCCAAACCGGAAAGCAACGCGGTGATTATCCCGATAGCAATACAGGTCAGCAGAACCGGAAGCCCAAGTGCAGGCAAGGTGATGCCGGCAGCAAATGCGTCAATGCTGGTTGCGATCGCAGCTGTTCCCAACGCCCATCCCGAGAGACTGAGCGCAGGATCGCCTCCGTTCCCATCCCGCGCTTCCCAAAACATTTTCATGCCTAAACCGCTGAGCAGAATGAGAGCAATCCAGTGATCATAAGCGCTGATCTGCGAAACAAAGGCTATTCCAAGCGCCCATCCCAGAAATGGCATGATGCCCTGCGCGATGCCAAAGGCCATGCCCGTCCGAGTGGCATGAAACATGGAATTATGTCCTGCGGCCCCTTGAGCAACGGCCACTGCGAAGGCATCCATCGCCAAGCCCACAGCAAGAGCTAGAATGAGAAGCAGGTTTTCCATTCGATGAGCCTTGGCAGCTGTCTAAGCTGGGTTCACTTCGACGGTGATATGAGAAAGAGCAGCGGTTTTGGTCAGCCTTTCACGATAATCTGCGGGAGATCTATCACTTTCCGTGCTGACCGCTACAATGGCGGCGTGATGACCCGGACCCAGTTGCCAGACATGCAGGTCGGTGATCTTGTCTCCGGCTTCCTCGACGACCGACCGGATTTTTGCTGAGACTGGGTCGCCCGCTTGCCTGTAATCCAGCATCGTTGAGCCGGTATCGCGCATCAGACCCCATGACCAGCGCGCGATGACAAGCGAACCGACTATACCCATAAGCGGGTCAAGCGATATCCATCCGTAGATGCTACCGGCTATCAGCGCAATTATTGCCAATACCGATGTCAGGGCATCGGCAAGCACATGGAGATAAGCAGCGCGCAGATTTTGGTCCCGGCCATGATGTTTATGATGATGGTCGTGGTCATGGCTATGATCGTCATGATGGCTGTGCCCATGATGATGATCATGATCGTCGCGGAGCAACCACGCGCTGACCAGGTTCACAATTAGGCCAATGACGGCCACGAAAATTGCCTGGGGGAAACTGATCGAGATCGGATTTGCCAGTCTGACGAGACTTTCCCATCCTATCAGTAACGCAACCAACGCCAGCACGATTGCACTGGCGAAAGCTGCAAGATCTCCTACCTTACCGGTGCCAAACGTAAACCGCGGGTTTTTGGCGTTGCGGCGTGCATAAAGATAGGCGAGCGCAGCTATGAGCATCGCAGCGGCATGCGTGGACATATGCCAGCCATCGGCGACCAGCGCCATCGAACCGTAAATGGTTCCGGCTGCAATCTCGACAACCATCATCACGCTGGTCAAGGCAATAACGAACCACGTCCGGCGCTCGTTCCGCTCGTGATTTGGGCCTAGAAATATATGGTCATGTTCGTGGCTGGTTTGCGCCATGCTATCGGAAGCGGTCATTTCAAATATGTCCTGATAACCTGAATCAGATCAGTTGCGCCCTGAGCGCGCTTTTCATCGGTGTCCGTTTCGGGGTTGGAGACATGCTCGCGGACATGCTCCTCAATCAATTCGACCGTAAGGCCATTTACGGCTCCTCGAACCGAGGCAACAAGATTGAGTATCTCGCCGCACGGAGCCTTTTTTTCCAAAGCCCGCTCGACGGCTTCGAGTTGCCCTTTAAGGCGGCTGATGCGCGCAAGCAGCTTTTTATCATCTGATGTATGTGACATGGTATAGGGGGTTACCCTATATAGAGAATTTGTAAAGCTGTTATATTCGTAGTTCCGGGTCCAAGTCATATTTAATACGTGGAGTGCAAATCTGTGGCCGATCGGCCTATTGTGGGCATAAGTTAGTTTGACTAAGACGTATAAAATCGTCCCCATTCCCATCGGAAAGTTTGGGCGAATTGGCTCCATCAAATTTCGGCTTCTCGCCCAAATCTTCCCAGTTCCTCCTCGCAAAGTTACTTCCTTGCTAGTGCAAAACATAGATCCAATATCGGAACGAACCAACGATATACCTGAAGCCCCATGGTCCGGTATAACAATGACCTTTCATACAGATGCTGCGATGTTAGCCGACATCAAGCTCGGTGACCAAATCACGTTTGATGTCGTAATCGCTGCTGGTGGCAGCGAGATGAAAGCCATTAGAGAGAAATAATGATGTCTAAAGTCAGAAAATATCACAAAGGACCATGCTTCCTAGCATTGTGCCAATACCCGGCCGCTATGACTGCAATTACCAAAACTTGAGCGATAAGAGATTGAACCGCAGGGAAAATTCACAACATGGAGATTTGCGGAAAATCAGTAAGCGGGGTCACGCTCATCAACGCAGAGCTATAAGCGAAAAACTTGGCAATCCTTTGATTCTTTACCCGTTTGTGGATGTGTCATTCATGCCCATTTCGCTGCAGTGGGACATGTCCACATTACCAGCATCGCTGTTTACAAGCGACGGGCAGGATATGGGACTGGCGATGCCCTGTCCAGCCAAGGCAAGTCCAAGAACAAAGAATAGAAAAATCCGTTTAAACACGACCCAAGTTTTCATTGTTTTGCGATCCCCGTCAACCGATTCATGATGGCTGCACCGATTAACTTTCCTTATATCCCAGCAGCCGCAAGGCATTTATGACCACGACAAGCGTCGATCCTTCATGCATCACGACAGCGGGGCCAATCCCTAAGCCAAATAGGGTTGCCGGTATTAATACAGCCACCACGCCGAGACTGATCCAGAGATTTTGACGGATAATGCCACTTGTTGATCGGCTGAGACCAACGGCAAAAGGCAATGTTGCCAGATCATCTGCCATTAACGCGATATCTGCCGTTTCAAGCGCGACATCGGAGCCCGCAGCTCCCATGGCTATTCCAACAGTCGCATTGGCCATCGCAGGTGCGTCGTTCACGCCATCTCCTACCATTGCGACCCCGCCGTGATCGCTCAGTTGAGCGATCTTCTCGACCTTGTCATCCGGCATCAAGTCACCGAAGGCCTCGTCAAGACCCACTTCCAGAGCGATTGCGTCCGCGACTTTCTGATTGTCGCCAGAAATCATCATCATCCGTGTAATTCCAATAGAGCGTAGCTTCTTTATTACATCGGATGCCGCAGCGCGGGGCGTGTCCATAAGGCCAAGAACACCAACAAATTCTCCGCCGCGTCTGACAATCATGGTGCTGCGTCCGCGTGATGACATTTCGGTAACTTTTTGAGCGACATCTTCAGGAAGCGCATCCTGATCATCTTTGAGAAAAAGCCCCGCTTTCCCTATAAAGACGTGTTCGCCATTGATTTTGGCAGAAACACCTTTGCCCGTTATGCTCTGAAAATCTGTAGCGATCAGATCCGATGTTCCGAGGCGTTTTTCTACAGCACGCACAATAGCTTGCGCCAGAGGGTGATCACTATGCACTTCGACAGCGGCAGAAATAGCGATAAGTTCGTCCGCTCCAATTTCTCCGAAGGGCACCGTCTCGACCAACTCCGGTTCGCCAATCGTAAGGGTTCCAGTTTTATCAAAAGCGATTGAATCAAGCTTACCCAGCATCTCGAGAGGCGCGCCGCCCTTTATGAGAACGCCGCCGCGCGCTGCACGGGCAATCCCGCTTAAAACAGCGCTGGGTGTTGCAATAGCCAGCGCACAGGGGCTGGCAGCAACGAGGACTGCCATTGCCCTGTAAATGCTATCAGAGACTGGCTCGTCAATCACCAACCAGGAAAACCCAGTTGTGATTGCAAGCAGAATGACAACTGGAACAAAAATTCGTTCAAATTTATTGGTGAAGCTCTGCGTTGGCGATTGACGCGTCTCCGCATCGTTCACCATTTCGACAACCCGTGCCAAAGTGGTTTCCGACGCCAATCGGGTGACTTGCACTTCGAGACTACCGCTTCCGTTTATGGATCCGGCGAAAACCCTATGTTCGGATTTGACTTTATCGGCCGCTTTGGCCGCCGCTACAGCGTTGTCGACCGGACGCTTGTCGACCGGGACGCTCTCACCGGTTATAGGTGCCTGGTTGACGCTGCTCGCCCCTTTGACAACAAAGCCGTCCGCTGGAAGTCGCTCGTTAGAACGGATGATTACGATATCACCGATTAGCAGTTCAGCCACCGGCAAACGCAGTTCCTCTCCATCCCTGCGGACCACCGCCTCCTCGGGAGCAAGGTCAGACAGTGCGGATATGGCATTGCGCGCGCGGGCCATTGCATAATTTTCAAGTGCATGGCCGATGCTGAACAGGAATAATAGAAATGCTCCCTCTGCCCATGCCCCGAGCCACGCCGCCCCGCCGGCGGCAACGATCATGAGAAAATCTATTTCAAATTTTCGACGCCTGATCTTTTCGAAGGCTTCCAATATCGTATAATAGCCGCCAAAAAAATAGGCCACCACCAAAAACCAGAACCCAATACTCGCCGGCAGAAGATTGATTTTGGGTCCCAGCCATCCGGCAAGAAGGGTTGCACCGCAGAGACCTGCAAAAACCATTTCTGCACGGCCACCGAGCAGCCTGTCGATTTGCCCTCCGTGCGAGTGATCCGAATTTTCCGAATGCTTGCTGTGCTCATCGGTCATTTCTGTTCTGCCGCTCGCGTGAGAACATCAACCTTTTCGAGGCTGACTAGCCCGATCCCTCGCAGATCGTCTAGCTGAGTGTAGAAATCTTCCAGTCGTGCCCGGGCATCGATTATTTCGATCACCACCGGCGGGTTATCGCCAATTCCGAACGCGTGATGTTCATGAACAATGGAAGACGAAGAGAACCCCAATATGCCTTTCAGGACGGTGCCTCCGCGAAGACCATAAGACCTCGCCCGAGCAATGATAGTGGTAACAACCGTCTCGTCCCCATGCATTGCGGCTTCGTCGGTATAAATCCGCATGAGCGATATTTGTTGCGTCTTTTGCATTATGCACTCCTTACTATTCTGGCTTTGGACGGAAACGTTGCAGGATGGGAAACTTGTCCAGAGAGGGCGTGAATCGCTTGAAATGGGGCTTCAAATCGGGAAATTGGCGCTCAAGCATCAACCGTGTCACCGCAGGCAAAACGAATAAGGTCAATATCGTCGCCGTGATCAAACCGCCGATAACTACGATTGCCAGCGGCTTTTGCACTTCTGCACCAGTGCCAGTCGCAATAGCCATCGGAACAAAACCCAATGACGGCACGATGGCTGTCATTAGAATGGACCTGTAGCGTTCGACTGCACCGGAGTAGATGGCCTCAACAAGTTCTACGCCCGATTCAAGGCGCGCCTGGATGCTAGTCATCATGACAAGCCCATTGAGCACTGCCACCCCGGCAAGAACAATGAAGCCGACCGCAACCGAGATAGAAAATGGCAGGCCCGTTATGGCAAGCGAGAATATCCCGCCAGCAATTCCCAGAGGGACTGTGACAAATACTGCGGCAGCCATACGGAAGTTACCGAGAGCCATGACCAGCAGGCCAAAGATCAACAGCGCAACGACAGGAACAACAAGATTGATCCTTGCCTGAGCGGCCTGCAGGCTTTCAAATTGCCCGCCCCATTCGAGGATGACTCCTGATGGCAGAGCAACATCGCGATCGATTTGGGACTTCGCTTCGTTCACAAACGAGCCAACATCGCGGCCTCGAACGTTGAGCTGCACAACTACGCGCCGCTGTCCGTTTTCCCGGCTTATCTGATTTAGGCCTT
>Ga0209337_1000349_pt1 | contig 36823 bp, 51 predicted proteins | sample LinPmetageLP53_FD_184044 | JGI IMG/M metagenome (GOLD analysis project Ga0209337, IMG submission 184044) | Marine viral communities from the Pacific Ocean - LP-53 (SPAdes) (version 2) | ecosystem: Environmental > Aquatic > Marine > Oceanic | place: Pacific Ocean | collected 2010-02-08
ACCCAAGGTCAGGGTCATTCGCCATAGGACTAGTTTGTTTAACTATCGAAGGCTCCATTTGCTCATAATATTGTTGAGTATGTTTTAGTGTTTCTTTTACCCACTCCACACGTTCTTCTCGATAAATCAAAGAAGGAAAGTAAGCATAAGACTCCATTAGCTATTTACAAAAGTTTCTAGTTCTCCAGCCAACGTAGTCACTGTTGAAGAAGTAATGTCAGTCGCATCAGCCGCTGCTTGAGTACGACGATTTTCAACTAAAATTTCTTTAGCCATACGCAATGTTTCTAATTTATTTGCTTTTGACAAATTAGCTGAATTGACTGTGGTTCTCCCTGTTTCCATAGCAATGTGCATTTCTACTTGGGATTGCTGATCTGTTGTTAACGCCATTTCAATATTCCTTCTAGTGTATTAAATTACGATAAGTTTTTAGCAGGGAGTGTGACATACCACGTTGTACCATTGTCTGGTGAAAAGAAAAACCAAATATCAGTTGCTGAAGCAGTAGTTGTACGGCTCGGTACTGATCCTCCAGCATACTTAAATGTACCTCCAGCAAAGGCCAAAGTACGGTTAGGTGTGCCATCGTTAGTAAGAACCAATGTAAATGAAGTTGCCCTGCTGCTTACTGCATTCGGCGTAGCTAATGTAAGCGTGGCATTTCCGTTTAATGTTGCAGTAAAGACGTTGCTGTCATTACAATCTATGGTTTTAGCCGACCCTGTGTTACCCAATGCAGTAACTTTATCAGAAAATGTTCCACTGAAAAACTGATTAGAATCAAAAGGTATAACTGCGTTGCCAGCACTATCTTGTAAAGCTGTTGTGATTTTAGGCGTTGTAAGTGAAGGACTTGTATTAAAAACTAATGTCCCTGTGCCTGTTTCATCTGAAACTGCCGTTATCAAATTGGCAGAAGATGGTGTAGCAAGGAAAGCATCCAAGTTTGCGTTCAAGTCGCTTATTTGGCTCAGAGTGACTGAAGTCGCTGTGGGAGCAACAGCAGTCCATGCTGAACCTGTATACACCCTCATCTGGTTAGATGAGGTGTTAAATACAAGATTTCCTGCAACCTGCGCGTCGCCGTCTGGATCAGTAGCTGGATCGCTAGATTGAGCTCCTTGGTATTGATCGGTAAAGGTATCTAGTGTGTTAGCCGCAGAAGTCGCAGATCCAGCAGATGATGTAGCTGATGAGGCTGAGGACACGGCCGATGCAGCACTTTCTCCAGCCTTTGTGGTAGAAATTCCAGCCTGAGTGGTGCTAGTAGTCGCACTGGCAGCCGCAGCATTTTGAGAAACTAATGAGGCAGCAGCGGATACAGAGGCCTCGCCAGCTTTGGTTGTGGCAGTAGCAGCGTCTGTGCTTGAACTTGCGGCAGAATTTGAACTAGCAGTCGCGCTAACGGCCGCAGCATTTTGAGAAACTAATGCAGCCGCAGCAGAATTTGAACTAGCTGTAGCACTTCCAGCAGATGCTGTTGCTGAATTTGCACTGTTTGTTTCAGCAGTTTCGGCCCCTGTTTTTGCGCTTTCAGCAGCCGTTTGGGCTGTTTCTGCTCCTGTCTTGGCTGTTTCCGCTTGATTTTTTGCTACAACCGATGCGTCTTTAGCGACCACACTAGCGTCTTTTGCCACAACAGAAGCGTCTTTAGATGTTTCGGAAGCTGTCGCTGATGTCTGGCTAGAGGATGCTGAGGATGCGGCAGCAGTCGCGCTAACGGCCGAAGCACTAGCCGATGCAGCGGCAGCGGCTGACGTTCCAACCCAGTAAGTCGCATTTGAAGCAGGAACTTTATTTAAGTTTGAATTTTGTAATGACGTATAGAGAATGCCATCTGTACCCACGACATTCTCATGGATAGCGTAGGTCCGAGTAGGTAGCCAAGCAAACGCCAGAGATGCCCAAAAAGCTGTCTGAGTCGATGGATTTTTATTGGTGTTGCTGTTCTGTAAAGACTGATATTGCAAGGTTTCATAGGTCACTACACTGCCTATGCTATAGGTAATACCTGCGCTCCACTCTACTGAGTACAATAAAGTCCAGAATCCTGACGTAGTTGTAGGATTATTGTTCTGGTTAGCGTTAACAAGAGATCGATAGTAGACGTTATCAGAGCCCAATACGACAGCGTTAGCGGCATATATCCTGGTGGCAACCCAAGCGTCACCAAAGTTACTTGCTGTCTCTCCTACCGGGTCTCGGACAACTATCTGCACATCACTAGCGTTAGTTAGGATAGCTTTAGCGTTACCGTCAAAGAAGATATTAGGTTGCCGTCCAGCAGCCGTAAGTATGACCGGGTTAGTGTTAGGTATCGTGAAGTTAATGTCAGAAAAAGTAACCTTAGCCGTAGTGGTGCCTGACTCAAAAAAATACAGCTTACCAGCGGATAAAGGATCACCAGCATCGTCAAAGTATTGTGCGTTTATTTCACCAAATCTAGCCATTGTTTTGTCCTATATTCTAATCAAAGCTGTTAAGCAAATCTTTCATTGCCTTGAATTGGGCTTGTTCATTTATGCCACGCAACTTATCAACAGCGGCTTCGCCAAACTTCATTGCTAAGTCTGTTTTACCTCTAGGTAATGAGCTTTCAATAACACCGCCTAAGCTAGTTGATGCTTTAGTTCCAAATATTTTATCAAGCTCTATAGTGAATGCTGCTTGATTAATTAAATCATCATCAAAATCTGCACCATATTTTTTTGCTATAGTTTCCATCTCGTCTAAAGATGCCAATAAATTCCCTCGGCTTTGAATATTTGAATCAAGAGCTCTTAATTTTGTCCCTACACCAGTTATTGCTTGTGGGCTATCTAAATCAATAGTCCTGCCTACAGAGCCTCTAAAATTATCCATTGCATTAATAGTTTCAGCATATTTTGAATTAGCCTTGTCGTATCCTGAAAAATTTGCATCTAAAACTTCATCTAGCTCTCTTCTTAAATTTTTTACAACTCTTTCTGCTTCGCCAGATAAACCATCTACCATTTTTCCATGCGTTACTTGCTGATCAATAAATTGTTTAAACTTATGAACTTCAAAAGCCGTCATATCTCTAGGGCTTCTCATTCTTTTTACAATCAAATTTAATAATCTTTCGGCTCCTGCTAACTCTTCAATAGTAGAACCAGAAAAATTTAAAGTTAAATCGTCTTTAAAATTAATACCCATGTCTTTTAGGGAATTATTAAAATTATTAACAGGCTGGTCAAAATTAACATATTTATTTTTTAACACAGTCCTTGCGTATCTATCTAAACTTCTTCCAGCTTTTAAATTTTCTCTTTGTATTAATTTATATCTTTTAATAATAGATTCACCAGCTACATCAGTAGTTCTATTCAACATACTAAATCTTTTATTACCAGTTGCTTGCTCCATAATACCCAAAGAGCGCAACATATTTTTGCGATCTGCTGGACTTGCTTCTCTTATCATAGCCACCAAGCCTTCATCAAAACCCTGTCTTATCGCTTCTTTTTGCATTGGATTGACAACAGCTATTTTCCCAGATTCTGGAACAGAAAATCTATCTCTTGACTCAAGCCCTAATGCTTTTGGCCCAATAGGAGCAGACGTTGCCTCTTTCACCGGAGAATCTTCTAGCCTAAATTCAGCAGTGCTACTTTTTGTAGCTGGCATTCCACCACTCTCTATATCTATTCTTGCTTGAGATTGCGCTGAGGTTGGAATTAAAGGGCTAGGTTTAGTGCTTTTTGCTAAAGCAGAAGCTCCTAATCTTGTTGGAACCCCAACCCCTGCAATATTTGTTATAGCTTCAATATTTCTAGCGGCTCTTGGGTGCTCTTGAGAAAACTCTGACCACTCCTCAAGCCCTGACTGCAAAGCTCTCTTGCCCATTTGCATTAATTCTGTCTGACCAAGCATAGTGACAGCATCTACAATTCTATCTTCAATTACGTCAGGAGTTATAGCTGATAACCCTTGACCTGCTAAAGATAATCCCTCGCCAATCACATCACCATACTTTCCAGCAACTTGACCAGAGGCTTGCAATGAGGTTTCAGTTTTGCTTTGATCTCCTAAAAAATTTGCAAGAAATATATCTCTAGCTTTTTCACTACGCCTAGAGTCACCACCCATCATTTCCATTGCAGACCCAACACCTCTAACAATAGGACCAGCAACACCTTCTACAAATGTAGGTGATGTAGCCTTCTGAACTTCTGCCTTAATAAACTCCGGGCTAGAGCCAGCAGGAACTTGTAAAGTTGTTCCATCTGGAAGAGTGACTGTATCCATTAGTTCCATTCGCTATATTCCTATTACTATTTTATATCTATTATAACGCCATTAGCATCAACTGTTATGTCTCGCCCTCCTAACGGTACTCCTCCGTTATCTTCAGGGTTGCCATTCAGTGTATTTAGTTCATTTAAAGGATAAAAATTTTGTTGCAAATAACCATCCATATCTTGTATAGCAAATTCTCCAGACTCTCCCATCTGTTTACCTCTTAATTTTGCTCTATCAATATCTGACTGAGAATAACTGATAAGATCGTTCAATAAAGCTCTATTTACTACCGTTGATTGATTTTCATTTGCCTCTATACTAGCTAACAAATCACCCTCTCGTGCTGTAAAAGCAGCCCCAAAAGTAGGCTTTAATTGTTGTAGAACATTTTTACGCAAAATGTACGCAAGCCTTCCTTCATCGGCAGGAGTAATACCTAAAGCTCTTCTAAGTTTTATTCCTAAAGATGCTATTCCACCAGTTTCAACTACTTCTAATATTTTTAATGCGTCTTGAAGTCTTTGCATATTTCTTGCAGCTCTTATTCCTGTATCTAAAACGTCCTGATTCCTTATTTCTGTAGCGGATCCTCTGGCCTTTTCTGAGGCTATTTGCCCTGCTTCAACAATGCCAAACTCGTTTGCTTCATTTAATACGGTTCTTATTTCATTAGGGTCTGTTATTAAATTGCCTGTCCTGTCATATACTTTTTGTGGACCTATTCTTGGCTTTTCAATAAAAACTCCGTTGCCGAATGAAATAGTTTTAGACGCGCCCATTTGACTGTCAGCACCACCATAAAGCATAAATTCTCTACGATCTGCCGAACCTTTTTGCAAACCAGCAGCATCTGCTTGCATTTCCAATGCTCTAAATGTTTGAGGAACGTCACCGAAATAACCACTTTGTTGTCCCATAGCTACAGCGCGTTCCAAATCATCAGAGACAGCACCAAAACCGCCTGTCTGGAAGTCTTGCAAAGTATTTTCGCTCTCTGTTGAGTCTATACCCATCTGTCTTTCTAGCTGAATTCTGTCTTGCATTAAATCAATGAATCCTTGAGTGTCTCCACTTTGAGCCATTAGCAATCCAGCTTGAGCGTCCTGAGCAATAGTCTTAGCTAGAGCCTCGCGCATCTGCAACGACTGCATACCCTGAGCTTGTCTCATTTGATTTTCTTGCATTAACTGTTGCTCAAACTGTGGCAATCTTCCACCTACAGCAGCACCTAGAGCTCTAAATCTGTCACCCTGACTTATATCTCCGTATAGGCTTGGTCTTTGGTTAGTAGGCTGTTGATTTAACCCAGCCAGCCCCATAGCGGTCTGACCTACGTTTCTACCAACATCCATTGCTGTTTGACCAACACCGCTTAAAGCGTTTCTGATATCTTCTAATGCCATGATGACCTCTAGGTTATATTTGACATATTAGGATTTGTATACCCAGGAACACCTTGAGGATTTGTATACATGGGAACACCATAATTTTGAGGATTGTAATAATTATTTTGATTACCAAAAAATCCACCAAATCCTCCGGTCTGTGGACCAGTGTAAGTTCCAGACCCTAACATTGGCTGTTGTTGTTGCTGACCCATGTTTTGAGCCGTTCCATAAGCACTAAGTGCGTTAGATACTACTGCACCATAGTTAGGAACATTTATAGGAACAGGTGCCAAACCAGCCAAAGCCCCTCCGATGTTTTGAGCAGAACCCTGCATTGCGGCTCCAAAGCCTTGCTGTGACCTAGCCTCATTTAATGCAGCTTGATTGACTTGGTTGACTATATTACTTGTCTGACCGCCTATCATATTAGCTACGTCCTGACCCTGACCTGCGTAGATATTGCCTAGATCAGTAGCAGCCGCTCCGTATTGACTGGCTAACTGCTCACCGACCCTAGTCCTTCCTAGTGCTAGGTTTTGTCCTAAGTTTGATATGGCTTGTGCAGCAGGTAGCCCTGTCTGCATATTGTAAGAGCCTTGCTGCTGTGCGGCAGTAAGTCCACGCCCGGTCAACGCATTGAGATTAGCTATTTGATTCTGTAAGTCCCCGGAAGCTAGGCCAGTGTTAAATCTAGCAAGCTCTTTCATTACATTACCACCACCAGCACCACCTCTTGCAGCCGCTGTTCGTAGTGCAGCTTGCTCTCCCTGCTCCCTAAGAAACTGCATCTGTGGGCTTGCTTGGTAAGCCTCATCAAATTCTGCTTGGCCTAGAGCTCCAGACAATGCTTGTTGTTGCTGTAGTGCGTTAAGACCAGCCTGAGCATAAGGATTAACATCTTGCCTCGATGCTACGTTTAGCTGATTAAGCATACCAATGGCACCCTGAGCACCAGCTTTTCTTGCCATCTCTGAACCACGCAACCCAGTAGGTATCTCCGCTCCGGTGTTGTAGTTAGTTGTTGCAAATGCAGGTAGCTGAGCCTGAAATCCACCCATAGTTTGAGCAGCAACAGGTTGAGCAGCGGCAGTAGCGGCAGGTTGAGCAGCAGGAAGTGCAGCAGGTTGAGCGGCAGGTTGAGCGGCAGGTTGTGTGACAGGTTGAGCTGGTGCTTGTTCCACTGTACCACCTAGCGCAGTAGTCATATCAGGTAGGGCTTGACCAGCATAAGGATCGGCTATGGTAGGCACTTGACCAGCAGCTACCTCAGCCCTACGGCCCATCTCATCTTTAACTTGCTGCTCTGTTACACCAAACTGTTCGGCAACATCAGCTTCAGTCATAGCCCCAGAACTTATTGCATTAGCGACAGAGTCAACTTCTTGAGTTGTATAGCTACCGTCAGCAGGAATAGACTCTAAAGGAATATCAGGAACCTTGCTCACTGGCATACCTGCTTGAGCCTCAGCTATTTGAGCCTGATTGTAACTAAAGTCTGCCGCTAGATTTTGTTCTACTACAGCAGGAGCGACATCAAAGTGAGCAGCAATGTCTCCAGTGCTTGCTACACCTAAATTAATTAGCTTCTCAACCTTCCTAACTTCTTGTTCTGAGTATTCGCTCTTAGGCTCTATACCTGCAAGATTACTAATAACAATAGACTTAGGAACATTAAAATATTGAGCAACTTCTCCGACATTTACCGTTCCAGAGTTTAGTAAATCCGTAACAGCCTGGACCTCTTCTGGAGTGTACTTTGAAGGATCTGTTTTGAATGGGATGCTTTGTAAGTCTTGTAAGGCCATTATCCTTGCTCCCCACCCATTGCGTTAAAAATGTTTTGAACTTGTGTTGGACTAAAACCAGCAGCAGCAGTAGCTTGTCCTGTTGTAGTAGCCTGTCTGGCAGCAGCTTGCTGTATGTTCATTGGGCGATTCTCAGCCCTACCGTACTGATCGAAATGCCTAAGAGCAAATCCTTGTTTAGTTGCTAAAGTAGGGTCTCCTCCGATAGCTAAAGCGTCCTTGTTGGCTTCGTAATCAGCTAAAACATCCGGGTTAGCTGCGAGGTAGGCGTCTGGGTTAATAGGCGTAAGTCCTAGCTCTGCACCTTTAGTAAATTGAGGCACCTGCATCTGCTGAAATTGTAGGCTTTGTGGATCAGTAAGCCCAGATAGCTCTGAGTAGTTCACAGGGACGCTCTGAGGCTGTAAAGCACCATAGTTAATAGAATCGCCTAACAATGCGTTTCTTTGCCCCATAAGCCCTGCTAGAGCCGCCTGTTGAGCCATGTAATCACCACGCCTCATAGCTTCCATTTGAGGAGCGAATGTTTCACCTTGCAGTTCTAGCGTCTGATCTAGTGCTTTCTGTCTTATCTCCTGTGCTTGTTGATAGCTTGGAGTGATAGCCTCAATGCCAGCAAGCCCGAAGTCACGGATAAGATTCTCTGTCACTTTGCGCTGCTTTTCTTGCTTCTCAGTAATTTTCTTTTGGGTTTTTATGCCATATAAATCAGAACCTATTTGCGCTCCAGCCATCATTAACTCGAAAGACATACCTTTCTCCTAAACCGCTATCCAACCCTGTGAGCGATCTCCACCGATCTCAGGCTGCATTTTTCTGTATTGTATGGACCCGGCTCCACCATTGGAGTCTAGGTATAAACTAAATTGTCTGGCTTCTACTACTCCTTCCGGGCTACCTGTTCCAACTATTGGAATGCTTAAAGCAGCTTCTTGCGTAAACTGTCTGAACGGTTGTGCCATTGTACCATCGGCATCGACTATAGGCTGTCCTTGATTTAGCTTATAACTCATGCTGTAGCCTGTATATTACCAGTTAATTGTATTAATACTGGCTTTACTGGGTCACTGACCGTAAACCTAAACAACTCAAACCGACTAGCCCTTCCGTTCCTTCTCCAGATAGGTCTGTGTCTGTACTCGCCTATCTTACCAATACTTCTAAATCGAGTATCGGACCATGTTTTTCCGTTAATGCTTCGAGCCATACCAATTTGAGGATCTGGCGTGTTTGCGTCACCTACACCACTTTCAACAGTCATCTCTATGTCCGGGACCACAAACGATTCCATATTGTTCTGGAATGGCTGTGTGACTACAGTCCTCAGTATCTCAGTGCCGTATTCTGTATAGACATCTGGGTCCAAGTTACCTATCCGACCATCAATAGAATCACCAGCCCATATTAAATTATAAGCCCTAACTAGCGCATTGACCCTGTAGCCTCCTAAAGAGCCCTCTACGACCGATTTCCGTTCATGCCATCTCTTACTAATAGTATCGTAAACAAACGTGCTACCGGGCAGTGCGAAGCCTACAAAGTATGCTCCCTTCTGAGCGTAGGCCCATGAGTAGATTTCTGATATTTGGGTCTGAGTTAAATCATTTAGTTGATTGTCAATTGCAGTAGTAGATATCTTTGCAACGCTGTTACCATTCAATGCCCAAATCGCAGGTGATTCATTAGCACCAGCACCAATGTAAATAAACGTATCCTCGATAGACTGAATACTAAATGCGGCAGATATTCCCTTGCTTAAAAACAAGCCTGTTCTTTGAAATGGGAAGTCAGCACCACCAAGGTTCTGAAATGCTTCAATCGTCTGCGAACCACCGATAAATAATTGGTTTTTAAATACAATTGGAGCAACAATCTCATCCGGGTCTGATTCAGCAGTGCCAAAGTCTAGCGCGTTATAGGCTAGTCCATTGTTTAATGCAGAGATAATAAACTTCTTTGAGTCAGTCGTTAGGCAGAAGAATCCATCAATAAACACTACCTGTTGAGGATTACCGTTAGCCGTAAAGTCAGAATCTGTGATCTGCGTTAGTGTTGTATTGGCGTGAGTGTAGATATATCCACTGCCTCCCGGCACCAAAACCAACATTTGAGTGCCATTATCAGCCATTGAGACCCTTCCGGTTCCTGCTATAACGCCACGAGAAGACAGAGTGTAATCTGCTGCCATGCTGTACAAATGACCGCCTATTACAAAGTAAGGCACACCATTCATCTCGTGAGCACCACGACAACTATCTAGCAAACTTCCGCTGGCAACCTGAGTGAGTCCCGGAGTGCCGAATAAAGTCTCTTGATTAAGCGCAGGAGCCTGAACAATGTTTGGATAGAAATTAGTGCATTCTTGCGCTGAGATAGGCAGACTGTCGCTCTCATAGAATCCGTTCGCTATTGGCAGGATAACATTGGGCATTAATTAGATATTCCTAATATTGCGTCAGTTACAACTATATTATCTGTTCCACTCGCATTACCAACAAAGAGCTCGATGTAATCATTCTGAGAAACAGACACGTTAAAGAATGTTGAACAGTTAGCTGTCTGAGCAGTATCTACCTCTCTGACTATCTTACTGCCAGCTTCTACAGTGCCATTCTTTGCTATCTGTATAAATAAATCCTGATTATTAGCAGATGCAGGTTTAATCGTCGCTGAGACATGAACCGCAACTACGTTTGTAGCAGTCCCTGTGTACGTCAGCTTGCCTGTTGTATCTCCAGTGAAGGATGACTGTATACCTACAGTAAACGTGCCTCCAGCCTTAACAGGGACGTTCTGAGTAGATATTGTGGTAGCAGTAGAGTTGCCTTGTATATGGACCTGACCATAAGGCAATGCAACAGCAGCAATAGTAACGTGATTGCTAGTGGACGTTAGCTGAATGCCTGTACCAGCAACCAAACTAGCAATATCTGGCGTGGTGTCAGTAGTATTTAATAGTAATGGAGACCCGGTAGAGTCAGCAACGAAGTTATGTTGCAACTTCAGACCGTTCTCGGCTGAAACGCTAGAGAGCACTCCAGGACCGTTCTCTATGTTCCTAATCTTGTTGACCGACCCATCTATGTCCAAAACAGCAGTGCCTGAAGCTGCCCCGGTCTGTACGATAGTTCCGGTCACACCTAAGCCACTTACAAAATTTGAATAACTAATTTTAAAGTTAGTGCCGTTTACAAAGTAGTCTACAAACGCGCCAGCATCAACCGTGGTCTTAGCTACAAACTGCGACTTTTTCCTTCCTTGCGCTCTATCAACCATTAGTATTAGTCTCCAAACCTATCGCACCTGTAGTTTCTGCCAATATATCTGCTTCAGAATCTGGATAAAAATGCCCAGAGTAAGTATAAAGTCTATCTTCGTTACCCGACCCGATTGGCAATGTAGAAGGCATTCTAGTCCTTCCCATAGTCTGTCCAATGGTCTGCATAGTAATGTAACCGTCCCTAGCAGCCTTGACTAATCCTTGAGAGATAACACCACTGTAGTCAGGAGCGACCTCAATAGCCATGTTAGCTATTAAACCTCGCAGAGCACCAGCCGGGATAGTTACCTCGTCACCTAAGTTAGATACCTCGGTGTAACCAAGCTGAACGCCTTGTGCGTCAAGCTGAGTCATATAATTATTCATTGAGAATATGAAGTCTTGATACTCGTCGGGCTCTAGCGGAGCCTCACTAGCCTGTACAAGTATTCTCTGTAAGGATGCCTTTGCAACTTGCGCTACAGTAGCCATTATTCATATGTCGCTTTAATCATTGACTTTTTGACCTTTCCAGCTTTTTTTGGTTTTGTGTTTTTATTTAATTCTGATTTGTGGAAAACCCTTACACTTGAGTTTGTATGCGTAGTTCCTGTGTGAACAGTGCCATCAGCCATAGTATGAGTTGGGCCGTTGTACTGCTTACCTGATGCTGTGAAATGTTGTACGCCTTTAGCCATTACAGACTCCTATTCGTATGTCGCGCCTTTTGCTGTCTTGGCACTCTGCTTAAAAGCCTTCTTAGTAGGAGCTCCGGGGCTGCCAACTTTTCTCATGCGTTCTGGTGTTCTACCAGCAGCTTTCTGTCTTTTAATTCTTTTTCTTTTTTTGTGGATGTTCTCATATAAACCACTCATTCAAACTTTGCTCCTTTCATTGACTTGCTACCCTTACACTTCCATCTCTTTCTTGAAAGCCTAAGAGGAGAGTTAGGGTCTTTAGCCGCTTTGGGAAAGTCTTTCATCTGACCCATTGACCTAGCGCAGTAAGCATCACCCTCGCTAGTACCCGGCTTAACGCGAGGGCCACCGTCTTTGGCCTTTCCAGCTTGCCCGTAGGAAACCTTCTTGCCAGAAGCAGTGACTTTTACTTTCGCTTTACCTTTGCTCGGTTTTGCCATATTTAAAAAAGGGCTCCGAAGAGCCCAATCTCAAGGGAGGTTATACACCGAACCCATGCCCAGCCATGAACGGATTAAACGTGGCATATGCAGGAAGTAAGTCGAAACGTACTTTCTGCGTATTAGCGTCACCGTCTGAGTATTTACTAACTCGGATAGACATGCCGTCTTCAGTAGTGGCAATCGTGTCAGTTGAATACAACTTCGGCAACTTAACAGTACCAATACCAAAAGCTTGCTTCATATAGAACAAGTTCGGCTGATAAGTAGTGGCAGAAGCAGAACAGATTGTAACAACCGCACCGTTAGCAGGAGCAGCGTCAACCGTATTGTACTGACCACCAGCCTCAAAGATAGCTGGGCCAGCTACTACTAGAGTACCTGCACCTGCACCACTTAAGGTAACGTCAGCAGTCACAACGCCTGTCCACGGAACCGCAGCACCATTCTCATCGATCATAGCAACACGAGAGTTGATGTTTAGACGGTTAACGTCAGCGATCTTAATCATATCGCCAGCCTTAACTACCATGTTTGCCTGTAGAGCAGTGACAGCGATGTTTTGCGTCATTGTGTCTTTAGCTGTGACATAAGTAGCGTCAGGAGCAGCACTTAGTGTACCTGCGCGGTCTGCACCAGTACCTGAAGTGAAAGTGTTTAAACTTTGAGAAGTCAACGCTCGAAGTCCACCAAAGTTGGCAGAAATCTGGCTGTTTTCCCACGCTGTACGAACAAGTTGGTCAGCAGCATTTAAGCCATTTTGCTTATCTGCAAGCTTAGTCGCTGTGAAAGGGTTCATCACATAATACTTATCGACTTCAGCCGGGACACCTACGCTATCGAGTAGCGCACCAGCACCAGCTATATCAGTCCAAGCATCAGCAAAGACACCGTGAGTACCATAGCGTAGCGAAGCGTTCTTCAACATATAACCACCAAGATCAGTCTCTAAGTCAGTTACAATTCTTCGAGCCATAGGCGCGAGGATCTGCTCTAACTGATCGAGCTCTAATGCTTCCTGGATGTTGGTGAACTCTGTAGCCACTGTGAAGTAAGGCTGTACTGTACCTGTTGCCTTACCTGCAATGATATCTGACTTAGTTTGACCAGTAAGGTCACCGCCAGCGGTTCGGATTGAGTTGTAGTCGTGAGGACGTTTAAAGTCTACGTTGGAGCCTGTAGATGGGCTGAATCGACCACTAAGAAGCTGTGTATCGACAGTTTTAGTTAATACTCGTGCGCTTTCAAACGCATTTAGGAAGACCCTCGCTAAGGGTCTGGTAATGTTACTTGATAGATTATTAGCCATTTCTGGATTACCTCATTCATTCAAAGATTGCTCCTTTCGGTGCCTTTGCAGAGGGAGCTTTACCTGCTCTCTCTGGCGTGTTCACCGGGTCTGGAGCCGCATTTACTTTAGGTTTAAGTGCAGATGCCTTTCCACGAACGTGTGTTGCTATCCTAGCTGCCGCCTGTGTAGGAGACATCGCCCGAAGATTATCCAATTCAGTAAAATTCTGACTGAGGTACTTGGTAATGACAGGTCCAAGATCATCTTCTAAAATATAGTTAATGACTTCTTGTGACATGCCATGCTGCACTGCGTTACCAGCAGCTTGCAGTTCCTCTGTCGAGATACCTAATTGAACGGATCTCTGGGTATAAGTAGCTACTTTATCGTTAAAAAGCTCCTGCTCTTTATTTTGCTGCTCTTGATAAACCCTCTGGCGTTCCTGTTCACGGATACGCTGTTGAGTGTCATATGCAGCCTGTCTAGCTATGGCCTCATCTCTTAATCGCGCCTGTTGTTGAAAATCCGCTTCGCTTAACGCAAAAGGATCAGGCTCTTTCGGGACCGCTGGCCTCTGCTCTTTAGGAATCTGCTGCTCTAAGTTTTTAATTTTGTTATTTAAAGCTTCAAGTTCACGCTCTGATGCTCTGCGCTTACCTCTCTCCTTATAAATCTGTTCATTAAAAACTTTTTGCTGCTCTTCATTAAAAAGCGGTTCGGTTTGTTTCTCCTGAACCTCTTCAGTATCCGGTGATGATTCGGAGTCAGTCTCCTGACCTTCAGTTTCTACCTCTTCAAGCTCAACATCTTGAGCCTCATCAAGCGTATCGTCTGGTTCCATCGTTTTTACCTATGTAAATGCCTTAATGAGCGGTAAGGTTCCGTTGCTCCAGAAAAGCGTGGAGTGCGCTATGGTGTAAATATATCATAATTTTACAAAAAGCAATACTTTTGATAGTATTGACATATGAAATACAAACTTAAATCTAATTCAGCAAAAACTTGGTTTGATACCCTAACTACTGATCATAGTAATTTTGATATTGATACTTTAGATTATTTACTCGAATCAGATAATATTATTAATGAAGACAAGATTATCTTAAAAGATTATTTTAATACTTTTAAGGCTTAATCAATCCTTTTCTAATTAACTCATCTACCATTTCTCTAGTAATTATTCCGTGACCTCCGGGTAAAAACGCCTTCATTGTCGGAGAGTCCAACAATCCTCCAATCTCAAAATCTCTACCAGCATCTAATTGTTTCTGCCTAAAATCGTAAAAACCTGTATCCGCTGTTCCTCCTAATGGATTGAAGTTGAATATGTTTGCTTTGCCATTATCTTTTAGTGCTCCTAACGGCCTACCCTGTAGAGCCGCTGTATATGATGGATGATCGCTTTGTAAAAAACTTTTGTTTGCAACGGCAGTTGGGTCTAGCTCGTAAATCATATCTATATCACCAAATCTAGGGCTGAATTGTTTTGGGTCTGTAACAATAGCCCTTACTTGAGATTTGTTTAAAGAACCTGAATCTTTAGTTATTGCTCGGCTTTCTGATGAAAATTCGTCTAAAGCTTTTGTAACGCTTTTCCTTGCACCTCCAAGGTTTGCTAAATATTCTGGAGTAGCTTTATCAATGCCTATCCAATCTTTTATTGGTGCCAGTTCATTTGTTTTTGTTCCAGATCCTGTTCGTATTCTTTTATCTAATATTTTTTTATCTGCTTTACTCATAACTTTTTGAGCGTAAGGCACCATTATATCTGTGCTCATAGTCGCAAAGTCTGGGCTCTCTGGCCTCATACCAAAAGGTATAAATGCAACAGGTCTGTCTCCTAAAGCTTGAGCCGATTCTGCACGATTAAGCTGACCTTTTACTGCTCCAGGAGCAGAAGCAAAAGCTATGTTTCTTTTTAAATTTTCTGGCTGAAGACCAAAGTATTTACCTCCACGCATGACAGCATTTAATGGAACATTATTTACAGATGTCACTGTTTCTAAACCGCTACGGCTTGTATCGGACATACCTGTTATAAACGGCCTGTCTATTAAATCTTCCGCTGTGATTAATGGGGCTTGAGAGATAACAGGATCAGTCATCTCTACCGTCATTTCGTTTACAGACTTTGGGTCACCAATTCTTTGTAATAACTCTGTGTCTCTTGTTACTTCAGGAATTGGCCCACCAAAATTCCGCAAGGCTGATTCACCTTTCTTTAATCCTTTAGCAAGAAGATCACCAGCAATCGGGATGGTTCCTAGAGCAACAGCAGCACCATCGATACCCATGCCTAGCCTATCCCCGGAGCTTATGGACTGACGCAGATCTCCTACACCTACCGCATCACCGACTCCGGGTATGAAGTCCAGCGAGAACTCTGTAGCGTCTGATAGGTTTTCTAGCCCCTGCTTGTATCCACCACTAAAGCCAAAGTCATCAATAAATTCTCTCATTTTAGAACCAACCGATGCCCGGAAGTTAGGATTGAAAGGATTTACAGTGCTCTCAAACGGCTTCATGTCCTGACCAACATAGGTTGATCGTATTTGATCTTCAGTAAAGCCTCTTCTTTTGGCTTCATCCAAAGCTTCTTGTTGTGATATTTCTGGTAGCGGATTCTCTCTAGTGTATCCAGCTAAACTTTCAATATCTCTTAACGCACTAGCCACCGTTTGCTCTCCTAATAATATCTATATCAGGAATTGATCCTATCTGCCTCATTCTTTCCTCTTCAGCCATTTCGTTCATCTTGCGCTGGTTGTCTATCTCATCACCAAACGCTTTAGTATTAGTATGATCTATCGTGGCACCAGCCTTCTCAGCTTCTACCTGCGTCTTAATCCTGCTGGTTTGAGCATTAAAGACATCGACCTGATTCTTGGCCTGATCCGCAACCACATCGTTCTGTTCTCGTTGTGCGTCTAGCTGTATACGCATAGTGTCATTCACAACCTTCTGCTGTTCTACTTGGACCTTCATCAAGTCAGCTTGAGCCTTCATCTGTTCAGCTTGCGCTAGGACCATGTTTGGATCTGGTGCCTGTTGCTGTCCTTGTTCCATCTGCACTTTCATTTGATCGAGCTCATCTTGGGTCATCTGACTCTGTGGTATCAAACCCTGAGCTATCATTTGTACACGCTTACGCTCTGCGATCTGCGAGGCAGCAGGTGTATTAACGTTCTGTAACAACAGGTCTCCAGCTATCTGCATAAGACTTGGATCTACCTGAGCCAGCGCAGTTATTGATTCAACAGTCTCTTGCTGTCTGTTCCTAAAGCTAGGTCCAGCGCGACACACAACATCATAAGTACCTACGCTTAAGTCATTAACCGTCTTAACTTCCCCGGTCTCTTCATTTATGACCTTTTGATCCAATCTAACCATGTCATAAGACTCATCCTCACGTAGTATGCGAATAGTTCTCTGGGTATCGTACATCAAAGGTATAGCATCTTTTAAGATTCGCCCTGTAGCAGCTATGGCGATCTCTAAGCTCTTTGTGTACTTAAACGTAGAGTTGCTGCCCCGGTCTTGGAGCTCCTTAATCGCTATGCCTGACTGTGCGTTAGGGTTGTCTCCCATACTTGCGGCAAACATACCAGCGGTCTGACCGATCATGGACCTCATGGCTTCAGATATTGTTCTTAGCCCCGGATTGATCTGTGCTCCACCTTGCTGCTGCGGAGGTGCAGGTGACTCTGGGTCAACATTATAGAACTGTACTGGGTCTGCGTTAGTATTTAGAGTGCTTAATTTTTCTTCGTAACCTGCTGCTTGAGTAGCAGTAACCCAATACTTAGCGCGTGGTGCAAGAGCTCCTTCCTCAATCTCCCGTGACACTGAATAATTCATCACTCTTTGAGGGTCTAGTAGCTTCTCAACTACGCCCCAGTAAATTGTCTTGTTCTCAATAATCTTGTAATTAGCGTAAGTTGGAACTATGGGAATGCGGCAAAATACAGTAGGTTTCTTTTCTTCAAGGAAGTCTTTAGCATCAAAGTAGCGACTACATACATAATGCTTCTTGCGCGTCCTGCGTCTAACCTCTGTGACATCAAGTTTCGCTAAATCATCTACTATTTGCTTATAGTCATCGTCTACTTCATGGGTCTGACCATTAGACATCAAGACTAACTCTCTCTCCTCAGACTCAAGATAGAGAAACTCACCAACAACAACGACCTCAGCCTTATCGTAGTAAGCTTGACCGTCACGGTCATCTGATACGCTTTCCTTACTACCGTTAGGCCATCGTGCTTCATACTCATCTATCGCCATCGGATGTAAGCAAAAGGCATATCTACTGTCTGACTTGTCTTGGAGCTCTGCGCTAGGATCAAACCAAACCCGGTCTACAAAGTTACCAATCTTCTCGATAGCAAGGTCTTGGTCAAACGAGTTGTCATCTATAAACTTCTGCACTATTCGCCAACCATCCATACCACCGACTATCATTCCTCTAGCCGCTTGAGAGTAGACCGTAGAAGCATTGCTCATAGCCTCGATGTTACGAATAATCCCATCATAGGTCATGGCTATGTCTTTTGTAGCCTTACCACCAGCAGGGCTTATCCGAACGTCAAAGTCAGATTGCTCTATCTCGGAGGCAACCTGATCCACTATTGGGTTTACCATATCAAAGGTATATCTTGGCTTCTCTGCATCTTTGTTTTGAGCAATAGCATACGGATCCCACATGCCGTCACGTTTGTTGATAAAGAGCATAGACTCTCGGAGCATCTCCCGGTTATCACAGTCTGCACTCTGGCAATTTGCCAATAACTTTATTACCGAATCGTGCGTACTGTAATCAGCTTTGTAAGATAAATCACTCTCTACAGAACCTCGGTCCTCTTCACCATCTTCATAATCAACCATTGTTTGCCCAACCAGTAAAATTAATTTCTAAGGGTTTTTTCTTCATTGCTGACGGCTTGTACATTGCCATCATTAAGCTATCGCCCATGTTTGGTGAAGGTATCTGGTACGGCTTCTTTGCCATGTCAATCTTAGACATAACCTGTAACCTTCCACTGTTGTTTCGCTTAATCGGAATACGACAAACCTCCGATCTCAATTGATCTAAAGCTTTAATGTCAGAGGATAAACTAATTTGATCCTCCGGGTCCACATATTCTCCTTTACTTACTGCTCGATATGTGGCTTCAAATCTGTCTCTAAGTCTCCACCAATACTGGCTACGCTTGTTAAAGAACGTATCCTTGTTGGTTTTTCCTCTTACGCTACCTCCAGAGATATACTGCATGTCTGGTTCTTCTACCGCTTCTGAGCCCTTAAACATGAAATACTCAATACCGTTCTTATGCTCTAGTGCTTGATCTACCTGACGCTTAAGAGATACACCAAGACCGTCGCAGTCCCAGACAAACCAGTCTGCATTGTCTGCTACCGCTTTATCTAAAGCCCAATCCATGCCCTCAGCAGCCTCACCAGTTACTTTTTCACAGACATCTAGCACCAGATTAGCGTGTCGTAGGGCGTATCCTTTACTGTCACCACCAGTATCTGATGGGTCATGTGATGCAATGATCGCTCCCTGCGGCTTCCAGTTTAGCTTTATATGAGCATCGATTGCAGCGTTAAACCACTCTACCGGGATAATAGAGTCCTCGTGCTCATCATAATACTCTCCCTCCCAGATATGCCGATACAAGGCAGGAGGCATCTTGTTTTTGTCATGCAAGCGTTCTTGCTCTAATACATTAGGGAATCCCGGATTGTCAGACCAGTTGATCCACACAATAGTATGCAGGTCATCTTCAAAGTAACCATCACGCCTGAGCTCTTTCTCAAATGGAACTATAAATCTTTGTGAAAATGGGTCAGCTACGCTTCGAGGGTTAGCAGCCATCCAGAGCTCTGATCCTGCTGTTCTCAAGGTAGGAGTCAACGCCTTGAGCGATTCGGCTGATATAGTCTGTCCTTCATCCAGAAAGACTCGATTAAAATCGTGGAATGACTTAACGCTTTCCGGGTTCCGGGCTAGACCCTTGAACTTAAAAACACTAATGCCTTGATAGAGTATTTCTTGCTGATTAACTTCAAAGCCAGTGAGATTAAGCCGCTGGATCTCAGCCTTGAGCAGTGCGTGGCTACTATCCAAGATACTGCTTTGGAACTCCCGGCAGCAAAGAGTCTTGATCCCTTCTGCTTGAGCAGCCCATAGGCACATATCAGCTATAGTCATGCTCTTACCTGAGCCTCGACCACCGATAGCTATCTTGTATCGCTTTGGTTTGACAAAACGCTTTAGCTTTCTTGGCATCTTAGCTACAGGCATAATTACTCATACTTAATTTTGTTTTTCTTTTTCTTCTTAGCTTTAGACATAGCTATGGCAATAGCTGTTTTTTGAGGCTTACCTGCCGCCATCTCGGTCCTGATGTTCTGGCTGATTGCAGCCTTACTGCTTCCCTTCTTCATCGGCATCATCATCTCCCATGATTTCCCAAGTCCAGTGAGTGTCAACTTCAATGGGACCACCACCATCTCCAACGTGCTCTGTCCTGCTCTTCTCTGTCCATCCCATCCTTTGAGATAGCCAAAGCTTCATGCTTGGATGGTCTCCTTCCATAGCCTTATCATACAGCTTTTCAACCATAGCGATACCTGCCCTAGTCTTACTACGGTTATAGACCTGAAAAACGTTTTTATCCCTTTTTAAAATTGCACGTAAGGTATTGTCATCTATACCAAAATACGCTGCTATCTGCTCGTGAGTTAATGAGGGTGCTATTTGTTCTAGCTCCTTGATTTCCTCTTCAGATAGGACTCTCTCTGGTCTACCCATTCACATTACCGCCTTAATTATTTCTGCTGCCGCTTGTGGGACAATCGCGTTACCTGCTCCCCTGAGTATGCCCACTCTATTGGGTATCCCATCAAGTAAAGGGAAAAGCGCGGATTCAACTGGGATGGGACGGTGCTTTCCGTCTCGGCAGTGGATAAGGGTTGAGCCTGACCACAAAGTTGAGCAGCTACGTCTAACGTGTCCACCGATAACTTGCCGTTGCGAATCCGACCGCCGATGTAACCGCCTTTGTGATCTCTGGTCGATGGTGTCGGCCACGCGCCTGGCTGTGAAGAAGAGTCTGTCCCTTTTGTGGTACGCACCGACAGCCCCAGATGGGAGTACACACGCTGCTGAGGCGTAACCTTCTTTCTCAAAGTCATTTTGTAGATCATCGAGCCATCCAAATTTGATAGCTGATGCAACTTGTTCTCCAAACACTGCTGGAGGATTGCGCTCTCTAATGAGATTAAAGAAGACAGGCCAGAGGTGTCGGCTATCGTCTTTTCCCTTACCTTTTCCAGCGACTGAGAAGGATTGACACGGAGGGCTTCCTGTCCAAACAGGTCGGCTTGAGTCCCACTGGGCAAGTTCGAGTGCTCTTGACCATCCACCGATTCCTGCAAAGAAATGGCATTGCGTGTAATCACTAAGTTCTCTTGCATGGACATCCACGATTGATCGCTCATCTACATCTCCATAAGGTATCAATTTATCTGAAATTAGTTGGTTTAACCACTTTGCGGCGAAAGGATCGAATTCATTATAATAATTCACAAATTCAACCCTTTTCTCAACTCATCTCTAGCTTTAGATACCTTATAAGCTTTGTAATCGCTATATCTAGGTTTTTCACCTCGATTGACTGCTGAGTCATAGATAGCAATGTACATATCGTCCTCTTCTTTGGTCTTTTTTAACAACCAATTATCGTCTGCGTCAAATTTTTGACGGTTCTGAAACAAAGAACTAGCTGACAGCCCTAAAGATTTTACCACACTATCACCTTTAGCACCGCAACTATGACAATGAAATAATATAACTTCTCCACCCTCAATACCTCGATTAGTTTTTACACTAATGCTCATGCTAGGGTTTTTATCATCATGGACCGGGCAACAAGCAACCCATCTATCAGTTCCTTTAGAACTTACCTTATCCAACCTATCTAAAACAGAATCATACCATTCCATCATTTACCCCATTTAGTCTTTGAATATCTAATATTTTTACTCGTGATCCAGCTAAGTACCTCAGTGGTAGGGTTGCACATAGACTGCTTTAGTCCATTTGGAGCACAAGACATAGCCTCAATATACTTATGATAAGCCCATCCTTTCTTGTAACCATGCTGATTGCCATACCATAATAAAGAGCCATACCACTTCTGCTTATCCTCTTTTGTGAGCTCGGTCCTGCGTCTTTCGGAGCTTGAAAGGTTTTTCGCTAATTTAAGCTTGGTGCCATCATCCTTAATAATCTTAGCTTCAGGTGGTAGCACATATCCGCAAGCACCACAGACTCTTCCAGAAAAGGCAGCACTACACTGAGGACACTGCCTTACAATAAGCTCTTTTTCTTCTTTCTTAACTTGGTCTTGTTCGCTATAAGTCTTTTCTTTGTCATCTAACTTATATGGCACTACATCCTCTGGGAATACTGAAAAATACTCAAGATTACCTGCATGATCTAAAACTATGGCTCTTTCTTTTCCCGGTGATGTACGCCAAACCCTTCCAATGCGCTGAATCCAAGCGATCCTTGACTTGGTTTTGTAGCAGTCACAAAGGATTTCTACTCCCGGATCATCCCAGCCAGTATTCAAAAGCTTACTATTGACCAAAATCTTATACACACCATTCTGAAAATCTTGGTGAATAAGCTCTCTTTCGACCGGGTCCATGTAACCATCTATATGACACGCTACCTCTTGCCCAATCTCAGAATTAAACCTATCAACAAGCGTCTTTGAGTAGGCTATGGATGGTGCGTAACAGACAGCCCTTTTTTGCAGATTGTCACTATGATCTAAGTAATTTTTTACAATATCACCTGCTAAAGTATCGTCTTCTAACATTTTTTGACCTAATGAATCCCCATCATAATCACTGGATCCGGTCCTTAAAGCTTTAGTTTTAATGCCTTCAGAGCTTACGGACCGACCAATATAGTAATCGGTTGGACATAAATATCCTTTTGCAATTAAATCTCTCGGAGTGGTCGTAACGATAAGATCATCATATAAGCCCTCACAAGCCATTCCACGGCTGAAAGGAGTTGCACTCAGCCCCAAGAAAGGAACAGCCGTATATTTCCGCATAAGCTCCATCATGCCTTTGTAGAGCGTGTGACACTCATCAACGACAGCAAAATTAAACCAAAAGTTTTTGCGCTTTAAAGCAGTTTGAATTGAGGCAATCTGAATCTTTTTATTGGGATCATATCTCGGATCATCGGCTTGTAAGACCGAATAATCGGCACCCATCGCATCAAAAGCATCGCAGGTCTGCTGTAATAACTTTAACCGATCACAAAAAAAGACGGCAGTCCTACCTTGCTCTGCCGCCTTCATCATAACGTGTATAGCTATGTGAGTTTTACCCATAGAACAAGGAGCTCCCAGAACTGGTCTGAGATTTCCTTGCCTAAAGCTGTCCCTAAGAGCCTCTACCGCATCTTCTTGGTGAGGTCTAAGGGTTACCATTAGTTCTGATTTCCTCCGCTCTCAAAGCGTCTTGATAGTCCATTTCAGACACAAATCCGTAACAACCTAGAATAAATATCAAAACTAATATGTTTTTAAATTTCATTAGCATAATCCTCCTCATCGGCAAGAAAACTTTCGTAGCGCATCCAAATTCTGTCTGATAAAGAATCAACAACCATTTGTCGCGCCTTTTCGTAATTTTTTCGATACTTTAGAAAAAAATCGTCATGGGATAATTTGCCAGAAAAAGCAAGCATCATGTCACGCTCAAAAAAGTTATACTCATCATAACTGTCGAACATGGCATTTACTGTATCTCCATAAACCTCAGCGTTAGCTGAGACTAAAGCATTGCTTGATGCTATTGATGGATAACCATTAACAACATTTTCCTTATAATCAATAAGATCCTCTAAATGATCGTCTATTGCTTCTGAAACCGCCATTTCGTTATACATACATTGCTCCTTAATAATTTTTAATATCACCCTTGCAATCGTTTTCAATAAAATCTTTACCAAAAGCAAATTCCATCACTTGTGCCTTATGCTCAGGTGAGCATTGGTTAATTTTTTTGTTTTCTATAATGTCAATCATTTCATCTGTAGTTAAAGCATTCATATTTGATACTCCGTCATTTAATGATGCCCTCCGGAGAGGGCGGTTGATTGTGTTTTTATTTAAGATATGTCACGCCTTTAATTTTTGCGTTCAAAGACTGTTCAATCTCTTTAAGAAAAAAGTTTATAGAACTTGATGCTCCTGCCGCTCTACCTTTCCAATATTTTGCCATTTTCAAATCTTTACTTTGACAAGATTGCTTTACGTTCTCAGTAAACTGTATTAATTCTTTTTGAGATATTTGTAATCCTTTGGTCAAAGTATCAATGTTCATGTTTGTTTACCTTTTTAGTTGATGTTGGGGACATGATATCAGCTACACTACCAATGTCAACACATTTTGACACAGCAACGAAAATAAGTAGTCATTAGATGGTTATGGACACCTATAGACAGATTTAGAGCATGGTCCGTAATTTGGAATTTGCCGGAACGATTTCCCAACTGGAGGCTCGTCATACCCCACCTAATGTGTCCGATTACCCGGTTTGTAGCTCCATATTTGCTTTAGAGCTCAGTCCCATCAATCCTGTCAAATCACGCTATCTGGGCGTTTCAGGCTACCCATAGCCATTTTCCTTGAGTTTTTCCGGTCAAGCAAAATCAACACCGGACGATCAGTGTACAGAACAATTTTAATAATGTAAAATATACAACATATGCGGCTGTTATGTGACTTCACACACCACATCTTGTACCCGTCAGCAAGCCTCTCCTGGAACAGTCGCATTCCCACCACTTGACACCACCAATCCACGCTGTTATCTTATCATTTCTTTTAACCTTGACGGGAATCTATTATGGATAATCAATTATTTTGGAAGGCTTTTAGTGATGCCCAAAAACGTTTCATCACGCCTGAAAAAGACGGCATCAACACGCACATAAAAAACCAATATTACAAGTTAGAAACATTGTTGCCGCCAGCGATGAAAGCTTTTTCGGATAACGGCATTTTATTTTATTTTGAGGATATCAACAACGAACGTGATGCAGGTGTCCGTATCCATCTTAGACATCTAGCAAGTAATCAGCATCACAGCCAAACTTGCCTTGTTGATAAAGAAAAGCTCGGTGCTCAAGCTACTGGTGGATGCTACACGTATGCCAAAAGATACCTTCTAGCAAGCCTCTTTTTAATTTCAGACCCTAAGCTTGATGATGATGCAGAATTTGCTACGCATGGTGATCGAACACAACAAAGTAAATACCACGGACCTATTGATTCTAAAATTATTGATAATCTCAAAAAACAACTAGCAGAAGTCAATGTGAACGATGAAGAAGCTTTGAAAAGCGTAAAAGCTGAGGACTGGAGTCTGACCCCTAAGCAAATTAAAATCTTGCAAGCAAAGATTGACGTTCGCAGGAACAAATCTTGAAAGTTAAATACTGCCAGCAGGGCAGTCAGGAGTGGCTTGAGGCACGAGCAGGTTGTATTACTGCAAGTTCCCTCAAGGCTCTCGTAACCAGCAAAGGCGCAAAAACTACCTCAACGACTAGAGATACTTATCTCAACGCAGTCATTGCTGAGAGGATGTCTGGTAAGCCTGTAGACACGTTTAAAAGTGACGATATGTTGCGTGGCACTGAGAGAGAGTCAGAAGCTCGTGATTTCTTTGCGACGATTCTTGACGTTGATATTAAAGAAGTTGGTTTCTATCTATTGGATGACCATGACATAGGCTGTTCGCCTGATGGCGTTTTTACCTTTGACGGAAAAGACTGTGCCATAGAAATCAAATGTCCTCGCGCAAGCACCCATATCAGGTATATGAAGAACAAAAAATTACCTACGGAATACATTCAGCAAGTGCAGATGCAAATGCACATAATGGAGCTTCCGTCCATGTTTTTTGCTAGTTACCACCCTGATTTAAAACCGTTCATTATCGAAGTAAAAAAAGATGATGAATTTCTTGAAAAGGCTTTGCCAATCCTGATAGAAGCCGACACTTATGTAAAATCACAAACGGAGATATTAAATGGCCAACCGATATTCTTTACTTTTAAATCTATCGCCAAGTAAATTTACCGATGGATACTACGCTAAACTTGATGTAGACCGCCTAAAATCGCTTCTGTCTGACTTTGAAAACGGCAAAGTTACGCTAGACGATAACGGCAAGATAACTCTTACAGGATGGAAAAATGTGCCTGACGATGGTAGTAAACCATATCTGTCGGTTAAATGGTCTGAACCTGTCGATCAGCCACAACCTGCTCAACAGCAGTCATCTCAAACTTTCGAAGATATTCCGTTTTGAAAATTATCACCTACGCACCAGGTAAGGCTAAAGAGCCCAAAAACCGTAGCGTTCGGAAATGGCTAGAGCTTGACGATGACCAAGCTTTAGCTTTTGACGATTATGGTGAAATGCGGTCTGCTCTATGGTCCATAACATCTTATCTTAGATCCGCTAACCATGACTATAAGGCTACGAGTCGCTCAATTGACGAGGGTTTTATAATCGCTAAGGTCAAAAAATGAAAGAGACTCCGAGAGCCAAAGCCTTACGTTTGCTTCAAAAGCTAGTACGGATGAAAGCTGCTGATGATGATGGGATGGTTACTTGTGTCAGTTGCGATAAAAGGATCCATTGGAAAGACGCAGACGGTGGTCACTTCATTCCCAAGGGAGCATCAAGTTTTTGGTCCCTTGATGAGCGCAACGTCCATGTCCAGTGTAAAGGCTGTAACGGCTTTGGCATGAAACACGGCACTTCCGCACAAAGATATACTATATATATGCAACAACAGTACGGAGCAGATTTTGTTGCAGACATGTTAGCCTCAAAAAACACAGTCCATAAGCTTTACAAAGCTGATTATGACGAAATGATAAAAGAGTTTAAGGTTGAAATTAAGGAACAGGAGAAAAGATTGTTATGACAGGAGAATTCTGGATAGTTAACTCAGATCACACGTTAGAGCAGTTTAAAAAACATGTTGAAGAGCTCTATCACAAAGATAAATATATCATGCTGCAATGGAAAACCGGGAAGCAGCGGAGCTTAAAGCAAAATTCTGCTCTTCATGTCTGGTGCCAGCAAGTTTCTGACGCACTTAACGACAGTGGACAGGATATGCGTGTTGTTTTGGCCCATAAGGCTGATATTCCGTGGACCCAACAGCTTGTAAAAGAGCACATATGGAAGCCAGTTCAAGAGTCTCAGATTGATGAAAAATCCACGGCTAAGGCTCATAAAATCGATTATGTAAAAGTCTATGAGATTCTTAATCGATACCTAGCTGAGAACTTAAAAATTACTATTCCGTGGCCTGTGCATGACGGCAATTCTTGAAATACATCCGATATGGCACGATATATCCGAGGATAGCCCGGATCAACTTAACAACAGGTCAGTTAATAAAAACTCATATATTACTGGTATTTTGGGCGAATTGGCCGTATCTGAGGCACTAGCAAGTCTAGGTATAGATCATAGCTATGAAGATACTTATGAATATGATTTTATCATTCAAGGCGTAAAAACGGACGTTAAAACGACTAATTTTATATCGGGTAAGATTAATGAAGATCACCATGTAATGCTGACCGATTACCTACGCAACCAAAAATGCGAGGCGTATATTTTTTGCGCTATTAACTATCCAGAAAATGCTGTGTATATTATGGGTTGTTGTGCTAAATCATGGTTTTGGGAAACCAGTGCCGCTAAGGACTATAAGAAAGGCGAGTATGTATCTGTAAAGCCAATTAAAGAAGATGCTAGACGCATGAAATTTAAACATTTAACAAGTATTTATGATCTGCCGTTATTAGCAAAAGCTATTAAAATTTTTAATTAGTTGGAGACAAAATGAGCGAAATTACATTTACGATGCAGAACCCAGAAGATACGGATAAATGGCTAGAAACTTTAGATCAGAAAATGGAAGGCACTGACTTTAACCATGTAGCTTCTATGGCTCTGTCACTAAGGTATATGGAAGAGTTTATCTTTAACGATAAGCTTCGTTCTAAAGATTTCTTTGCTTATATGAAGGAAATTAAGGCTTATCAGCCAGATATGCACTGACGATTCTTGAGATGAGCAGCTTTTACAAGCTTTTTGTTCTGCCCGGTGTATTCGACAGCGTGATAATTCTTTAGTAGCTCTTTAGTGAGCCACTTGGTGCCGACCTTAAAGTCTCCCAAGTATCTGCCGTACTTGCCTTTCTCGTTAGTTTTTAAAATTATTTCCTTCCCTTCAAGAAATTTTTGAACGAATTCTTTTGCGAGAAGCCCATATCTTTTTTCAACCTTATTAGAAGTTCTCGATTCGGGGCAGTCCACTCCAGATAAGCGTATACGCTCCCCACGAATCCAGTGGTTGAAACCAAGATCAATATCAACATCAATAGTGTCTCCATCTACAACTCTCCTTAATTCGGCTTTATATTCATACGTCATCAGCATATCGTCCAGTAGTTAATTGCTCTGCGAGCTCAAAGCTTCTATTGCCTACCTGTCGGCTCCACTTAGAATCAAGAAACTCAATTGCACCTCCTTTTGCATCTCCACCTTCGAGACACTGAATTGCCTTGCGAAACAATCGGAATTTTGTACTGCCAAGATTAAAGAAGATGTTTATGATAGCTTCTTGCCTAACGTCATCAAGCTGTCCGAACCACGTATACTCTCCGCTTAATTCCTTTATGCAACGCAGGACATCAGCTTCAAGGAGATACATGGCCTCTTCTTCGGTAATACCTAAGCCGCCTCTAGGATCGACATTGCGTCCGATTCCTATCGTAAGCCGCCCACTGTTTTCGATGTCTTTGCCACTATCGTCATAAACGTGAGTTTCAAAACCCTCATGTCTTTTAAGTTGTTCTAATAATTTTATCATTTTACTCACTTTGTACTTGATCCACTGAACCAGAATGCCGCCATCGTCCCAAGCACCCCGGATAACTGACCGAGTACGAGCGATATGATGGTTTCATCATTAGCATCGTGGGGCATGATTGTTACAGTCATTACATACACCCCATATAAAATAAGAGCTAATATACCAAAAACTTTAGGTGTCCAATCGTTTTTAAAAGTCTCTCTTGCATGTTTTCTATCATCTACTTCAACTTTGAAAGACTCAAGATTGATTTCCATCGCTTTTAATTCGTTTTCGGTTTGAGTCAACGCAGGAATTTTGTCTGGTTCTCGTTCGACCAGTTCTTCAATCTGCTCTAGCGTTGAAGTCTCAGGCATGTTTAATTTTTTAGCTGCCATTTTTATAGCGATGTTAGCAACTGGATTACCGCTAGTTGCAACATTTACTAAAGTTGGTGCTAACGCTCCTAAAATGCCTTTAAGAGACATTAAGCTCCAACCTCATCTGTTGGAGTTACTTGCTCGGCTACTATATCTTCGATGGTATCGCACACATCAGGTACAACAACTCCAGTGGTTGCGCTTAACGCACTACGACCGACAGCACGTACTCCTTTGTAAAAAGAACTGCAATATACTTCCTGGTTGTCTATAACCTGCTGCACAGAAGTACAGCTTGATAACATTACAATCGCACTAAGTAATAATAGTAGTCTCATTTTTTTGCTCCTTTATGAATCCTTTTAAGCGTTTCTTATACCCATCCATGAAGTGATCGGAGATGGCATCAGATACACCACCGTCCTTGTCCTTCTTGGCTGGGTTTATAAAGTTCTTACCAGAATTAGCAAAGTATAGCATGGTCTGTGATTTAGACGGGCCGTAGCAGAACCGAGGTATCTTGGCTACAATGTCACTGCCCATCACACAGGAGATTTGATCGTCCAGTTCCATAGGACGTTTAAAGCCTTTGAAGAATGTATTAGGTTTGCCAAAAGTAATCAGACTTAAGTTAGGGTGCTTTTTGTTTAGTTTAGCGGCTGTTAGCTCTGCAAGCGCACCGCCCAAGCTATGCCCACATATTAAAGTACGCTTCTTATAATCGATAAGCTTCTTGATCTGACCCCAAACAGAGGCATGAGCCGTCGCAAAGCCACCGTGACAGAAGCGACCTGCATACGGTACAGGTATAGCACTGGCATTAAAAATCCAATCAGCGGTCGATTGTGTCCCTCTGAACACAATGATGTCTACTGACTTACGCCTAACAAAATAGGCAGTGGTAGAGGTCCACTTGCTTTCGATCTTTGTGGTATTAACATATTCGTTGTCTTTGTAAGCCTTCATAGACCAGCTACACGCCATTGTTAGTAGTACCGGGTCTAATTTCATTTGTCAGCCTTTGTCTCAAGTCGTTTAAAGATTGCACCAAGCATTTCTTTAACTTCTCTAATGTCCTCACGATAATCTTCTTTAGTGACATACTGCACAGCGATAGACTTCATATCGGCATCTATTCGATCTAGCAAGACAAAGACCCTATTAACTAGCCAGCCTCCAATAAATCCCGACACGCCTACTGCCACATTAAAAAGCACTTGATACTCCATTATAACGATCCAATAAAAGAAATTATCCAGCCACCACCGCCCATTAAAATTACACATACAACGACTAAAAACAGCAATTCATTAAACTCTCTTTTTTTCTTTGCTATTCTTATTCTTTTTTCTTTTTCTTTTTTTTCTCGTTGTATTAGTTCTTTTTTTCTTTCTTCTCTAATAGCTACAAACTCATAGTAAGCAGGTGATTTTCCTGCATCACTAAATATTTTTTTTAGCCGTTTTTCATATTTTTTACTAGCTTCCTTTGCTTTCCAGACTTCTTGAGCGTATTGATTTAACGAAGCATCATCGTATTTTTCGTTTTTGTTTAACTTTATTTCATTTTGAGCATTATCGATTTTTTCTTTTGCTTCGAAAATTGATCCAATCTCATTATGCAAAGAGTCAAAACGCTTTTTGTTTTCTAATCCTTTTTCAATTAAATTAAAAGCTTTTTCTGCCGAAGCAATTAGTATAGTTATTTCTGCTATCATTAGTTATATACCGCATACGCTTTTTCCCATGCAACAAAATCTTTAGAAAACATATCTAAAGTTTTTTGTTGTCTATCAGCAGACAAGTTATTAAAGTAATATGTATTGTCATGATCACTGGCACGAATATTTAAATTACTTGTAACTGTACCGCCTTTAGCTTCAATAAAAGAAGTAGCGTGTTCGTTAATGTTTTCAAAATTAAAAAGCTGCGCATGATCTGGATAATAAGATGTTTGCGCTTTTAAACTGTTTTTTATTCCTGAATGATCTACTATCTCAATAAAAGCAGTGTCCCACGCTGCATTTGGTTCTGAAATACGAATATCTTTCCATTGATCAATATCAGAATACGCACCGTATTTTTTTAAATTTTCAGCAGCAATTAATCTTCTACGTATATTAGCGTAATAATATAAAGAGGCAGCCCAGTCTACAGGATGTCTAATAGTACCAACCCACGGCATATCTGCTGAGGCTAGTCCTTCTTCTACTACTTGAGTATATGTTTTTTGTGCTTCTTTTAAAGACTCGTAACCATGCAAATTTGTAGGTAATTCAGAATACTTTAAATTGTTATTAGCATCGCTGTACTCTTTAAACTCTTGCCATGTAGAAAAACCACCCTCTAAAGCGTAAACATCTTTATCATAATCAATAAGACCTGACTCTAAAAAATATATTTCAAGAGAAGCACCACCAGTTTTTTGCGCTCTTGTAACAGCAAAATTATTTGAGTTACATACAATCATTTTGTAATTACCACCGTATCCGTGTCACTAAAAAATAACATATTACCTTCACACACAATGTTCCAATCTAGTCCTTCTTGTTCTGTTCTAGAAGGAACTTCAATAATAACGTGTCTTGCTAACCATTCTGTATTATCTTGTAAAACTCTCCATGCATGTTCAGTAGAACCTCTACCTACTTGACCTTTTGATTTATTAAATCTTATTCTGTATTTGGGCATATAGGAAGTTCAAGATTTGTTGCAAAATCAGGTTTTAATTTTGTAGCTTCTAAAGCCATTACATATTCTTTCCATAAAAACATATCGCCTACTGTTAAGCCAGCATCCTCAAGAGCTTCTAAAGCTTTGTTTTTTTCTTCATTAATTCTATCTAAGTTCCTATCAATTTTAATTTGTTTTTCTTCTTCTGCCGAAAGTTCAACCCAACCTTTATCTACATAATCAGGCCCAATCCATGAAAGATCTCCTAACTTTTCTTTAATTCCTGAAAGACCAAATATTGGACCCCAATTATTTGGAAGCGGCCCTACTTCGCTTAGTGATTCGTTTGTTGACAATTTTCTTAGTTGCCACATTGGTTTCTTCCTCTTTAATTTTATCTAAAGGCGTACCCGGTTGTTCTCCTAATCTAGGTAATTCTACTGCTGATCTTAATTTTTCTAGTTCATATTTTGGATGAGGTGCGTGACCGACACCTTGAAAAGGCTGCATACCTCTAGCGTATTCCAGTTCTTCAGGACTCATTTTCCAATCACGCCAAGATCCAAAATCTTGCCTTGGTACAATTTGAATGTGACAACCTATTCCAGCCGATAGTTGATTAATTAACTCCATAACTTCTACAGGCTGGTAAGTATTCCATAAAAATTTTCCTGATCCGCTTCGCATTATTATTTCTACTGCACCACCACCTGCTGTGCCTATCGTAATAGACTGCGCTCTAGTTTTATTTGCTTTTATGGATTCTAATTGCTGCTCTCTTGACTTTTCAGCAATTTGTTTTTCCAGTTCTTTCTGGTTCATTGTGCATTCCAAGAAACGACTACTTGACCTCCACTAGTTCCAACTACAATAGGATAAGAGGCTCCGGGCGTAACAGTGACTGCCTGATTACCATTGTTGCTTCCTCCTCCACCGGGATTACCGGGAGAATTTGATCCTGATCCAATATTACCACTACCACCGCCACCACCGCCTCCTCCTCCAGCGGTATTTCCTAATGCACCAGCACCACCGCCACCTCCACCGCCACCACCTGTACGTGTAGCATCTGGATAAGAAGGACAAGAACTACCATTTAGTCCGGGGTTTGCAGCATAACTATTTAACAGAGGGGATTGCTGTGCACCTTTTCCACCATCTCCACCCCATTTACCGCCAATAGAACCTGCTGCCCCTACTCCAGCAATATCGGAACTCGCAGTCCCATTTCCTCCAGCCTGGTTGTATGAAGCACCACCACCGCCTCCACCGCCTGAAGTATCTTGTGCACCTCCAAATATAGTACAACAAAAAGGAGCTGTACCAGATCTTCCGTATCCTCCAGATCCTCCACTATGCCTTCCTGTTCCACCCGGAGTAAGACTGTTTGCAGGATATGAATTACCTGCTGGTCCCGGATTTCCACTAGAACCTCTAGTGGCCGCAGAGCCTCCAGTTCCAGCATTGCCTCCAGTTGATGTTAACCCAAAAGCGGAAGATGGGTTTCCTGCTGTTCCGGGACTACCTGCTACAGGTGAACTACCTGTACCAATACCTGCCGTCCCACCAGAACGACCAGCAAAATATACGGTGTTTGGCAATCCATTTGCTCCAGTTCCTCCAACCCCTCCAGCACCATAGCCGCCGCCTGAACCAGCACTACCAGAATTGCCGCTACCTCCTGTAATATTTACTACAACTGCTGTTATATCAGCAGCAGTATATGTTCCGGGATTATTAAATGTTTCGCTTCCAGCCGGTACAACAAGCCTTCCACCAAACAAACCGACTTTAGTAGTCCCTATAGGCATGGCTGTACTCCTAAAAATTCTCGTTTATCAAATTTGTATTCAACATAAGGACCATTTTTATCTACGTAATGCAGCATAAATTGAACGTTCATTTGATCTTTAACCAATTTTCTTCTCCAGTGCAGTGTTTCGCAACCTTTATAAATTGCAGCATCTCCAGCAGATAGTATTAATTTTGATGGATCATTATCTTCGTACTGCATCCAAATAGGCCACGGGTTTCCAGTACAAGCAACATTAACAGTTACACTGATTTCACATGAAGGTCTATCTGTGTGAGGTTGTAGCTCTTCACCTTCTTGATAAACCCTACTAAATGAATAAGTAGGTTCTAAGTTCAGTCCTGTATGCTCTTCTACTAGAGGCAAATATTCTTTAAGAATTGTTTCTATTAAAGGATCTGCGTAATAACTAAATTTACTAGAATCACCAGCAGAAATTATTTCTTTAGCTAACCACTCGCCTCGTTTTATTTTATTTTCAAAATACTGAGATATTATGCTTATAGATTGTTGATCTATAAATTCTGACACTTTAACAAACCCAAAGTCTTTAAATTTATTAATCAAGAAGAAACCATCCTGTTGCAATGTATTTTGTATTATCACCGTACACAGGGTTCCCTCGGTGCATATGTGTGTACCCGGCAGGCCATAAAACCATAGTATTTTCAACAGGTCTTATTCTACGCTGTTGATATAAAAATTCAGTTTCCCCATTAGCATCTTCAGGAAGAGTATTTAAATACAACATATAAACTACCGCTCTTCTTGAATCCCAAGGACCGTTTGCTTGTTCAGAGTGCCATACGTGATAACCGTTTCCTGAAGAAATTTCTTGTATTTTTATATTATTGCAAGATAACTTTACATCTTTAAGATAAGAAAATTGTTCTGAATACAAATCAAAACATCTTTGTAAACCTTCAAAAAAAATTATGTCAAATGGATTATTTTTAAAGTTTTCAAAACCAGACATTAGGCTTAAAGACATAAAACTATCTTCTTTATAATGTTTAGAAATGCCGTTTTCTTCTTGTCGAGTTCTTGCTCCATACTTTTTATTTTTTTTAAATTCCAAAATTAAATGTTGACAATATCCTTCAGGATAAACGTTTGGGAAAGTACCTATAAAATCTTTATATTTAATGTTCATTTAAAAGGTGTCCCTGATACCCATGTTACTAATGTTTGACGATTTCCTTTTGTAACAGGAGTTACTTGATGCAAAGTCCATGAAGGAAATACAGTAATAAGACCACGCTTCTTTTCAATACAAGTTGGTGTTTTAGAATTTAATAATTGCAACTCTCCTCCTTCGTAATCGTCTGGCTCTGAAAGTTGTAAAACCAAAGATAGTTTTCGGGATGGTCCCTCATTGCCAAAGTCTTGATGCCATGTGTACATTCCTTGCTCTGACTCGTTGTAATTAGTAAGCTGAAGTTTTTCACCAAAACCTGTCAAATCAAACCTAAAAAAACTTGCATTTAAACTTGAAACAACATGAGCTAAATTTTCAAAAACCCAAGAATTTTCGTTGTTTTTACTTAACCAATTGAGTTTTGATCTTCTTATTTCAGAAATAGTTTCTCCGAGTTTTTGACCTCCTACTAACGCTTTTTGTGAGGCTTTCTTTGTTTGATCCTGTAACCAGTTCAATTGTTCTTCGTTAAAAGCACCCTCCCACCAAGCAAAAGGTTCTATTCGTTTAGTGTAAGGAGTCACTAAGTGTTCCATTAAACAAACCTCTTATTACAAGATAGTACAAAGTGAATAAACTTTGTTGGCGTTTGGACCTGATTGGGCGTAATCATGTGAGGCAACCAGCTATTAAAAAACATCATGGTACCGGGCTTAATGTTATTAAAGTGTACTTGAGGTGTTGCTAACGTAATTTCTTCGCTTGGCGAAGGCCACAGATCCGTCATTTTTTTTCCGGGTCTAGGGTCATCAAAAATAGGATACGATCCTCCTTCTGGTGTTTCTAAAAAATAAAAACCTGAAATCTGACTGTTTGCATGAACGTGCAAGAAGTTGCTCCCAGTACAAGCAAACTCCTGTCCCCACATACCTGATAAATAAAACTCATGTTCATCTGTAAAATAACCTTGTTCCTTTAAAATACTAACGCCTTTATCTTTAAAGTAAGACGCTAAATACCCAAGGTCAGGGTCATTCGCCATAGGACTAGTTTGTTTAACTATCGAAGGCTCCATTTGCTCATAATATTGTTGAGTATGTTTTAGTGTTTCTTTTACCCACTCCACACGTTCTTCTCGATAAATAAGAGAAGGGAAGTAAGAGTAAGCGTCCATTAATTATTTATATACGTATTTAATTCACCTGCTAATTTAGTTACTGCATCTGAAGTAATTGCAGTAGCATCAACAGCTGCTTGAGTACGACGATTTTCAACTAAAATTTCTTTAGCCATACGCAATGTTTCTAATTTATTTGCTTTTGATACATTAGCTGCATTAGCTGTGTTTCTCCCTGTTTCCATAGCAATGTGCATTTCTACTTGGGATTGTTGATCTGTTGTTAACGCCATTTTAAATCTCCTATTAACTTAAATCTTTGGCAGGAATTGTAACATAATATGTAGTACCACCATCAGGTGTAAAAAAGAACCATATATCAGTTTTACTAGCTGCAGTAGTTCGACTAATAGATCCTCCCGGATACTTAAAAGTTCCTCCAGCCAAAGCTACAGTTCTATTAGCAGTACTATCATTTGTTAGTACTAAAGTAAATGAACTAGCTCTATTGCTTACACCATTAGGAGTAGCTAAAGTAAAAGTACAATTACCATTAAGTGTGGCAGTAAATAAATTACCGTCATTTAAATCTATTGTTTGTGATGTACCAGTGTTTCCTATAGCTACAACTTTATCAGAAAATGTACCAGAAAAATACTGATTATTATCAAAAGGAATAACTAGGTTAGCACCTGAATCTTGTATACCAGTAGTAACTTTAGGGGTTGTAAGTGCTGCACTAGTGCTTAACGCCATATTACCAGTGCCTGTAGTACCTGTAACTCCATCTACTAAATTTAATTCAGTTGCCGTACTTGTTACACCATCAAGTATATTAAGTTCTGCTGCAGTACTTGTAACTCCGTCAAGTATATTTAACTCTGCTGCAGTGCTTGTTACACCATCAAGTATATTAAGTTCTGCTGCAGTGCTTGTTACAGCTGTACCATTTATAGATAATGCATCAGTCTCTAATGTGCCATCAACATCAACATCTCCTGATACATCTAATGATCCTGCATCTAACTCGCCAGTAATAGTTAAATTTCTTAAACCTGAATAATCTTTGTTAGCATCAAGTACAACAGCTTTAGAAGCAATGGCTGTACCAATAGCTGTTGTACCTAGATCAAGCGCATTAAGTTCTCCAACTACAGCAGTAATACCGTCTAATGTATTTATTTCTGCTGCAGTGCTTGTTACGCCATCTAAAATATTTAACTCAGCAGCAGTGCTAGTTACACCATCAAGTATATTAAGTTCTGCAGCGGTTGATGTTACACCGTCAAGAATGTTGAGTTCGGCTGTAGTAGCTGTTACACCATCAAGAAGATTAAGCTCGGTAGCCGTTGCAGAAACTACTACATCTTCATTAATTTTAGGCGAGGTTAATGTTTTATTAGTAAGAGTATCTGTAGATACAAGAGATACTAATGTTGAATTAGCACCTGCAGGTAGCATTAAAGTATTAGTAACTCCTGCTGAGTGAGGTTGTCCATAAACTTTTTGACCATGACTGTTGCTTTCACAATTAAATACTATTGCACCTGAATTAGTATTACCTCTAACTACA
>Ga0209337_1000351_pt1 | contig 36772 bp, 34 predicted proteins | sample LinPmetageLP53_FD_184044 | JGI IMG/M metagenome (GOLD analysis project Ga0209337, IMG submission 184044) | Marine viral communities from the Pacific Ocean - LP-53 (SPAdes) (version 2) | ecosystem: Environmental > Aquatic > Marine > Oceanic | place: Pacific Ocean | collected 2010-02-08
TTATTTTCTAAAGTATCAAGATCTAATCTATTTGTTCTTGTACGTGTAGAACAATCTCTTAGACTATCTTCTAGCATACCGAAATCTTTGTGTACAGATATAGTTATTAATAAATTAATAATTGATAGTGCTGATGCTATTATTGCTATAAGTAATGTTACTGTATTCATTTTTTTTCTTTTGTTTATATTTCATAAATAGAGAGCACTGGTTGTTACACCAGTACTCTCACTCAACTTAGACTTACTACAATCTAATTTAGTCTGCTAACTCGTTAGACATCATATTTACAAGTGTGTCAGCTTTTACATCTCCTTCTTTAGATCCATCACCCTTTATAAAGGTATCGAATGAACTTTCATCTTGAGATATTTTAGTTTCACAGTTCCAGTAAATAGGTTTACCCTCTTTACACATAACTTCTTTAGTTGATGGATTTACTTTAGGTTTTTGTCCATCATATGATGCATCAAAAGATTCAGTAATAAATAAATCTACAATTGGAAACTCTTCTTCAAATGAAGAGCCTGGGCGAGTAGATATTTCTATATCACTCACTCTTGTTAAATGATTATTGAATAGATTATCTCCATCAAGAGTCATTTCTTGTCTAGGACTTTCTACTATACTGCCTAATGTAACAGCATCAAAGTCATAACCATAAGCTTCAAGAAAATTAATGTCAACTGGAAACCAGTCTACATATCTTTTTGCACGACCGCCTAAACTCATGTTTAATAAACTACCATCACCTGATGATGCTTGTTCTTTTCTTAATTCAAGTTGAACTACTTGCTTGTTTGCTGTACTTCTTACTTTTTCGATTCTAATTTCTGGTTTAACCATTTTACTTGTTGTTTAAATTAATTGATTGTTGTTGTATAAATAATAAAAGAATAACACCTAAGCGTAAGCTATCTTCGGTGCTTCTTTTATTATAGTAAAGCATGCAGGAATCGAACCTGCACTTGTACCATATGCTTTATTTAAGAGCAATGCACTACTCTAATGTTAGGTGCCAACCTAACTTTTATGGCTTTTTTTGAACACACACTGTGCATAACGTGTTAAGGATTGAGTAACTAGTATTGTCATTCCTAGCACTTTCACCTTTGCAGTTTCTTGTTGTAGAGGCGAAGTATCTGCAGACTTCTGGTTTAACCCGTCTAGACAACCTCTCTGCTTTATAAAATAGCAGTTTATCACACTTGCTTAGGTGTTGCCTTGGCATCAATGTTTCTGTAGCACATTAAGTCGTACTATCCTTTAGAGATGCTCCTCAGCGTAAAATAAAAACATTACAGTATCCACAAACCAACAAAACTTATCGCGCGACCCCTTTAGGTGATATAAGTTTTATATTATGTTTGTCTTCCATGCCTAGAGCCACCCCTTTCGTGGGGATATTAAGGCTTGCTGCAATGTTTATTGAAAATAAGTACAACATTCACCGATATAGTTCTTTAACAGAACATCATTGCACGGCTTTTATTAAGTTGTACTTATTTTTAATATTTGCCTGGCGTGCAACAGGACTACATAATAGCAACTCGTCAGTTACTCAACGTGCTATGTTACGCACTTTCTTCGGCACTAATCTTCAGTATCTGGTAGTACAATATCATCAGCTCCATACATAGCTTTATTGTATCTATCTTCCATATCTAGAAGTATTTGTTCTTCCCAATCTGTTAGTACTGACCAATCTCTAGTACCATCATCATTGTATATTTCCATAATTAGCTATATTTTATAATGTAATGGATTAGTGTATTAGTGGATTATAAGGGAATATGTATGGATATGAACAGGTAACCGAAAGATCACACACAACAGATCACGCACAACGTGTACACAACGTGTACTAACAGGCACAAACAAAAAAGAAAGAGCACGAAGTGCTCTATTCTTTTACTTCTTCCACTTAGGAACGCCGTCGGTGATAGACACGATGTCGTCAACTTGTTGACCGACAGAGATGTCGTTACGGACTTTGTCAGTGCGAAGAAATGTGGTGGAAGATTTATCTGACACCATAGTTTCTTTGCCTAACAAAGTGCGTTTAGCAAAACTATTAACACCGATAATTGTCGCATCTTTTTCCTGTTTAATCCAAAATACTGTAACCATTGTAGTAAGTTTTAAGTTTATTATGGGGGGAGTTTCCCGCCAAAATATACAGGGGGTGATGAATTATAAGTGGTCTACACCCTCATTTCCAAAGACATTTTTTTTATAAAAATAAAATTGTATATTCGCATTGTGTTTTTCGATTGATTAGTTTCGATTGATTGTTTTGGTTTCTGATCCCCCTTTTTCTAGGGGGATCTTTTTTTTATAAAAAATTTTTTATTATGTTTGCCAACTGGGTTACCGAACCGACACTTCAATAAGTAAAACGATTGTTGGGACAGATAAGTAATCTTCATCTGATGTTTGAGAGTTGAACCAGCAATGACTCTCCCAATTGAAAAGTTAGTGGCGTTTCAATTTGGTTTTATTTTGGCCACTTTTCTTTTAACAATTAAATGTGTATATTATGCCTACAAACAACGAAGACTTGAAAAGAGAAGCACAAAGAAACGATGAATCAAGAAACGATATTTTTGATTCTTGGATTGTAGATTCTACTACAGATGAAGAACCAAATTACGAGCACACAAAAGAAGAAGGACGTGAAGACTAATATTTTTCAAGAACTAAACAAGTTCAATAATGTAATTTTTACAGAAGAAGGACACACATACACATTAAACGGTAAACCACTTACATCAGTAACTACATTTATAGGTAAATTTAAAAAACCTTTTTTAAAAGATTTCTGGGCAGACAAAACTGCTAACAAAGAAGGTAAGACTCGGCAAGAGATTTTAGATAAATGGGATTCTATTAGTTTGCGTGCATGTAACAAGGGGAGTAAGTTTCACGCATTTGCTGAAAATTACATTAATAATAAAATATTACCTAATACAATATATGACTTCGATATAGATATGGATGCATATGATACTATCGAATCACAATTTTTAAAGTTTTATGAAGAATCAAAAAATAACCTTACACCTATTCGCTCTGAGCTGTGCGTTGGCTCTAGCTCTCTTGGGCTGTGCGGTATGGTTGACCAGCTCTACTATTCAAACACTCTTGAAGGTCTGGTTATATTTGATTGGAAGACTAACAAAAAAATGAACTACACTAGCAGGTATAAAAACAAAATGCTTGCTCCTATATCCCACCTAGACGAGTGTGAATATTCTACATACTCCTTACAACTCTCCACATATAAATATATTATTGAGCATGAAACAGATCTTAGAATAAAGAAATGTTATATTGTTTGGTTTAATGAAAAAAACGAAAGCTACAGACTTATTGAGTGCGTGGATTATCGCAAAGAAATTATAGACATGTTAGATTATAATTAATTTTATTATATTTGCTGCATGATTATACCAATACAAGCAAATATACCACAAGCACTTAAAGCTTACTTGCAAATTCTAAATCCTGTATTAAAACTTAAGGATAAAGAAATAGAAGTGCTATCTAGTTTTTTATCTATATGGTACTCCAATAAAGATAAAAAGAATTTAGATAAACTTTTATTTTCTACAGCAGTAAGAAAGATGGTAAGAAATTCTATCGGAATGTCTGAAGCATCTTTTAATAATCATATTACTATGCTTAGAAAAAAAGGAATGATTAAAGACAAGAAAATAAGTAATCTGATATTAAATGGTGTAAAGGAAAACATAGAGGTAACTTATAAAATATCGTGGACAAATTAATAAAAGAAATAGCAGGTAAGTATAAGATAAGCGAGTTTAAAGCTGATCTAATAATTAAATCTCAATTTAAACTTTTAAAAGAAACTATATCTTCTGGGGATTTTAAATCTCTACGTTTAAAACATCTTGGAATGTTCACTGTAAAAAAAAATAGATTTAAATATTATAAAGATGGCAAAAGAAAATAAACCCAAACCAAATCCGCCAGTAAAACCAGGAGCAGTTGACAGAGTTACATCTGCAGCATCTAAAGTTAGTGAGATATTTAATGGTTGGAAGAATGTGGTGTTTCAAAATGAGCATGTAGAAAAAATTGCAAAAGCAAGAGTTTCTATATGTGGAGATTGTGAATTTAATGTTAGAAGTAGATGTAGTAAATGCGGGTGTCCGCTAATAGCAAAAACAAGGTCAATGCAATCGCACTGTCCACTTAAAAAATGGTAACTATGATTAATTACGAACCTTTAGGAAACCACATTGTGGTTGAAATGCCTAATGTGGCGAAGGAAACAGATAGTGGAATCTTAAAATCAGATTCTATGATCAAAGAGGAGAAAGATAAAAAGGACGGTCATGCTAAAGTTGTAGCAGTTAGTCAAGATGTTAAAAATGTAAAAGTTGGAGACACTGTAATACCAAAGGGCCAAGGGTTTATGGTTATGGTAGACAATGTAGAGTATTTCCAAATGAATATGTTTGATGTTCTAGGAATTGTAAAATGATACTAAACGGATTTGACACAGATGTTAACTTCTGGAAGTTAAACCCACAACTAAAAGTTCCCCAGGAGTTTGCTAATATTTTAAAACAAGATAAAAGCAAAAACAAAAGCAAAAGCTCACAGATAATGTGGGCTATTGCTCTTTTAGTGGACCCCGACTCTAAATTCTCTAATATATCGTATCAAACTCGTAGAGATATGATAAGCAGAGACTTTCTTAAAAATTCTAAGTTTGACTGGGATAGTTATAAAGGTGCTATTGTTTTTTATGAAAGATCTTTAATTACTCCAGCCAAACGCCAGCTAATGGTGTGGAATAAAAAAATGGACGAAAAAACTTTATATCTAGATATACTTACTTATGAAGATAATGCAGATACTATTGAAGGATTACTTAAAACAAATGTTAAATTGTTTGAGGATTATGAACGTCTTCTTAAACTCGTGGATAAAGAAAGTAACGAAGGCTCTACAAAAGGTGGAGCAGAAGAATCAGCTTCCGAGAAAGGATTAATATGATTATTAATAAAACCGCATTTTTACTCAAAGAGATACCACAGTTTCATCCAGCTAGCGAAGAATATTTATTGTTTTGGCGAGAGGAGAAAAAACGTTGTATTGAAGGATATTGGGTGGGAGGTGTTTGGATGCCAGGTAATTTATATTTTTATGTAAACTTCTGGACTATACTTCTTAATAAAACTGCTACATCTAAAACTAAAACTCCTGGCAAGCCTTTCCTTAGGGATCTTGAATGGGAGTTTTTTTATAACTGGTGTGAAGCTAGAGGATTTTCTGGATTTAAAGATGATACAGAATTTACCTGTAATAGAGATAGCATAGAAAAAGATAATTATGTACCTGCCTCAGAATATATGCGTAGAACGCATAAAAAGAATCTAGGATGTCCATTATGGGAGAATGAAGCTAAAAACTTTATGATGATGGGTAGTCGTGGGTTTGGTAAATCTTATTCTGTTGCTGGTGGAGTTATTGGGCATGAGTTTGTGTTTGATGGTATGAAAGCTTACGATCCTGAGTATGTAGGTAACCCGCCTTCTACAGAAATAGTAGCAGGCGCAGGTGATGCTAAATATTCAGGAGACATATTAAAAAAGACGCAATTTGGTTTAGATAATTTACCAGGTGGCATAGAAATTGGAGATAAATTCTTTCCCTCTCCTTTTTCTAAGCAATATGCAGGAAGTTGGTATTCTGGTAAAGAAGTTATTGCAGAATATAAGAAAAAATTAGGCGGTACCTGGAAAGTTATGGGTAGTAAGTCTAAAATTAAACATCGTACATTTAAAGATAATGCATTTGCTGCTAATGGTACTCGTCCCGCTGTAATGGTAATGGAAGAGATTGGTATGTTTAATAATCTTAAGGCCTCGCACGAAGCATCCGTGGAATGTATGAAAAATGGAGCATATAAGTTTGGAAGCTGCATGTATCTAGGTACGGGTGGTGATATGGAGGGTGGAGGTACTCTAGATGCTAGAGATATGTTTTACAATCCTGACGTATATGATATGATCTCATTTACCGACGAGTGGGAGGACAAGGGTAAAATATCGTATTTTGTACCTGCGTATAGAGGATTAAATCAGTATAAAGATAGTAATGGTAATACATTAGAGAAGCCAGCTAGAGTATACTTAGATAAGTTTAGAGAAAAACTAAAGAAAAGTAAAAATTCTAGAAGTGCTCTAGATGCAGAGTTACAAAATAGACCACTTGTACCCTCAGAAGTATTTCTTACTCGTACAGGTAATTTATTTCCAGTGGCAGACTTACTAGCTAGACTTGCAGATCTTGAAGCTTCTAACAGAGAAAGAAATCACGACTATGTTGGAGATCTTTATGTAGACTCAGATAGTAATAAAATTAAGTGGAAACCAAATGCAAAACTATCCCCTATTGTAGATTTCCCTCTTAGAAGTAGTGATCAGCTGTCTGGATGCGTGGTAATATATGAAATGCCTTATGAAGATTCTGATGGAAAAATTCCTTATGGTATGTATCTTGCAGGAACTGATCCTTATGACCATGATGATTCTACTACATCATCTTTAGGCTCCACTATTATTTTAAATAAACTTACAAATAGAATTGTAGCAGAATACACAGGAAGGCCCGACACTGCTAACCAATACTATGAAAAAGTTAGAAGATTGCTACATTTTTTTAATGCAAAGTGTTTGTATGAAAATGAACGTAAAGGTATGTATCAATATTTAGAGTTTAAAAATCAAACTCATATTTTACTAGATCAACCAGAGGTAATAAAAGATGTAGTACAGAATAGTAGAGTAAATAGAGGTAAGGGTATGCATATGTCTAAACCACTTAAAGATTATGGAGAAGAATTAATTAAGATGTGGTTACTTGAAACGTATGAAAAAGAAGAAGGAATATTAAATCTTCATAGGATACGCAGTATACCTTTACTTAAAGAGTTAATAGCATATAATAATACAGGTAACTTTGATAGGGTTATGGCATTTATGATGGTGTGCTATCATTTACAAGAAGTGCGAAAGATAAAAGTAGATAAAGAAAACAAAGTAACTACTATATATGATCAAGGTTTCTGGAATAAATCTTTATTCTCTAGACGTAAAAAGATCTTTTAGCTATAAACTAAAAAACTAAAAATATAATTTTGTAGATTATTATTTGTTGGTAGTAATTAAATTTCTATTTTTGTTTTTTAATTCGCGAATTTAAAAAAATTAATAATATGGCAACAGTAAATGTAACATTGTCTCTTTCTAGTACAGACTTATTTGCAAAGCAAAATTTAAGTTTTACAGAAACAGACGCATTGTCTCCTGCAGGGGATCAGCAAGTAGTAGCAAAACTGTATTTAACAGGGTCAAGCGTAGAAGACAGTATACACATAAAAGCATTAGACGGTACAGACGACAGAGCGTATCTTTATATGAAGAATTTAGCAACAGCCGCAACTGATTATGTAGAGGTATCTGGACGAAGATCTGCTATTGGTACAGATTCAAGCGCAAATGACTTTTTTGCAGTTTTAGGGCCTGGTGAATTTTTATTTATACCTATTTCAGATCTATTAACTGTAGATTTAATACCTGCTGCAGGTAATCCTACAGTAGAGTATATGTTAATGGAGAAAGCGCAATAATTTAAAAATACAATAATATGGCAACTTTAAACGCAACATTTAACATTTCAAGTACAGATTTATTTGACAGTGTTAATATATCAAAAACAGTTACTAAAGCTTTAACTATTGATGGTGATAATCGTCAAGGACTTACAGTGGTAAAAACAGCTAATGATGCTGATTTACCTTTAACTGTAGAAAATTTATCTGGTACTACTGGTGGTGGTAAAAAAGCTTATATCTACGCAAAAAATTTAGATTCTACAGCAGATTTAATATTTAAAGATGATGGAGATGCAGTATTTGCAAAATTAAGCCCAGGAGAGTTTATGTTTTACCCTTCAGCAGACAACACTACAATAAAAGTTAGAGGGTCCGCAGGTACTCCTCTTTGTGAATACCTTATATTAGAAGTAGACTAAAACTAATTTATGCCTCATATAGATTTTCCCAGACAAAAACTGAGCCGAAGAAAAAAGACTCAGAAATGGGGAGAAGAATGCATAGAATCTGCTTTAGGTTTAATAGGTATTTATGATCATACAAGACGTAGTTCTCGTTTTAAGAAAAAACGAAACTACGATCTTTATAACGGTAAGTTTGACAAGAAAGATCTTGAGTATGTGACAGACCCGTTAGGCCTAGGTGGAGTAGCAGAACTTCCCGCTTCCTTGCAGTATTACGATGTAGCGTCTCCAATTTTTAATCTTCTTTTAGGAGAAGAAACTAAGAGAGCATTTAGCTATGTAGTAAGATCTGTCAATGAGGAAGCTATTGGCCAGAAAGAAGAAGAAAAAAAGAAAGCTGTAGTAGGTGTGTTTCAAGGCCTAATGCAAAAATCTATGGATGCCTTTATGCAAGGGCAACAACAGAAACCCTCTAATGAGGAGGAGATGCAACAGCTTATGGCTGAGGCTCAGGAAAATATCCCTGAAGAACTTAAAAGAATACAAAAATATTTTGACTATGATTTTCAAGATATGAATGAATCAGTGGCTCACAAGCTGCTTACATATTTTGAAAAACAACAAAAATTAAAAACTAAATTTAATAGGGGGTGGGAAGATGCTCTTATTGCAGGGGAAGAAATTTACTGTATAGAAGAAGTTTCTAATGAGCCTGTTGTAAGAAATGTTAATCCTTTAGAATTTTATTGTTTATTACCTCACAATTCAGATTTAGTAGATCACGCAGATATTATTGTAGAAGATACATGGATGTCTGTAAATACTATTATAGATAACTACTATGAAGATTTAAGTGCCACACAAATAGATAAACTAGAAAGAGAACATGGAAATAGAAGTTCTATGGAAAGTAATAGTTTATTAAATTACCCAAGTGAGCAAAAACTATATGTCGAAAATAGAGAAGGTGATGATAGTAATGTATTTAATTACTATGATCAAGATGGAAACATTCGGGTTACAAAAGTAGTTTGGAAATCTATGCGTAAGTTAGGTAAACTAACTTATGTTGATGAATTAGGCATGCCTCAAGAAACTATTGTGTCTGAAGGATATAAAGTAGATATTGATGCAGGAGAAGAAATAGAACATATTTGGGTAAGTGAGTATTGGGAAGGAACTAAATTAGGAGAAGATATTTACATACATATACGACCTAGACCTAATCAGTTTAGACATATGGATAATCTTTCTATTTGTAGTTCTGGTTATGTAGGAACAATTTATAATTCAAATAACTCACAATCTGTTTCTTTAATGGACAGACTAGTTCCTTGGATATATCTGTATATAACAATGTGGTATAGACTTGAATTGTCTATTGCTGCAAACCAAGGTAAAATAGCACTAATAGATTTATCTTTAATTCCTGATGGATGGGAGGTAGAGAAGTGGATGTACTATGCACAATCAATGAAGTTTGGTTTTGTAGACTCATTTAACGAAGGTAAAAAAGGACAATCAACTGGTAAACTTGCAGGTAATATATCTACACAAAACAAAGTGATGGATATGGAAACTGGTAATTTTATTCAGCAACATGTACAGTTATTAGATTTTGTAGAACAAAAAATACATACTTTATCAGGAGTAACTCCTCAAAGAATGGGAGCTATATCAAATTCTGAACTAGTAGGTAACACTCAAAGAGCTGTAGTACAATCATCTCATATCACTGAAAAATTATTTGAAATCCATAACGAAACTAAAATTAGAGTTATGGAAACTTTATTAAATGTATCTAAAGATTTATATAAAGGTAAGACAAAAAGATTCCAGTATATGACAGATGAACTAGCTAATGTAGTATTCTCTATGCAGGGAGACCAGATTGCTAATTCAGAATACGGTTTATTTGTTTCTAATTCTGCTAGAGATACAATGGCACTTGACGCATTAAAACAACTTACTCATGCAGCTCTACAAAATGATAAAATATCTTTATCAGATGTTATTGGTATTTATAACTCAAATTCTTTATCGGATACAAGAATTAAACTTAAACAAGCTGAACAAGAAAATAAACAGCAGCAAGCCCAAATGCAAGAACAACAAATGCAAATGCAGCAACAACAGCAACAACAGCAAATGCAGTTCGAGTTAGAAAAAGAAAATAGAGAAGATGCTCGTAATAGTGAAGACAATAATACAAAAATTGAAGTAGCTAGAATGTCTGCCCAGTCTAAGAATATGGATAGAGATCTTAACAATAACCAAATTCGCGACGACATAGATTTAGCAAAACTTCAGCTTGAGAGAGAAAAACTTCAAGTGGGTACAGCTTTAAAACAAAGAGAGTTAAACATAAAAAGTAAAGATGCCGACACCAAACGAAATAGTTAATAGTTTTTTGGAAGATAAGGTTGCTGATGCTTTAGATTTTATGATTAATAAAAAAGCTTCTGCAGAAACTATATATGACGGTATTAAATTAAATCGTCAGAGAATAGAAGAAGAAACTCAAAAAAAGCAAAAAGATAATTTTATGTAATAAAATATAATATTTAAAATTATATTTTAGCTATAAAATAAAAATAATTTTAGCTACACTGTAGTGACAAGGTGTTGTATACTAACTTAAATTAATTATTTTTGTCACTTAATAAACAAAACTCTATGGCAATAGAAGATAACATTTTAGAAGGATTGGATTTAAGTGTGTTAGATAGTCTAACCACTAATCCAAAAGAAGAAGAGAAACAGCAAGAGGCTGTTAGTGGAGAAACTAAAGTAGAAGAAGAGCCTAGTATTTTTAACCCAGAAGCAGGATTAAAAATTCAAGAAGTTGACGAACTGCCTGAGGTAGCACCCAAAGAAGAAAAAAAAGAAGATCAACCCGATGAACCTAAAGCAGAGGATACTAAAGAAGATGCAGAGGAAGAAGTTCCAGAAGTGTCTGAGGAAAGCAAAACTGAGGAAGAGCCTCAGTCAGAGCCTATCCTTAAAGTATTTGCAGAAGTTCAACGAGAAAATGGTTTAATAGATTTTAAGGATGATGAGTTTGAAGACTCTGAAGAATGGTTATTAAATAAAGTGCAAGACACTATAGATTCAAAAGTATTAGAATACAAAGAATCTATGCCTGAAGAAATTAAATATTTATTAGAAAACCATGAGGATGGAGTTAACATGTACGATTTATTACAATCAGATGTACAACAAAAAACATATGACTCTATAGATAAAGATAAGTTGTCTGATAGCCAATCCTTACAGAAAAAATTAGTTCGAGATTTACTAAGTGTAAATGGTTTTTCTCAAACACAAATTGAAAGAAAAGTTGCGAGGTACGAAGATGCAGGAGTTCTTTTAGATGAAGCTGAAGAAGCTTTAAGTACTTTACAGGATGTTCAAAAACAACAAAAAGAACAATTGATAGTAAAGCAAAAAGAAGAACAAAAGCAAAGAGTGGAATCGCATAAAGCTTGGCTAGGAGATTTAAAAACTCATATAGACAAGAAAGACGAAATTCTTCCTGGGTTTAATTTAAACCCAAAAGATAAAAATGTACTGTATAACGGTATAACTAAATTAGACAGGAATGGAGAAAATGAAATCATGAGAATGAGGAAAAAAGATCCAGAGTTTGATTTAAAAATAGCATATTTAGCGACAGTCCTTAAGTGGGATTTTTCAGCGTTTGAACGTCAGTCAACAACTAAATCAACACGGAAGTTGGCAGACGCGATAAAGAGTACGAAGAAAACTGGTTCCAGACCAAGTAGAGGTACTTCGAATAATGTTGATTTTGGCACTATGAGAAAATCTCTGCGATAGGAGCTACTTATTTATAAACAACAACAAGTAATAATTAAATTAAATTAAAAATGGCAACAAACGCAATTAGTTCATTACAATTGTACTCTCCGAAAAGCTGGTCTGGTCTTACAACTGAGAACCACTTAGGGAGTGTATTTGCACAAGAACCAACTTTAGTATCAAATATTATTAGTAGAGTTTTTGGCCTAAATCAATACGCTGGTTTAGATTATTTTTTATCAATCGGTGGAGGAGATCAAGAGCTTCCAGATGATAATGATTTTGAGTGGTACCTAAAAGGGGACGACGAAAGAGCTCTACCTATTATGACAAGTATTACCTCTCAAGGTGCTAATGGGGCAACTATCCTTTTAGTATTAGGAGAACGATACTTTGCTAAAACTGACAAACTTGTTTTAGATGACGGTGAAACAGCTTTACGTGTTATGGAAGAGCCTTATGCTCAAGGTACAAATTATGTGTACCCATGTCAAACAATGGTATTTTCTAGTTCTGCTGTTGCAGATTCTTTATTGGCTGCAGGGGCTAGAGTAAGTAAGGAGTATTCTCCACAAGAAAGAACATTGAACAGAACTTATGGTGAAACAAGCTATACTTCTCCGTTCAAAATGCGTAATGCAATGTCTTTCTTATCTAAGACTTATACTATTCCTGGAAACATGCACCAACGTCCTTTAGTTATTGAGATGATGGATCCTAAGTCTAACAAGACTACTAAGATCTGGACTCAGTATGCAGAGTATGAGTTCATGTGTCAGTGGATGAAAGAAAAAGAAAGAATGTTATTCTTCTCTAAATCTAACAAACAAGCAAATGGAACTTACAACATGATGGGTGACTCAGGTACTCCAATCATTGAAGGTGCAGGTATCCGTGAGCAAATATCACCTTCTTACAAATTCAATTATAATGAGTTTACAATCGACTTCTTAGAAGATGTATTATTAAACTTATCTATTAATATACTTCCAGAAGATCAACGTCACTTTGTAGCGTTTACAGGTGAAAGAGGTATGGTACAATTCCATAGAGCTCTTGAAAACCACGCTGCTAGATTCCAACCATTAGACTCTAAGAGAATTGGTGGAGCAGGACAAAACTTATCTTTCCAAGGTCAGTACAGAGAGTTTATGGGACCACAAGGTATCCGATTTACTTTAGTTCACTTACCAATGTATGACAACGAAGTTCGTAACCGTATTGCACACCCTAAAGGTGGTTATACTGAATCTTACCGATACACTATCCTAAACATGGGTACTTCAGGTGGAGAAAAGAATATTCGTAGAGTATATCCTAAAGGACGTAAAGAATTAATGTGGCACGTAGCTGGTTCTACTTCTCCACTTGGTCCAAACACTGCGTTTTCTAAAGGATCTGCATCAGCGGTAGATGGTTATCAATTATTCGCTCAAGCTCAACAAGGTGTGCTTATTGCAAACCCAATGTCTTGTGCAGAATTGATTTACAATTCTACTATCTAATAAAAATTAAATTAATTATAAACACAAAAGAAGATGGCAAAAGCAAGAAAAGCTACCACAAATGAAGTTAATACTTCTACTATGGTGATGAAGGAAGAAAGTGTTTCTAAAAGTAAAGTTACGTTAAAACCTATAAAGAAGCATGGATGGCTCCCCGACGATCACGACGGGAGCATCCGTTATTCTAAATGTTTTGAGAGATTGACAGTTCAATCTCAGCGTGGCACAGGAGTTTTGAATACTGGGTTAACTGAAGAAGACGAACGTCGACTTGAGTCTAAAATGAACATGTCTTCAGGAACACTATCTAGATACAATACAGATTATTGGAATAAATTCTACATAGATGTACCTAAAGAAGGTAAACAATTAGATTTAAAAAACCCAAAGGATGAACTTATCTACTTTATATTATCAGCTCATCAAAGAGTTGCAAATTCTGAAATGGAAAGATTTGATTCCCCATTTGCAGAGTATGTAATGACTTCTGTTGAGCAGGAAGCTAAAGTAGAAAATAAGAAATCTAAACTTAAACGTAAGGCTTACAAAGTATTTAGTGCAATGAATACTACAGAAATGAAAGATGTTCTTAAAGTTATTGGTAAACGAGCTGGAGACGATTCGTCTGTAGACTTTGTTGAATCACAACTGGATAAAATTGTAACAGATAATCCACAAGAATTTTTAAATACTGTAGAGGACCCAACATTTAAAATGAGAGCATTTATTGATGATTGTTTATCATCAAGAGTTCTTGTAAAAAGTGGTACTAAATATCAACTTCCTGGTGGAGATACTGTAGGATTTACGCTTGAGCAAACGATTGAATACTTACAAAATCCTGATAATCAGGAAGTGTATTTAGATTTGAAAGGTAAAATGTCTATAGCAAAATAATATGAGTACATCTGAAATGCAGACAGAGTTTAAATTTCTATTAGATAAAATAGATTCAGGGGGAGCACCTTTGTTTTTAAATACGGAAATTAATAGGTTATTAAGTATAGCCCAAGACAAGTTTGTATCTAAAAGAATGTACGGTAATAATATTAGACGTAGCGGATTTGAAGAAGATCAAAAACGTAGAGATGATCTACGTACTTTAATTCATTCTGTTACTTTTGATACTAGTAGTTTTATATCTTCTGATTTTACAAAGCCTACGGGTAAGCTTGTAAAACTTCCTGAGGATTATAGGCATGCAATAAATGAAGAAGTTGTCCTTAATAATAATACAAGAGTTTCTGTTACACCTCTAACTCATGATCGTTATAATAAAATAGTAGATGATCCTTTTAATAATCTTTCATCTGGAAAGGTTTATAGATTAGGATTTGGATCAATAACTAATACTATTGAAGATGATCCTGACACAGATTTAGTAGAGACAGGTAGTACTACATCTTATAATTATTTTGAAATACTTTCTAATAGTGGAATTTCTGGTTCATCGTTAGGGGTTAATAAATATTATTTAAGATATATTAAGAATCTTTCTGATATTACTGACGACAGTAGTTGTATACTACCTAATCATACACACAGAGAAATTGTAAGGATGGCTGTTTTGGAGGCTCTAGAAAGCATAGAGAGTCCAAGATACCAATCAAGTAAAATAGAACTTAACGAAATAGAATAAATAAAATGGCAAGAACAGCAAAAATAACGAACGCTAACGTAGGACCTCTTAAAAATGTAAGAGGTGCGGTTGGCAATACTCCCGTTCGAGCTCAGGATTTTAATACCCTGATAGGAGATCACGTCAGCCAAACTGATGCGAGCGCTCAATCTGTTGCTAGTGATTTGACACTAAATGGTTCTGTAACACAAATAGGTGGAGCAGCATCTGCAGATAGTGTAGCTGCTGTATGTAACGGTATAGCAGTTGCTGCAAATGGCGCTGGTATTTATGAATTAGTATTTGAAACTGACTTTGGTGGAACTACATCAACAGCCACTGATAATGGTTTAATTAAAACAGCAGTTACAATACCAACAGATTCAATGATATTAGCAGCATCTACAATAGTAACAGAAGTGGCTGGGCGAGATGTAACTAATACTATTGATTTAGTATCAGCAACTACTGCGCATACAGACACAGCAGATGAAGCAGTAACAGCAGTCTTAACTATTATTGATGGGCTAGATTTTAAATCTAGTACTGCAGGAGCTCTTGGAGCGCTTGGGGCACCAGTATATGCGAACGATATTGTTCACCATATTGGTTCAACAGGTACTTCAACAACTTTAGCTTGGATCAATAAAGGTACGGGCAATGGTACAGCAACTCGTATATCAGGGAAGATTCTTACTTATATTAAATATATGGGTACAGGACCAGCCGTAGCTGATGCACGAGTTTAATAACAACAATAATTAATTTTTAAAAATAGAATAAAATGGGTGCATATAAAACAGATAATTCATTACACGTATTTGTTGGTACTGTAGATCTAGACCACAGCGAAACTTTGGCAGATTCAGTAACAAATCAAATTTGTATATTAAATGCTGATGGTAGTTCTATCGGCAACGGAACGGCAGCAATTGTAGATGGCACAAGAGTTTATGTAGCTATGAAAGATGCGGACGGTAATGTTCGTAAATCTCCTACATTTGAATTTAAAGCAGCAAATGTAAAAGGTTTAGCTTTTGGGGCAAGAACAGAGCAAACAACTACTTTAGATTTGTGTGACGATACTCCAAATACTCGTTACACTTTGAGACTTAACTTTAAACATAATACAGAGTTATTCTCTAATCAATCTGATCAATACTTCTTCGAGTATACAACTGGTGATACAGTTACAGCTGGAGAAGTTATGACTAAATTTAGAGATAAAATTAATCTTCAAGAGAGTTGTAAAGATAAAGTTGTAGCAGCTTTAGATGGTACTGATGGTTTAACTATTCTTGGTAAAGCTCAAGACTGGAGTTTAGGTCTTCACGCTTACACTATGGTATTGTTTGATGTAACAATCGACGGATTTGCTTCAACAGCAACAAACGTTGTTACTGGTGCAGTTCATGGTTCTGGAGCAGGTGAAGAAATTGCAGAACTAGAATGGTTTGGTATAGGTTCAGCAGGAGCTCCTTATCGTCAAGGTATTCCTAGCAATAACCACTTAGTTGCTCTTAATGCAGTGAGTACAGCTGAATACGATGTAGCTGTTATTGATACTCCATTAGAGGATCCTAAGTATGCGGTTGCGGGAGCAGGGGCAGGACGATGTCAAATAATTTTAGCTCAAGAAGTAAGTCTTACAGGTACTGAAATAGACAAAGTATTAGGATTTACAGATGGCGCTAATATTTTCTCGTCTTAATAGTTAACTTATTTATAATAATTAAAGGGCAGGCAGCTATTCTGTCTGTCCTTTTTTAATTTCTACCCATGGCTCTAGATTTAAAACTTAGTGTACAAACTACAGATGATTGTAAAAATTTAGTCATTGAAGATGTAACAGGTCTTTACAATGAAACAAGTAACCCAGGCGGGTGGGGAGGTTTTAATATAAATGGAGATAGATCTGTATATAATTTATCTTTAAATTTAGTTGTGTATAATTTTATAGAGGGGGAGCAATATACAACTCCTATAAGCATTGATAATTTTGCAAACGATGTTATTTACCCTACAGAAGATACTTTTAGATCTTTTAAAATCTCTATACCTTCTTATGACATATCAACAGCTGTTGCTAATAGTAACACTATAAGTATTCCAGATAGTTATAATTCTATGCAAGAAGTTGTAGAAGATTGTTTATATGAAGTAATTGTTACAATAACAAGTAGCTCAACTAATTACAGTAGTAACTCTAGTCTTACATATAAAAATATTTGCAACTCTAAAAAAATTGTAGATAGAATGATTAGTAAAATTAATTTAGGATGCGAAGATTGTAATGACTTTGATATTGATAAAGCATTATTAGCCAAAAGTTTATTAGAAACTATAAAAAATATAGATTAGTATGGCTCTAATTGATGGTTTAGACCGTAGAAATGTGTACTCAAAAGATATTAGTACTTTTGGGACACAACTGGCTAGTGCTAATTTTATAGGAGTAGATTTAAATGCTTATGAAACAAGTATTCAAAATACTATTTCTAATTTTTTATCAGGAGCTCCTAGTAATTATAATTCTAATCAAGTAACTTTTCCTATAATATTTCATTTAGTAGTAGATCATCCATCAATAATTTCCAATGATCAAAATAATATAACATTTAATGTAACTAAATTATTACAAGACATAAATGAAGTTTTTTCTCAGGTAGGAGTTAGCTTTAATGCAGTAACAAAAGATGCTAATGGAAACAATTTAGCAATTCCAGGTATTAATATAATAGATGCAAGTGATTTATTAAGTTCAAATAAATCTTACCCTGATAATGGAATTAGTATTAGCAGTACAGTTTTTACTACTACTAATAGTGACCCTACTAATAATATAACTACTCTAGGATACCCTATAAATAATTTACATGATACCTATAGTTGGGATAATAAAGAGGTAATAAATGTTTTTTTGATAAATGATTTTTCACAAAACACTGACCTTTTATTAAATTCTTGCAATCCTTATATGTTTGATAACAATAGTAAAGCAACTTTAAATATTACTCTTCCTTTTTATTGTTTGGGATCTTCTTTAGAATATGGTTATCAATACACTAGTAATACTGCTGCACAACTACATGTTTTTAATTCTATTAATGACTTTAGTGCGGAGTTATATGCAAATAAATATCAATACTATGGTACAACAGATCATAAGGCTAAAGTTTTATTGCATGGGTTAGGTAATTTATTAGGTTTAGCTCCGTCAAATACTTTTAACCCTATTGAGGTACAAACATCAACAGACAACGGGTACTCTGCAAATGCTTGCAATATTAATTGTATATATACAGATTATGATTCTGCAGATTATTGTGCAAGTTGTGATGAGTTAGTCACTGTTAACAAAATTCAAAATCCTCTTTTTTCTGGAGACTCTGATATTGTTTGTGATGACAGTACTATTGAATCTTTACATAAAAATATAATGAATTTTTTTGTAGGGGGTACAGACTATAATTTTCAACCTTCCCAAATACTACGTATTAGGGCAAACTTAGGAATGCAATATATAGATACTGTTACATCAATAACTACTCCTGGAGTATTAATAAGACTTTTAAATACTAGCTTTGAAACTTATGGTGGTTACCCTGTTGCAAGTGCTGAGTTATGTGACCAAGTAATAGATACAAATATTCAAAGAGTTACAAATTCTTCACTAGCTTATTCTAATATAATGGGTATTAATACTGCTAAGGCTGAAGTAGCTTTAACATTTTCTAAAAAAATTCAAGGTATAAAAAACTTACTTAATAAAACTACCTAATGGCAAAAGTTCCTTATACACAAATAAGTAAAAAAATTTCTGAGGGTCTTGGTTCTGCAAATAAAAATGCTGTAAATCTAGACTGCGGTAATGAATACCTTGTGTCAATTAATGATGGAAACGATTCTACAGAATCAATGATTAGGCTTGCACTTAAAAGTATTTCTAAAAATTTTAGAGATTTGCCAGAGAATTGTGCAGACGGTAGTTGTGATACAGTATACGTTCCAGTTATTATTCATTTTCATGAGTACAATGATAATTATGGATTTGTTATTGATGTTACTAGACAACAAAAGTATGCAAAAGTTGCCTCTATTTTTGAAGCTTTAAATAGAGCTTTTAGAGGAGAGTATGATGCAACCAACGATTTAGACGTAGAACTACAATCAGTTATAGGACATAGACTTCCTGGAGAAGACGAAGACCCTCCATCCCATCAGCTAAATACTGGTGTGGGAGGTGCTGTTTCATATACTAGACATTATCTTAGAGCAATTAAAGATATTAGCTATCCTACTAATATTGCTACCTATAATACAGACTCTGGAGGATATGAAGAGGAGCTTGTGCCTCACAAAGATTTAAGAGAACTGTATCCTAATATACAATTTTTCTTTCCTGAAAGATTAAAAACAGAATATATTATAGAGGGGTTCTATAAAGAAAATACTGGATGTAAAGTTAATTTTCTAAACTTATTAAATACTATAGACAATACTGGTTTATTATTTTCAGATACTAGAGCCCTTTTAGATCAAGAGTATATGTATTTTGCTAGTGAGTTGCCTGGCGCTTTATTTTGGGATTCTAAAATATTAGATTCTACATTTTTTGCTAAATTAAATACAGTACAACAAATACTTAATAGTAATACTAATGAAGTTAATATACAAAGTTTTAATATTAACTTTGGTTCGGCAGCAGATGGTGGTTTTGGTGCCCCATCTACCACAGGTACTGAGGGTGTGGACTGGGGAATTATTCAAAACTTTAGACCTAACAAGACAACAACAGGAGGGGCTCGCGATCTTATTTTTTCAGATTATACTTTTTCTATAAATACTAGTAGATATAAAAGTGCTTTTAGTGCTTACGGGACAACTACCCCTTACTCTAATGCAATTGTTAATCTAGGTCTTGATTTTAATCAGGATATTTTGCCCCAAACATTATTTCATGAATTTAATCACACACTAGGTAGTGTACATAGTTGGACTATGCCTACAGTTTGTGGAAGTTACCTTGATGCGGATTCGTATTTAAATGAAGACGGGAGTTTAAAAAATGTAGGAGCTTATCAAAGTTTTCCAGGACTAAATACTATTAGCGGTAACATTCCTCCAGGAGAATCTTCTTATAATTCTTTTATGTTAAAAGAAGATTTTAAAGTTCCTTTTAACTACTCTGTAAAAGATCCTTTATATATTAAGAGAAAAAGATTGTATGACAAAGCTGTCCAAGATCTTAATGCTGCAGTGTTGCAAGACTACCAAAGTGCTGCTATTCCAGGAATAACTAGTGACTCAGATTATGAAGATTATATAGAAACTTTAGAAGAAAGAGTTGCTGAATATTCAAATAGTCTTAACGAAGTAAATGAATTTAATGTAGGAAATTTTTTAGATATAAGTGACGACGAAAAAGGTTATATAGAATATTTGTATAATACTTTTATTCCTAATATAACAAATAATTTTAATAGTAGAACAACTTTTATAAATGGGGAGTTTGGAGTTTCTAATCCTGAAATAAATAGATCAGAAGACTATAATTTAAGCACAACATCTCTTAGATTAACTTTAGAGGATGTTATTTTTGGTATAAGTTCTTTTTGGGGAGGATCCTATATATTAAAAAACCCACCCACACTTAACTCAGGAGATGATTCTAATGGGTTTGTATTTAAAATAGAGGAACAAAAAGATATTCATTACTTTAGACCTACTGACATTCCTGGAGGGGACACTATTATTAGATACTCTCAGTTCTCAGATTACAATGATAATCCTTCTAATTTACCTGAAGGTTGGAGTTTATTTACTGTAGACTCTCTCCAAAAATTTGTAGACAGTTTACCAGACCTATACCCTGAAGAAGAAAGTTTAACTGATATTTTAAATATAATCTACCCTGAGTATGAAGCTTTAGCTTCAAGCATTATGGGTTTAAATTCTACTGTATTTAGTTTTTGGGTATCTACAGATACTACACTATCTGCAAATGAAATTGGTACTCAAGGGTCGTATGTTTTAATAAGTGATGATGGTGCACTCATACAGTCGGGTGTAAATATAAATAATTTGTCTCTTATTTGCCCACTGCATAAAGTACATGACGCACTAGAAGATGATTCTATAGCTAAACAATTAGTTGTAAATCCTGCTAATGACGACGGTACTAGAAAAGGTCCTGATGTAACAACACACATACCTTTTTGTGACATAGATGATGACAACAAATATGATCCTTATTGGATGCATAACTTTAATGCTTGGAATTCTAACTACACTGAGTACCCTAATAATACTCCAGTAGAAGATCTTATGCACGAAGACTATTGTCCTTGTTTACATCAAACACAAGTTTATCACGCTATAGATAATTCCTACGAGTTTAAAATTATAGGAGGAGGTTCTTATGCGTGGGCAGCACACGCAGTAATGCATAATACTTTTGCAGATACTCAAATAGATTCTTTTACTTCTTCAATATCTGAAGTAAACACTGGTTTAAATTCTAGATCAAATACTTCTGTAGACCCAGATGATTACACAGATAAAATAGATTTTAACTATGGCTTATGGCTTTCTAATACTACTAATAGATATAAAGATGGTTATGATAACTCTGCTTTATACACTATAGGTAATATTACAGATATTGCATTATATAGATATTCAGACTCTGAATCTACTGTTTTAAACTTACCTATTTTTAATGGCTACTGCGGTTTTGGGTGGGGCTCTGTTTTACCTAAAGCTATAGAGTTAGATAAACAAAAATTTACAGAATTTTCAAATGAAGAAAATGAATATATTTTAACCATTCCATCAGAATTTAATTTATTAAATACTGGTAATGCTTTTGATACAGATTTAAGATTGGGCCATAGAGGCCCCTCTGCTACTACTACAGATGATAATATTAGATCTAGGTATGATGTGGGAGGGGAAGATAATCCTTTATACCAGTATAGATCTAAAGTTTTAAGTTTAAGTGCTGACCCTGTTACGGTGTCTGAAACTTTTGAAAACGGTTTTCCTTTAACTGCAGATGTTTTAGATTATACTAGAGAACCTGTTCCTGATAATGGGTATTTTTCAGATTTATATGGCGAGTATAATCATTTTAATTTTAATCAAGTTTTACATTATAGGAAAAGTAATAATAATACAGCTTTAAATACTAAAACTGTATATATGCCGACAGCTAGAGTAAGAGCTGCAAACTATTATTTTAATGATACAAACGTAGATTTAGTTAATAATTATTTTGTAGTACATACAGAGCATCAGGAGTATATCGAGGAGGTAATAGAAGAAGAAGAAGAGGAAGTAGCAGCATTACTTACTTTACCTCAAGTAGGAGATATAATTACTGAAGGTGGTATGGTAATAGAGATTAATGCGGATGGCTCAGGGGTGGTAGCTTTGTGGGGTACTAAAGGTAATACAGAAGGAGATTGGGTTCCTTTAAGTGAGGGTGAAACTTATGCAAATCTTTTAGAAACTTCTAATAGAGTACCCGAAGGAAGCACAGTAGTTCCTACTGAGAATTATGTTTATTACCCTGATATACGAGGCAGAACTACAGAGCCTCTACTTACAATGAGTAATATGATAGGTGCACTTACGCAGAATGGATATGATGATTGGCGTGTTCCTTCTAGAGCAGAACTAATATCTTTAAATACTACTTCAGGATGGGACGCAGATAATAAAGCTTTTTTGAGAGCATCGTGGTCAAAATATATATGCCACATAGACGATACTCTTAAAAGAATAGATTTATTTGATATTCCTGCCTATGCAGCTTCTTCGCCCCCTGCTAGTCCTGCAAGAGGAAGGCCTGTTAGAGATTTTCAGCTTGATTTAAGCTTATACGAAGGGGAGGCGGGCGCAAGCTCTCGAGCAGTATCAAGAAATGTTAATACTGTAATATCTCAATTTGAAGAATTATATATACTTATAGCAGATCATTTTACTACTGATTTTGATCTTGAGTATAATGTTGGAGGATGTAATGATCCCGATGCATTTAATTATGATCCTAATGCCACTTATAATAATGGTACATGTGTAGACAGGGTATATGGATGTATGCAATCTTGGTCTGATAATTATGCTATTGTAGATGACGATGGAAATGAAATTAATACAGATGACGGATCATGTTACACTACTATCTGTACTAATCCTGAAGCAACAGGAGATTATGGTGCAGGGTATAATTTAGATTTAGTAAACACAGTTAATGCTTACGCAGTAACTTATAACGAAACTGCTCTTATTGAAGCTGTCGATGGATTTACAACTGAACTTAATGAGGAGAATTACGAGGAATGTCAATTTACAAGTATACCTAGAAATTCTATTATAAGACTTGTTTGTGTTCCTTCAGATGAACTGGACACTGAGAGTTCTCCTGAAGTTTGTAATTATAATCCTGATATTACTTTTATTAGAGATCGTAGTACAAAAGATATTAGTAATTACACTAGTGATCCTGAACAAGTGTCTTTACCATTTTTAGATTTTATAAGAACAAACGCAGCAGACACTTCTTCTGAAGATATTCAATCTAAAGTTAAATTATTAAATCATATAGTATACGGCGATAATTCACTTTTAGAATCTAATGATTGGCTTCAGTCAGGATTTAACATTTCAACTACGTTAGGAAACTCTTTTCCTTCAAATGATATTACTGATAATATTGATACTATGGGTGAAGAAATTTCTAATAATCCTGAACATAGAATTAAACAAATTATTAGAGACTTTATTCTTGAGGGTTCGTTTAACTCTTCAGCAGCTGGACTGCAATACAATTGTGTTGAGAATCCTATACTACCTGATGGTACAGGAGGATGTTTTTTATATGCACCGTCTTTAGGAGAAGCTAATGATAGTGATTTAATTGCTAAATTTAAAGCATGTTCTGTAGGTCAAATACAAACAGCAAGTGCTTATGGTTGTACTAGTGAGCTTGTTTTTGAGGGTGGATTTATAGAAAGTGATGAATTTATTTCTAATCTAGCTGCATATCAAGCAGGTACAGGTTGTTCGGAAGGAGGGGAAACTCCAACTACTTTTTATATTATTGGAGGAGATCTTGCATCTGAGTACGCAGATGTAGAACAGCAAAATGGAGTTATTATAAATGTTCTTAATTTACCTGTTTATTCTAGCACACAGCTAAGTAGCGTGGTTGGTGTTGGGTATTCTGAAGAGGTGTTAGACCTAAATTTAATTAGTGTTCGTAATTCAATATCTTTTAGAACTGGAAATCCTATTAGCACTGCTATTTCAAGAAATTGTAATAACACTATATCTAATCCATTCCCTAATTCTTTTGAGGGATATTTGTATTTTGAAGACGGATCTGTTTACAATGGTGCAGAATGGGCTATAGAATTCAATGACTGTAGTAATGTATTTACTAAGTACAGTTACAACACTCCTGACAATACAAACCAAAAACTATATTATAGAAACGAGATTCTTAGAGGTTCAAACTTTAATGTAGCTCTTACAGATAAAGAATCTTTAGCCAAAAAAATGAGCAAAGTTATAAATAAAATTATTAATTTACCTATATTTACCGACAATTAATTCTACTATGGCAATTACGATACAACAATTACAAGATAGGTATACAAAAGCTAACGCAGAGTTAGACTCTTATGGGATTAATATTTCAGATAAATTAGCTAATGGTACTGCTACAGCAAATCAAGTTAGAAAATTTAATTTAATGTCTGCTTGGATTTCATTTATATCAAGTAGGCTTACAGCCCCTATAGTTATGCAAGCTTCTGCTCCTTCTAGTATAATTTTAAATATACCTAGCTATGTTGAAGCTGATACAACTAGAGATATAACAATGGGAATAGAAAATTCTTACGGACGATACATACCCATAATAAGTATTATTAATTATAATGTGGGTATCACACCAGATCCAGATATATATTATACTTATGACTTATTCAAAACAAATGTAAATCCACTTGCTTCTTATATAGATGAGCAGGGTATTAATAGAGGGGACTTTTCATTTAGTTTTTCTAATTCAAGTCCTACAACATTTACTTTAAACTTCCCTCAAACTTCAGACTTTAATGGTCAAAAATTATCATGCAGTACTAATATAAACGCAGGTGATTACACAACATATTTGGCATCTTTACCTTCTTTATCTAAAGGAGTTAATGAGTATAAGTTAGGACAATCTTTATCCTCTGAGGTTATGTTAAACTATAATAAAGCTTTAGAAGAGATAGCTATCGAACTTAATATTTCATACTGATAAAAAATATAAAAATGGCAAAAAAAATAAATTTACCTAAAGCTTATTCAAGCGCAAAAGGAGACTTAATAACTGTTTTACAGAACGGAGTTGAGAAAAATATAACTAAAAAAGATCTTCTTAAATATTTAGAAGATTCTGTTTCTACTATATCTAAAGATATAAATTCTCTTCAAAGACAAATTAGTAGAAAAACTATAGATAAAAATACACCGTCTTTTAATTCTGCAATATCTGCAAAGAGCCCAAAAGTTGCTAATCATCTTACAACTAAAGGCTATGTGGATACTGCGTTACATAATGTAGTAAAAAATGACGGAACTACTAAACTAGTAAAGACTTTATCTTATAGAAATTCTCCCCCTTCTTTCACGGGTAATGATGTTGTCACTAAAAATTATATAGACTCCAGACTACAGCGAGCTTTAAAAACAGTTATTTCAATTGCAGGCCTTGATGGTTATCCTGAGGCATCTATGGGAGATACTTTTATTGTTACAAATAACATAGATCGTTACGCAGTAGATGGTCCTGAAATACAGGAAGGAGATTTACTTATATGTTTAGAGTCTTCTGTTGGCGGAGCACATAGTGCTGTAGGGCATCAATTTGCTATTTTAAATACAAACATAGTTAATGCTGACACTACCTCTGCAGGTATAATAAGAGTGGCCACGGAAGATGAGGTATTAGGTTTTAATTCAGACGACTCTGCAGTAACTCCAGTAAGTTTAAAAACAGTAATTGAATCGGGGAGTGAGTATAGTAGAATTCAAGTAGTTACTCCAACCTACAGTATACTAGAAGAAGACAAAGGTATTATAGGTGTAGATACTTCTAACCATTCTATTACTTTAACATTACCGTCTATAGGAAGATTACTCCAACCTAAAATTGTAAAGTACGTTATTAAAGATGAAAGTGACAGTGCATCTAAAAATACTATTAAAGTTGTAGCTTCGGGAGGTAATACTATACAGGGTAAAAGAACTGTTATTTTGTCTACTAATGGAGAATCTCTTAAATTATATAATGATGGGAGCAACAAGTGGTATAAAGAAAGTAATGTAAGTTCTTCAGGTTCTGGGGGTGTAGGTTCAGGAGTTAAAACATTTAATACTTCGAATGTAACTACTGGTGAAAGAGCTCTTACTACAGGGGCTTATGAATCAGTAATGAGTATAGATATAGATTTATCTGAGTATCCTATAGGAACAGGATTTAAGGTTGTATCGCATTGTAAAGCCGCAGCAACCAGTAACGCTAAAAAAATTGCTATAGGATTAAATGGTTCTCAAAAACTAGAATCTAGTTTAACAGGTACTACTTCACCTAATGATAAATTTATTCATCATGAATTAACAGTTATGAATTCTGACACTCCAACTACAATGGCATTTGGTTTTGTTATGATAGGAGCAGATGATACATCTACAGGGTTTAGTAACGATTCTGAGTTTGATTGGAATAGTATTATAACAATTAGCCTTGATGTTTTAGCAGCAACAGCTGCAACAGATGTTGATGTATATGCATTACAAATATTACCTTTGAGATAATAAGATATGATACAGAGTTTAAGAAATGCAATAAACGATGGTAAAACTACAGGAAGCCCTGTAGCGATAGAACTTAAATACTCATTACAAGATTTAAGTTCTATTGTTGTAGATCATCCTACATTAGTAAATGTAAAAATTATACCTGGTACTTATATAACTGAAGAACAATTTAAACTAGAAGTGTTTAATGCTTTTACTCAGTGGCAAGTTTTATTTAATTCTTTGTATCAAGACTACGTTCAATTAACTTTTGTTTCTAGTAAATCTACTTCTGATATAAGTATTAATTTTAATGCATCTCTAGTTCCATTATTTTCTGTAACAAATACTTCTATACAACTAAACTTAGGAATAAACTGGTCTATTATAAATCAAGTTGGAGGCTTATCTCTTTTAAATTACTTGGTTCAGAGTATAGGAAAAACTTTAAGTGTTGCAGAAACACTTGTACTTTCTCCTATGAATCCTTCTAATCTAGGACTTAATTATATAAATCTTTTTGGGTTAACTGTTTTAGAAGATGGTATTTTATCTGCAGGCTATTTAAATAATTATAGTTCTATAAGTAATAATATTGTAAATATATACGGATCGAGTAATAGTGCAATTCCTTACATATTAGGATGCACAAATCCTTTAGCTAGTAATTATGATTCTTTAGCTACTGTAGATAATAATACTTGTATAATTCCTGACACTGAAACTTTATCTTATAATAGAGATAATGTAATTTATAATGCAGATGGAGATCAATATTATTTAGCTAACAATCAAACTGTATATGCTATTATTGCAGATACTTTTGGGGATAGCAATGCTAGTACTATACAAGATACGAGTGGAAGTAATACATCCCTACCTTTAACTATATCAGATACTGTTCCTTTTACTTCTTTAGTTATTACAGATAAAGAAGCAAGTATTTATGGAGATAGTATTGGCACAATTAGGTATTATATTGTAGCTTCTCAAGCTGGCGACATTCAGATATTTAATAAAGATGGACTTCTTTTATCAGCAAGCACTGATACAGCTCAAAGTTTTACGTTTGCTAACGAATCTATATCTCCATTACAATATCTTTCTCATTTTAATTTTAATTACAAATATTTAGGGGAGGGAAAACATGATGTTAAATGGTTTAGCAAGAATGGAGACTTTAATAGAATAGTTTTAAATGATTCTATAGCTCAACAGAATGCTGCTGGAGAGGTAATAGCTGCATGTGATTTAGACACTTATACTTATGGTAATGCTGAAAGCGTAAATTATAGAAGTGTGAAGCCATTATCAGACAGTCTGGGAGCCCATATAAGTGTCACAGAAAGTGGAAAAATTTCTACTTCTAATGAAACTTCCCTACCTATTTTATATTCTAATGTTATAAAAAATAACTCAAATTTTAATTCATTCGACGGTGAGTTTTTGGTTGATGTTTTAAACTTTGACAATAATAAATTTTCTGAAGCATCTACAATAAATTTAAAATCTTTTATTGTACCAACTTTTACTGGGGACTTTGCAGTGTATGTAGATTTAAGAGCGAATTTTTTACAGATAGCAAGAGCAGATTTATCTATAACAGAATCAGATAATATATATAGTGTATGGGTAGGAGATTCTAAAATTAATAATTTAGATGATGGAGAGTTTGATTTCTCTAATGTAGATTATAATTTTGATGGTGATGGGTCTAGTCTTTCTGAGGTTAGAAATACTGCGGCAGATTTACACCCAGCATTTAGTGAAAATAATAATACTATTGTATTAAGACCTTTTAGTTTAGGTTTTAGTTTTGATAGTGATGGACTTGATGCTTTAAGTAATAAAGAGTGGGAGGCAGGAGAATTTAAAAATGGAGAATCTGAAGTAGATGAAGCTGCTTATGGCCAAATAGTAGTTTCTATTGGTAATAAATTATGTAAAAATTCTTTTTTCTCTGACACTACCACACTTAGTTATAGAGCTTGGGCATGTCCTAGTGGTAGTAGTTTTGCTACCAACTACCAAATATTTAATGAAAGTTTTTCAAACTCGGTTGATTTAATAAATAATACTTTTAATGATTTTAATCATATTGGAGATTTTCATTTAGCTATTGGTGTTAGTCATGGATTTATTCTAACTAAGATTAACAATACAAACTTTTCTTTAGTTTCTCCAACCACAGAAGGTGGGCTAGAGATACATGTTCCAGGAGGTAAACCTGATATGGAAAACTTTAATGGAGGTTGGCGTCCAGTCTCTATGCAGTTCTCTCCAAATGACAATTTTTTGTATACTATAATGGCTAATCCTGATGATGATACTGATAGAAAAATAGTAATATATAATATATACGCAGGAAATGCTCAGTTTGGGTGCACCGACGCACAGTTGTCTACATCCATATCAGATACAGCAGTAGTAGTAGAGACATCAGATATTGTTTATGAAAAAATAACTTTGCAAGATGATGGTAGTATATACATATGGTCAGAGTCACAAGACTATATAAAAATTACAGACCCTGATTTATTAGCATCTGTAAATTTATTTGAGTTCTATCCTACAAACTACATGTATACCAGATCTGGTTTAGAATATTTTCCCTCTTCTTCCTACGGTACAACTACCGAGTATGTCTCTGGCGTTTCTATATTTGATACTCTAGAGAATGGGTTAGACTTTGGACCCACTGATCCTAGAACAATATATTCTAATGTATATAATTCTAGTTCTGTAGGTCCTGGCATTGGAGAAGGAATTACGGCTATTAATAACTATGATTTTAATTCAAAAGTTATTGGGTCAGGATTTACTTATGATGTAGTTTCAGATTTTTTAACATCTAATACAGAAACTAATACTGAAAGTATAATTGCAGTTGCAACCCAAACATCTAATGGTGGAGAGTTAAATACTGTATTATATTTAACAGCAGATTCTTCAAATAATGTTTCTATAAAGGAATATGATGGAACTACTTTAACTACGGATGACGCGTTTACTAATTTAGATTCTAAAGATTCAATATTTATTTTTCCATTAAGAAATTTAAATGATGTTTATATGTGCGGTTATGTAGGAAAAAGAAATGCTGCAAATGGTTCAACACATATTATATTTAGAAATATTTCTGTTACTCCCGATATAACATCTTCGTATAACTATAGTGAGGGTCCGCTATCATATTCATCATTTTCATTAAGTGATGATACTACCCAAGTTATTCCAGGAAATAAACTTATAGAACGCACTTCTGAAGGAGTTGTATTAGCTACAACTTCTTATGAAAAAACACAAGGTACAAATGAAGAAATTCCTACTGTAGATAGTAATAATAGGATAAGTATTAAACTTAAATTTTATGTAAAAAATTATAATGTAGACAATTGGCAAAACGATGCCGTTGGCACAATTGTACATCAGTTAGGTGAAAATAAATTAACCGACAATGAAGATAATACATTCTCACTTTCCGCAGGATCATTTGTTCATACTAATATTTCTGTATCTCAAGACTCTTCTCTTATAGCTATTGCTTCAATGATTAAAGGAGAAGAAAATATAACTGAATGTGTTATTAGTGTATATAATTATACTGAGAATCCTGCCGTAGGGCAATCTCCTATTCATGGGGGTCGGGTAGGTAATACATTAAAGTTTACATCTGAAGATTTTTTAATAGACGAAGATTTAAACAAAATGTACGACACTGTTGTTAGAGGTTTAGAGTTTTCTCAAGACTCCTCTAAGCTGTATGTTTTATTTGGTAAACACCAAACTGCAAACGACTCTAGTAATTTTTATACAAGCGATAATATTAATATTCTTACAAAAACTAATAGAGTATTAAGGTTAGCAGTAGATACTGAAGAAAATACATTTAAGCTTGATGGCCCGTTAAATGAGCCTACACAGTTTTCACAACCTAGCAGATTAGCAGGGTCTTTTATGACTTATGATGCTGACGGTCTTTCTACTCAAGGAAATAGCACCCACAGAAATAACACTGCTATGACAGGATTATTTCTTAACTCCTCAGGTAATATTTATATATCTAATATTCAAAATTCAGATGACTATGTATATTCTTTGGGAGTTATTACCCAGCCTGACGATAGTGTATCTTCTAGATTAAATAGAACTGCTGCAATAAAACTTTACAATCCTGACGAAGAAGAACGTATTGTTGATGGCTCAATAGGATTTCCTTTAAATATTAATCAAGTACATAGGGTAGCAGATCCTTCTTTTGAAGCTATAGATCCAGGAACTCCTAATGCAGAAGCGGTGGAGGTATACGGATGTACAGATGGAACGGCTGCTAACTTTGATGAATTAGCAACTATTAATGATGGTTCATGTTCATACCTAGAGATACAAAATGAAGATTGTGAAGGTAACTGTGAACCAATTATATTTGATCCCGCTCAAGTTCCTTTAGTTAATAGTACTATGCAAGCCTTAATCAACGCTAATTCTAGCGGAGTAGGTTCTGAAAGAGAATTAGTTATAGATCCTTTGCCAGATCAACTTATAAGTTTATACACTTGTGATAAAAATACTATTTGTGGCTGTCAGGCTGTTTATTACTTTACAGTAAGTTATACTATAGATACTTTAGATGGAAGTGTTACAAATAATCCTTGGGTAATGCCAGATTCAAGCACTTCTATAATAACTGTATCTGCAAATTTTGTATACATACCTATTGTAGATAGTTTAGGAAATCTTTTAGCTAATTACCCAGGAGAAAGTACTAACGAATATAGTAATTTTGTAGGAGTGGATCCTGCAAACTTTTTCTTAGAAGAAGACTACGTAGAGGATTATTGTTTAACATGCACTGATTCCAGCGCTCCTAATTTTACATCGGACGGAGAAGTTACTCCTGCGGATTGTGAAACTTACACACCATTTTGTATACCTGATAATGGGATAGAAGCTGACGCTTGCGGAAAGTATGGTTGTACAGATTCAGTAGCATGTAATTATGATGAAGAGGCTACTCATGACAACGGTAATTGCACATACGAACCTACAGGTATTAATGATTATGGCTACAGTATAGATGATATTTGTAATTGTAATGGATTTACTCCAGGATATAATTCTGCAGACTATTGCGGCGATTGCGACACTGCCGAAGGTAGAGCAAATTTAAGATTAAAATCTGACACTCCTGGATGTGATTGTGATTCAAATCCACTTGAATTTACTGGCGGAGGATATTACGGAGACTGTTCTGGTTTACAACCAACTGTTACAAATATAGCTTCTAATTGTTATTATAATATTTCTGGGGTATTAACTCCAGAGGATGGTACATATCTTAATAACTCTTGCGACTGTGAAGGAACTTTACCCACAGGCAGTAATTGTGATTGTTTTGACAATTTATCAGACGACCAAACACAATGCGATTGTGATACTGCTGTGTCTGTATATTATCCAGATCCAGATAATAATGGTTACGCAAGTTGTGACTTACCTGCTATAACTGTTTGCCAAAAAACAGCTACCTCTGCTACTTTTCATGATATGGAAAGTGCTAGTGATGGAGATTGGGTGGATATAATTACAGGAAATGTTTACACTCAAAGTGAAATAAATAGCGATTACATAGTAGGCCCAGTTAATGCTGGGCAGTGTGAACAATGTGCCACAGAAGGTCCTAATGGGGAAGAGCAGCAATACAATTCTTGTATTACAGAACTTGTATCTGATGCACCTAACTGTCTTTATTTATATAATTCTGAGACCGAACAAGCATATGTAAATCCTAATTATAACGATTATTATTTTAATGATGACTGCCAAGAATGTATGGCGGAAGGAAATGATCAATGTTGTAATAAAGATGCTGCTGGTAATTCTATTAATGATGCTTGTGGTCAATGCATAAATCTAGTAGCACCAAATGGAGTTACTGTAACAGATAATCAAGATGGGACATTTACAGCAGTACATAATAATGCTGCGGCAAACACTTCTACTGGACCTTGTAACTACTGTCAGACGTCTGGAGGGCCAGTAAGCTCATCTTACACTCCTAATGCAGAACAATTTATATCTGATATGGCTAATTGGGAACATGATGATTGCCAGCAATGTGGTGGAGATAATGTTCGTTTGCAAACAGACGCAGACAGATTCCAAGGGTATATATATTCTGAGACTAATAATAGTGGTTATAAATGTAATTGCTCGATAGAAAATTATTATCCCTTAACATTCCTAGAAAGTAGCTTAATAAACGGAACATTAAATTGTTGCGAGGGTTACTATTGGGATGCTTGTGCTTTTAATGGACAGGGGGGATGTATAGATACCGATGTTGATTCTATAAGTAAAGACTGTAACAACGAGTGTTATCAACAAGATACAGATGGAAATTATACTGTTGCTATTCATTCTTATTCTCCTATATGCCAAGAGTGTAATGAAGGTGGAGCTGACAGCCTTAATGCTGCTGGATGTTGTGATGGTAGAGAAGAAGGATGTCAAGCTTCTGCAGACTTAGATGGATGTTTTGAATCAGGAACAGCTCCAGAATTTGATGAGTGTGCAGTTTGTGGTGGAGATAATTCTACGTGCACAGGATGTACAGATCCTGAGGCATTTAATTACGTCGAAGGTAACACTATAGATGATGGTAGTTGTAATACATCTAGTTTGTACGGAGCTATAAACTCAGTACAATTTACTCCAGGGGGTCAAGTTGCAGTTGTAGAGGAAGCATATTATTTAGATATTAATTTAGCTTCTGCTAATATTCAAGAAATTAATAATAATCCCGTATCTGTATTAGATCAAGATTTAACAGAATTACAGGGTACTAATATATACATAGACCAACCTAGTTACACACAAAAATGTCAAGTTATTAGTTACAGTAATAGAGTGTTATATCTAACTAATCCTTTACAAAATGCAGAGGTGTATTATACGGGCTTACCTTCTATTGGTAACAGTATTGTTCAGAATGAATCATACCAATCTATTGATTATGAAAATGGCGCATCTTTAAGTTACACTGCTGCATATTATTTTAGAGTTAAAGAAAATATAGAATTAACCCAGTCTGATATAGAGATATTATTTGCTTCTGTTTCCAGTCAAATTGAATCTATTTCTATAGCTAGCGGATTATCTTACATACCTACAAGTAATCAAAGCAATTTAGGAAATATAGTACAAGAAGATTCAGGAACTACAATACCAGACTCTGATTCTCCATCTGTTACTGCGGAAGTATACACTGTTTATAAAATAATTCCAAAAATTGGAAACAACGGAAAACCTTTTGCGTTTACTTTTGATTTTTCTAATTTTATGAATATTCCTATTCCAGGTTGTATGGATCCAGAAGCAACTAATTATAATCCTTCAGCAACATATACCGACGGGTCATGTAATTATGAAGTAATACCAGACGAGTTTAATTTAACAATTAAAGGAAACGCTGATGATGTTTCTAAATTAAAATGGGTTTTATATAATGATAACAATCAAATAGTTAATTCTAATTTTGGAGACTATCCTGCAACTTTTAGCAGTACTAATGAGTATAGTTTAGATTTAAACACTAGTTCTTCTTGTATGTATTTTGTACCTATAGGATTTACTAGCAATGATAATTGGCAACAAGTTTCTTTTACTATAAGTTTAAACTCAGAAAAAATATTTAGTGCTGTTAATGGTATAGAAACTATAGGAGCAACACGGACGGATATCAGACTATCTACAAATAACAGAGGGGCAGCACTTATTAAATTAGGTAATGCTAATTGTTCTTTAGGTTGTAATTCTTTACATGTTCCTAATGAAATATCTACAGATTATTGTAAAGCTATAGCAAGAAAAGATGTTAAAGAATTTACAGATATATACTTTAAATTAGAAGTGAACGCTTTACCGCAGGACGAAGATAGTTTTTTAGTTGAGGTTTACGATTTAAACACAGGAGATTTATTATTAGAAATTGAATCAGAAGAACTTGCTGTCCAAGATCCTAAAATTAGACAATTTGCAATAGATAAAGAAACTAGAATAGGTGTTAGAATTAAAAACGAGGAAAGTCTTATTTTAAAATATGAGATAACTTCTGAGTACGGAGAAACAATAATTAAAAAGACCTTAAACTAATGGCAAATTATTTTGAAGCAATAACAATAGGGTTAGGGGAGGCAGGCTGCATGGACAGTTCTGCTGCTAACTACAACTCAAGAGCAAGTATAAATACAGGAGTTTGTTTTAGTGCTGCCTTTGAGCAGTGTGTATATAATTCTTTATTTTCTGTTTCTTTAAGAGAGTGTACTGCAGAACATGCAAAAAGAATTTTAAAATTGTATGCAGTACATAATGCATACAAACAGTCAATTATAGAAGGTAACCAAATTAAAATAGATATTTATACTCAGCAGCTTACAGATATGTGTAATGCTGAATATTGTGAATCATGTTAAAAATAAAATAAAATGGATAGAAATAGAGATTTAGCCCAAGGGCTATCAAGAATAAGTAATAAATTAAGTTCTTTTAGAACAGTACGAATTACGCCTACAAGTTTAAATGCTACTTCTGGGGCTGTTGATGAGGTTATATTTAATCCTACAGAAATAACTAATGCTGTAAATGGTAATGGAAGCGCAGCTTTATTAAAATCAATTACTGTAATAGATTATGATGATAATTCTAATATGGCATTAGATCTTTACTTTTTTCAATTAGGAACTAATGATGTGGGAACTCTTGGAAATGTAATAGATATTACTGATGCAGAGCTTCTAGCTAACAAATGTTTAGGAGTAGTTCAAATGTCAGCTGTAGCTGATGGAGCTATTGGGGACGCTATTCTTTCAAGAATTTATACTAAAACTGGAGTAGACTTAATGGTGCAAGCTGAAGATACTAGTAAATCAATATTTGTTGCAGCAGTATGTCAAGCTAGTATGGTGTCAACAACTTCAGGTACTGAGCTTATTTTTGGATTTGAACAAATTAAATAATGAGTAAAAATTATAAATGGGCTATCTTATCGCCTGAAGAAATATGGGAAGAAGTTTCTCCTAAATCTAGAAAGAATAAAAAAAAAATTAATATTAAAAAATTAAAACAACAAGATTATGAAAATGAAAAGTAAAAGCTATAAGGCTGGCGGTAGTAGTAAAAAAGTTAAAATGGCTAAAGCTGGAAAAAAGTTAGTAGGCGGGCAGTCTAAGTTAGACATGAATAAAGATGGAAAGCTTAGTGGTGCTGATTTTAAAATGATGCAAAGCGGTGGTAAAATGATGTCTAAAGGTATGGACATGATGAACAAAGTCATGATGAAGTACGGTGGAAAGAAAAAGAAAAAGAAGTAATGGAAATTTTTAAAAATGACAACGCTTGGAACGAGAAGGCTGTAGTAGGTTTTATTGCTTTTGCAATAATGTGTCTTATAATGGTAGCAGATCTTGTAACAGGTTGGGTAGGTAATGATTTAATAATAAACGAGTATGTTTACAATTCGTTTGTTTGGGTTGTACTTGGTTGCTTCGGTATATCAGGCGTTGAGAAGTTTGCTAAAAAATAAACTATGGCTTTTAAAAAACATTTAATGTACAAGGGGTCTAAAAGTGTAATGGCTAAAACCAACAAAGAACATTTAGCTTTAAAGGCTAAAGGTTATGGACACACTAAACCTAAATCTAAAAAAAAGAAAAAGTAATGGCTGCAAAAAGAGGATTATACGCAAACATACATGCGAAAAGAAAAAGAATAAAAGCGGGTAGTGGTGAAACCATGAGAAAGAAAGGCGCTAAAGGTGCTCCTACAGCTGCTAACTTTAAAAGATCTGCTAAGACAGCTAAAAAAAGAACTACTAAAAAGAAAAAGTAATGGTCATAGACAAAGACACTACTGAAATAAT
>Ga0209337_1000352_pt1 | contig 36695 bp, 46 predicted proteins | sample LinPmetageLP53_FD_184044 | JGI IMG/M metagenome (GOLD analysis project Ga0209337, IMG submission 184044) | Marine viral communities from the Pacific Ocean - LP-53 (SPAdes) (version 2) | ecosystem: Environmental > Aquatic > Marine > Oceanic | place: Pacific Ocean | collected 2010-02-08
CACCGTACCTCCCCACACCAGAGGAGAGGGAGGCCATGCCCATCCGACCGGAGATGCACGCTCGTAGCCGTGCGTATCAGGACGATCTAGCCCAGAGGGAATCGGTTCCCTCACGATACCTCAACGCCAACGGGTCGATTGCCCGTGACGTTGTTGTCGTGTATAACAGGAACGGCAGCCTTCGACGGGTAGAAGACTACAGATAACAGGAGACACACCTATGCGTAACTACATCACGGACAACATTAATTCCCGGCGTCGCCAGTGGACTGCCTTTGATACGACTATCAAGTCGATCAGGGTTCAGAGCGATCCATCTATCAGCCCAGTTATGTGGGAGGTGGATGACTACTACGAGTTCAGTATTGACATCAAGAGTGACGGCACCACGCTTTCGCTCGAACACTTCCCCTCGTATGTGGCCCCGACTAACAGGGTAAACGAGGAGGGGTACACCAACCCCAACTCAAACCTCCCGGTTATGAACGAGAGGTACATCCTTGAGCCCAAGTACCACAGCCTGCCTATTATCGTCGAGTTCTTTGGGGACTACAGCAGCGTGGTCATCTACGGCCTGCCCGATGAGGCGTATGTTGTTGTTGATTGGAAGGAGGTTACCAATGAATGCGATAGTGATACTGAGTGACGGGACAACGTGGACTACTATGGATGGGTGCTCTATCTGTATGGTCACTGACGAGCAACTAGTCGATCTGAACTATGGCCTTTGTCCTTCCAATCTGCACAATCTTACGTGCGAGATCCGTCTTACTGACTGCACACCACCCAAGGAGATCGAGACAATCCACAGGGTGGTGGAAGAGGACGAGGGGAAGGATCATTTCAAGGAGGATTGGAGATCGAACTAAAACAAATCCCCAAGTTACGGGGCACGCTACTGTGGGAAGGCCCATCGTTGCTGAACGGTGAGCCTATCGTTGCTATCGCAACTCTCAAGACATCCAACAGAAAAACGGGAGACATGATCCAGACATGGATACTCCCCCAGAACATGAGGCCTACTGATGCCGTGGATAGTGGAGACGATAAGTCTATCTGCGGCGACTGTCCTCATCGTAAGATAGACGGCAAGCGTACTTGCTATGTCAACGTAGGTCAGGCACCGCTTCAGGTGTGGAAGTCCTACCGGGCAGGCAAGTACCCTAGGTTGCCCGAACTATCCGCGATAACAGAAGGCAGGCGTGTCCGCTTCGGTGCCTACGGTGACCCAGCGGCTGTGCCTGCTCACGTATGGCTACACCTCAAGCGTAATGCATCTGGCTGGACTGGGTATACACACCAATGGCGTACCTGCGACCCCAACCTGATGGACCTATGTATGGCTTCTGTGGATAGTGAGGCCGAGGCTTCTGTGGCTACTGCCCTAGGGTGGAGGACATTCAGGTGCCGCTCTGCTGATGAGCCCATATCTGACGGCGAGATAATGTGCCCCGCCTCAGACGAGGGAGGCAAGAAGACTACATGTGATACCTGCCTGCTGTGTGCGGGTAGATTTGCCAACAAAAAAAGAAAGATTCCCAACATTTCCATCGTCGTACATGGTCGGGGTGCGTTACACTTCGGTAATAATACGACGAGCAACACTCTACAGGAGACTAGTCATGAGTGAATCGAACGAGATACAGGCCCCCAAGCCGTATGATGCAGCCGGATGGGGTGACCTTGTTACCCGGCGGCAAGTCGAACGCCTTGATGAGACGCCCCGTGCTACCCAGACACACCAGCCGGTGCCTCACCATGTGTGCATCGACTACGTTCAGGACTGCCTGACCCGCAGGGAATTCGTCCTTAGTGAGCCGACTATCTATCTGGATAGCAGCCGACACAACCTGTACGCTGGGTGGGGCATCCGGCACAAGAGCCTGCCCCCTTCTAAGGGCTTTGGGTGGGAGTGCTTCCTCCTGAATAGCAACAACAAGAAGAGGTCCATGATGGTTGGTGCGGGTAACACTACCTTCATCTGCGGTAACGGAATGCAGATCGCACCCTTGGGTATGTACCGTGCTAAGCATACTAAGAACGTAGGTGCCGTGGATAAGTCCGGGCTTCCCCGGTGGCAGGGCAGGCTTCTCCGTATGGTTAACCGCATCGACGTAGAGTGTCGGCGTATTCACCATGTGGTAACGTCCTGCAAGCAGGTCATACTTGACCCAGACAGTAAGACCCACAGGGCTCATGTCCGATCTGTCGTGCTTCAGTCAGCCCATGAGAAAAAGATGAATGCTGCTGGTGCCCTATCTGTGTACAACCATTGGCTTACTCCGGAGCATGACGAGTTCAAGGAGGACAAGAGTGTGTGGCGTTTGATGCAGGCCTACACAAGTCAGGCCCGTGGCAAGACACAGTTCGAGAGCCATGACAATATGATCCACATGTTCGATACGTTCGCCGATGAGTTCGGTACTGTCAAGATGTCAACCCTTAAAGACCCCGTCGCAATACCGGGAGGTGACTTTTGAAACCCAGCCCACAACAACAAGAGTTCCTTGACGAGTGCGGGGCACTTGGAGAGATTGTATACGACACCGTTGAGGCCCTTCTCACTACCTACGAAGACAAGGGGGTAGGAGGGACGGAGCCGGTAATGATGGTGCTATGGGAACTAATCACAAGCCAACTCCTGAGGAATGGAGTAGACGGATTGAAGTTGCGTGTACTCCTCATGGAGTTGCAGGATGATGTGGAAGAAGAGCAGAAGTAAATGAGGCAGTCCGACCTAGAACTTGAGATGATCGAACTTGGCAAGTCTAGGTACTGGTCTGCTGTACATAAGGCTAAGGAACTAGGTATAGAATCCACAACCTCTCCGGGTCAGCGGCTGCTGGCCGAGGCTGTCACCCACATGGGAGACGCCTTGGTTCAGTGGCTCGTTGACGCGGGGAGCAAGCCCGGCAGGAGACACAGGGCACACGAGTATCTGTCTCAACTAACACCGGGTGTTGTCGCCGCCATCACTTCAAGGTGTGTGCTTGACTGCATATCCCAGAACCGTAAGATTACCGCAACGGCAGTGCATGTCGCTAGGCTACTCGAAGATGAGTTAAAGTTTAAGCACCTAAAGGATGCCGAGCCTGCCCTATGGCGTCACATCTTTAGGAATATAGACAGGCATAAGTCTTACGAAACCAAGGCTAAGTTCATCAAGAACACTGCAAGGTATAATGATATTCACTTTGCCGCGTGGCCTAAGAAGGATGCTGTATCCGTAGGTATTGTGTGCATTGAGTTGCTCCGACAATCCACTGGTATAGTTGAGATTGTTACCAGAGGAGACACTAGGGGTAGGTCGGTTACTCTCGTCCGTCCCTCCGATGATCTGATGCTCTGGCTCAAGTCATCCCATGAACGATGCGAGTTGCTTAAACCAGTACATATGCCCATGGTTCAGTGCCCTAAAGACTGGGGACCCAATAAAGCAGGAGGATTCTACAGCCCTTCGCTTGCCCCAAGGGGCCTAGTCAAGGCATATAATAAGGAGTACCTCAAGGAGACAGAGGGACTCGACATGCCTAAGGTTTACAGGTCTGTCAATCGACTTCAAAGAACTGCTTTAGTTGTAGATAGTAAACTGATTGGAGTGATGCGTCACTTCTGGGAGAACGGGTATGCGGTAGGGGGGCTGCCCTCTAACGAGGATAAACCCCTGCCCTCTAAGCCTCTCGATATTTCGGACAACGAAGAGTCACGCAGGGAGTGGAGGCGTGACGCTGCCCGGATACACTTCGATAACGAGAGGCAGCAGAGCAAAAGACTACAGGTTTCTAAGGTCCTTTACTTGGCTGACAAGTTTAAGGATACAACTATTCACTACGCTCATGAATGCGACTTTAGATCGAGAGATTATCCAGTCGCTTCATTCTTACACCCACAGGGTCCTGACTGGGCTAGGTCCTCCCTTCGTTTCGCAAGGGGGGTCCCGATAACCGATGACAATGGTGTGTCTTGGTTAGCGGTGCATGCTGCAAACAAGTGGGGTAATGACAAGGTATCATTTAATGATCGAGTGAGGTGGGTAGAAGAGAACGAGAAGATGATCCGTGCTGTTGCTAAAGATCCTTTCCGTAACATGGAATGGACTGACGCCGACTCACCTTTTCACTTTCTCAATGCGGCCTTTGAGTGGTCGGCTTTCTTGGATTGCGGCATGGGCTTTGTCTCCAGCCTCCCAGTCTCCCAAGATGCTACTACTCAGGGGTTGCAAATATATGCTAAACTACTTCTCGACCCAGTGGCTGGGCTCGCTACTAATGTACTGCCCAGAGACACACCCGGCGACATCTACCAAGACGTTGCTGATCGTGTTATTGAGAAACTTAAAGTAAGCACCGACCCCTATGCATCCTCTTGGTTGTCGTTCGGAATAACGAGGAAGGCAACCAAGCGTCAGACTATGACTCTTACATACGGGGCCGTGTTCTTTTCCTGCAAGGAGTACACGACGGAATGGTTCTACGAGCAGTTGTCTGAGGGAAGGACAAACCCGTTCGGAGATGAGACCTATCGTCCTTGTAGGTTCTTAGCGACCCTTATATGGGAAGCAATCAGTGAGGTTGTCCAGTCTGCACAGGTTGGCATGGCGTGGTTACGTGAGGTTGCTCGTATCTTTATGGAGAACGACACCACCATTAGATGGTACACCCCCAATAACTTTCTTGTGCAGATGGACTACCCAAATATGAGGAAGCATGAGGTCAAGACATCCATCGGTCCTGTTATTAGGCAGCACCGTATACGGATGGCAACTGAAGAAAGAGATAGAAGGAAGAACATTAATGCTATCGCTGCCAACTACGTCCACTCGCTAGACGGGCTTGGAGGTTTGTTAGGAGAGATAGTGTGCATGGCTGAAGATCAAGGCATCGAGGACATCCTCGCTTGTCACGACAACGGATCGGTGCATGCACAAAACGTCGGGGTATTCGGAGGGTGTATTAGACAGAGTGCATATAACATATTCAACGAAGACTTGTTGTCTGATTTTGCAGAACAAGCGTTGCACCTGCTGCCTTCTGGAGTACACTTACCGGATACCCCACAGAGAGGAAGCATGGATCTGACTAAGGTGTTAGATAGCATGTACTATTGGAACTAACGTATAAACAGGGAAACAAACATGGCATACGCACAGAAACCGCAACTCACTTCTCCCGAGGGTGAGGCCCTCTACCCTTCGTTGACTACCCCAGACATGGGACCCAACGATGCATGGGCAGGGCAGGGAGGCAAGTACAACGTCAAACTTATCATGGACCCAGCCGAGTGCGCAGGATTCATGAAGGAGATTGATCGCCTGTACGATGACAACTATGCATCTCAGTGTGAGAAGAATGGCGACAATATCAAGAAGGCTAACAAGCCATACTCAGACCACCGAGATCAGGACGGCAACCCTACCGGCAAGATTCAGTTTAACTTTGCGATGAAGGCCAAGGGTACCACAAAGACCGGCGAACAGTTCGACCGCAAGCCCAAGTTCTTCGGCCCTGATGGCGGGACTATCCCCTTCGATCAGGTCCCCTCGCTGGGTAACGGAAGCATGCTGAAGATTAGTCACTTTGTTGACGGCTGGTACACCTCCATGGCTGGTGCTGGCGTGTCCCTTAGAATCCGGGGCGTGCAGATCATCAACGTAATCGAGCGTGACTCCGGCGGCAACGCTTCCGACCACGGGTTCTCAGCAGTTGGCGAGGCATTGACTACAACCTCCTCTCCCACGGTGGAGTCTGTTGATGCGGCCCTCGAAGAGAGTGACCATGAATTCTAAAGCCAAGGGGAAGAGGGGCGAACTAGAGGCGCGTGACTACGTCAGGCAACACTGGTTCGCCCCTCGTTGTATCCGGTCTGCACAGGCTGGCGGTGCTTTCGCTGCCGACCTGCTGCACGCTGGTGATAACCTGCATGTCGAGGTGAAGCGTAGGCAGAAGATTGCCGCTACTCACTTCATGAGGCAGGCGGAACAGGACTGCGGGGATAAGGATGTCCCCGTGGTCCTGATGCGTGAGGATAATTACTCATCGTGGTTGGTAGTCCTACGTATTGAGGACACTGATCGTTTTATTGACATCATTAAAGAAAACAAGGAGACAAGTGATGACTGCACAGATGACGCTATTCGAGGAGGTGAAGAGTAACAGAGGAGTCAAGACCCATAGGATGCGGGTGCTCGACCACCTTATCTACCGCAAGACTATTACCCCGCTTGAGGCTTTGGGGTGCTACGGGATCATGAGGCTTGCACCTCGTATCCTTGAGTTGCGAGAGATGGGGCACAAGATCGAGACTAAACTCCGTACTGATCCGATGGGAAAGAAGTATGCACAATATCGACTCGTCTGAGTTCGTTAAGAAAGAACCGTGCCCCTCCTGTGGCTCCAAGGATAACTTGGCTAGGTACAGCGACGGACACGGTTTCTGCTTTGGGTGTCGGCATTATGAGCACCCGGATGGCACTGTAAAACAGGAGACTAGACCAGTGGCAAATTTAATTGACAGTGAGTACATGCCGTTGAACAAACGTGCGATCACCGAGGATACCTGCAAGAAGTGGGACTACGGTGTTGGCGAGTACAACGGTACACCTGTTCACGTTTCAAACTACTGCGACGAGAACGGCAAGTGTGTTGCACAGAAACTCCGCTTTCCCAACAAGGACTTTGTGTGGCTGGGCGAGCCCAAGAAGGCAGGGCTCTTTGGTTCTAACATCTGGCGTGAAGGCGGCAAGATGGTTACGGTTTGTGAGGGAGAGATCGACGCCCTTACTGTGTCCCAGTTGTGGGGCAACAAGTGGCCTACTGTATCCGTCCCCAACGGTGCCGCAGGTGCGGCTAAGTCTATTGCTAAGCATATTGACTGGCTTGAGAAGTTCGACTCTGTTGTCTTCTGCTTCGATCAGGATGACCCCGGTCGTAATGCAGCAACCGAGTGTGCCAAACTCCTATCCCCGGGCAAGGCTAAGATTGTCCACACCCTTCCCGGCAACGACCCCAACGAATGTCTGGTCAACGGCAAGGGTGAGGAAGTTATCAACGCAATCTGGGGTGCCAAGGTTTATCGCCCAGATGGTGTTGTCGCTGGCGAAGACTTGTGGGATGTGATTATGGAAGAGAATAGTGTCACATCTGTGGACTACCCATGGAACGGCATGAACGAGAAACTCTTCGGTATTCGTCAGGGCGAACTACTGACCCTCACCTCCGGCACCGGCATCGGCAAGTCCTCTGTGTGCAGGGAACTGTGCCACTACCTTATTGTTCAGGGACATAAGGTTGGGTACATTGCACTTGAGGAGAGCGTTAAGCGTTCAGCCGAGGGCGTGATGGGCGTTGCCATGAACGTGCCTCCCCACCTGTGGGAGCAGCAGGGCGTGACAGAGGAACAAAAACGAGAGGCTTTCGAGTATTCTGTTGGGTCAGGACGCATGGTGCTGTATGATCACTTCGGTAGTCAGGACCCAGAGAACCTGCTACACCAGATCCGATACATGAATCGCTCCATGGGGTGCAGTCACATCTTCCTTGATCACCTGAGTATTGTAGTCAGTGGTATGGGTGAGGGCGACGAGCGTCGCATCATCGACAACACCATGACGAAATTGCGCAGTTTAGTGGAGGAACTTGGCATCGCACTTATTCTCGTGTCTCACCTCAAGCGTCCCGATGGTAGGGGCCACGAGGAGGGAGCACAGACTAGCCTCAGTCAACTGCGGGGTAGCCATGCTATTGCACAGTTGTCCGACGGTGTCATCGGCATGGAGCGTAACCAGCAGGACGAGATCCAAGCCAACGTACTGACGCTGCGGGTACTCAAGAACCGTTACAGCGGGGACACGGGCTTGGCCTGTCAGTTGGAATACTGCAAGGAGACAGGCAGGCTGTCCGAGTGGACTGCCCCTGACACAGTAGAGGTACCTAATCAACAGGGAGGCTAAGATGCAGACAGTAGTATTCGACATCGAGACCACAGCCATAGAGGACTTCTGTTCTCTTGACGGTCTTGAGAAGATCCATTGCATATCTCTCAAGAGTTACCCGTCCGGTCAGGTCAAGACATATCATGGAGATTATACGGAGGCACTTGATATTCTCCAATGGGCTGACATCATTGTCGGCCACAACATTATCAACTTCGATATCCCCGCCATCAAGAAACTGTACCCTGACTGGGAACCCCAAGGCAGGATCATCGACACGTTGGTTCTCTCTAGGCTTGGGTTCCCCGACATTCGGGATAAGGATTCTGCCCAGTCGCTACTCCCCCCGAGACTTTGCGGCTCTCATAGCCTTAAGGCTTGGGGTCTCAGGCTTGGAGAAGAGAAGGGTGAGTTCGGGAATGACCCGGAGGATTGGAGCGGCTATACAGAGGAGATGCGTAAGTATTGCGAACAGGATGTAGAGGTAACCTCTGCTCTGTATAATCACACTAATGCCCACATGCAACTACACGGAGAGGCGGTCATACTTGAGCACGACTTTGCCGAGGCTATCCGTGACCAGTGGCGTAATGGCATGGAGTTCGACGAAAGGGCAGCCGAAGACTTACATAGGAAACTAGTCTCTTGCCACCTCGCCATCGAAGAGGAACTTCAAGTAATCTTCCCGCCTAAGGAAGAGCCCATGAAGACCCGAGCCTATTGGGTTGCCGACTCTGGGAAGAAGTACAAGACAAAGAAGGCAGCAGTCGAGGCAGGAGAGAAGGGGTCACTGCTAATGCCCGGACCTTTCCGGATCAAGAAAACCCCCTTCAACCCCGGCTCACGGGTCATGATTGCTAATGCCTTTATTGAGAAGTATAACTGGAAGCCAAAGGACTTCACTCCCGACGGCAGGCCGAAGGTTGACGAGACTATACTCCGCTCTCTAGAATACCCAGAGGCAGCACCGTTGGCTGAGTACCTCATGCTGGGCAAAAGACTAGGCCAGTTGGCAGAGGGCAAGGAAGCGTGGCTACGGCTCTCCAAGAGCAATCGGATATACGGAAGGGTCAACCCCTGCGGAGCCGTGACGGGCAGGTGTACCCATGCCGGGCCTAACTTGGCACAGGTCCCCAGTGTGTCAGCCCCTTGGGGCAAGGAATGCAGGTCACTATTCACGGTACCTAGAGGCAAAGTGCTGGTGGGTGTAGACCTGTCGGGCCTTGAGTTGCGGTGCCTAGCCCACTATATGGCGAAGTATGACGGTGGGGATTACTCTCGTGAGATACTAGAAGGAGATATTCACACCGCTAATCAGTTGGCTGCGGGGTTGTCCGAACGTAATGAGGCAAAAGTATTTATATACGCCTTCCTATACGGGGCAGGGGACAACAAACTAGGATCAGTAATCAACAAGGGTGCAGCCGCAGGTAAGAGACTAAGGCAGCAGTTCCTGACCAAGACCCCCGCCTTAGCACGGCTGAAAGCAGCCATTGATTACCGAGTAGATTCCAACGGATACCTGCTGGGTATTGACGGAAGAGTATTAAAAATAAGATCCAAGCACTCTGCGCTCAATACTCTGCTACAATCTGCGGGAGCAGTGGTTGTTAAGAAGGCAACAGTCTACATGAATAGGCACCTTCGTTCGGCAGGGATTGAGTACAAGCAAGTTGCCCACATCCACGACGAGATTCAGATTGAGTGTAGCCAAGAGGATGCGAAGATGGTTGGCAGCATTGCATTGACCAGCATCCGTAGGGCAGGAGACTTCTTCAACTTTAGGTGTCCGCTTGATGGGGAGTATTCCATTGGAACTAACTGGGCAGAAACACATTGAGTTATCGTATCTCGCTGGGTTCTTTGACGGAGAGGGGTGCGTGTTGTTTGACCGTATAATGGTAGACAATACTAATCCCCACATCCTTGAGAAGTTTTTTATTAGGTTTGGATGCGGACGTATCTACCTTAAGAAGCCTCCGGGGGACCACAACAGGAGTCACTACAGGTGGGTAGCATATGGGGAGAAAGCCCGAAACGCACTCAGGGAAATGATGCCGTATTTAATTGAAAAAAAGTATCAGGCTTTAATAAACCTTGATATACTTAATCATGAGGCTACCTCCCTTAAGCGGGCGGAACTAAAGACTAAAATCAAACAACTAAAAAGGGTCAACTATGACGGATACGAACAACCCGCTGGAGTATGTTGATACTCAGAGCATGATCAAAGAGTTGCGGAAACGACATGATGACTTTATTCTATGTGCGGCACAAAATAGAACAAGCACTCTCGATGGAATCACTTTCTGCTTTAACGGGAGTCTGCATGGTGTTTTTGGTCTACTTCATATTGCTAGAGTCACGCTCGAAGGGGGATCGGGAGGACTAGATGAAGAGTAAACCAACCCTACTTATTGACGGCGATGTCGCTTTGTATCACTGCACCAAGGCTGTCGAGGAAGAGTATCACTGGGGCAACGACCTGTGGTCTTTGGTCTCTGACGCAGGAGAAGCCAAGACAATACTCCATGCTTGGGTCAGGAACATAAAGGAAAAGACGGGAGGGGACCGGGTTATCATGACTCTGTCTGGCCCGAATAACTGGAGGAAGGACATCCTGCCCACCTACAAACTACACAGGAAGGTGCACCGTAAGCCTCTCGCTTTCTTGCCCATGCGTAATTACATCATGGACAACTATGAGACTTATTACTTTGATAACCTTGAGGGGGACGATGTACTTGGGCTTCTTGCTGGGGGGTGGCGGGACATAGAGGGTGATAAGATTGTAGTGACTATTGACAAAGACCTAAGGACTATTCCGGGTCTGCACTACAACCCCCAGAAACCAGACGAGGGTGTGGTAGAGGTTGACTTGCGTGAAGCGGACTACAACCACCTCCTCCAATCGGTAATGGGGGACACGACTGACGGATATTCTGGGTGCCCCGGCATCGGTCCTAAGAGAGCCGCGAGACTACTCTCTACCCCTACGTGGGAGGTAGTCCTACAGGCATACGAGAACGCGGGGCTTGGAGAGGAGGAGGCTTTAGTACAGGCGAGGGTCGCCCGTATCCTCCGATATGGTGAGTACGATATAGACAATCAAGAGGTGGTCCTGTGGACACCCAAGGAGTACGTAAATGAACAGGGATGAACTACTTAATCTCCACAAAGAAACCTGTAGCAAGGCCTTTGAGTTGATGAAGAGGAAGAACCACGATTATGCGGGGGGACAAGATCGTTCAATGCCCTTCGCTAACTTCACCCGGTGCGAGGCCATGGGGTTTAGCACCACCGAGCAGGGCTTTGGGGTACGGCTCACCGATAAAATGTCTCGCTTGTCTACCTTCTGCGAGGGGGGAATTCTAAAGGTAGCAGATGAGTCCCTTGAGGATACTATTCTGGACATCATTAACTACGTTATTCTGTTTCATGGGTATATTCAATCAAAGAAAGAGGCAAGAAATGAAGAAGCGAAGACCAACATCGTCGGAGCGGGACTTGAGTCTGAGGCCTTGGCCTGCCGTGGTTGACATTTTTAACTACGAGAACAAGGATAATGTCACCGAAGAGCACGCCCGGACTATGGGCCAGAGGGCTCTGGATAAAATCCTAAAAGCCCTGATTAAACACCCTGAGAGCCGAAAAGCCATGCAAGAACACCTGAGACCCAGTGAGTATAGGGCTATCGTAAATCAATTCGATGAGGTTAAGGAGTAAACCATGCTTAGTGACAAGCCGTTTCCCCCAATACCTAAGAATATTATCGAGGCTCTCGATTCGAGGTTCCCCGACCACTGCCCCAAACTAGACGAGAAAGACAGAATGATTTGGTTTGCGGTAGGACAAAGAGCGGTTGTGGATTTTCTTATTGAGCAGCATAAAAGACAGAATGAAACCCTATTTCCAGACGGAGCATAGAAATGTGCGGATCAGCACCAGCCCCACCGGCACCCATTATCATGCCACCCACTAACCCAGACAACTCAGCACAACTGAATGCGTTGACGATGCAGAATCAAGCCCTTCAGGACCAACTGAATGAAATGCAGCAGAATCAAACGGCAGCAAATGCCACCCTGTCTCAGCAGAGAATTTCGGCAGAACGCATTCGAGAGCAGCAGATGGCCCCAGATAGTCGGGCTACTAGCGGCAGCGACGAGTTGAAGCGGGGTAAAAAGGGACGAGCCTCCCTCCGACTCCGCCGCAAGAAGACAAGTACCTCAGGCGGCGTGAGCATGCCCGGCACTACTTCTGCATCGGGATCAACGGGATCAAAGAAGACCGCCACTAAACGCGGTGCTCCTAATCTCCCCAAGTATTAAAGGGAATCTAGATGAAGACCCCACACGCAGGCGTACAGGGCCTCTACACAAAACTCTGTACTGATCGGGATGTCTATTTAGACAGGGCCCGAGACGCAGCCAAACTCACTATTCCTATGCTTATTCCCGATGAGGGAAACAATAGTGCATCAACCTATGACACCCCTTTCCAGTCCGTCGGAGCACGGGGGGTCAACAACCTAGCGAGTGCCTTGCTGCTGTCCCTGCTTCCTCCTAACGCCCCTTTCTTCCGGCTTGTGCTGGACGAGAAGGCAAAGAGGGAACTGGAACAGATTGATCCCAACATTAAAAACGAAATCGACCACACGATGGCCCAGATTGAGCGGTCAATTATGCGTGAGGTTGAGATATCGGGACTACGTACTTCACTGTTCTCAGCCCTTAAGCATCTGATTATTTCCGGGAATGTCCTTGTTCACGTTCCGGACGATGGTAGGGTCAGGACTTTCCCAATGGACCGCTACGTTGTGGTTAGAGATCCTGCTGGAGAAGTGCAGAAAATCGTGGTTAAGGAGTGCGTCACCCCCGATTCCCTCCCTGAGAGCATGCGTGAGCAAGCCAAGGAAGCCATGACGGGCACCGCTAAGACGGTAGATATCTACACTTGCGTACATATTGTTGACGGCAAAGCCGAGGTCTATCAGGAAACCGGTGGAATCCACATCCCCGGAACTGACGCCACATACGACAAAGACAAATGCCCTTTCCTTGCCCTCCGGATGATTCAAATCGACGGCGAAAACTGGGGAAGAGGGTATGTAGAGCAGTATATGGGAGACCTCAGATCGCTTGAGGCACTGTCTCAGGCTATTGTAGAGGGCTCCGCTGCGGCGGCAAAGGTCCTGTTCCTCGTAAATCCCAACGGCACTACCCGTGCCCGAACTCTTGCCCAAAGCCCTAACGGGGCTATTCGGGAAGGGAGTGCTGCTGATGTCTCTACACTTCAGGTTAACAAACAGGCGGATTTCAGTGTTGCACTCAATACAATGCAAGCGATTCAAGAGCGTCTTTCATATGCGTTCCTGCTCACTGAATCAACTATTCGTAATGCGGATAGAGTAACAGCGGAAGAGGTCCGTCTGGTTACCCAGTCGATTGAGAGGCAGTTGGGAGGAGTCTATTCCCTTCTCAGTCAAGAAGCCCAGTTGCCGATTGTTCACCGATTCATGGACAGAATGCGAGACGATGGCCGATTGCCTAAGATCCCGAAGGACCTCGTAACTCCCGCTATTGTGACCGGCATTGACGCCCTTGGCCGTGGCAATGACCTCAGTAGGCTGGACATCTTCCTCCAAGGTGTTGCTCAGGTTCTTGGCGTGGAAGCCCTTAGTCAGTTTGTTGACATGAGAGAGTACATGGATAGGCGAGCCGCGTCTCTGGGCATTGACACTGATGGACTAATTAAATCCGAAGAACAGATTGCGCAAGAGCAACAACAGGCTATGATGCAGCAAATGGCCCAGCAGTATGGGCCTCAGGTAATTGACTCAATGATGCAAGGCGGGCAGCAGCCCCCTCAGCAGCCACCACAGGAAGGTTAAACAATGGATAGGGTAGAAATTAGACGAGACGATACTGGGCCAGAGGGGCCTAACGATTCGGAAACACTGGAACAGATGGAGACACAGGAAGAGGCTCAGGTTGAAGAACGACCAGAGTGGCTACCGGAAAAGTTTACGTCGCCTGAAGAAATGGCTAAGGCATACGCCGAGGCAGAACGGAAGATTTCGTCCGGCGATACTGAAGAAGAGTGGGAAGAGACGGAAGAAGTAGAGGAGCAAGAGGGCGAGAGCGGAGAATACTTCGACAGCCTTACCGACTCTGCTGTTGCTCCGTATACCGAGGAGTTTGCAACTACTGGCGGACTTTCGGAAGAATCCTACTCTGAAATTTCCGATAAGTTCGGCATCCCACGAGAAATGACTGAGGCTTATATTGAAGGGCAGAGAGCAGTCCAACAGAACCTAGTCAATGGGATTATGGACGGTGTGGGCGGGCCCGACAACTACGCTGCAATGATCCAGTGGGGTCAGAATAATTTTTCAGAAGCAGAGCAGCAGTCCTTTGATGATACGATTGCTTCCGGGGATATGGACAAGATCAAACTTTCAGTCTCTGGGGTCTGGGCTCGAATGCAGCAGGACAAAGGTCCACGAGGAACTCTGATTCAAGGCAAGGCACCGTCAAACAGTACCAACTCCTATCAGTCGATTGCTGAAGTCACTGCGGCTATGAAGGACCCACGGTACAAGAAGGACCCGGCGTACCGGGCAGACGTACAGCGGCGACTTAGTTCCTCTAACGTAATCTGAGGTTGATATGATTGACTGGATTAAAGAGAACAAGACAGGTATGATCCTTGTCGTAATCCTTGGAGCACTGGGGGCAGGCCTTTTGGCCGCCTCCGGCTGCTCGTTGGGCGACATGGTTAAAGTAAAAGTTCCCCCCGGAATTCAACGCTCCCTTGCGGCCCCCTCTCAGGTGTCACTTAATGACTCTGAGTATACGTGGAACCAATGGGTTGAGTTTGTCGAGGGGAACACAACAAGATTTCAAGATAGCATTGACCGCTCTAACTTTATCTGGAGCAGTCTTTCCTCTGTAGTTAACATGGGGGCTGAGTCAGCCCAAGGACCCCTTTCGGCGTTGCCGGGCGGTACCTTCTTACTGACTGGCCTCTCGTTGACCGCTGGTTTGTTCCTTAACAAGCCGGGTACAGCAGGCAAGGTGGCGAAAGAAAAAGAAAAGTCGTTCAATGCGGGCATGAAGGCTGGCAATCACGTTTCTGCGGAAACCTAATGTGATCCAGTAATGCCTCTATTTATCGGCGGCGAATAAAAGGTGGCCCCACTGCGGTGGGATAACCTCTGGCTAAGACCCAAAGATATTAGTTTGTTTAGTTTCATTTAATTACTATATAGGAGGCCTAATCATGGCCCTTTATTATGGAGCAGATCCCGCCCGCATGGGTGACTCTTCTGCTACCGATCTTGCCTACCCTGACGGCAAGACTAACGAACTTTTCCTGAAGGTTTTCGCTGGTGAAGTCATCACGACCTTCGAGGAAAATAACGCAATGCTGCCGCTGACCCGTGTTCGCACGATCACCAGTGGTAAGAGTGCACAGTTCCCGACCAGTGGTGTTGCAACGGCATCCTACCACACTCCGGGTGAAAGCATCCTTGCTGCCGGTGTTGACGCTGGTTCGGACAGTTTCGCCGACTCAAGCAAGTACCTGAGTAAGCCCAATGCTGCTGAGCGTGTTATCTGGATTGATGATATGCTTATCTCCTCGGTCTTCCTCGCCAACATTGACGAAGCCAAGAATCATTACGATGTCCGGTCGATCTATTCCACCGAAATCGGTCGTGCCTTGGCTTATGCAGCGGACAAGAATCTTATTCGTGTTGCTATCGCAGCAGCCCGTAAGACCACTGACCGCTTTGGCGTTGCTTCAGGAACTTCCACTACGTACCTCGGTGCCCAGATTGACCACAGTGCTGCTACTGGTACTACTGCCGGTGACAAGTGGGTCGATTGCCTGTTCCAAGCCGCTCAGAAGATGGACGAAAAGAACGTCCCCTCGACTGACCGCTACGCACTTCTGCGACCTGCGGACTATTACAGCATCATCTCCACCAACAAGGATGCCATCAACCGTGACTACGGTAACGAAGGCAACCCCTCTGTTGCATTCCCCGGCGAGATGATCTCGGTTGCTGGAATTAAGGTTATGAAGACTAACCACCTTCCGGCTCAGGGCGATGAGTCGAGTGGCGGAGAGTCACCTCACGCTGACGCTGGTGTTATGAACGACACCGCTGGTGCTAGTGCTGTGCCCCCCGGAACCGCTGGTTCTGGTTACGCGGCTCAGAACTACACCACTACCGAAGGCATTATCTTCCAGAGCGAAGGCATTGGTACCGTCAAGTTGATGGACCTCGCCGTCGAGACGGATTACTCTGTTGAACGACAGGGAACGATGATGGTAGCAAAATATGCTATGGGTCATGGTGCCCTGCGTGAAGAGTGCTGCTTCGAAGTCGTGACGTAATAAAGAACAGGTCTAGTCTCCCTGTGAACGGGGGTAGCCCGATTCTGTCGGGTTGCCCCCTTTTTTTAAAAAGGAAATCCAAATGTCTGCTAGTAGAACACTTGAGATCGACGCGGTTAATACCATTCTTAGTACCGTTGGTGAACCGCCGGTGTCCTCCCTTGATGACCCACTTCAGTCTGACTCGTCAATCGCTCGGAATACCCTGATCGAGATTTCGAGGGAGGTGCAGATGGAAGGATGGCACTTTAATACAGTTAGAGAGGTACTCCTTGCTCCTGATGCGGCAGATAGTAATAGGATTAAGGTACAAGATAACGTAGTCCGTGTTGACCTTGAGACACAGAATACAGCGTCATATGATATTGTCCAACGAGGTGCATACTTGTATGACCGCAAGGGACAAACCGACGCATTTACGGCAACCCTGAAGGCAACAGTAATGTATGTGCTGGACTGGGACGAACTTCCGGAACCCGCTCGAAGGTACATAACTATCCGGGCTGCACGGATTTTTCAAGATAGGTTTGTTGGCTCTGGAGAACACCATGGGTTCAACATGATGGACGAGTTCAAGGCCATGGCTTTGCTTAAGGAATTCGAGAGCAACACAGGTGGGCACAGTATTTTCGACAACTACGATGTATCCCGTGTTCTCAGCCGTAACTCCATAATTAATAGGGTAGGACGCTAATGGCTCTAATTACAACGACAACACCCAACTTGGTCGGCGGGGTTACTCAGCAGTCTGATTCCCTCCGGTTCAACAATCAGTGCACAGAGCAAGTCAACGCAAATCCGTCAGTAACCAAGGGGCTTGAAAAACGACCCCCAACAGAGTACGTTGCGAGGCTTAAGAAAGCAGACGGATCACTCATTGACCCCGCACCGGGAAACTACAAGGTACACACCCACACCATTAACCGGGACACAAACGAAAGATACATCGTGACTGTGGTGCAAGAGGTCAATAGCCACGGGTATACCGACGGCAAGGCACGGGCTAATATTTATGTTCACGATATTGACGGCAACCCCAAGACTGTTGAGTGGGACCCCGACCTCGCGGCGTTAGACGCAGAAAGCCAGTGGGAGAAAGACTGCTTCTTTGGTTATCTTAGTCCGCTTAAGCACGTGGAGGGAGAGCCGTATTACCAGAGCGGCCCAAGTGAAGTAGTGAGCCCCGGCGATGACGAGCCGGATATTAAGTTTACTACTATTGCTGACGTTACCCTGCTCATGAACACTAAAGTATCCCCCCAAGAAAACTTTTTTCCGTGGCTCGGTGGGCCTCTAGGAGGGACAGGAACGGGCAAGGCAGGGGTAGTCCATGTTAAAAAGTATGTGGCAAATGCAGTATACACGGTAAAAATAACCGGATCATCCGGATGGACAGTTTCCTACTCCTACAACACCCCCACCCATCAAATTGAATCCGTGTCCGACGGAAATTATGAGTATGATCACGGTCTATCTGATGCCTTTAGTTACTCAACAAGTCAAATTGCCAGCGGCGTGTGGTCTACCTATTATGTTAATAATACTGAACTAAAGAACCGAGGTTTTGCGATAAGCAGGAAGGGACAGTATTTATTTGTTGTCCCAACTACTACTAATACGTCCTCAGAAACTATAGAGATAGCGGTTGAGGGGCCAACTCAAGATAGCATTAGTTCATATGTTTCTAATGTTAGCACATTTTCTGATCTAATTGATCTAGCAGTTCCTAACACTGACGCGGCCGGAAATCTCATTCCCTCTAGTGAATCCAATTATGCACACATTAGAGGGCACTGTGTTAAGATTGAAGCAAGCCCAAGTACAGATGAAGACGATTACTGGGTTGAGCACGTTCCTCGTCAGAAAAAATATGAACTACAAAACGCCACCATAGCGAGCACTCTGGGACGCGCGGGTAGGCCGGTTCAGGCATATGATGGACGATGGAGAGAGTGCCCGGAACCCGGAAGCACGCGGGGATTCCAGATAGAGTACGGGATGCCGTTGATTCTTATCAGTAAAACAGACGGAACTTTTCTGGTAAAGCGGGCCGATGGAACCACGCCCGGGGGCGGGAGTGCATACTCAGGGTACAACTGGAAAGAAAGATACGCGGGCAACGAAGACACAAATCCAATGCCTTCTTTCGTAAACAAAGTAGGTACCGGGTTTTTCAATACTCAGATCCAAGGGATGACTTTCCACAACAATAGGCTTGTGTTTGTTACTGACGAAAACTTGGTCATGTCAGAGTCAGGAGACATCTGGAATTTCTTCAGGACAACAGTTACGTCTCTCTTAGATTCAGACCCTATTGATGTAGCCACCACCTCCTCGAAAATTTCCCTTCTTCGACATGCAGTAGGGTACGAAGATCGTCTTTTGCTTATGTCGGACCAGACCCAGTTCTTGGCGTATGGCGACCCAGTCATTACCCCGACTACTATTGCTATCTCTCCCGTTACTAACTTTGAGGCCAGCAAAACCTGTGCACCTGTTATTCAGGGGGGCTCTGTGTTCTTTCCGTTTAAGAGAGGTTCATTCAGTGGTGTAAGAGAGTGGTACTCAGAGACGGCTAACAACCTATCCTTTGGGGATGCCGATATTACCGCACACATTCCCGCGTATATTGAGGGGGATATAACTAAACTTGCAGCCTCCACAAACGAAAACATACTAGCGGCCTTGAGTAGTACAAATAGGAATACAGTTTACCTGTTTAATTACTTTGGTCAAGGGGGTTCTAGGGAGCAGTTTGCGTGGAGCAAGTACACCCTCGATGACGGGGCTATTATCCAAGATGTCGAGTTCATTTCTGAAACGGCTTACCTGACTGTCCAGAGGCCTGCCGTCGGTGCTGTGGGTACCGCCACTATTCACCTAGAGAAGATCGACTTCCAGCCCAACAGGACAGATAGCGGGTCTGAATATCTCACTAGATTAGACCGAAGGGTTGACAACAGTCAATGCACATCAATTGCCTACGACGCCGCCACTAACTCTACTTCAATGGTCTTGCCTTTCCACGGTCAAACGGGAAGCAAACTGCGGGTAGTATCCAAAACAACAGGAGAGACTGTGGAGGCAACCTTTACTGCGGGGTCCACAACCATCACAATCCCCGGAGATTGGTCTGCTAGTTCTCCCGATGCTACTCGACGGACGTTCTGGGCGGGGGAAGAATACGAGATGAGTTACACCTTTAGTCAGCCCCTGTTTAAGCCCGCGACATCTGGGGGAAGTAAACAGATGGCCGCACAGGGCCGTCACCAGTTGCGGTACGGAACTCTTATTTACAGCAATAGTGGCCCCTTTGATATTACCGTTACCCACGCCGACGGGACAGAATACTCTCATCCCTTTACTGGGAAAATACTCGGCTCAGACACCACTGTTCTGAATACAATGAATTTGAATACAGGAGAGTTTAGATTTCCCCTGTTTTCTGAGAGTAATTCTGTTACAATCAAAGCCACCTCAACGTCGGCCATTGGTCCTCACCTAGAGTCTGCTGAGTTTGAGGCTAATTACACGACCCGAAGCAGAAGGATGTAGTTTATGTCGCAGGGGTACGTCAGGGAGTCAGTTCCTCAGGATTGCAAGATTGTCGCTAAAGACATGCGCAAGGAGGACGTTGCAGAGATTAAGGCGTCGAGCAACTGGAAGCCCCTAGAAGCGTTAACCAACGGGTTTGTCTACTCAGAGCCTCCCCTCACCGTTATTCGCACCAAAGACGAAAGGCCCGTGGCGATGTGGGGAGTGGTACCTGAGTTTGATGTCGAGGTCAACAAGGGCCGAATCTGGCTCTTAGGCACTCCCGGCATTAAAGATGTTAGAGTTCAATTCCTTAGAGAATGCAACCAATGGATACGGGAAGCAACTAAGGGATATGACATTGTTTACAACACAATAGACAAAAGAAACACCCTCCACATAAGGTGGCTCAAGTGGCTTAAGTTTTCTTTTGTAAGAGAAATACCGAATCACGGACACGAACAGCGTCCCTTCTTGGAATTTGTAAGGATTATTTAAATGTGCGAACCTACAGCAATGCTGGCCGGAGGGCTTGCCCTCTCAGGTACTCAGGCACTTATGGGGTACCAGAATGGTCAGGCTCAAGCAGCCTACGCTAACGCCTCTGCCGCCGCTGGTTACCAAGGGGCCATGCAGGAGTATAATCAGCAACTAGACTACCTTAACAAGCAAGAAGAGTGGAAGTGGAACGAGTACCAAAGAAACGTTTCCTTTCGTCAGGAATTAATTGACTTTGAGAACGACCGATGGGGCCAGACTATTGACTCTGTTCGGCAGGATTATCAGGGGAAGGTATCTGATCTCCAGTCCGGCCTTATGCAGTTAAGAGCGGCAACAATGGCGAGCCTTCAGGATATGTGGCTAACCCATAATAAAGGCCAATCAACAAGGAAGGTAAACGCAGCGGCAAGGGGGGTCGAGGGCCACTCGGTTGATGCGGAAATGAATGAAGCAGTTCGTGCAATGTACATAAAAGAGGAAACCGCCCTTACAAACCTAGAGTGGAATGCCAACGCTATGCAGCGACAGGCCGATTCGTTCCGGGCTCAGGGGCAGTCAATGATTAATCAGGCTATGCCCGGGCCTCAGGCTCAGGTGGCTATCCCAACTCCAGCGGGCTCCCTCAACGCTCCCACGTGGGCACCATACGCTATTCAAGCACAGGCAGGAGCGACTCAGGGCATGAACACTTCCTTCAACGCCCTTATTGGCGGGGCCTCAGGTGCCCTCGGTAGTTACGGACAGTATTACCAGCAGTCAAATCCTCCCGCTACTACGTATAACTTTAACCTCACCTAATTTGAGACCCAACAATGGCTAAGCAAAAACGAGTAGAAGAGCCGGGAAACATTCAGTTGAATCCCGTTGCTTCTCCAGTAAATACTTTTGTAAACCCCGCAGGAAACGCACCTGTAGCCCCTACCCCCATGCCGGGCCCTGCGCCCCCACCGTCGGGGCCAAATGCTAACCAGCAACTTTCTCAGGCGTTGGCTCAATATGGAAATCAGTTAGCGGGGTTTAGCCCCCGGCTTGACGTTCTTAAGGGAGGCCTTGAGGATGCGTTTAATCCCGTGATTGCTCACAGAAACGAACAGGCAGTGGCGGAGGGCGAGAGAATGGTCATGGAGTCTCAGAAGACCATGGCTCAACTAGTTGCTGACGGTGAAATTACCGTAGAAGAAAGTCCTTGGCTTATCTACGGGGCACGCAAGGCAAGCGGCTACCTTCAGGCGGCGGCGTGGCAGCGGCATGTGAATATTAAATTTGACGATATGATCACCAAAGACCCTGCTATGACGGAACTCCAGTGGGATGAAGCCCATAAGCAAATGCAGGCAGAGTTTGTCTCCACACAGCGGATTACCGATCCACTTGAAATGCAGGTTTTCCATCGTGGGGTTAAGGCGTCAAAGCAAAACACAGATGCAATGATTGTATCCCATGCTGCAAAGCACCGCAAGCACCTTGTCACCACAGCCATGGAGCAGCGGGTATCTACGGCTGTGGAAGAAGCAAATAGTGATACGTTTAGAGCCAACCCCCAAACCGGGCCAGAGGTTGTGGAAGTAAACGGAGTTGTTGTCTCCCCAGAAACAGGGGAAAGCCACTTGAGTCAAGCCACTACTCATGTTGAGAATGTTCAAGGAAGCCTAGAAGAAACCATTCGTGAATTCGCCGAGGTCTACGGAATGGGGGGACCAACGGGAGCCCTTGCAGCGGTAGGTGCGCAGGTATTTGCGGCCTTGAGTGATCCCGAAACATACAGCCCCCTTCTTGAGCAAGCAGTAATGGGAATGAAAAACCCAGACGGAACTCCCCTTGTTTCCGGAGGAGTCTGGGGCATGTATGAACGGTCATCTAGGGGTGCCCGTCTTACCGCATCTAAGGCTCTGACTATAGAAAACAAGCAGGCCATTTTAGATTGGTACGTTCAGAATCCCAATGCCGGGATAGATGAGTTAGAGCCGTGGCTCGCTGCAAACATTACTACAGACGAAACAACCATCGCTATGATAAAGGGAGATTACTGGACTAACCGGTCTAAAATCAACAACTGGGGCAACCCCAGTCCTGACGAACTGCATCGCGTCCATAGTCATTTCGCATCCGGTTCAAATATAGTTAGTTACGCTGACTGGATTGACCCCAAAAATAGTGACCTTCTCGACGAACTAGCGGGAGGCAACGCGGTATTCAGGCAAGTGCTGGAAACAAAAGATTTCTTTGACGGGTACGAGAATTTGTATTGGACAAGAGGTGTCACGACCGACCAAGTTCTATGGCTTGAGGGACAAGTAACAAAAAGGTTCCAAGAGGCAATTAGGGCTGGGGAGAACCGATTTACTGATGATCAGATAAGCGAACTAGTTGGAAATGTGTACCCAGTAGATTCGCCCGCGCACAAAAAGGAAGTCTTAAGAATCAGAGGATTTTTGAACGACCCTAAAGTTATTGGGTATGACGGCGTCGGAAAGGGAGAACTGGGGGAACTCTATAAAATGATGGATGTGATGTGGGAAGAGGGCACTCCATTTGGTAGCCTGTTGGATATGGATGGTAATGCGTTTACAAACGCTCCCGGCCAAGTCCTCGATCCTGAATCCGGCAAGATACCACCCAACACTATTGTGACTAGAGATATCGTTGGCGCATTGGTCGAGTTCAGGGCTCCCGATCTTTCGGCGACAACCCACAACTCGTTGGTAGAGAACCTGTTTAAGTACCAATCCCGCCACAGGCAGTCCGGTACGGACCTCAGAAAGTTCACACAGGATGTCATTGACTCAAGAATGAAATCTACCTTTGACGAGGTCATTGGATACGGGGGTTCTTACGCTGATTTTGAAAGACAGGTGAGAAACGATTATCCCCACAATACCCGCATGGGTTCGGAGTTGTTTAATAGGACCATTGATGCAAGTGGGAAAATTGTACTAGAGGGGTTAAACGGAAATCACACTATTGATCCTGAGACTTTTTGGGCAGAAGGCAATCGCACGATAGCGGAAAATAAGTTTGAAGTCTGGGATAACTCAGGCCTCCTCCAACAGATAGCCCAAGCGGATAGTGACGGTCTGGCAAAAATAGCGATAGCCCACCCTGAGTTGGCAAGTGTCGTTCAAAACATGGAGAATGCCAATGACCCCGGAGCCAGAATGTCCGCTGCGATGGTCGGCTTCCAGCGGGCACGTGCGAGTAAAGCACTTGGCATATACATAGAAACGGGTCAGGTTCCCCCACAACTGGCGACCCGCTTTACTCAGTTTGGTTCTGATATTGATGTTTACCAATCTGCTAATAGAAGTGAGAGAAAAAATCTTGAGTCTTACGCCACACTTTCGGATGTAATGAATTCAGGTGCATCGACCGAAGAAGAAAAAGTAGAGGCGAAGAAGCAAAGAGACAAATTGATTTCCGGGGCTGGCCCTCGGTTTGAGAGAATGGCTTCAGTTCTAGATAACTTCGGTGAAATGACAACAATGTACCGTGCGTCTTTGGCTGGTCGCCGTCCTGATGCTTTCCTTACCGGCGAAGCCGCTGATGTGATGGAGGCTGCTTTGATTGTTCAGGGCGAAAAAAACCTTTATCCCTATCTCCACGGACAGGGAGCGACTGGATCTCCAAAGTATAGCGCGGCTGCTTACGCCATAAACCTAGTTGCCGAAGGGGGCACGGGCACCCCTCAGTTCCCGCTGCAATTCGCTGAAGACGCTTCCGGTGCCAGTAGCGATGAAATTTTTATTGACGTAGGCGTTGGGCAATCAAGAATCGCAAATAGAATTTCCCACCTTTCGGGATACCTGCAAGACGCGTCAAGTCCGTATGTGGTTGCAGAGTGGGCTAAAGAAAACTTACCCCTAATTGCCACTCGGGTTGTGGGCAACTCTGGTGTGCCTATTTGGGTAGAAAACCGACACGCAAACGCTGTAGTTAAACTGGGTCCCAATCGAAGCAACACAGTTTCCGCCGCTTCAGCCGCTAGTAAAATTTCCCAACTAACATATTCAGAACTTATGCTCAGTGTCTCAAGTAATTTGGGAGCCAGTTTTTCCCTTAACCCCATGAAGGACCTAGTGTTGGACCGTACTGGGATGGACCCCAAAGAAATCAGAAATACACGCTACTCAGTTCGGCCTGCGCCCAACTCAAGTTATCACGGGCAGGCCCCTCGGACATTTGATATTATTCAGGTTAACAAGAATGGAGTAGGGTCCTCTTTAGTAGTGAGTGGCGTAACCGCTGAGGAACTACTTGAAGCCCACATCATCCAAGAAACACCCCAGTTTAGGGATCAGATTGAGAGGAGCAGAGGTACATATGAGCCCCTTCTTTACGGCCTTAATACAGGCGACTTGAGTGTAGAAAAGGTTATGAAGACAATCGGACCAAAAAATAAGGCATCATCGGATGACTTTATTGTATACTTTGAGTCTCTGTCGCCGGTAAAGCAAAGCCAATGGGAACCCTTTTTAATGGACAATCCTTTCTTAGTGGACGCACTGAACCTTGGAGAAAATGAATGACCGACTTTATCCCCACGGATCTTAACGATGATGACGCCCTTTCAAGAAACGATCACCTGTATAAGAAGATGATGCAGATTCAAATTGCCCGGCAGGAAGATCAAGGTTACTCTAACTTTGGCGAGGCTGTCGGAGAGTCAATGGTTCATGAAACTATTGTCGGCGATTTTGCCCGATGGGTGTACGGGGCGTGGATGGACAATGAGGAGGGGTATTATGTCACCCCCCAAATGCTCCAAAGAATTGCTCCCGATATTCCCGACAGTTATCCAGAACTCCTTAACGCTAAGAGCGATTACGAGTTGCACTATCGAATTGAGAATATACGGTCGTTCAATGAACACAGAGAAGCCCTATCAAATACAGATGGGGGAACTGCGGCGATGGTCGTGGGGGGCATGCTTGACCCTGCTTTCCTGACCGCAGGGGTTCTAACCGGCGGCGCAACGGTGTTGGGCGTGGGGATGAAAGCGGGAAAGGGCCTTAAAGATATTAGTAGAATGAAGAGAATACAGGGGGCGACAAGGGGAGGATTAATTGCCGCAGCAGAAACAGGGATTCTTGAGTCGGCAAGAGCAGGGTTTTCTGACACGTGGGGCTTAGAGGATGTTCCTTTTGCCATGGCTATGGGCTTGGGCGTAGGCGGAGCCATCGGCGGCAGGTTTCCTCAGGTTACTGTGCCTAGGCAACTGGCGGACCAGACAACTAAACGCCTGTATAGACAGCGGTTTAATGTCCTAGCCGAAACAACCGAAATGACTATCGACGAAGCAAGGGCTGCCGCAGAGGTATACGCTAGGTCGGCGGGTAAAATGGGCTACGGCAAATTGGGAAACAGGAAGTACCACACCGACCCCTCAGATATTGCAGAGAAAACTCTTGTGCAAGATATCAACTTGGCCGTTGCTACTGGGGGCGCGAGGAAGACATCACTAGGAGAACTCACGGTTCCTAATGAAGCAGGTTCTCCTGTGACTGCCCAGCAGTTCCAAGAAAGAACAGAAGAACTAACTAAACGCGCAACTGCTCTTGTGGCTGCCACAGAAACTGCCCTATCAGAAAACGCCGTTAGAGTAGCGGGGCTTAGGGGAGACAAACTGAGGCAGGAGGCTGTCGAGGCTGGGATTGATCTGACGGGTCCAAGGGGTGGAACCAAGAGTGCCAAGCGGCTGAAGAAAGAACTTACTGACTCTCAAGGCGAAACGGTTAGGGAAACATTTGTTTCTCAGCGGGGCAAACTAAGGGAAGATCAAGATACTCTTCAGGCTCGTTGGGCCGAAGCAGATGCCGTTAGAGACGCTGAGCATAATATAAACGAGTTAACTGGCGGCAGTATTGACGATATTCTTAAGAAGATACCCACCTACGATAAGGCACTAGAGAACAGAGATGTTCTTCAAAAGACCGTTGACCTCCTTGATAGCACTGCTTGGCTTGGGGGCACCACAGCCTCTACTTTACTCCAATCATCAAACAGTGCGGTGCGTCGGCTCGGAACATTGACTGTAGATGACCCTCTAATGCGGACGGGCTACAGCGTTATGAGGGCTGCCGAATCCTCCTACAAACAAAGAATGATTAACTGGAGGCACAACTTCTACCCCCTTGAGCGGAAGGTCGCTAAGGAACTGGGAATTAGTATGCTGCCATCCAGTGGGTGGAGGGGCATTGTCCGTACTCGTATCGCAAATGCTGTAAGATCCGAAGAGACTCCAAGCGGTGCCTTGGGAGAAGCAACCACTTTTGTCCGCAGTTTCCTGAACAGAGAACGAGAGTTCGGTAATTCTTATGGCATATGGAATCTAGAAAAGAATGATCAGTACCTTCCACGAGAGCCAAATAGAGACCTTTTTCGGCAGTTGCACATGAACGACGAGGAGGGCCTACACCGTCTTATCTCTGGTGCTATCCGCTCGGGGTCTACTCCCGGTTTTTCTGAACCCGCAATCGAGGTAATGGCAAAACGATTTAGCAGTGCCGCAAGAGAAAAAAACTATAAATCAGGACGAATGTCTTCGACTAAGGCGTGGTCGGATTTAAAGGAACAACTAAAGAAGGACCTTGTAGATACCAAGTTGTTGGACGAAGCGGAGTTCGATGACTTTATGGATGCAATTGCCCCCATTGCCGGTAAGAAGTCTATAGTCAGGGGTGGACGGGCCCGGATGTCTATCGACGAAAACTATATTGATCCCGAAAGTGGAATACGGTTTTCCGACCTGCTCAATAATGATTTGGATGACTTGATTAACCGCTCGGTTAAAGCAAACAGGGGAGCCGGGTACTGGCATAGAATGGTTGACAACCTTCCGGAACGTACTCCTGTTACGCAGCCAACGGGCAAAACGGCAGAAGTAGTAGAGTCGGGTCCGGCGGGGTACTCTGTTAATGATGTGATTGCATACCTTAAAAAGCAAGGCCCAGTATCTGAAGGTGAAGAGAGAGCAATTAGGCATCACTACAACTCGATGCTTGGAATCCGTCAATGGACAGAAATGGGAGACAAAGCACACTCTGCTGTCCGGGCGGCGGCCGATATTTCCTATGTCACTAGCATGGCTAACGCCGGATTTGCAAACGCCGCAGAAATGATGACCGCTGTATCTACCTATGGGTTCACGGCAATGGAATCGTTTATGGGCCAAATGCTGCCCACCTTTAGGCGAGCCATCGAAGGCCAGTTGTACGGAGCGGCGAGGTTACAGAATAAAAATCTCGATCTATTGGAGTCTCTAACAGCAGTTGGGTCCATGAACTATAGGAATGTCCTTAAAAACCGAATGGAAGACGGGATGGACTTTGCGGGAGGAGGGACCAGTCAGGCTACATCCGAAGCACTCCAACGCGGGCTGGCAGGCGGAGGACCCCTGTCTGCCCGAAACCGAAGTAAACTGGCAAACGCCTATCGCAAAGCAATGGGTACGATGAGGACCGCAACTCATATGTCTCCTACCGGCATTGGCCCAATGGATCAGTTTAGTCGCCGGGCTGCCTCAGATTCTGCCCTACAACACTTCATTAATGTAATGTACTTTGTCGATAAGAAGGGTGGTATTGGTGTATTTAAAGAAGGCCACAACCACTGGGCTGTTAGCCGAATAAAGGCTTTGGGTCTGGACGATGAGGATGTTACAAAAATAATTAATGTTTTGAAGACGCCGGGTGCGGTTGTAGAGAGAAGAAACTACAGGTTTAAAAAGAAGTACCTAGTCGGAGATGACGCACTGTGGCAGACCTCTCCGGAACTCCACAAGTTCCATCTTGCGGTTCAACGGGACTGCGATAGAGTGATCCAAAGATCGTCTGTCTCGACAGTTCCTTGGGTGTTGAACAACCCAGTGGGTCGGCTCATACTTCAGTTTAGAACTTTCGGAGTATCCGCGTTGGCCCAGCAGGCGAAACACGGCCTAAGGGCCCACGACCGTGCGGCATTCACTCAGTTTGTTGGGCTGCTTGGAGCCGGGTGGCTGCTGGCCTATACCAAAGCCCTGAGTAAGGTGATTGGGTGGGACGAGCCAAGAGCAAGAGAGTACCTAGATAGTGCCCTTAGTCCTGAAAAACTGGGTGCAGCAGCGGTACAAAACCACGCAATGCTCCAAATTGGTACGCCGATTTATGACGTTCTTGGCCGTGCTCTTATACCCGACTACCCAGAAGATGGCCTGTTTGGGTATTCCCACAGGCACAACGGCATTGGAGCGGCGGCAATAGAGGCCATACCAATTGTGGATAAAGTAAGCAACGCGTATGACCTATTAGATTTCTATCTTCTTGACCCTCCTAAGGACGGGTATACTGGAGTAACCCAGCAACACCTACAGAAATGGAAAAGCATACTCCCAAATAATAACGGGTTTGGTATTGATAACATCCTTAACAGTGGTATCCAGCACTCAGGCTACCCCGCAAGAAAGTAAACCATGGCAGATTCATTCAAACTATTTACAGGCGATAATACGCCTTATACATTCGACAAACCTTTTCTACGGGCAACAGATATTAAGGTTGAGGTTAATGGGGCCGCGAGAACGGAAGGTGTAACCATTACACCCTCGGGCTCATACCCCTACTCCTCTGCGTCCGTAGCCCTTTCGGCTGACGCGGGCGGGTCCGACAAGGTAAAGATTTACCGCGATACTGACGCTACTAACGTGATGTACAAAGACTTCTCTGATGGGTCTGTGCTTAAGGCTGTAGACCTCGATGACATCCAACGGTATCTTCTGTTCGTCTCTCAGGAGAAGGCAGAGACCACCAAGGACTACGAGGGTAACTTGCCTCTCGGCAGTATTCGCCAGATTGTTTCTAGTGTGCAGCAGGGGTCCGCAGATATGTCGGCTTCGACCAGCACCGGTAACTACGTTAAGAGTTCCTGTCAGATTCAGGCTACTCCCAAGGCTTGGGCCTCTACTTGGGTGGTTGTTGGAACTGTTGGTGTCCTTGTCCACGCCGCATCTAGTGGCACAGATAACTCAGGCATTACCCTGAGGATGTACAAGGACTCTACGGTTTCTGTTGGTGCAAATATTGACGGCACTGCTACCGGTCCTATTTACAGGCAGACTGACCGTAACTCCATAAACAACGGAAACGCTTATCTTTTGTTCCCCGTATGCTTCACAATGACTACCTCGAACAGAACCCAGTTTAACCTCCACGCTGCTGGCAAGTTAATCTCGGGGGCGGGGGAAGAGTTTACAATCTACGGCGATGTCACTAAGTCACTTCTTCACGCAGTCGAAATCGCATAACAGGGAGCGAACCAATGGATGGCGAACGTGATATACTATTGGCATTGGGCAGGCTTGAAGGAAAAGTAGAATCCCTATTGCACATGCAGCATACTCATGCCGAAGCAATGGACGGGATGGAGTCTCGTGTCCGTATTCTTGAACAGGGCAGAGCAGCCCTCATGGGAGGGGCGATGGTTGTAGGCTCGGTTGCTGCAACTCTTGTTTCTTGGATCTTTAAAACTTGGTCTTAATTAGGAAAAACAATGTCTATTGAAATTCAATCTAAATCATTTTCTGCGGCTACCGTAGGAAACTTTTCAGTCAAAACCTCGGCAGAGTCTGATGTTCTCAGCGGAGCGACCAACAGCCTTGCTAGTGTCAACCTTGCCGATGACGTTTCCGGCAAGAAAATTGTTGTCGAAATGAATGTTACTACTGGGTTTTCGGACGTAAACGCAGACCTTGTTGTCGAGGGCGCATTGAGCAACCCCGGAGCATCGTACTCTTGGGCTACTCTAGACACCCTTTCGTCTGACACTACCCCCAATGTCACAGGCCCTAAGGTATTCGTGGCCGACCTGACTAACTACACAAACATCCCATATATCCGGTTTCACTTTAATACGGGCGGGCTTAGCGTAGGAACCTCGGGTAAGGCTCAGTTTAAGTACGCTGTCTCAAGTACGTAAGGAAATCAAATGGTAGACATGAAGAAACTCATGGAGACTCTTCACCACGGAATCGGAGAAGAACTCCTTAGGCGAATCGACACCGGGGAAGCCACTTCGGCTGACCTTAGTGTCGCCCGTCAGTTCCTTAAGGACAACGGCATTGACGCTTCGGCAAGCCAGAGTGAGCCTCTGTTGAATCTTGCTAAGGTTTTGCCGTTTGATCCGGAAGAGCCCATTGAGGAGGCTGGATGATTTTTCTTAAGAAGACAACCGATAAGTCAACATTAGGGGCTATCATGACAATACTGAGCAAGGTTGCTTGCTTGGTAAAGCCCATTAAGATTCTCTGGAATAAGATTAAATGGAAATAGATCCCAGACTTAAAGACTTCCGCAACTTCCTGTATCTTGCGTGGGACCAACTAGGGCTTCCTGAGCCCACAACGGTCCAGTACGATATTGCGGATTATGTCCAAAACGGTCCCAAGCGTCGGTGCGTACAGGCATTCCGTGGGGTCGGCAAGTCATGGATTACGTCGGCTTATGTGTGCCATCAGTTGCTCCTCAAGCCCGACACTAACATTCTGGTGGTCTCCGCGTCCAAGCAGAGAGCAGATGATTTCTCTACATTCACTCTTCGATTAATCTCGGAAATGCCCCTGCTTCAGCACTTGAGACCCGGAGATCACCAGCGAAATTCAAAGATCGCTTTCGATGTAGGTCCGGCCCCTAACGCCCACGCACCCTCGGTAACATCCAAGGGAATAACGAGCGCAATCACCGGCAGCCGTGCAGACCTGATCGTAGCGGACGATGTGGAAAGTTGGAACAACTCAGCCACGCAGACAATGAGAGACAAACTCAGCGAGACCATCAAGGAGTTCGATGCTGTCTTGAAGCCCGGAGGCCATGTGCTGTATCTGGGCACCCCTCAGACTGAGCAGTCGATCTACAACGCACTCCCTCAGCGCGGCTACGATATCCGCATCTGGCCTGCTAGGTATCCGAAGGAAAAGCAAAAGATCCTGTACGGAGACAAACTTGCCCCCATTATTGAGGACAATTGGGAAGAGGAGAAGCAGGGGGACCCGACTGACCCCGGACGGTTTGATGACTTCGACCTACTAGAAAGAGAAGCATCTTACGGTCGGTCAGGCTTTGACCTTCAGTTCATGCTAGACACATCTCTCAGTGATGCTGGGCGTTACCCGCTTAAACTGTCGGACCTCGTGGTCATGAGTCTCAATCCTGAGAATGCCCCAGAGAAAGTCATCTGGGCAGCGGAGCCTAGTCTTGCCCACAAGGAACTGCCCAATGTCGGCTTCTCAGGGGACCGCTTCTATCGCCCCATGGCTGTCACTGGTGACTGGGTCTCGTACACAGGTAGCGTCCTCGCGGTAGACCCCTCAGGCCGGGGACAGGACGAAACTGCTTACTGTGTTATTAAGATGCTTAATGGCTTCCTTTATGTCACCGACATCGGGGGGATACCGGGGGGCTACAGTCAGGAGACGCTGGAGTCTCTGGCTAAGATCGCCAAGAACCAAAAGGTTAATGCGGTCATTATTGAGAGCAACTTTGGGGATGGCATGTTCACCGAACTGCTTAAACCCATTATGACTAAGATTTATCCGGTCAGTATGGAAGAGGTTAGACACTCGATCCAGAAGGAGAAGCGGATAATCGACACCCTAGAGCCCCTGATGAACCAGCACAAGTTGGTTATTGATGAGTCTCTAGTTGAAAAAGATTATCGGTCTACCCAGCATCTCACACCAGAAAAAGCCCTCCAGTACCAACTTTTCTACCAGATGACTCGTATCACTAGGCAGAAGGGGTCCCTAGCCCACGACGATAGGCTTGATGTCTTGGCTATTGGGGTAAACTATTGGGTGGAGCAGATGGCCCAGAATGCTGACGATAAGATCAAAAGCCGAAAGGACCATCTCATGGATCGAGCCTTAGAGAACTTCATGGAGAGTACGGTAGGCCAAAAGCCCCGTGGAAACACATGGATGTAGAACGACAAATAACCGTAGAGGCCGCCAAGGAAGTAATACTTAGTTACTGCGAGTATCTGCTAGACCTCAGGGACAAACACTCTTTGGCGGAGAATATGAGAGAATTACTATACAGCCTTCCTGCCCCAGTAATCAAGGAAATTCAAATGGCTGAGTTTAAGAAAAAGAACAACACCTAAGGAGCCCCGCCATGTCTGGAGGCCCAGTATCCTCGAAGCACAATCCCGGCAATAATGCCCTCAATGGTCAAAACAACAATACCGGTAGGGGCCGATCCGGGAAGACCAAGAAAAAAGAAGAAGAGACTATGGGTCTCCTATGGGACCTAGAGAATATTCCAACTACTACTCACAACAAAAAGGATAAATAATATGCCGATGGGATCAAGACAAGACCCTGTGTACAATAAAGCCGGGGCTCAGATCGGGACTACTACTGTGGATGACCGGTACAAAAAGACCCGCCGTCGAGCGAGCAGCACTACTGGAAAGAAGAGTGTCCTCGGCAGGCCCATGGGTCGAGAGAACCGATTTACCGTTACCGACGCATCTGGCCGAAGAGGCCGTCGCCGTTCCGGTAAGACATCCTCCCCGACCCTCATGGAAGCCCTGATGATGGGAGGCGTCCTTAAATGACTTGCCTTCTTGGTACCTGCCGCCGTCAGGGGGATTGCCAGTGTGTCCTAGTTAGATGGACTGACATTACCTCCTATGACGGGTCTTGGATGGGGCTTGAAGAGGCTAAGGCCCTTAAGCCCGCCCAAATGGAAACCCTCGGCTGGATTATCCGGTCTGATGAGAATTATATTGTCTTGGCCTCTACCATGGATTCCTCTGAGGATCTGGTGGGCAATGTCAATGCTATTCCAAACAATGCTATCATAGAGATCATTAGGAAGCCCGTAGACGGCTGCCCTACGGATTTCTGTTTGAATTCGTAGGATTACCCTCTGGAAGCCTAAAGTGGCTCAGAGGCGATCCTAGGGCTTCTGAGAGGAAGGACCGTTATGGCCCACGAGAAGAGACGTAAGCGTCTAATTAAGAAGCATAGGCTCAAGGGCGTCAATAAGCCCAAGCGGACACCCGACCACCCCAAGAAGTCCCACATGGTCTTGGCTCAGGTAGGACACCAACTCAAGATGATTAGATTCGGGGAGCAGGGGGCTAGTACCGCTGGGAAGCCAAAGGCCGGTGAAGGAGCCAAGATGAAAGCCAAGCGGAAATCCTTCAAGGCCCGGCACCGCAAGAATATCGCCAAGGGGAAGATGTCTGCTGCCTATTGGGCGGATAAGACTAAATGGTGATGCTCTTCTGGCCCCGCCTCTACATCCTGTTGGAAATCCCTAGAATGGCCCTTTGTGCCCTTGGGACTTTTTAGAAGAAAAAATCTGAATACCTAACATCCCACCCACCCGGGGGTCAGCCCCCCGTGGGGGGTACTTGCGATTGAGACTCAGTCTCATCCAGTGGTTCCACGTGGAACATCAGGACCCGGGGGGGTCCATTCGTTCATCCGGATATATGGATGGATGCCGATCCTGGATCTACGCTTGGGGTCCGCTGTAACCTGTTGATATCACTGGGTTTACGCGTGGCCCTAGGTGTTTTTTTTATAAACCCTTGGTACCAAAGGACTTACATCAGTTTAGGACCAAATAATATTTATTTATGGCTGTAAACCCTTGGTACCAAAGGACTTAGATACTTTCACACCGATACCCTACTGAAATACCCTATTGTGCTGGGGCGATTATGCCGATATAAAGGGTGGCAACGGGAACACGAAAGGAACCCGGAACCGACAACCTAGCGTAGCAGCCCCCAGCAGGGTCAGTTCTATCTGAAATTAATCAGAGGTAGGACCTAGAACGGAAGCGGCATCGGGTTTCGGCAACCCGGTACAACCCTTCCTGCGGTGGATGCCCCCAGCCAAATAAGTGGGGGGTCTTGTTGGAGCGGTATAGGGGACTGGTGTCCGCGCGTAACATCGTGCGGGCCTTGGAGAACCGACAGCCGCAAGGGTACTCCCCGCATCAGCCTACTAGGGTCGGTGCGGAACGAGGTACCATCTCCATGGGGGTCTTTCCCGGTATAGTCGGGGCATTGGAAACGATGCCTTTGTAAGACGGGGACCCCCACGGACGTAAGAGTACGCCCTTGTTCAAGGGTAGGGACTAGTCCGGGGATAAGGTGCCTAGAGTAGCACCCCCCGGCATCCAACGGCCCGGCTAGGGGATGAGCGATGATTGCTAGGAATATTCAAGTGTGTAACCCCCCGGCTGCCTACTGGTAGCCGGGGGTCTTCGTAGGGGGATTGTCCCCTGCAATACTTGGAGACACTAGCCAATGGCTAACCAAACCACTATCGTTTCGGACATTCTCAACGGTTCCTCCAGCGATGCCAGCAAGTCGGATGCTATGGCTCTGACTGCTCTGGCTATTCAGGCGGAGCGTATTGAGAAGGAATGGAAGTCGTTCAACCGTATGGTCGTTCGTTCTGACATCGACTCCAAGGTTTCCGACAAGAAGTGTACTGCCGCCTATCTGGGGTACGTCCGCTTCATTCGGCACCTTCGATCTACCCTCCGTGCCATGCCTGCGGGCACCACGGCCAAGGGTGGGGTCACGCGACAGGATGTCTTCCTCCGTTATGGTGGTGAATGCGACCCCAATCTCGGGGCACGTGTCACCGCTTCCGAAGCCCGCGTCCGCGTCAAGGCCCTTATCAAGGGCTGACGTTGGGCGGGCTTCGGCACACTCATCCACCCCTCAGTATCGAAAGGTACTGGGGGGTTTTTTCACTAACACGGAGGAAATCCAATGATCCACTGGTTTATTGACCTGTGCAAGACGTTGGCCGACGGCCTTACTAGGTCGGGCTACGATGTGTCCCCTGTTGACGAGGAGTACCGCAATGCCGGAGATTAGACTGGAGCGTAAGTGTAGAACGTGCGGGGATTCCATCAGTAAGATCCTGAAGGAGAGGACCTGTCTCCCCTGCCAGTGGGAGCCTATGGTATCCTCTCCTCCAGCCCCTTTGTACTTCTGCAATAGGTGCGGTGCATGGGGGGCGAGAGGGTGCAAGTGTCAGAAGGGTAGGCTTTCAGACTAGACAGACGAGGGGGTAGCCGGGTAGGAGAAACGACCTGCCTACCCGGTTACCCCCCAGACTGTCCGGTCGATAGTGACCGCCAGTATTCACGGAGACAATCCAATGGCAACGAAGAAGGTGTTGAGTTATAAGGATACGAACCTGTCAGCCCGGCTGGCCCGGCGTGTCCGGAATGTGTGCGTCCAGCACTTCGGCCTCCGCACGGAGGACATTCGTCTTACCTTCCACAATAATACCGTGGACAACAAGAAGGGCCCCATCAGGGCGAAGCACGGGCACGATTCTCTGTGCGAGTGGCACCTGACGGCTTTCCCTGACAGGGACAGGGGTGCTACCATCCCGTGCTTCCTCCAGTGCATCCCTTCGGAGTCCCTTCCCGATGGGGTCGAGATCCAGCCCATCGACGGGAACGGATCGTACCGGATCATCACCACCAACTGATACAGGAGCAACACCATGAACACGGACCACCGCAGGGTAGGAAGGCCTACCCGTACACCCTACGTAACACCTAGTTCCACAGAGGAACGAAGGTACACGGCGATCCTCAAGGTAGGGGACACCGTCATTCACACCACATCCCCACTGAAGGAAAGGCAGTCGGCGGTGAGCATCTGCGAATACTGGATGGCCGAACTCGACTCGACCCATAGTGTGGTCATCAGAGAGGAGTCACGTTGTGGGGAATAAAGACATGAGCATGATCCTCGCATCCCTCCGCAAGCAGGCGGACGAGATTGTAGCCCTGCGTAAGGAGGTCAACGAACTCAGGGGACTTGCGGAGTCGTGCGAATACTACATGAACCTGTCGGATACTCGCGGCAAGCAGGTCGATGCCCTTCGTATTGACCGCACCGTTCCAGTGCCCGAGCAGATCACAACCCGTTGTACCTACCTCATGACACAGGAGGATCTCAATGACTAGACTGATAGCACGTAGGCATGATGTCGTACAGTTCGACCTCACCTATGCCGAGAAGTTGTCCGCCCTACGTGGCGAGTCGCAACAGTTCTCATACTTCTGCAACAACCCCGGTGTATGCCACGTGGAGTGGTCCGAAAGTGATTGGGTCACTTGGATCAACCGACGGGGCCATTGGATTCACAAAGGAGACTACTATGCCCAGCAACAAACCGCCTTACCTCCCCACACCAGAGGAGAGGGAGGCCATGCCCATCCGACCGGAGATGCACGCTCGTAGCCGTGCGTATCAGGACGATCTAGCCCAGAGGGAATCGGTTCCCTCACGATACCTCAACGCCAAC
>Ga0209337_1000353_pt1 | contig 36424 bp, 37 predicted proteins | sample LinPmetageLP53_FD_184044 | JGI IMG/M metagenome (GOLD analysis project Ga0209337, IMG submission 184044) | Marine viral communities from the Pacific Ocean - LP-53 (SPAdes) (version 2) | ecosystem: Environmental > Aquatic > Marine > Oceanic | place: Pacific Ocean | collected 2010-02-08
ACCCGCTGGTCAGTGCAATCCTAACTGCCTCTTGCTTGAAATCTTCCGTATGCTTCATCGCCATGATCGGTCTCCTTGAGTGAGGTATATAATCTCAAGTGACCGGAACCAAACCGTTACAAGTCCATTGATCGGCGCCACAAGCTGGTGCGGCGTTACGACGTCAGCAGCGCCTCGGTGCATGACAGCCAGAAGCTGGAGGACGTGCTCGATCCCGGTAACACTGCCAGCGGGGTATGGGCCGACAGCGCGTATCGCAGCAAGGAGGTCGAAGAGCGGCTCGCCGAGCAGGGCCTCAAGAGCCATATCCACCGGCGCGGCAGCCGGGGCAAGCCGCTTGATCCGCGTCAGGAGGCCGCCAACAAGACCCGCTCAAAAGTCCGCGCACGGGTCGAACATGTGTTCGGATGCCAGCACAACTCCATGGGCGGAAAGTTCGTCCGCACCATCGGCATCGCCCGGGCGACCATGAAAATCGGGATGCAGAACCTAGCCTACAACATGCGCCGCCTAGTGGTGCTGGAACGCAGCGCGGTAGCCGCCGGATAGCGCCAGGAATCTGCGAAGCGGCCGTTAAACCGGCCGGTTCCGCCCAATCTCCCATCTTAATAGCAGCCCGCTGGGCCGCCAGAGCACAAAATCAGCGGTACTCTTGGCCGCCTTGTCCGCAAAATGCCAACTTCACGTCAGAATCGCGATTGTTCGAGGTGGCCTGTATATATACACGTCTTTGGAAACCGAGCAAGCGATCGGTAGGGATGGCGAAGCCGTTCGAGACAGGAACGCGGGCACCTCGAACAACCGGATGATTCAGCGCATCTGGACACCCGCAAAAACCCCTCGCACTTGGCGCGCTGATGTGATTCATTGCCTTTCGAGAGGAGTGAACACAGATGTACCCATCCAGCCTGTTTTCCTTGTCAGACCACCTTGCAGGTTTGAGCAAGGACGGCGATCCGCTGGAAGTGTTGGACGGAGCGGTTGATTTCGAGCGGTTCCGCGATCTTCTGGTTGGCGGACTGCGCTACAGCGACGGCGCAAAGGGCGGGCGCCCGCCGTTTGATCCGGTGGCGATGTTCAATGTGCTGGTGGTTCAGGCGCAGCACAATCTGTCCGACGCGCGGATGGAGTCCATGATCCGCGACCGCTTGAGCTGGATGCGTTTCTTCGGCTTTGACCTGGGCGCATCGATGCCGGATGAGAACACGATCCGGCACTACCGCAATTGGCTGACGCAGAGCGGCACGCTTGGGCGGCTGATGGAGGGGTTTGACCGGCAGCTGCGCGAACAGGGCTATCTCGCCATGGGCGGGCAGATCGTTGACGCCACATTGGTTCCTGCCCCCAAACAGCGTAATACCGAAGAAGAGAAGGCTGCGGTCAAGGAGGGAAAATCAGCCGATGAGGTCTGGCCGGACAAGCCGGCCAAGGCTCGCCAGAAGGATGTCGATGCGCGCTGGACGCTCAAGATCGGCGGCAAGGTGCGTTATCGTCCTGACGGAACGCCGCTGCCGCAGATTGCCACCCCGGTGTTTGGCTACAAGTCACATATCAGCATCGATCGGCGCTACGGCTTTATCCGCAAGGCAAAGGTGACATCGGCCGCTCAGAGCGATGGACGCCAACTGGCTCATGTGATCGATACGAACAACACGGCCGGTGATGTATGGGCCGATACGGCTTATCGCTCGAAAAAGAACGAGCGCTGGCTGGCGCGCAATATGCTCAAGAGCCGCATCCATCACCGTAAGCCCAAGGGCAAAGCCATGCCCGAGAGAACGGCCAGAGCCAATGCGGCCAAATCAGCAGTGCGGGTCCGGGTCGAGCATGTCTTTGCGCATCAGAAGAACCGCTACGGACTTTTTATCCGCACCATTGAGCTTGCGCGTGCCGAGGCCAAACTCACACTCGCCAACTTCGCCTACAATTTTGACCGACTGATCTTCCATGAACGACGCGCGGCAACGGGATAGCCGCGTCTGACATCGGAAAAAGGCCCCGAATGAGACGCAAAACAAGCGGACATGAGCCGCAAATGGACATCCGAGGCCATCAATCCCAACTCATGCATTTCGTGACACCGGAAGCCCGCCAAATCCTCGGTTGTTGCGGGTGTCCAGCCTCCCTCCCGCTCTGATCAAGCGGAGCATTGCTCCCTGCATCCCGCCGAAGACCCACCAGAACGGGCAGGTCTCCGCTGACGCGGGGTACTCCACCCGCTCACATCATGCTGGCATGGTCCAAAACTGAACGAAACTGCTCTACCGCGCGGCCCCGAAGCGCAAAGTTAGTGTTGCGCCGCCAGTTACCGGATCCCCGTAGATCGCTGCATCGCCCAAACCAGTCAGAAGGCGCGAGCGGTAGTAGCGTTCATCGGTCAGGTTCTTGCCCCAGATAGAGAGTTCCCACGCGCGGCTTTCTGGAGTGTAGGTGACCGAAGCATTGACCAACTGGTAGGCTGATTGGCGCGCGCGCCCTGATGGTTCGAAATTGTAACCATCGGTATGGAAGAAAAAGCCATTCAGCTTGAGCTCCCCCTTGTCGAGCGGAACAGTGTAATTGACACCGATCGAAGCGGTGAAGCCCGGGGCCCGTATCAATTCCCGTCCACTGAGGTCGGTCGGGACCGCCGCGCTTCCGAAGGCGGGTGCAGGACGCTGGACGAATGCAGGAAAGCCAAGAAATTCTTTGTACTTGCTGTCTAGGAAAGACAGCCCAGAGGTAATCTGCAGGCGTGAGGTTGGGACCGCGGTGAGTTCGATTTCGCCTCCATTCATTTTTGCTGATGCCGCGTTACGAAGCACAACGCTGCCCGTTCCGGCCGCCAGGCTCTGCACTTGCAAATTCTTGAAGTCATAATGGAAGGCCGAGATGTTCACTCTCAGGCGGTTGTCCAGCAAATCAGCTTTCATGCCAATCTCCGCCGCGTCAAGTATCTCGGGATTTACGGGGCCGAGATCAGCGGGGTTGGAAAGATTGAAGATGCCGCTCTTGAATCCCCGACTATAAGAGGCGAATAGCAATGTGTCGCGATTAGCCTGAAAATTCAATCCGGCGCGATACGTCAACTTGCGGAAGTCTGCCTTGCGACCTGCAAAAGTTGTGACGACCGCTGGCGTCAACAACAGGTTGGCCACAGTGTAATCCTTAACCTCTTTATTTTCCCAAGTGTAACGAAGCCCCCCTATAACGCTTATGTTATCGGTGACAGGCACTGTCACTTGAGCAAAAGCGGAATACGAGTCTGTAATCGCTGTAATATCCAATGCCTGATATATTATATTTGGCACTGTGAGGAAATACGGGTTATTTCCTGATTTTTCGTGGAAGTAATATCCGCCAAGAATCCATTCGAAGGAACTGCCAGAACCGGACAGCAACTGTACCTCCTGACTGAACTGCTCACTTTTCGATGGAGATATGAAGACGCGCGTCACGGTCACATCAGTGGCTCCGAGCTCCACGGGAGGGTATTGCTTCGTGTTACGGTACCCGGAGAGAGACTGAAGATTGACAGTTCCTAGTTCCGCCAAAAGCCGAAGCGAACCGCCATACTGCCTGACTTTATTGTAAACCGGCTCTGCGTAGGCCACTTCGAATGGCTTGCTGCCGGTAATGCCGCCGAGTGCAAAGCCTGTCGCGTTTGTTTGGAGTTGCCGATACGCCAGCGCATCGAAGGAGTCCGTCCTCGTGCCATCGATCGAAACTCTGCCTCGAAGCCTTCGCTCGGTTCCCAAAGCAGCTTTGCACGCCCCGCCAGAGCGCTCTCGCGATCGACACCGCCAGCTTGCTGACGCGTGGATATGTTCTTGGCAAAACTGTCCCGGCCCATTGCGGAGAAGGCGAGGCTTGCCGCAAGCGTCGATCCGACCGGACCCGAGAGATAAGCGTTCCCTGAAAATAAATCGTGCGACCCTGCCGTACCCGCCATCCGCGCTAGGAACCTGTTCGAGGGGCGCTTGGTGAGGATATTGATAGCACCGCCGGTAGCATTACGGCCATAAAGCGTCCCTTGGGGGCCGCGCAGAACTTCGACTCGATCGATATCATAAAGTTCCTGCGCCGACCCGGCCGATAGCGCGACGTAGACGCCGTCGATATAGGTTGCGACGCTTGGCTCGGAGTTTGCCGTGCGGTCGCTACCAACGCCTCGTAAAAAGGGCTGCGGAAAACCGCCGCCGCTGTTTAGAGTCAAACCAGGCGTAACAAGCGCAATCTGATCCGAGTTTGTAAAGCCCTGTTGCTGAAGCGTTTCGCCGTCCAGAGCCGTGATCGACAACGGAACCCGCTGAAGTCTCTCTTGACGGCGTTGCGCGGTGACAACGATCTCGGCAAGCTGACCATCGGCCGGGGTTGCCGCCTCTCGCTCGTTCGCGATTTCCAAAGGTACGTCAGGCATGTTCTGCGCCGCCGCATTGAATGGAAGAATACTGATGCTTGCCGATAAAGCAAAGACGCCTCTTGCTTGGGTTGGTTTTTTCATTATCCTCTTCCCTTCATTTTTGTAAATTTTTTTGCAGAAGTCTAAGTTATCTCCCAAGGATTACAATTATCCAATTAATTCAGCGGAATAACGCCCGATGGTGTGCTGTGACCGACGATTTCTACCCTCTGGAGCTCGCAATGCATAGACGATTTCCCAAACCCGAGCAAGCGATCGGTAGGGTTGTTTTGGCAGGCGGAGCTTTGGCCAGTTGGGCGCAGGAAGCTGGGAAACGCTCGACTGAATCTGATCGCTTCGCCTAGGAGTGCGGATGTGCCGACTTGCCTCGGATTTACAAAGTCTTCAGAGCCCCGGTAAGGAAGTGAGATTTTATGCTGAATGTGCCCGCCACTAAAATGAAGAGGTCGCCGGTCAGACGCGAAGACATCGTCAATGCTGCGGCGAAGCTGTTTTCCGAGAGCGGCTACGAAAGCACTTCCGTGCGGACCATAGCCAGAGCAGTCGGACTGAGCGTCGCCAGTCTATTCCATCACTATGCGAGCAAGGATGCGCTGCTGGAGGCAGTCATCAGGCGGGGGCTCGAGATCGGCATGGCCGACGTCGTTGCCGGGTTGGAAGGAAAGACAACTCCTCTGACCCGGCTACGTGCGCTTGTGCACGTTCATATACGCCTGGTAAACGGGGAGAATCGGCATATTCATCGTGTATGGACGGTTGAATGGCTGAAGTTGAGCATGGAGGCTCGCGGTCGACTGGAAATGAAAAGCGACGAATATCGTGTCATATTCCATAATACGATGCGTATATTGTTCGATAATGGACACATTTACGCGGAACCCAATCTGTCAGGCCATCTCCTGATGCCGGCGTTGAACTGGAGTCGGACCTGGATTCGTAGCCTGTCAGACGAACCCGATAAGCATCTGATCGACAGTATATGTGCGGCGTTTCTTAACATACCTGTCGACGAATTTCAATTGCGCCTCGTCCACGATCGGGGCGGTCGACAATCTCATCCTCTGGGCGGGCGATCTCCACGCGGATCGAAATAGACTGCAGGACGCCTTGGCCGAGCGGATCAGCCCTTTCCACAAGGATCCATTAAATCGTTTGCTGCCGGGGTGATAGGTTGTTTCAATGGCTGCGCAAGAGGCGTTGCCATGAGTGATCCGCAATGGCTTGCGCTGGCGCGATGCGCCGCGCGAGTAAGCGCTGCCTGCACCGCCCAGGCATGGCCCCAGCGCGATGACGTTGCGGCGCTGCTCGATCCATTCCCCGCGTGTCAGTTCCAGCACCAGTGCTTTGTTCAGCGATGGCTGGCCAGCAGCACCGCTGGCGGAACGCTGGTAGGGGTCTGCGCCATGGCGGGAAGCGGCATCAGGGGTTCGGTCATACCGGTACTCCGGTCGCTGAAGCGTCCGTCTGGGACAGCAACCCCATATAGGCACGCGGGTCAGTGCGCCCGACGAGGGCACGCGGCAGATCCTGATATTGGCAGGCGGCCCGCGCGCGATGAACAGCTCGGCCAGGGCAGCCAGCACGTCTTCGTGTTTGAGTTGGCGGGCCACGATCAGGGCGAGGCATTCGCGGCTGGCCTCATCGATGATCGTCAGGATGCGGAGCTTGCGGCCATCATGGGTCCGGCCCTCGACGAAGTCGTATGCCCAGACGTGCCCCGGATACTCAGGGCGCAGCCGGATGCACGAGCCATCGTTCAACCATAACCGGCCTCGCTTGGGTTGCTTCTGCGGCACCTTCAGGCCCTCACGCCGCCAGATACGCTCGACCCGCTTGCGGTTCACCGTCCATCCAGCATCACGCAACAAAGCCGTAACCCGGCGATAGCCGTAGCGACCATATTGGCGTGCCAGTGCCACGATGTCGTCCGTGAGAGCTTCCTCGTCATCTGCCCCGCGCGGGACCTTGCGCTGCGTTGATCGATGCTGGCCAAGCACCCGGCATATCCTGCGCTCGGATACCGCCAGTTCGCCACGCACATGATCAATGCAGCGCCGCCGCCGCGCAGGGCTCAGAAGTTTCCCCGGGCACCCGGTATCGGCGTAGTGACAGCTTCGTCTTTTATTGCCGCGATTGAGGATCCGGCCAACTTTGCCAGGTCGCGCTCTGTCGTTGCCTGGACCGGCTTGACCACCAGGCGCCACCAGTCGGGTGAAGTTGATTATGCTGGTCACATCTCCCGGCGCGGTGACAATTATCTGGGCGGACAGCTGTACGAAACGGCCATGGTGATCTTCACGCGGACGTCGGCGGACAGCACTCTGCGTATCTGGGGCTTGAAGCTCCGAGAGCGCGTCGGGTTCAAAAGAGCGGCTGTCGCAGTGGCGCGAACGCGGTGTTACAAAACCTCGGATAAAAATTAATCTTGTCGTAGGATTTGTAACATATCTGCCGCGATGCCGTGCCGGCGCGAACAGCTGAAAGCCCTTGTATCAGGCAAGACGATCGTCCGCGCTCAGTAACTGCGGAACGCCGGGCTCGCCGGTTCAGCTTGCGCTCGACGGATGGCCACATCGTACGGATCGGCCGCGGTCTTTACCAAGATCGGCAAAGCGATGTCGAAAGCGAACATACTTTGGCGAGGTCGCAAAACGCATTCCCAAAGGCATCATTGCCATGACATCCGCGCTCACCTTCCACGGCCTGACTGACCAGATGCCGCGCAAGACCTGGGTGGCGATCGGGTCCAGCGACTGGTCTCCGGTGCTGGACTAACCACGGCCTTCGGCTAAGTTCTTGGCCAAATCACGTAGGGTTTTATGGAGCTGTTCTCTGTCGGACTTTGCAATATCCTTGAGCATTTTCTCGTAGACGGAATCGGCCTCACGTCTCAGTTTTGGCAGAAGTTCGAGGGCTGCGGGGAGTAAGTATATCTTCCAGACGCGCCTATCGTCTGCCTCTTTTCGCCGTTCGACATAATTCAGCTCTTCGAGACGGTCGATTGCCTGTCCGATGCTGGCCCGCTCCAACTCCACGCATTGCGCCAGCTCGGTTTGTGTAAGTCCCTCTGACCGGAACACATATGCCAAGGTCCGCCATTGCGTGCGCGTCAGACCAAACTGCTTGATTGCCTCATCGAAGGCTTGGCGCAGCCGCCTTGGCACCTCTTCGAGTAGAAAGACAAGCTCGTCGGTTTCCGTCAGGAAACTCGCGCTTGGAGAGGCCTCGTTCTGATCTAAATCCGCGGTCATCACGGGCATGATAAGCCCATTCCGAAAAAAATAAAGTAATTTACTGTAAGGCAATTTACTATATAGGGCGTTCTATGCTCACGAACGACATAAAATTCGAAGGCTTCACGGGTCTGGAGATCGCAGCGAGCATGTTCGGACCCAACGACGGTTTTCCAGTCTTGCTCGCGCATGGGGGTGGGCAAACTCGATTGGCGTGGAAGCGGGTTCTGCATGAGCTGGGAGCCGCCGGATACAGAGCAATAGCCATCGATTTACGCGGTCATGGCGACAGCGAGTGGTCCGCCGATGGTGCTTACGACATGCGGGACTTTGCCGCTGATCTTGTTGTTATATCCGATCAGTTAGAACGGCGACCTGCATTGGTAGGCGCGTCCCTTGGCGGCATCGCCGGGATGATTGCAACTGGCGAAATGGCGCCAGACAGTTTCGCATCGCTTACACTTGTCGATATTGCCCCGAAGATGGAAGAATCCGGCGTATCGCGCGTCGTTGGTTTCATGCAGGCCCATGTCAATGACGGCTTTGCCTCGCCCGAGGAGGCGGCGAAAGTCATTGCGGATTATCTCCCGCACCGGCCCGAACGCAAATCCTCGGGCAATCTCAATCGTTATCTCAGACGGCGCGATAATGGGCGCTATTATTGGCATTGGGACCCAAAGTTCATCGAGAACGTCACCAAATCGCGCAATGATAGCAGCGAGGATCGTGACGGCGGCCTGAATTCCCTTAGCAAAGCAGTCTCCAAATTGACCCTGCCGGTGCATTTGATCCGGGGTGGGTCGAGCGACCTGGTATCGGAAGACGCCGTTGCGCATCTGCGCGAACTCGTGCCCGACGTGCATTATACCGACATTGCCGGAGCCGGGCATATGGTCGTCGGCGATCACAACGACGCCTTTTGTTCGGCCATTCTCACCTTCCTCGATCACGTACACGGAAAGAAACAGGCGTTGTGACTGAACCGGAAACCTTAGAAGAATCTAACGCGACAAAGCGTTCGTCCCCTTTAAAGTCGCGGAAAGTGAAGCTGGCGCTGATCATAGGCGCCATCACGCTGCTACTGGCCGGTGGGTGGTGGTATTGGGATTATCAAACAACGGGAAAATATTTTCAGAGCACCGACAACGCCTACATCGCTGCCGATGCAGTCATCGTCGCTCCCAAGATCGGTGGCTATGTCGATCGCGTGCTGGTGCAAGAAAATCAGGAAGTGCAGGAAGGGGCCGCGCTGGTTCAGCTGGATGTGCGGGACTACCAAGCGCAAGAAGCGCAGATTCAAGCTCAGGTTGGCGCATCGCTCGCCAGTGCCGAAACCGTGCGTGCGCAAATTGGTGAACAACGGGCGGCGATTTCTCAAGCTGAGGCCCAGCTAGCCGCTGCTCGTGCAGAGGCCGCATTGGCGGCCAATCAAGTTCAACGGTACGAACCGCTGGCCGCTTCGGGTGCCGAACCTCGTGAGCGTCTGGATCAGCTTCGCGCCCAATCACGGACGGCACGTGCGCAGGTCGATGCCAGTCAGGCTGCTCTACGTGCTGCGCAGCTACGCATCAGAACGCTTGAAGAACAGATTGGTCAGGCGCGCTCTCAGGCGGATGCAGCGCGTGCACAGCTGGCTGGCGCTCAGCTTAACATGGAGTCGACCTTGTTGCGCGCCAGTATTTCCGGACGCGTTGGAGACGTTGCAGTCCGCCAAGGGCAGTTCGTCCAGCCTGGTGCACGTCTGATGAGCGTAGTGCCGGTCGAGCAACTCTTCATCGAAGCCAACTTTAAGGAAACGCAGGTCGGACTGATGCGGGTGGGGCAGCCGGTCGCCATCGAAGTCGATGCGCTGTCGGACCTTGAAATCAACGGACGCATCGCGAGCATTGCCCCCGGCACGGGATCTCAATTTTCCATTCTGCCGCCGGAAAACGCAACAGGAAACTTCACCAAAATCGTACAGCGCGTTCCAGTGCGAATCGCGATTTCGGCCTCGCCGGAAGTGCGCCGGTTACTTGTCCCTGGAATGTCCGTAGTTGTAAACGTGGACACCCGATCCGCCCGAGGGCAGCTGGACGATCTTCGCGAAGCAGCCGCGCGGGATTGACGATGGAGACGGACGTCATACCGGCCAGCCGCGTCCCGGAACGTGCTGATGCAACCGCTTGGATTGCTGTTGCGGCAGGCTCCCTGGGCGCGCTTCTGGCGACGCTCGATGTTTCGATCGTAAACTCTGCCCTCCCAGTAATTCAAGGTGAAATCGGCGCGAGCGTCACCGAGGGCACCTGGATAGCCACCTCATTCCTAGTGGCGGAAATCATTGTCATTCCGCTAAGCGCTTGGCTCGAAAGGCTACTCGGCCTCAGAACGCTTCTCTTGATAGCGGTCACGGCGTTTACCGGTTTTTCAATTCTATGCGGCGTTGCCACCGACTTGATGACGATGATTATCGGCCGAACGGGGCAAGGTTTGATGGGCGGTCTGTTGATCCCAACGGCTATGACCATTGTGGCAAAACGGCTCCCGCCGAGCCAGCAGCCGATCGGAATGGCCCTGTTCGGCATGACTGTGATCCTCGGCCCCGTCCTGGGGCCTCTGCTGGGGGGCTGGCTGACGGAAAATTTGAGTTGGCACTATGCCTTTTTCGTCAACGTACCTGTTTGCGCGGTGCTATTACTCCTGCTCCTCTTGGGTCTTCCGCACGAGAAGCCAGACTGGGATTACCTGCGTAACGCTGATTGGGCGGGCATCATGGGGTTAATTCTCGGCCTTGGCGGATTGACGGTCATGCTGGAAGAAGGACACCGCGAGGAATGGTTTTCTTCAAGCTTTATCGTCAGCCTGGCTGCCGTCTCGGCGATTGGTTTCGGCTTGCTGATCGCAGGACAGCTGTGGGCGACGAAGCCTGTCTTACGCCTCAAGATCCTGCTCAATCGCCAGTTCGCAAGTGTCAGTATCATGGCACTCGCCCTTGGCATGGTGATGTATGGTTCCATGTTCGTGATCCCCCAATTTCTCGCGCTCATTTCGGATTACAATGCGTTTCAGACCGGCCAGGTCATTTTCTGGATGGGTGTTCCGGCATTTTTGATGATGCCATTCCTCCCGCTAATGATCCGGCACATCGATATCAGGATCGCCGTGGCAGCCGGTTTGGGCTTTATGGCTTTGAGTTGCTTCATCAGCACGAGCCTCACCGCGGAATCTGGCGGCGCAGTATTCACCGAAAGCCAACTGCTGCGTGGTGTCGGGATGATCCTGACGATGATGTTCCTCAACCAAGCCACCATCGCATCTGTGGCCAAGGAAGATGCCGGCGATGCGTCGGGCATCTTCAATGCCGCGCGAAATTTGGGAGGCTCTTTCGCTCTCGCAGCGCTTGCGTCTTTTCAGGATCAGCGGATGTGGCTGCATAGCAGGCGAATGGAAGAAACTCTTTCGCGCAATGATCCGCGGCTTCAAGACTATCTTGATGGTTTGGCGCACGCACTCGGAAGCACCGAGGCGGCGATGCGATCTCTGGGCGGCGTAATCCAGCGAGAGGCGTTCATTATGACATACAATGACATTTTCTGGATCATGGGGGTAGCCACGCTCGCGACGGTACCTTTGGTCCTCTTCCTTCGTCCGCTTCCGGACGAAATGTCGTTGACCATGCATTGAGGTAAGAATGAAAAATCCCATTCCGCAGCTGCTGGCTCTGACCCTTCTTTCAGCATGCACCGTAGGTCCTGACTATGCCGGTCCACCGGACCTTGCCGGAGCCCGGGTGCCTGAAGCCGCTTTCGCACGTCAAACGGCGGACACGACCTCGACCACGCCTCTGCTTGCCGACTGGTGGGTCGCGCTCGACGATCCCGTACTGACCGAGCTCGAGCAAATGGCGATTGTCGGCAATCCGGGACTTGAGGCTGCGCAAGCAAGGGTCGTGCAGGCCCGCGCTTCGGTCCGACAGGAACGCGCCAATCGCTGGCCGACCGCTGGTGCTCAGGCGACGAGCATTCAAGCCAATCTGCCGGGACTGAACCTTCAGGCGAATAGCGAGCCGCCACCTGGCGAGCCGCCGAGCGATGAGGACAGCTCCTCGCTCAGCTTCTATAATGTGGGGCTTAGTGCCAATTGGGAAATCGACCTGGCGGGTGGCCAGAAGCGGAAGATCGAGGCAACGAATGCGCTTGCGGCAGCATCGGTCGCCAACGCTGCCGATGCGCAGGTCCAACTGACCGCCGAGGTCGCACGCACATACGTTGCTTTGCGCGAGCGCCAATTGCGCATCGTTTCGTTGCGCCAGGAAGTGGCCCTGCAGGAGAGAACCCTGCAACTGACGATCCAGCGGTTCCAGCAGGGCACTGTCGCCGCGTTCCCCGTAGGTGAGGCTAACAATGATCTTCAATCGCTCATTGCCGCGCTGGCAGCCACGGAAGCCGATGCAGCGACTTACCTGAACGCCTTAGCGGTTCTCGTCGGACAGGCTCCGGGAAACTTAGATGATTTTCTCGCGGGTTCTGCGCCAATACCGCTGCCGCCCAAGCAGGTGAGCGTCGGCGATCCCGCATCGCTCATTGCGCGGCGACCCGACATCCGTGCCGCAGAACGAAACCTTGCCGCCGCCACAGCGCGGATCGGTGTGGCCGAGGCGGCGCGCTTTCCCAAGATTTCGTTCATGGGCATTCTCGGGATAGGGGGCACCTCGCCTTCTGATGTGTTCGATCTCGCTAATCTCTCAACCATCGCCGTGCCGCAATTGCAGTGGGGTCTCCTCGATTTCGGGCGTACTGCGGCGGGCATCGACCAAGCCGAGGCTGCGCAAACCGAGGCCGAAGCGCGATACCAAGAGATTGTGCTCGGAGCTTTGCAAGACGCTGAAAATTCACTCTCGCGCTTCGCGCAGCAGCGACAGACAGTGGCAGCACTTGCTCAGATTGAGCAGTCTGCAACACGCGCCGCCGAGCTCAATCGACAGCGCCATGAGGCAGGAGTCATCACCCTTGCCCGCCTTAATGCAGCCGAACGTGAGCGTTTGATGACGGAGGCCAACTTACAGCAAGCCACGGCCGCGTTGACAGCAAGTTATATAGCGATCCAGAAATCGTTGGGCCTAGGCTGGGAAAACCCAGTTTAAGGATGCCGAGCTCCCATTTGCAGATGCTTTGGATCAATGGCCCACTACCCCTTCATACGCCACCGGATTATCTCTATACTTTCGCGTATAATAAGCCGGATAACGATTGGAGGTTGTTGGGAACAGGACCATCGCAGGCTGGATTTATTATTCATTATAATGTCCTATAAAAAGGAACGGAAAATTGTCGGAGGATACAAAACCTCAGGGAGAACTTGCTCGCCTCCAGTACATCGCCCGTATGTTTGCCCAACATGGCTGGCGCGGAGTATCCGCGCGACTGGGCATTGATCGCACGGCCAGCGCTGAACCTTTGCCGACACGGCCTGAATCGCTGGTCGAACTGTTGCAGGATCTTGGGCCCGTCGCCGTCAAGCTGGGTCAAATTCTGGCGACACGCGACGATCTTCTCGGACCGGAATGGACCGGCGCCCTGGCAACTCTGCAGGATAACGTAGCACCGCAGCCCTACGAAGATATCGCATCCGTTCTGCTTGAGGATCTGGGAGCTCCGCCGGAGGAGGTTTTTTCCAGCTTTGACAGGACTCCGATCGCCGCAGCCTCGATCGCGCAGGTTCATGCGGCAACGTTGAAGTCCGGTGAAGATGTGGTCGTTAAGGTCCGGCGGCCAGGCATGGCCCGAATTGTCGATGCCGACTTGCGACTTCTCAGGCGGCTTGCGCGGCTCGCCGAACGCCGGAGGTCGCACGCCTTCGCCCGGACGAACTCCTGCGTGCATTTTCCAAAGGCCTCGCAGACGAGATGGACCTGTCAGCTGAGGCACGTGCGGCGGAAGAACTGGGCGATTTTCTCAAAACCTTGGGCATAACGGTTCCCGAATTTTACTGGGAATACACCAGTCACCGGGTAAATGTTCAGCAGCGTCTCAGCGGGTTTGCGGCCTCCGATGAAAGAGCGGTCGAACAAATCGGCGTGAGTCTTGTGGCCAAGCCTTATTCTCAGGCCGTCCTGCGCATGATTTTGTTCAACGGCCTTTTTCATGCCGACCCGCATCCAGGTAATGTCTGGATACAACCGGACGGGTCATTGGCGTTCATCGACTTTGGCGCTGTAGGCCGACTTTCACCAGCACGCCGTGACGAAATAGTACGGCTGATTCTCGCCATAGCAGGAGAAAACAATGCCCAGGCTGTGGACGTCCTTCTCGATTGGGCAGGAAGGCCAGCAGTCGACCGGAGTGCCTTGGAGGCCGACATCGCGGCGCTTGTCGATCAGTTCAAGGGGACGTTGCTCGCCCAAATTCAACTTTCTGCGATCTTCGAGGCGACATTTAGCATTCTGCGAACCCATCAGCTGGGATTGCCGCCTGATCTGGCACTGATGCTGAGAACTTTGCTAATTGCCGAAGGTGTGGTGAGGCGACTTACACCAGATTTTGACATTGCCGCTGAGCTCTCGCCACTTGCCCGTGAACTGATGCTCGAACGCCTTGATCCGCGGCGGGCGTTCGCGATGGGGAAGTCAGCAATTTCCAGCCTAGCGGCGCTAACGTCCAGAGTTCCGGAAATTGCCGGGCATATCGAGAGATACGCGCGGACAGGCAAAATCGAAGTGGCGGTGGAAAAAGCTTCGGATGAGAACATCGTAGCCGCGATACGCCAATCAGGGCACCGACTTGCTATCAGCCTCGCGGCGTCAGGCGCGCTAATCGCGGCAGCAATTGTAGCGCACTTATCGATTACAGTTGGTATGGGCCTTGCCATTGCAGCCGTTGCCGCCTTCTCGGTCTCGATCATCCAACGAAGTTGAAAGACGCTGACAGCAGCAAACGCTCTATTGATCAATTGCTAGGGGTTCTCTGAGGTCGAAAGGCATAGTCTCTTTCTTACTCAGGGCAATAGCGCGAAGCGTCACGCACTACAATTTCGGGAGACGTCTAGCTACCGTGCAAGACTGGATGATGGCCGTGTCAGTTGATGAAAACGGTAAAAAACGCTCAACAACAGTTTCAAGCTCTTGCAAATCGCCAACTATGACTTTCGCGAGAAAACAATCTTCTCCCGTCACATGATCAGCTTCGACAATCTCAGGAGTGTCGATGAGCATCTGTGCCACTCTCTTTGCTTCACCCGGCATGGCGCGGATTCGAACATGCGCAAAAATACCCAAGCCAAAGACAGTTGGGTCAACGACAATAGTATAACCCCGTATCGCGCCTGTATCTTCCAGCTTGTGAATACGCTCTGTTACGCTTGGACTGGACATTCCAATCTGTTCCGCAAGGTCACGAACGGTCATTCGTCCGTTTTCGTTCAATGCGGCGATTATCGCTCGATCAGTAGCGTCGAGCGGCCGCGTTACATATCGGCTTCGATTCATAGTTCACCTCTAGCTGGATGACACCGGCGAGGCCTTGAGATTACGAAGGCAAATGTTCGATTTTGCCTTATTTATCCTAAGTTTGAGCTAGAAATCTGGCTTACAGCGAACACCCCCAGCGACAAGCAGCTAGTCCGCAAGGTCAAAATTGAAGGTCAAAGCCCGTTATGGGTTTCGATTGGCAAGTCGAAACGGCTTTAACGCCTTCCTGAATCTATGGCGGAACAAATGAATGAGCATCTATAAATTGTGCGAGGAAAGTAAATCGGGAGTGAAGGGCAATGAAATGCACCACACGATTAAGGACAATAGATAGAATTTCGAAGCGAGCAGGATAATGGCATACTCTGCTGCAACTATCGCTTCGCTAGCGCTTCAATGCGCACCGACGGTAGCACCCGAAACGGTTGTCGCGATTGTTCGTACTGAAAGCCGTGGTCACGTCTTCGCCCTCAACGTCAACGGCGGACGGCAACCGCGCCGACAGTCCAGTGCAGCAGCGGCAGCGGCTACGGCCAAACGCTACGTTGCAGCAGGATATTCGGTCGATCTGGGCCTTGGCCAGATCAATTCCCGCAACATGCGGTGGCTTGGTCTCACATGGGACACAATGTTCGACCCTTGCACCAATATTGCAGCTCTAGGCCGCGTTCTTACCCAAAATTACAATTCGGTTAAAGCCGGACGCGATCCACAAACTGCCCTTCGCGTCGCCCTCTCGATGTATAACACCGGCAGCCAGTCTCGCGGGTTTCGCAACGGTTATGTTGCCAAGGTCGTCGGCAACGCTGGAATCGCCGATATGCAGGTTTCTTATTCCACCACGGCAACGCAACCAATTGCGGAAACAAGCAGCGATCTGCGGGCAAATATCGTCGCTGAAAATGCGGCACTTCAACCGAAGGCCCGCCCTGCTCCGCCCCCACGCTGGAACCTCTTTGAGCGTGCGGCTTACGAACGCGAAACCAGAAAATTCGCAGAGAATGAAAGTGGCAGCATATGAGCATCATCCTTAACATGGCGCGGAGTGTTCGCGCGAGGCGGACATTTCGCGTATCAAAGTTTAATTGGCATCGAAGCAATCGGCAAAGCGGGGTTATCTGGAGCATAGCACTGATATCCGCGCTGCTAATTTCGCTTATGCTTCCTGAGCCGGCCTACGCACAAAATTTGGAAAGCTTTGCAAGCAATGTGCGTGGCCTTTTATCATCGACGCTTCTTCGTACTCTCGCCGTGATAGCCGTAATCGTCACCGGCTTGCTCTGGTTTACAGGGCGCGCTTCGACCGCTGTTCTGGTGACGGTCATTATTGGCATCGCCATAGTCTTTTCAGCGGATTCCATCGTCGGCCTCATTGCGGGTTGATGGCGATGAACGACGAAACCGAAATCCTGACCAAAAACACGCTTTTCCTCGCGGTGACGCGCCCGGCACTATGGGCGGGTATTCCTATAGAAGCGGCGGTTCTGCTGTTGATAGCTAGTGCCTCAATGCTGATTCAAAGCAACAGCCCGCTCTATGCCGCATTGATCGCGGCCTTCGGCTATTCAATCTCGCGGTTGATCGTGCGCCACGATGTAAATGCGTTCCGGTTGTTGTTCCTCTGGGGACGGACCAAGGCAGGCAACCGAAATCGCAGTTTCTGGGGCGGCAGCAGTTACTCGCCGCTACCGCTAACAGGCTTGCGCCGTAAAGGTTTTGGCCGTCATGGCTAGACTGCTCGCCTCCAACAATGCTGTGCCGCTCAAAATAGCGCAGCGCGAGGCAACGCCTGAAAAGTTTCTGCCTTATGCGCGTCACGTCAACGAAGAGATGGTGGCGCTCGATTCTGGCGACATCATGCTGACCTTCGAGCTGCAAGGCCGCGCGTTCGAGACCGCCGATGTGCGCGATTTGAACGACTGGCACACCAAGCTCAACGGAATGCTCCGCAACCTGCACGACGAACGGCTGTCAATCTGGACGCATCTGATCAGGATGCGAGTGGATCAATATCCAGGTGGGGCTTTCAAGTCGGGCTTTGCTGCCGATCTGGACCGCGCCTATTTTGGCCGCATCAACCGGGAGCGGATGTTCATCAACCGCTTCTTTGTCAGCCTTGTCATTCGCCCTGCTGCAACTGGAAGCGACAAAATTATCCAGCTCTTCAAACGCAAAATTTCCAAGCAGGCGGATAAAGGTCCGCTGATTGACGAAGCGCTGGTCGAATTGCTCGATGATAAAGCGCGCGATTTCGAAAAGCTCATGGCGCGCTGTCAGCCGCGCCGCTGCGGGATATATGAACATCGCGGATTGATGTTTTCTGAAACGATGGAAGTCGCAGACATGGTCATGACTGGACGCCATGTCCGTGTTCCCGTCGTGCGCGGCCATCTGGGCGGCGCGCTTTACCGCGCTCGCACAATTTTCGGCGCGGAAACCATCGAAGTTCGCGGTGCCGACACATCTGCCTTTGGCGGCATTTTCGGAATCCGCGAGTATCCCGCGCAAACCACCCCGCGCCAGTTCGAAGCTTTACTGTCAGTCGATTTCGGATTCGTGCTCACACAGTCCTTCACCTTCCTCGGGCGAGCGGCAGCAACCGAGAAATTCCGGCTCCGCATGACGCAAATGGAAAATTCAGGCGACCGGGCGGTCAGCCAGGCCGATGCGCTGATTGATGCAAGCGACGATCTGATGTCAAATCGCTTTGTTTTGGGCGATCACCATTTCACGCTCGCCGTTTATGGGACAAGTATGCACGCCTTGCGCGATCATATGTCTGTGGCGCGAGCGGCGCTTGCCGATACCGGGATGGTCGCGGCACGAGAAGGCGCCGCGCTTGAAGCCGCCTATTGGTCGCAGCTTGTCGGCAATTTCGCTTGGCGCGCCCGGCCCGCGCCTATCACTTCGCTGAATTTCGCAGCTTTCTCGCCGTTTCATACTTTCCCGGCCGGACAAGCGAGCGGAAATCATTGGGGTGATGCAATAGCGCTTCTCAAAACCAGCGCGCGCAGCCCCTATTTCTTCAATTTCCATAAAGGCGATCTGGGTCACACGCTGATCATTGGTCCGTCCGGCGGCGGCAAGACCGTGCTGCTCAACTTCCTGATGGCACAAGCGGAAAAGACCGGCGCTCGGCAGATATTCATCGACAAAGATCGCGGCGCACAAATCTTTGTGCAGGCAAGCGGCGGAACTTATCTCGCATTGCATAATGGCATCGCCACCGGGTTCTCCCCGCTCAAAGCTCTTACAGATTGCGCCCCGGACAAGAGCTTTCTGTCGATATTCATCCGCCAATTGGTCCGCGCCGATGGCAAGCCAATTTCTGTCCAGGAGGAACGGCGTATCGAAGACGGCATCAATGCAGTCATGAAACTGCCGGCCGCTGACCGGTCGCTCAGCGCACTTCGCTCGATGCTCGGCATGAAGGATGCAAGCGGCGTTGGCGCGAGGCTAGAAAAATGGACTTCGGAAGGCTCGCTAGGCTGGGTGTTCGACAATCCGACGGATTCAATGACGCTGGACGCCCAGTTCCTCGGCTTCGACATGACCGATTTTCTCGACAATGCCGATATCCGCACGCCTGTCATGCTGTATCTGTTTCACCGCATCGACTTGGCTTTGACCGGTGAACGGATGATTATCTGCATTGACGAATTCTGGAAGGCATTGGGCGATGAAGCCTTCCGGCGCTTCGCCCAGGACGGCCTAAAAACTTACCGGAAGCGTAATGCCCTTATGGTGTTCGCCACACAGTCACCAGCAGACGCGCTTAAAAGCGACATAAGCCATTCGATCCTCGAACAGGTCGCAACCAAAATCATGCTGCCCAATCCGTTTGGTGCGCGGCGCGATTATGTGGATAGATTCTCACTGTCAGAAGCCGAATTCAAACTCGTGCGCGAAGACCTCTCACCTGAAAGCCACAAGTTTCTCGTCAAACAAGGCCATGACAGCGTGGTGGTCGAACTTGATCTGAGCGGTCTCGATGACGCGCTCTCCGTCCTGTCGGGCCGCGCAGAAACCACAACCCAAGTCGATGAAATCATTGCCGAGGTTGGAAGCGACCCTGCCACCTGGCTTCCCCTCTTCCATAGTCGGAGGCGTCCCAGCTGAATCCAACAAAGACGCTGAACCATGAAGAAAGGTAAAATCATGAAGAAGATGATGAAGCTACTAAGTGCAACGCTGCTTATCGCAGCCCCCTTGCCCGCATTTGCCCAAGGCATGCCAGTCCATGACAGCGCCAGCCTGATCCAGCAAATCAACACGGTCAGGCAAACCATACAAATGGTCCAGCAAGGCAAGGAGCAAATTGCCGAAGCGCAAAGACTCTATGAGGATTTAAACAAGCTCACCGACATTCCGACATTAGCCCAGCAGCTCAAAACCGATGCGCTACGCGAACTCGATACATCAAACGGTTCCCTCGAAGGGTTTGGAACTGGCGATCTTAATGTAGTTGGCGCGGGACGCGCGAAGGCCGATGAAGTCTATCGCGGACTTCTTGACCGGCTTGGCCTAGCGGGCTCGGAGCAGTCGCGCGCTGCCTTTGATCTCAACGCGCGTAACATTGGTATCAATGCCGGCCTTGCAGAAAATGTCGGCTCCGCCGTTACTTCGCGGGCGCAAGGGCTCGACCAACTGCGCACACGCTTGGCGACCGCATCCACAGCCAAAGAAGTCGCCGATCTAACCGCAAGATTGCAGTTGGAATCTGCCGCCATGCAGAATGACCAGCTGCGCTTGCAGGCCATCGCTTTGCAGCAACAAGCACAGGAACGCGCTCGCGCCGCCGAGGGTCAAGCCGCCTTGGTACAAAAGCTTGATGCAGCAAGCCGCTACTACCAGGGGCAATGACTATGCGGGCCGCACCTCTGACGATCCTGTTGTTGCTCGCGGGGTGCGGCGCGTCTGAAACCTCGGACGGAACCGACAGCGATATGCACGCAAGGACTTGGCGCTATTATACCGAACATCCCGCCGAGATTGCCCCGATGCAAAAAATTTGCCGCCAGTGGGCAGGTTCGAATGCCCCGGCGAGCGAACAGCCTGCCGTGGTCACGACCAACTGCCGTGCAGCAGCATTCGCCAAGTCACAGCTTCAACTAACCCAATAGAAACAAGCCAAAAGGACCAGATGCCGAAATGGATTTCAGCGATCATGTTTTCACCACGATGTTCGAGGCGCTGAACAACGCGCTTGCCGGCATCGTTGGCAAATATGCAAGCGTTATCGGTATCGTATCTCCTGCCTTGCGTATCGGGATTGTGATCTATATCTCATTACTTGGCTACGCGATCATGCGCGGCGCGGTGCAATATCCTTTCCGCGAATATGCTTATCGCGGCTGCCAGCTCGCGTTCCTCTATTTTGCCGTAACCTCGCTTTACGGAACCCAGATTGGCATGTTTGCACTTGGCGGCCTGCCAAGCCAGTTCGCCAGCGCTCTCGGCGGCGCGGATGTTGGCGGTCTTGGCGGCTTTTATGACAAGCTCGCAGGCACCGGCTTTGAAACCGCCAACAGAATGCGCAAGATCGCGGCGAATTATCAGGAAACTCAAGGCACACTTCCCGATATTGGCTATGCCGTCTTTTCGGGGTTTTTGATAGTGATGGTGATCGTTGCTACCCTTTTGTGCGCGGCCATCGGTTTTGTTATCAGCGCTTTCGGCCTGTTTGCGTTGGCCTTGCTCTCTGTGGTTGGGCCGCTCTTTGTTGCGGCACTTCTGTTCGAGTCCACGCGCGGCTATTTCTTCGCCTGGCTGGGCGCGTGTATCAATTATCTGATGCTGATCGTCTTCGCGCTCGTTCTGACGCTGTTTCTTACCCAGACCGGCGAAGCAATCATCGCCACAATTTCAGAAAATGATGAAATAGGCATGGCCGCAATCAAGGCTCTGGCTTTCTACGCGCTCGGCTTTTTCTTTTTCCTGCAAATCCCGATGCTTGCTGCCTCGCTTGGCGGCGGCGGCCCTGCCCTGGCTAACCAGTTCGCATCGGCGATTGCAGCGGCAGGCGGGTTCGTCGTCGGACGCGGTGCAACCGGCGCGCAGGCAACCAGCAAAACCATCGAACGGGGCTTCGCGCGCGGGATAGCAAGAATGAGGACATCGGGCTGGGTCAGTCGTGGAACCAATGAAGGAGCAAATCATGCGTAAACAACTCATCGTTCTGATTGCCGTATTCGCAATCACTATACCTGCCAGCCCTATTGCCGCCGCACCAAAGTCGCCCAAGCTGTCCAAGTGCGATGGCAAGAAGCGCCGACCCGCCAATCCTTATGGCTCCATATTGCCGAGCGTCGATCCTGAGACGGGAACTTCAACGCTCGCAGGGCAAAGGCCTAGCCAAGAACAGGAACCGAAAAGAGATGGTGTGGACGTGTTCCCGAACAAATCATCCACGCTCCCAAAACCCGAAACAAGACCCGGCGAAAAGACCGAAACCATAGTCCCACCCATCAGCAGCGCGCGGCCAAAGCGCGTATATCAGAGTTGCTGAGCGATGGCTGGCGGCGTCACCGATAGAGATGATCTCAAAGCCTATTTTGCGGAAAGCGCAAGTTGGGACCGCGACCGCTTTGTCGCAGCGCGTCGTTCAAGGCGGCTCGCCTGGATAGTAGCGGCAGTAGCAAGCGGGCTTGCGATTACCGGCGTGGCTGCTGTTGCGATGCTGACGCCGCTCAAAACCGTCGCACCTTACGTTATCACCGTCGATAAGGCGACCGGCGCAAGCGAGATTACCTCGCAAATGACGGGCGATAACCAGATTACCTATAATGAGGCGGTCGCAAAATATTTCCTCGCCGATTATGTCCGCAACCGCGAGGGCTGGATACCGCAAGCACGCAAAGAGTTTTTTGAGGGCGTGCTGGCAATGTCGTCACGCGAGGAACAGGCACGTTGGACCGATTTCTATAGCAAAGACAATGCAAGCTCACCGCAGAACGTCTTTACCGATCTCGATACCGTATTCATCGCCGTTAAATCGGTCACTTTCGTTTCTGAGAATGTTGCGCAAATACGCTTCACAAAATCGCTCCAGCAAGGTTCGCGCATCACTGACACGCAGGCCATCGCAACCGTGACCTACGATACCACGGACACACCAACTACCGAACAGCAACGGTTCAAAAATCCGCTGGGGCTGGAAGTGCAAACCTACCGCGCTGATCTGGAGGTCACACCATGAAAAATCTGAGAAACTATGCGTTATTGGCGATGCTGCTTAGCGGATCACCAATAATAGCTGGCGAAACCCCGCAGCCGACGGCGCAAGACAGCCGTATCCGCGAAGTAGTCTATGACGAAAATCAGGTCTTCCGCATTGTCGGTGTGTTCCGTTCGGCAACGCAGATTGTATTCTCACCGAGCGAAAGGGTCGAGCATGTCGCGCTTGGTGACACCATATCCTGGGAAGTGGCTCCGGCCGAAAACTCGCTATTCATCAAGCCGCGCGAGCATGCAGGCGCAACGAATCTTATCGTCATCACGCGTTCAAACACAGGAAACCGCACGTATACGTTTGAGCTGAGCGCACGCCGGGGAGCAATCGCTCAGAGAACCGCCGATACCTTTTTCAAGGTTGCGTTCCGTTATCCGCGCGAAGAGGAAGCAGCCGCGCAGGCAGCAGCGACGCAGGCCGCATATACTCAAGCCGTTGGGTTGCAATCCGGAGCAATACGCTCGGCCCTTGATCTGGGCGTTCTCGAAGGCAGCCGGAATCTCAAATATAGCGTGCAAGGGTCATCGGAAATCCAGCCTTCCGAAATTACCGACAACGGGCAATTTACCGCTCTGCGCTTCCCAAACCAACGCGAACTCCCGGCGATATTTGCAATCAATCCGGATGGCACGGAAAGCATCGTTCCGTTTGATGTTCGCGATGAATTTGTCGTCGTCCACGGTGTTTTCAGCGAACTGCGCTTGCGGCGCGGAAAAGAGGTGCTGTGCATTTTCAATGAAGCCCCGGACTTTTATGGCCGCGATCCCAAAACCGGGACTGCATCAAGCATCGTTGAACGCACAGATGACGGGGAGACACGATGATGGCAGACACAGTCAATAATGTCGGGGCCGCTGAACGCGCCAAAGTCGATCAAACCCCTAACCCAGACGAAATTGACCGCAGCCCTGCGGGCGAACGCGGCATTAAAATGCCGTCTATCCCCGGCACGGCGATGGACCCGAAAAAGATGATCGGCTTTGCCGCCGCTGCTGGGGCGATTATGTTTACGGTACTGGCGCTTGGAACCGGGCTGACTGGCAATTCAGAATTACCGCCCGTAAAACCCAAACCGGCACTCGAAGCCGCAGATTATGATCCGGCAACGGTGATCGCACCGACGCTTGCAGAATCTGGAACAGATCCCAATGCGCCCATCCCACTCGAGCCAGTTGTTCCAGCTATTGGCGAGCAGCCACCATACTCGCAAGCTCCGGCTCCCGTGCAACAGCGGCAGCAATCGCCAGCGGAAGCGCTGCGCGAAGCCGCGCGCCGGTCAACACTTATTGCCTATGGGGGTGAACGCGCCGGTGGAGGCAGTGCAGCGAACTATAACACGGCTGGTAGTGGAGCAAGCACCGGAGAGACTTCGCCCCGGCAATCCACCAATCTTGATACGCTCCGGCGCGCATCAGTTATCGGGCAGACACAGGCCCGTCCGCTTCCCGACCGAAATTTCCTGATCACAGCGGGAAGTTTCATCCCGTGCGTTCTGCAAACCGCGATGGATTCCAGTCAGCCTGGCTATGTAAGCTGCATTGTCCCGCGCAATGTCTATTCCGACAATGGCCGGGTCGTGCTTCTGGAGAAAGGCACGAAAATCTTTGGCGAATATCAGGGCGGCCTCAATCGGGGTCAATACCGCCTGTTTGTCCTTTGGACGCGCGCAGTGACACCTCGCGGCATCGCAATTGATGTGGGCTCACCGGCAACCGACGCGCTTGGTCGCGGCGGTGTAGACGGTAAAGTCGAGAATTTTTTCTGGAAACGATTTGGCTCCGCGTTGCTTTTCAGTCTTGTCGAAGATGCGGCCACGGTTGGAGCCGAGGCGGTCGGCAACAGTGGTTCGAACACGACCCGTGTTCCATCTGACGCAGCCTCCACCATTTTGCAGCAAAATGGCGACATCAAGCCGGTCCTGCGCAAAAATCAGGGTGAGGACGTTGGAATAACCGTCGCACAAGACTTTAATTTCTCGACCGTTTACGGCCTTGCGCTTAAATAATGCCCGCGCCGGGTAAAAACACCGCTGTTCTGGACAGCGTGACGCAGCCTTTAGCTAAATATCTGATTGATGAGAGCGTCACCGAACTGGTTATAAACCTTCCCGGTGAGGTCGGTATTGAACGGCGTGGGCACTGGACATGGGAAAGCGAGCCTTCTCTCGATTTCAAGACGCTTATGGCGCTGGCAACTGCTGCAGCCGCCTATACAGCGCAGGATATCACTCGCGAAAATCCGATAGTTTCAACTATCTTTCCAAGCGGTGAGCGCGTGCAAATCATTGTCCCGCCGGTTGTCCCTGATGAAACGGTCTCAATCACCATTCGCAAACCATCAAGCATATCTATGACATTGGATGATTTCGAGGCAGCGGGCTTATTCAAAAACACACGGATTGCTGAAAAGAAGATCAGCCAGCATGAGTTAGACCTACTCACACTGCTTCGCGCAGGCCATCATGTCGAGTTCTTCGATGCTGCGGTCAAAGCAAAGCTGAATATTCTTATCTCGGGTGCAACCGGCTCTGGCAAAACCACATTTTCCAAGGGATTGATCCAGCTAATCCCTTCCGAAGAACGGCTCCTAACCATCGAAGATACCCGCGAATTGATCGTTCCCCAGAAGAATGTCGTGCACATGCTTTATGCAAAGGACGGACAAGGCACCGCCAATGTTACTGCCAAGCATTTGCTGGAAAGCGCGCTCAGGATGCGCCCTGATCGCATCTTGCTTCAGGAGCTGCGGGATGGGACGGCGTTCTTTTACTTGCGCAACGTCAATTCAGGGCATCCAGGATCGATTACCACTATCCATGCCGATTCCGCCGAACTGGCGTTCGAGCAGCTGACTTTGCTGGTCAAGGAAAGTGAAGGCGGCTCCGATCTTGCGCGCGATGATATTCGGGCATTACTAAAAATGCTCGTGGATTGCGTCGTGCAAATCAAAAAAACTGACGGCAAATTTCGGGTAACGGAGATCTATTATGACCCAGAAGGCAGGCACGCCGCCTGACGGCGGGGCGTTAAGATTACTCATCGGAATCCCGTTCGGGCTGCTCATTGCACTCGCCATAGCCAGTATGATCGGGTGGCTTATTCTAGGTCTGCCCGTCACCGCCTATGATCCGCTCAAAATTCCCCAGTTCGTCTGGTATTATCGCGGCGATCCTCAAGTTGTGCGGGCGATGGCGGGTGGTTTGATCGGCGGCGGCTTGCTCCTGATTGGCCTAATCTATGCGCTTTGGGCGCGTGGTGCGCCGCTGCATGGAGCTGCGCGCTTTGCCCGTGAAGCCGAGGTCAAGCGCCACGGCTTTCGCGCCCGCTCCGGTATCGTTCTTGGCCGCAAAGGCGGACGTTTCCTGACCTTTGGTGGCAGCGAGCATGTCATCGTCGAAGCTCCAACCCGCTCGGGTAAAGGCACCGGTATTGTCATTCCCAACCTGCTGACATGGCAAGGCTCAGTTGTCGTCCTTGATGTAAAACGCGAAAATTACGACGCCAGCGCGGGGTTCCGTGCCCATTATGGTCAGGACGTGTATCTGTTCAACCCAACCGACCGTGAAGGCCGTACTGCCCGTTACAATCCGCTGGCCTATATCGACCATAATGACCCGGATGATGTCATTATCGAATTGCAAAAGATCGCGACAATGCTGTTTGTTGCGCCCGACCACGGCGAAGCCTTTTGGGCCAACGGCGCACGGACCGGATTTGCTGGTGTCGGTGCATGGATTGCCGAAACCAGCGACGAGCCTCTAACAATGGGCGCAATCTATCGCCACTTGAACGAAGGCGATGCGCGCGGCTTTTTCAAAAAGGAACTGGGCAATCCTAGCCTGATCCTGTCGGTCGGATGCCGGACCGCCCTTGCTGATTTTGCCGGTGGCTCCGACAATAGCTTTGCCGATGTCAAGAAAACGATCACAAACGTCCTCGGCCTGTGGCTTAATCCCTTGGTTGATGCGGCAACCGCCGTAAGCGACTTTGATCTTCGCCAGCTTCGGAAAAAACCTATTTCAATATATCTCGGCGTGTCGCCAGATGAACTTGACCGAATAGCTCCGCTCTACAACCTTCTGTTCCAGCAGCTAATCGACCTCAACGTGCGAGAACTACCGGGTGAGACCACGCCGATACCAGTGCTGGTCATCCTTGATGAATTTGCGCGGCTTGGCCGCGCATCGGTGATTGCCAGCGCTTTTTCCTATGTCGCAGGTTACGGGATCAGACTCCTTCCGGTGATTCAGTCGCGCTCGCAATTGCGCGGTGTCTACGGCGAGCATGTCGCCGATGAAATCGTAGCCAATTGCGGCGTCGAAGTGGCGTTTACGCCCAAGGAACTGCGCGTCGCCAATGATCTGTCCGAACGCATTGGTTATGTGGGGCAGGACAGCGTTACCAAGTCGCTCACTATCAACGGCTTACTCGCCAATCGCTCGAAATCTATTTCAGAGCAACGTCGCGCATTAATGCTACCGCAGGAACTGATGCAACTTTCAGCCGATAAGTTAATTTTGCTGCGCGGCGGCATCCCGCCAATCATCGGCTCGAAGATCGCCTATTTTAGCAGCCGCTTCTTCAAGCGGCGCGCATTACCTCCGCCGATAGTCCCACTCACACCCAAACAGGTGCAAAACGACAAGGTTGCGGCACCGTTCCGCGACATGACCGACGAAGAAGCTGCCGGACACGAGACACGCCCAATGAAACAGGAAGATATTATGACGAGGGATAGTCCCAGTTTCTTGGCTGATACGATGACGTTGGTTCACAATGGCGACAGAGAAGGAATTATTGAGGAGGGAGACGAAAATGGCTGATATACCCGAAGGTGACTCCTCATCGGAAAGCGGCAGTGCTGCTAAATCAAAAGCCGACCGATCCAAATTTACGCCTGGCAAAAGCATCCCCAAAAAACCAAAGCGAAAGGCGGAAAAACCGACGATTACCGATGATCTGACTGGAAGATTCCTGCGTGTCGGCGACAAGATTTACAGAACTTCCGATGATAAAAGACCGCTAGTCCGCCTGGAACCCGACCGCCTCAAGACCAGCAATATAGATGCTCTGCCCGATATTTTGCGCATCGCAAAAGCTAATGGATGGACATCGGTCAGGATAAATGGCGGTGACAAATTTAAGAAAGCCGCATTCCTTGCCGCTGCCGCGCAAGGGCTAAAAGTAGAAAATTACAAACCCTCTAAGATAGTCCAAGCCGAAGCTGACCGTCTGCAAGCAAGAATTGCGGAACGCGGGGAGCGCCGTGAAGGCAAAAAGCCAAACAGCAAATCATCGGGAGTGGCGGAAGAGACAATCACATTCAAAACCTTCTCGGACCGTTTCTTAAACCAGACGCATGAGCAAAACGCGCGTGACCCGGAGCTAAGACGCGCCCAGAGCCTTGTCGCCCAAACCATCTCGATCACACGAGCAAAATATCCGAATGATCCGGTAAAGGCGTCGAAGGAAGTTGAAGCGAAACGTCAGGATGTGGCGCGGCGCATCGCCAGCGGAGATAGTATCGCAGCCATCCAGGTCCGCAATCAGCAGTCCCAGCGCGTCCGCGAAATTACCCAAGATCAGGCAATGAAAAAAGACGGCAGGACACGTTAAAATCGTCTGGGTGAAGGCTCACGCGACTGTTCTCCTTTCTTGCGCTCAATGCCAAGATTCCGGGCATGATGCGCAGCAAAAATTTCCGGCGTGGCATTCATATCGGGATGCTTATCAAGGAATTTGCGAACATCGTCTGCTAGATTCTGGTCCTCGGACTGCCCGGTTGCGCCGAGCGCAGTAGCAGCTTGCTCATAAGCATGGCGTATCTGCTGCCAGCGTGTTTTACCTTTTGCGATAAATGGTGGAAGATCTGATTGACCGCGCGCAACAGAAAGAGCCTGTTCGTTAGTGCGTCTGTCTGCGTTGGTCATTATCTGGCTTGCCCCACTCGCCAATCGGGCGCGCAATTTGACCAGTGCTATACTCGATCCGGCAATACCGCGACCGCGCGCGCGTCTAGGAGTTGCTTCGGCAGCAATACCGCGCGCGCGTAATTCATGGGCGAAGCGCTCACGAAACCGACTAAGTTGGGCAGGACGAGGATTAAACCTGGTGCGGTCCAGCCCCTCGGCCTGCACCGTAAGATGGACATGCGGACGCGGCGTATCGGTGTGAAGCGCCAAGACATAATCATGATTGTCACTGAGCTCGCTGTGGGCGAGCGCACGGACTGCTCCCAACACCTTTTCCGGGTCGGTGCCTGCTGGCATCGAAAAGACTAATGACACCGACGACACTGTGGGCCGCGATCGCCATTTTAGCGTATCGCTCCATTCTGCTGCGCGCTCGGCAATATCGTCCTTTGTAGTCAGGATTTCACCGTCACGACTTTCGATGTCCACGACCCCTTTGCGCCCGATGTAATCGAGATGGGCTTTGACATGGCTACCGCCGCGCTGGCGGCCAGTGACCTTGACCAACACTTCTGGCGCACCCCGCACAATCCTCGCTAGCTTTGCCCTAGCCGTCTTGCCAGTGGCAGCTCCGTAACTGCCATAAAGCGGGATATGGAGTGAGCCGTTCGGATCGTGAATATAACGCACTCGGTATGCTGGACGGGTCGCTTCCCACAAGGCCGATTCCAAACTCATCAATCCGATACCGCCCAGTAACTCGCTTCACCGTGCATGGCATCACCGACGGCTGCGATCTGTTCGGCAATTTCCATCCGCATATCGGCAATCCGCCGCAGATCGTTTTCGATTTTCTTGTCGCCGTCGTCCATCATCCGCAAATTGGCAGCCTTCATTGCCTGATTGAGATTGCGGCCAATGCGGAGCAATTGCATTCTGATCGGAGCAAGCTCGTTAAGCAGGCCATCATCGACGCGAGATTTCAAAGCAAGGTGACGGCGCACCAGCGCTTTTATCCATCCAGCCCGATTGGTTGAACGCTGCGATGCGCGATATTCGATCACGGCAATCTCGGCATCGGTAAAGCGCAGCGAGACGCGATTGCATGATGGACCCTCGGACGGCTCGATCAGCGGACGACCGCTATTCTCTTCCAATATCTGCTCGATCATCTGCCGCATGATTGCGCTTCGACCGCCCCGCCCTACCGCGAAGCTATCGAGCGCCGCGAGAGCGCTCCTATCAAGCCTGATGCTGAGCATCGCAGTCGTCAGCTGGGTATTTGTCGCCATTAAAATTGCCTCGTGGAACACGGGCATTGTAATACAACACGCGCCGCTAGGCATATCCTGCAATTAAGACAAATACCCTAAAACCCCCTAAGAAAAGCGCATCCAATGTGGCCATATTCATTAAATATGAAGGCACTCTTGGATGCGCTTGGGGGTTAGGCTTTTAAGTGCGTTTGTGATGCGAGTTTTCCCAAACGGACCGAAGATCGCCGCACGATTTCGTACTGACGGCTGGCGGTCGCGCTCCCCCATTCGGCGATCTCGGCGACGGCGCGACCGCAGCCGGTACAGACGCTGGCACTGGCGTCCAGCGCACAAATGTCTTTGCAGGGAGATGGTGGTCGATCAGTCATGGGCAATTACAAACACGATGTTTCCGACTTTTCTAGGTTTGCCTCGGCTCGACCACGCTATGTCTTGACTGGTTGATGCCCAAGAAGATCTATCTCCGAAGCGGGCATTCATCGTAGACCGGAAGGCGACCGGCGGGTTCTGGCAAGAGTTAGGCTACCTAGCTGTTCTAGTCCCAACTTATGAAGCATCGGATTCATCCACCCGTCCAAAATCGCAACTGAAATTGTTCAGATAACGATCCTGGCGGGCGGGCTTTGCCTTGAAAGTTTCTGGTATCATGGAGCCATCGCCCCCCGATTTAAGAAATTCGCGGACTGCGTAGAGCGCCAATCCACGCAATTGCTCCCAATGTCTGTAAAGGGTCTCTTGACGCTTATGCTCTTGTTTCGCCGCGCTGAGTTTTCGTTTCGGTTGGGGCAGCGAGTAGTCGGGGCGCATGTCGACATCATGGACGAAGGATATAGTACCAAACGCCCATGGATCATCGACAGTGCGACGCCATTGGTAATGGACGCGCACCTCGATTCGGTCACGAAATTGAGAGGGCGGAGCTATTATGTCGTCGATCCGGATTAGTTCCGTTTCCTTTTCTTGCTCCTCAACTCGCAGTTGCATATCACGGATCGCGTAGATCACATCGTGGCCGGAGCTCCACGCCCTGCTCCTCGTTTCTGCGCGCTTTATCGCGGCCTTCGCTTTGGCATAGTTCGCCAAATCCCGCTCATATCTTCGCAGCTGATCTGTAATGTGCTGACCACAACCCGAAAGTTGTAGATCGTAAAGTATATTTGCGTTTGCTCGATCCAGCGCTTGCTCGACGCACCGCTCAGCCTCTCGGACGTCAATTTCCTTGATCGCCCTCATTTCTTGTTGGGAAAGATACAGGGCGTTCATTCTGGAATAATTACCCGAAGGTCCACGCCCGAGCTAGATGTTCGCCAAATCAAAACAGGCCAGCTTGGATAGCGTTGTAAGATTGGTTGCATCAAGTTTACTCCAAAGTACGAAGGTTATATCTTAAAGGGAACGTTAAGGGAACAGGCGTTGCGCAGAGTCCGCGTTTCGTAATCACGCAATCGCGGCGAGAAAACGGAATTGGGTGCTTAGCGGAATGTCCGATTTCGCTGCATCCTCAATAACGACAACGCCTGAGAAGTCCCAATATCATTTCCGTGAGCCTTAATGAACACAGCGAAGCCCCGCCCGAACAGATCGGGCGGGGCTGATTTTTGCGGGCTTATTCGCCGCTGGCCTTGCGGGCGCGTGACCAGATCAGATTGAAGGTCTTGCCATCTTCGTCGTCGAACAGGTTGGCGAAAATGGGGGCGGTGAAGCTGGGATCGTCGAGCTTGACCGACAGATATGCCCGGTCTTCCTTCGAGGTCTTGGTCCAGGCTGCTCCGATTTCTGCGCGACCCACAAAAACCCGGTGGGTCGGTGCGTTTTCATTCTCGCTTGCTTCTTCGGGAACGATGCGGACGTTCTTGGTCTGAACGCTCATTGTGACGATTTCGCCTTTGTAGCTTTCGCCTGACTTTGTGAATGATCCGATATTAGCCATTGTATTTCTCCTTGAGTTTATCTCGGTCCCGCGCTCATCGCGGTCTCGATGGCTGGTTCAAAGGCCGGGATATGGACTGATGCACCCGTAGGGCCGCAGCGCAGCGAAGGACGCTGGACACGCGGATTTCTTGTTTCCGCGAGGAATGCCTGGAACAGGCAGGGGAAGAAATTGGTGGGGCCAGCGTTGCAGCAAAGGCCATAAGGCGCAGCCGTTCCCGGCCTACCAAGCCATTCGAAGAGACCGTGCTGGGCGCGGACCCGCTAAATCAGAACAATGGAGAAACTGGCAAATATCGCTGTCTAAACCAATAACAAAAAGTGCAAATCCGGTGAAATTTGTGAACATGATCCCAGACCAAATTCCAATAATTTCCTGATCTGCGCGATAGTAATGTTACGCCCCCCCGTTTTGAACGCGCAGAAACCGGAGGCTGCCGCCACAGCTCGAAACAGGACCGGCAATTTCAAGGCTCATCACGGCCTCCGGCCAAAGCACACCATCCTGCCTGTTCGCCGATGAAGATGGCTGACAGTCGCTCGGCCACGCGCCTTTAAGGCGAGCGATAGACAGCCCAATAGCCCCGCCAGATCTGTTCGGGCGGGGCATTCACGGAAAATCAGAGGCTTGGCAAATTCACACTGATCGCCACCAGTGTATCTCAATCATAAGGCGGATTGTATTTGATAGACAAAGATACGGACGGCGCTAAAGCGCCGTCCGCTTACCCACTCAAGCCGCAATCCGTCCGTCCTCGGCGGTTTCGCTATGGGTGGCTTCGCCGCTCTCGTCCTCGTCTTTTGCTTCGTCGGCAGACCCCGCAACCTGCGGGGCTGGGTCCGATGGCTCGTCCTCTTCCATCAACCACTTAGCCCTTGCAGCGGCGGCAACCGTGCCGACCCCGCCACGGACAGTATAGGCCGATGGCGGAAACGCCATCCAGCGCGGAACCCAAGCCTCATGCTTATCGCGGCCATTCTCTCCGGTCAGGCAGTCGCTGATGACGCCCTTCACGATCTTGGTTTTTTCGCTGGTATGGGCGGCGGCAACAGTCCCCCCGCCAACTTCTGACAGGACAGCGGTCAGTATTTCACGGTCGCGCACAAGGTCGAAGAACGCTGCGTCCGCCGTCCAATAGTCCGTCATTTCCACATCGAGATGGACACCCAAGGTTTCGATAAGATCGCTTCCCGCTGCCAGCGTTTCGGCCATCACAATGCCCAAAATATCCATAACCACGCTATCGGGCACATCAAGCAAACGGAGCAGCAAACCGCTCATACCGTTTCGCGTTTCATGGCCGAGCGTGACCGTGGCTTCGTCGGCATCAAAACCAAGCACCGCCAAAACCGCACGGCGGCGCTCGTCAAAACGGGCTTCCGCCACGCTGGTTTCGATGCTTTCACTAATCGCTTCCTTGCGGTTGCGCTGCTCCTGCACCTTCACATTCCACAGCGGCGACCCGCAGATCGCATGGGCGACCATGACGCGCAGCGCGACATAAGGACTGGCTGCAAGTTCGCTGCGAACGGCAGCGTGGCGGTGAAGATCGATATATTCCGCCATCGGTCCGGTAATCTCGGGACGTTTGGGCTTTTCTGCCTTACTGTCCGTCTGTCCAGTTTCGCGCACCCGTGCTTCCTTGGCGGTGAGATAGCCCTCGTGGAACGTCACTTCACCTTTTGCGCTCACATCAACATAGACACGGCCACCTTTGCGTTTGGCGGTCTTTTCATGGTCCCAAGTCTGAAAATAGCTATCTTGCGGAATGATCTGCACATCGCTCCAGCCATTCTCAAGATATTCCGCCTTCTTGGCCTCAATCGCAGCGGACTGCGCTTCCCAGAACTGGTCGGCATCGGCAAAATAGCCATCTTCGGCAAACAGATCACTAACGATCTGGCCCTTGAACTCCGCCATATCGAAGATTGCGGCGGACGTAGAAATCGACGCGCCGCCAAATAACCACGCTTTCAGCTGCGTCCCACGCGGCGCATAGGCTTCTTCGTCCTTGAACAGAGCCAGCCACGCCTTTTGCTGCGCCTTGCTGGCCAAGGTCAGATGGCGCACGGTGGCCGCATCGAGTTCTTCGGCGCGGTAAGCTTTGCGGATGGGCGGCAAGAGATTGCCAAGGGCAAGAATGCGCCCCACCATCTTTTCGTCCATCCCGAACGTATCGGCAATCTCGCTGGCCTTGCGGCCTTTCTTGACCAGTTGCGTAAACTGTTCCCACTGCGTCACCTCGTCGGGATTTTCGCGAACCAGATTTTCAATCAAGGACGCTTCCAAGGCGGCGGCATCGTCGCCCTCTTCCAGTATCGCGCAAGGGAGCGGTCCATCGCTGCCACCTTCCTCGGCCACGGTGGTTGCCGCATGATAGCGCCGCCGTCCCGCGACAATCTCGAACGTATCGGCGCTGCCGTTCGGACGGACCAGCAAAGGCACAAGAACGCCCCGCACCCGCACCGAAGGCAAAATGTCGCTAATGTCGGGCGGTTTCTTGGCGTTCCGCATGTTGACGGGTGATACGGACAATTTGGCGAGGTCTATATTTTTGAGTTGCATTGGTATTCTCCTTCGTGGGTTTCTAGTGATTGGCCCCGCTCCCGTTGCATATTGGGGGGCGGTGGAAGCGGGGCCGGTTATCTCGCACGGCAGGATTGCTGCGCGAGGGTCTGCCGCGCCTTGACCGGAGGGATGGGCAAGGCGGCGGAAGGGGGTTGATGATGGTCACAGCGCATTGTCGCGCTGCGCGAGGGCTGCGGCTTCAAGCCGCGCCTCATCCTCGGTGATGCGCCCGACCAGTCGGGCCGCATCGACGTAAACGGTGAGCGGGAAACGTGCTTCAAAATGAAGGTCGCGCTCGATGGACAGGCCAAAAGGCAAGGTCATGGTTGCAATTTCGGACAGACTCACCGAACCGAGTTCGGGACAGCCGAACCCAAGGTCGGCCAGACCGAACAGCGTGTCGCCGTCTTGGTCGAGTTCGGATAGCAGCCAAGTGGCTGCGCCCACGGGCGAGAAGAATTTGACAAGCGGAACATGGTCGCCGCGATTTTGGCCGTTAGCCAAAAGACGCTGGCGCTGGCGTTGGGTGAATAAAAGCACGGGACAAACTCCTTTCAGAACATCTCAATCTGGTTGCGGCTGTTGGTATCGAACAGGCCGTGATCGGCTGCGCGTTGCGCTTTCTTGGGTTCCATCGGCGCGTTGGCTCGTATCGCCAGCCTCTGGGCTGGCGTGATTGGCGCGACACCCGACACCAAGGTCTGGACGCCAATCGGCGTGACCTCGGCGTCAAGCTGCGGGATGCTATGATCTGGCGATGCCCTGCTCATGCCGCGCACTCCGACCGGAATGGCACTTGATCGGTAAAGCCAAGCAAATAATCCGCCGCCTTGCTGGCCTGACTGGCGGCTTTGAAAATGGCGCGGTTGTCCTGCCGCAAGACAGCAAGCCATGAGCCGAGATAATCGGCATGGCGGACGGTCGGGACGATACCGAGCGTAGCACAGAGAAAAGCCGAAGCCAGTTCGGCGCACAGTTCTTCCCGCGCATAAAGCGCGGTCCCGAAATTGCCCGACTGGTCGCGGCCAAGGCGGGTCTTGTGGCCCGTCCAGTGACCAAGTTCGTGCAAGGCGGTGCGGTAATAATCAATCTGATGGGTGAATGCGGATTGCGGGGGAACCTGCACAAAATCCGTGCCCACATTGTAAAAAGCCTTGGTTCCGCCTGTCCGAAAATCCGCTGTGCTTGCCGCAATCAAACCCTCGGCCTGATCGTGCAATTCGCGCTGCGGAAGCGGTGCGGGTTCGGCTGTCAGCTTCTCCGGCAAGCCATCGCACTGCGCGGCATTAAACACGGTAAAGCGTTTGAGGAATGGAATTGAGCGGGGCGCATCTGAATTGCCAGCGTCACCGTTCCCCTGCTCTTTCCTATCATCATCCGGCGTAAAGCGGTCGGCATAAAAGATTGTCCGGCCCTTCTCGCCTTTGCGGACGCATCCGCCAGCGGCCAAGGCTTGTCGGAATGTCAGCCAATCCTGCGAGGGATAACCGCCATCAATGACAGCGCCCCAGAGTATAAGGATATTGATGCCCGAATAGTGCCGCCCAGAAATCGCATTGCGCGGCAAGCCGGTCACGGCGTTTCCGCTGTTCCACGGCTTGACCCAAGGAAAAATACCATCTTCCAACTGCGCGATAATCTGCGCGGTCACTTCATCATAGAGCGACACTTTCGGCGCAGCATGACCGCCACGGCGGATCTTACGCGCTGCGCGGAAACCGCGCTTTGCTTGTCCTGTCCTGCCCTTGCCGTTTTCACTAACTTTCGTATTTTCATGCAACATAACCGCCTCCATCGCCCCAAAACTGCCGCAACCGGCCCCGGAGAGGCGGGGTGGGCGGCAAGAGCGACCAGAAAGGCCCGCATCAAGCGGTCAGGCGCACAGAATTGTTTATTTGACTGCCTTGAAAAGCAGTCGCTGGGGCTGAAACGAAGTGGAAGACCCCGCCCGAAGGGCGGGGTTGCGCCTGAGCGCGGCGGGCCTAGCCGGGAGCGCCGCCCACACCGTCTCTCTGGAGCCGGAAAACAACGCCGGCGCGTCCGCGCCGTCCATATCCATCGCACGCATCGCGATCCCATCATCCGCGAAGCGGCCCAATAAAGACGGCACCCTTGCACGGCGCGACGCCGCGCGGTGGTGTGCGCGCGCATTTGTGCGCCAGCGCCCACCGGGCAAGGAGAGAGGCAAGAGTGCCAGCGGGTCAGAATAAAAAAGCCGCACCCTCAAAGAGCGCAGCGGGAAAGAGTGCGTCCTTAAAAAAATCCCGCTCATTATCCAAACGCTCCCGATCGTCACCGACAGGCCAAGACTTGTCTTATGACTTTGCAGTCCGTTTGGGCCATGATGATATTGCCCGGGCCGGGGTGGCCACCCCGGCCCGGGCGAAAGGGGACGGATCGCACCAAGATTGATCGTTTGCGGATCGGC
>Ga0209337_1000355_pt1 | contig 36372 bp, 57 predicted proteins | sample LinPmetageLP53_FD_184044 | JGI IMG/M metagenome (GOLD analysis project Ga0209337, IMG submission 184044) | Marine viral communities from the Pacific Ocean - LP-53 (SPAdes) (version 2) | ecosystem: Environmental > Aquatic > Marine > Oceanic | place: Pacific Ocean | collected 2010-02-08
CATAAAAAAACCCGCCGAAGCGGGTTTAGTAAAAAAGTGCTAGTTACGACCATTAGCGATACTTTTAGGAGGGTCGGGAGGAAGAGAGGAGGTTGACCCGTATCCGTATTCCATCATTTAACTAAAAACTGATGATCCTACTGAGTTATAAGCTGCAGCAACCATAGCTCTCGAAGGAGAACCAATACGATAAGTTGTCTTACCACTCTTAGCTTTATTACTGTAGATTGCATAACCATCTTTACGTAGCTCTGAAATACGAGCAGCAACTGATGCTTCTGTTGATTGGAAAAGACCTGCAAACTGGCTAGCTGTAAAAGCCTTACCGGTTTGTAACTTAGTTAATACTTTTGCTTGCATTGACATAAATAAAACTCCATTTAGTTAATAATTAATTTCTCTACTACAAAGACTAGTATACAGCAATATATACTTTTGTCAACGTGTTACTTAATCTTCTCAACTAATTTAGATAAATGGCTTGCATTAATAATTTTCTCTTCGAGCATTATCATAGCCATATCTGTAGCACCTTCTACTTTGCCTGATTTAAAACAAATATAGCATGCAACGACTAATAAAATTAATTCTATGAAAAGGTATATACTAAACATATTTTATCCAATTGTAGGTTTTTTTAAGTAATCTTTTTTTAACCATACTCCATTTAGTTCTTTTAAAGGTCTGCTTATAATAATTATAAGAAGGTAATTTTCTAACCTTACTAATATTTTTTAAAATGTTATATGGGTCTTTACCAGGATAATGATATTTTATTTCCATAGCTATATCATGACCATATGCATCTATCTCATCTTTATCAGCAAGATACTCTCTCTCCTCATTCAAAGATCCTCTAAGATCTCTAAAATCTAACTTAGCAATATCATGACAATCTCTGTGTTGATATTGTAATTGGTGGATGGTTTCATGTTGGATAACTTGAGATAGTAAAAAGGTCCATTGATCATAATCTTGGTGATCTAGTCTCAATGTATTTTTTTTAGATGAGACATTCAATACAATATATTTTCTATCTTTATTAAAGTCGTATACACCAGATAGATTATATTCATCCTCTTCAAAATCATCATACTTCTCAATCTTAAACTTAAGATCAGCTGGAAAGTTGAATATTATTCCTAGACGTCTTCTAATAGCTGTATAGGTGAATTCCCCTACAAACTTATCTAAGTTAGAGTCGAATGTATTATGAATTTTTTCAGAAAGATACATTATACTTTTATACCCGTAAAGTCTTTATCGAATAAATTACTAAATGTACTTTTATCTATTTGGTCCATATCTTGATTGCCTGAATCTATCAAATCAGTCTGAGCTGTGTTTTCCACATCATACAATCTCATTTTAGCTCTGTCAACACCAATCATAAATTTTTTGTGTAGATTGGGATCGTTGTATCTATTTTTTAATTGCTTAACTAACATCTGATTAAGTTGTTGTAGTTCATCTGATGATATTAAAGCAAACATAAAATCTGCAGTAGCTGGTAGACCGAATGATTCGGATGTGTCTGTCAAATCTACATCAGTTGAATTATAACCACTTCTATTCGTCTGAGTAGCTGACATAACAGGTAAATTAAATTCTACAGCAAGACCTCTTAGTTCTTCAGCAATCGCTTTTATATATATATAAGAACTGACTCCTGCACCTGGCTTATAACGTGATGAAGCACATATGTTTAAGTAGTCAACAAAAATAATATCTGGATGGAAATCCTTCTTTAATGATAGCTCAGACAACAATGCTTTAAAGTGTCCACAGTGTGCAGTAGATGTTGGATATTCTTTAATAATAAGTTTACCATTTGTCTTTTCAGAATATTTTTTAATTCTGTTATTGAACATTGTTTTAGGTAAATCTTTAATCTGACTCATCTCTACGTTTAATAAGTTAGCGTCTAATCTTTCTGCTATTCTTTCTTCAGCCATCTCCATTGTAATATACAATACGTTCTTGCCTTGTGAAAGAATATTAGAAGCCATATGACACATGAATAATGATTTACCAACACCTGTACCAGCTAAAGCTATGTTAAGTGATTTGTTTGGTAATCCACCATCAGTTATCCTATTGAAATACTCAAGATCAAATGGTATCTTGTTTTCTTTGTGATTGTAGAAGTCAAATCTATCTTCTGCATTCTCAATGTAATCATGGCCAACTGAATTATCAAAACATATATTCAATGCGTTTTGTAATAGTGTAGGAATTCCATCCTTGTGCATATCTTTATCTTTACCATCTATAATACCAATGGATTTAACAATAGAGTTGTATAAGGCTTTGTCTCTACAAAACTTCTCTGTTTCTTCAATTAACCATTCTTTGTTTGATATTTTAGATAAATCAAACTGCTTTATTAATTTGTATGTCTCTTCGAACAGTTGTTCTGGCAAAGAGCTATCTTGAAGTGAAACCTCGAGGGATTCAATTGTTGGTGGTTTGTTATACTTTGTAACAAAGGAAGATACTAATTTAAATAATTCTTTTTCACTAGAATCACTGAAGTATTCTTCCTTTAAAAAAGGTATAACTTGTCTTAAATAATCATTGTCAACTATTAAGTTCTTAAGTATTGCTTTCTCTATTTTGTTCTTGTTCACGATGTGTCTCTACCGCCTCTCTTAATATATCATTTACAATCAAGTCCATTACTTTTATGAACTTCCCATTTTGTGTATTTTCTATTGGGACCAATTCAGGTATGTGTATAAGTTGATATCCTAAATCAATTCCAATACCATTACTCTCTTGTGATATTTTATCTACTGTTAATTCATCTAACTGAACTACTACACCTAAGTAATCTCCTGATAGAACTTCAAAACCCCATTTGTCGTGATCAACAAACCATGGCTTATAAAGGTCATCTCTAAGTATGCTTGGCATTATCAAACTCCTTTTCTAAATCTTCTTCTGTTAAACTTTCATTTATCATACCTGAACCACCCGTCATAAATGTCTTTTCAATATACTTTTGAAATTCTTTACTAGCAAGTATTGGTACCCAAAAGTCTTTATTGTTTGTATCTTTTAATCTATATTTTTGTTCTTCACCTCTTTTACTATACCATCCATTTGAAGGTTTAGTAACAAATCCACCAGCTAATCCAACATCTAATAGTCCAGACCATTTACTTATACCGCCATCAAAACTAACCTCGACAGCAATCTTTGTTTTTTCTCTAACAAACCGAGACTTTTCAATATTCACAATAAAATTATATCCAGTCAATCCATCTTTATCTTTTTCTTGTTGTCTACCAATAATAAAGATATTATCAGCTGAATAATAGACACCTGTACCTCCTGATACAATATCTTTAGGATATAAACCTATCTCTTTATATGTATGGTTAACAACAACCATTGGTATATCTTTAAGTGTTAGATGAGGTGTTATCATTCTAAACAAAGACTTCATTTGTTTAGCTCTTGACATATCAGCAACAGACTTGCCAGATAGTGAATCTTCTACTTCTTTTCTTGATGCAAGATTACCTACAGAATCAACTATAATCATAATTCTATCACCACGCTCAAGATTATTCAACTGAGCCATACTATCGTGTTTAAGCTGCTCTACATCAGTTATAGGTGTATGTATGACACGGTTAGTATCAATGCCAAATGCTTCAAAATATGATTGAGGTGATCCAAACTCTGAGTCATAGAAAAGTATTACAGAATCTTTATATTTTTCCATATAAGCCTTTGCTAATAGTAAAGCAAAAGCTGTTTTAAAATGTTTAGATGGACCTGCAAACACAGTCAGACCAGGTGTCAAACCACCATCTAACTTACCAGATAGTGCAACATTCAACATAGGTACAGGTGTTTGAATCATGTCTTTAGCATTAAAGAACTTTGATTCACTTAGTATATTTGTATCTTTTATCGTGCTATTTCTTTGTATCTTCTCTAATAAGGAGGACATAGTATACCTTCGCAATTTCCAAAATGTATACCAATTATAACACTTATTGCTATTAATAGCAATGTGATTGTTTCTCTCATTCAAATAACCATTCCAATGATGCTTGTTCTTTTATTTCCCAACCAACACATTTTATAAGAGAATCTAATGGATCTAAAAAGGCTTTTTGAAACTGCAGATCGTAGTTAAGATACTTTTCCAATCCAAACACTTTAGGTATTTCTGATTGGAATGTAATTACATTTATACCAACAGGGTTAGGTTCTTTAAGATATAAAAACTTAATCTTATCTCCTTCATATAATAGCTGATGTTTTGCCTCAAGGTCATTCTTACGAATAAGATGATTAAACATCAAAGCACCTTTAACGTGAATTGGTGTACCTTTTCTGAATATGGTAGCAGGATCACTATATGCTCCAACATTATTTACGGTTCGGGGAAAAGCAATCTCTTGAGGAGTTAACTTATGCCATCTTTCTTCCATATCCGTTACAAACTTTTTAAGAGTTTCTTCATCCTTAGTTAGAACAATACCAACACATTCTTTTAAAGCAGTTCTAACAGATTGTGGTGTAGATGATCTTACAATCTCCATACCTTGTACTTTTATTCTAGGTGGATCATAAACAACACCTTCTGAATCGTGAACATTAAGCGCATATCTTTTTTTAGCTAACCAAACTCCACTATCAGCAATAACTTCTCTTTTAAAAGTTATCTTTTCATCATATACATTTAAGTATTTGAATATATCATCACAAGCCTTATCAATAACTTTAGATAAACTTTGATCACAAAACTTATTAAGAAGATCAACAATTTCTTTATTAGATTTACCAGAAAAGTTTTGTTCTACAAATTTACCAAGTGTTATGTATGTGGAATCTGTATCAGAGTAAAATGAATATTCAACATCTTTTGTTTTACATACTTTATTCAGATACTCATTTAACTTCTTAGCGACATATCTAATAATGTATTGACCGGTCATTGTGATGCCTTCAGCTATTCTAGTATCATAGAATCTAAAGTAGATGTTTCCACTTGCACCATACAAACTATTCATTAGAATCTTAGCAGCCATTTGCTTAGAGTTCAAACTTGTTACGTGTTCTAAGTCATTTCTTTTTTGAGCATCAATCATCTCTTTCTTGACTTTTTGTCTCATGTCAAAATAATAATTAATTAGCTCAGGCAACATTCCCATTTTATCTTTTCTAAAACATTGACCATTAGCAACCATAGTGACGTCATCTTCAAAAAGCTGATTGGTAACCACTTCACCATTTATAAGTTTTTGTATTGATTTTTCATCATCATTCAAATGCTTCATTCTATCAATCAATGTATCAGGCGACATATTAAACGTCATCATAATAGAAGGATATAGAGATGTAGCATCAAAAGAAACAACCCAGTCATACTTCTCAGGTTTAGGATCCTTTACAAATGCACCCATTATCATTCTATCGTTTTCTTTTTTCTTTTCTGAATCAAAAGGATTTTCAGGTATGATATTCTTTTTATGTAAATGGTTATATATAATACAATCCCAAGTTCGAACAGAAGAAAATATATCAATGTAATTACACTTAGCATTATATGCCATTGTTATAATTAAATTAATCAGCTTCATCTTCTCTTCAAGTCGATCAACCAATTCAACGTCAACAATATTATATTCTACAAAGAGGTTCCAATCTTTAGTATAGAACTCTTTAAAAGATCCATAATTATGTTTAATCTTCTCATTCTGTAATTCTTCTTTAGCAACAAAGTCCAAAGCATATGATTCTAAAGTCTTATATGCAAACTTTTTATATAACTGCATATAGTCAAGTGTAGATATACCATGCCAATCAAATGCTAATTGAGTTCTACCTTTTGCATAAGGAACTTCATACTCTCTAATAGAGTTATATGGTGAACATTCCTGTAATGCACTTTGGCCAAGTACTTTAATTATCCTAGAAGATAAATAGGCTATATCAAAGAGCTGAACATTCCAACCCGTGATAATGTCTGGGAAGTCAGCCTTGATAAAATTTATAAACTTACGTAGAAGATCATATTCATCTTTACACAACACATACTTTACGTTTTCTTGTTGAGATAAGTAAGGCTTGGATCCAAAGGTAGTTATTTCTTTTGTATTGAAGTCTTGAATAGTAATGAGTAGTACTGATTCATTTGCTTTTCTTGGATCAGGAAAGCCATATTCAGTTGAAGTTTCTATGTCTAATGTTTGTATTTTTATATGCGACTGATCATACTCGACGTCGTTTGGGAAGAATTTACTAATTAATTGATAGCCATAATTTGTATTGCCGTATATAGGGAAATTAGTAACATCCCTATATTTCTTTATGTAAGACTTGCAATGTTGCATGTCTTTGAACTTAACACGTTTTAAATTATACCCTTCTACACTTTTGTATTGGGATTCTTTAGAACACCTAGTATAGAGACTAGGCTGAAATGGGATTTTTTGATTTATACGTTCGCCATCTTTGAAACCCCTGAAATAAACGTGGTTTCCTCGGCCGTAAACATTAGTGTAAAAGAACATACTATGATTATATGAAAAAATAGGAGAAAATACAACGTAACGTATAAGAAGGAAATTATATGGATCCAATTACTGTCTTGACTCTTGCTACGACTGCTTTCACTGGCATAAAGAAAGTAGTACAAGCAGGAAAGGACGCAGAGGATATTTACAGACAGCTTTCAAAATGGGCTGGTCATGTGAGTGATTTGCATGAATGTATAAAAGATCACGAACCAAAGAAACCTGGTATGTTTGAAAAAATAGGTTTTGCCAAGAATGAAACAAGTGAAGCATTTGATCAGATTATTGCTAAAAGAAAAATAGATGAAATGGAAAAAGAAATACGTCATATGTTCACATGGGGAGAGCTTCACCATCTTGGATTAGATGGCTACAAAGATTTTATTAAGAGACGCCGTAAAATAAAAGCTGAACGTGAGAAAATGATATATGAACAAATGAGAAGAAAAAAGAAATTTCTAAATATAGTTAAACAAACAATTATTGGTGTATCAGCATTGGGGTTAGGAACTTTATTGATGTGGGAAATGATTGATTTCATTATGAGTGCACCAGCATTTCAAACCAAGGAATAATTAATGGCTGCTAAAAAACTACAACCAGGTTCAGTATTAGATAAGTATGATGTTGATGATGATGGAGAAATAACTGATAATGAAATTAATGATATGAAAACTATTGAAGATATAGAGCGAACAAATAGAAGACAAAAGCATCAAAGAATGATGGCATGGTATTCACTAATTGGAATGATAAGTTATCCAGCATGTATTATGTTTTGTGAATTTGTAGGTTTAAATAAGTCTGCTGATTTACTTGCAACAATGGCGCCAACATACTTTATAGCAGCAGCAGGTGTTGCTGGTGCATTTATGGGTGTTACCGCTTGGATGAGTAAAAAATAAATGATAGATGTGGATTTACCCCCAATACGAAGGTTTAGAGTTGTAGATAAGGATGATAATATATTATTAATTACAAGTGGAATTATAACAGCCTCATTCTACCAGCACCAATATAACAAAATAGATCCTCCAAGGGGATACAGGATTAATGATACATGTATTTCTGGTAAGGATCTGTTCATACAAGAAAAAGGATAATAAAATGGAAGGTTATATAATATTAATATTAACAGCTACATTATTTTGTGGTGGTTATCATATAAGTGAAAAAGCAATCAATACTTTAATAAAAATTAAAGAAAGAAAAGGTATATGATATTATGGGAATATTTGAAAAAACTATACTTTATGTGTGTGCAGTACTAATAACATTAGTAGCTGGATTGTTAATGGTTCAGCCATTACATGCTTCATTAAAATTGTTAAAGCCAAATATATTTGATTGTGTATTACAATCGGCAGATGAAAATAATATTGAACAATTTATGAATGATGAACCTCGAACGCTCACTTGTACGTACAAATGCAAAGATGCAAAAGGTGAATGGAGATGGGCAGAACAACAATCAAATAAAGATGGTTGCAAATTTAATAAAACTTTATACAAAACTGAATTGATTGATGAATGAAATATTATGGGCTTTGGCTGTAGTGTATGTTATTAATAAACCAATAGAGTATGTTAATATGTATAACACAAGAGAGCAATGTGAACACATTGCAAATAATTATGAAAGGGCTGCTTGCTATCCAGTTAATGTAAAAAACAGGGAAGATGTGATTGAGCAGATAAATGCAATTAATATAATGGTGATAAAAGATGGCATTCAGAAAAAAGATAGTAGTAATTACAGATGATTGTTCGTTAAATGTTAACAACGAAATAATAGAGATACTTCATCCCAAAGCACAAATATATAATGACAGATCTCCAACATATAATTGGAGAATGATCAAACTACCATTTTGTAAAGAGAGATTAATTAATCCTTGGATTTACAAAGCCTTGATAATATCTTATGGTTTTTTGGAATTTAGAATACATGTGTTTGGAGATGGACACTTTGTAAGATATGCAAGAAGGATACTTGATAAAAACAAGTACCCTTACTTACATTTTCCTATCTAACAGTAGTTGTTATTGTAACATATTGACCTGGATCATGGTCCATTTCAGTTGTATACAATTGACCATTATGTCTATAGGTTACCTTATATCCTTGTATAACTCTTTGAAGCTGGTTTGTATAAGTGTAATCACAATGATTTCTAGTAGTATGCCCAGGAGCAGTATTATATCGTGTACCAGCTCTAGCACCCATAACAGCACCAATAGCAGTACCAATTCTTCTCTGTGAATCAGTCTTACCTACCATACTACCTAAAAGAGCACCAACAATAGCACCGCCTGTCGTACCTCTCATACCATCATTATAACCAGTAACTACTGGTCTGCAGTAATCTTGTTTTACCATTCTAGCTTCGTTAATCTCAATAGGATAAACTTCCATAACAGGTACTGTCATAGACCTTGCATGAGCATCTGATGTAAAAACATAAGCTGCTACAACAAGTACATAAATGAATATTATTTTATTAAGAACTTTCATAATTCCTCCAATGTTTAATTAATTATAACACATTGATAGTTACTAATCAACTAGTGTAACTTTGTTCTAACTTTGAAATAAATTTATATGCTTTTTCTTCACTATAAAACATTTTAAAATAACTTTTTCTAGTTATTTCATGCCTGAGGAATACTAATATTTGTTCATCAAAGGAGCTGGCTTGTATAAACCAAGCTCCTTTAACCAGTTTAACACTCATTGTCCAAATTTTCAGTCTTTGTCTTCGGTAAGTAATTGTTTATTACTTACTTCTTCTTTAGACTGTTCCTTATCTTTAATGTCTATCTTTTTTGGTTTTTTATATTCTGGAATTATTTGCTCTAATGCAACACGGAGCATTCCATTTAACATTTCGGCACCTTTGATCTCTATATGATCATCTAATGCAAATGTTCGCTTGAAAGTTCTGTTAGCAATTCCCTTGAAAATAAAATCTTCCGGATTATCTTCTTTTGTGAGACCAGATATGTGAAGAACATTTTCTTCTAATGTGATTTCAATGTCTTGCTTGGCAAAGCCAGCGACAGCAAGTTCAATAACATATTTGTTATCTTCAACTTTTTTGATGTTGTATGGAGGGTAATTAGGTATGTGTTTTGTTACTTGTTCATGTGTTCTATGAAGTTTTTCATATACATCATCAAACCCAATAAAACTTTTGTGAAAGTCTTTGAATACTTCTGGAAATAAATTCGCGTTCATATAATTCTCCTTAGTTAAGCGAGTTTAAAATAACTACCCATATGGCGTAGTTAACTATCTCTTCTTCCCAATGTTGTACTTCGATTGCAATGTCCATTCATCCTTCTCTTTAAAAGATAAAACTTTTATCTGCGACAAAGGAGTAATTCTAAATGGTTCATCTTCTGCTAATTCAATTATTTTAACCAATCCCCAATCAGACAACAACTTGGCAATGGTATTCCTTCTTTCAATATCATTATCTGTCAAATCTGCTTGTTTCCCATCAAGGGCAAACAATTCTTTAAAATGTACAATAAAATATCGTCCTTGCTTATGAAGGATATGGCAACTCTGATATAATATTTTATCTTTACTAGATGCAACACCAATTCTAGAAAGTGTTTCCCTTATTTTAAGAAAATCATCAGCTTCATCCAATGATACTTCTAAAGGAAAATATCCTTCTATATTAATGTTGAAAAATTCATGCGCCATTTACTCCACCCTTTTTTAATTTTTCTTTCATGGATTTCAAATCGTCTGAACTGACAATAGATAATACTTGACGTGCTTTCTCGGTATTGTATCCATAATAATCTTTTATTATTTCTATTGACTCAATTTTTTCTGGTTTGATCCATTTATTAAATCTTTTTTTCTTTCTGACAATATTTATAAGAAAATTATATTGAAGTGACTTTGCAAGATGAGGACGAGAGTTCATCTCATTCGCCATAATACAGGTGTCAGGTGAAAATGATAATGCTTTATTAACAACATAAGGGTTATATTGTGATTCAGACCATTCGTCTACAATTAAGTTATCTTTTGTATGGTTAATTGAATTTACGTATTGAAATGGTGATATCGAGGGTTGTTTATACTTTTCTGTCATTTATTGTCACACTCGCCATTAGTTCGGTTAAACATGCTACAAGATTAATCTCTTGATCGCTAACGAAAGCAGATTTGTACTGATAATCTGCAACAGTCAAAACCAGTTGAGGAACTTGATTAGTTAAAGGCATAAGTGTATCAAACACAAATCTAAACAAATGTTGTGGATCATTATCTAAATTATTAACAACCCATAATCTCATTCTCTTCCAATCCTTATCGACAATTGATTCGATAAGTTCCGTTGCATTCATATCTGAAACTGATGTTAGTATTCCTTCATCAATTACTCCAGATTGTGCATATCTTTGTAGTTCGTTAAGAGTTCTCCTGTAATCAGGAAAATGTTTTTCAACAACTTTAGCAACAACCTTATCTACAAACTTAACATTCTCATTATTTAATATTTTTAATATATGTTCAAAGAAAGATGCAGCTATTTTAGGTTTCTCTTGTTTTGGTATTTTAAAATCAACAACACTACATCTACTATGTAAAGGTTGAATTATTCTGTTCTTATAATTACATGTGAATATGAATCTACAGTTACTTGAATACTCTTCAATAAACCCACGAAGAGCTGGTTGAGTAGAATTAGGATTCAAATAATCAGCTTCATCTAGTATAACAATCTTAGTATTACCTGTAAATGAGACAGTAGATGCAAACTGCTTTATTTTCGTCCTTAGAACGTCTATACCAGACTCCTCTGAACCATTTATAACAATATAGTCGGTATTTAACTCCTCGCATAGAGCACGTGCTACGGTTGTTTTACCCGTACCAGCAGATCCAGATAAGAGCATGTTTTGTATCTCTTTTTTCTTTAAGATACCTTTAAAGTATCTCCTTAGATCAACTGATAGGACACAACTATCGATAGTTCTTGGTCGATACTTTTCGACCCATAGATATTCTTCGCTCATGCTACCGACCCTGGCTCAGCTGCAATCCAATATTTTAAATCTTTTGATTCATTATCTAATCTAAGAAATCTACCTTTTTCATTAGGACCTTTAGCAACAGATACTGTATATGCTTCAGGAATTACTTTAAGATTTTCTACAGCAATAAAGACATCAAATGGCTCAAAACTTGTTCCAATTGGTTTCTTAAAAGTATTAGATGATTCATTCTTTCTATCACTAACAATTATATTAACTTCACTATCTTTACATGTGAATGATATAGTTGGTGCACTAGTTATTGCAGCTGCCTTCATTAATGTTTGAATATCTTCAGCTGTTAGTTTAAATTCATAAACAACATGTGTCTCTATTCCCTTCACACCACCAACTACAAGTTCTGGATTGGAATAAAAGTATTCAAATGTACCAGCTGAACTGGTTATGATTAAACTATTATCTCCAAAAGATACTTCTTGATCATTCATAAGAGTCAGTAATGCTAGTAATGAATTTAAATCATATATAGCAAAGTTGTTTGGAATTTCTTCAGAGATTGTTGCCATTGCAACTATGTTCTTAGCACTCGACATTGTAGATATAGTCGAACCAGGCTTGAACACCATGTTTGTATTGATAGACGCAAAGTTCTTCAATACGGATAAAGTCTCACCACTTATTTTCATAACTACCTCATAATAAAATATTAATTATATAATACTTCTAACTATCTTTCCATGGTAACTCTCCATTGTACTTATGTAGCATTGCTTTATTACCATCTAGGAAAAATTTAGCTTGTACTGAATCATTTCTGTTACCAACTCTATAATTCAGACTATATTCTTTTGATGTATTGTAACTATACTTTTTTTGTAAAAGTATTTGCATTATCAATCTATCAACTTCTGGCTGCTCTTGTGGATGTCTTGCTCTTCTATACCAAGCAGGAGATATCTGAATTGCTAATGCTTTTGGTAAAAAATAGGAACCAACATCAACAAAGTATTCTTCTGATGCACTTGTGCTCAAACAAGTTGGCCACATTCCTAAACTCTCACAATCATCATTGCATATAAACTTACCTTCTTGATCTACAATTTTTCGAAATGAAAAAGCCCAATCAGTATCCTGTGCTGTTTTGATTAATGATTCAACGTGATTAGGTTCAATCCAATTATCTTCATCTAAGTATATAAAATAATCTGCATCTATCAAATAAGGTACTGCACCATATATCCTGTGACCATTATAATTACTGTGACCTGTATTCTGAGGAAGATAAATTACTTTACCTTTACTACTATTAACTGCTGCCAACATATCTTGTGTCTTTGGTATGTAATCTGGACCATCTACAACAATAATATGCTCCATGTTTTCATATGTTTGTTTTGCAACTGAATCTAAACACTTAGCTAAATGTTTTGTTCCAATCGTGGGTGTAATTACTGCGACTCTATAACCTTTCATTATACATTTCTTTCATTTCGTTAATAGTTTTTTCTAAACCCGATCTTAAGTTATACTTTGGTTCAAATCCAGTTAACTCTCTCAATTTAGTTATGTCAGCTACAAATTGTAAGTGACCAGTATGTTGACCACTACCTCTTTCAATTTCTATACCTGTTAGATCTTCTAATGTTTTAACTATATCTTCTACTGAATGCATTACACCAGAAGCAACATTTACAGGACCTGTATAATCTGTGTCCAATAAACTAACTATTGCATCTGATGCGTCTTCAGTAAATATAAAATCTCTTTGTGGCTTATTAGTTTTTACTTTAGCTTTCTTTTCAAAAAGTACTCCTTCAACTAATTCATTAACCAAGTCAGGACGTCCAAGTACAGTTGTTGGACCATAAATGTTTGTTAGTCTAACAACTATATTTGGTACTTCCTGGTGGAACCTAGCCACTTCTTCTCCAAGATATTTACTAAAGATATAATCGTTCTGAAGGGGTCTGAGAGGTGTATGTTCTTTGACAGGTAATGTCATAACATCTCTGTCATATAAAAGGATTGAACTAAAACTGATTACTTTTTTAATCTGTCTAGTTCTTAGATATGACATAACTTTTTTCAAAGGTATAACATTTTTTTCAATAGCTTCAACATTTAATGGTCTTTGTTCATTGAGAACAGTATGATTAGAACTACCAATCATCATGATAACACTATCAAAATCTAACTTATCTAATACTTCTGGTAACTCATCTAATGAAGGACAAAATGTATGTACCAAAGGACTGGTCATAGGTGGCGTAGTTCTACCAACAGATTGTATGCTAGGATACTTCTTTAAAATTTGTGGACCTAAGAATCCACTACTACCTAATAATATTGTTTTCATTGTTTATTTTCAAAATAATCACTATATGTTTTAGCAACATGCTGGTTATTTCTATCAAATATCTGACGAATGTTAGAGTTAACTTTTGTTTGTGGTTTTTCTCTTGTAGAACCCCAATCAACATCACTTTGATATTTTAAAGCAAATATACCATTTCTATAACCAGCAATATTCATTCTTATACTCATATCATGGCAATCAAACCCACATGGTGCTAAATCTTCGTTATAAAATCCAACTTCTTTATACCTTTTCCACAACACACAAGTAGGACTTCTAATAACTGCTTCTGTATGGGCAAAGGTACCTCTTTTAATTTGAGTAAGTTTTGGTCCAATCTTTGCTGTAGACCAATGACCAAACTCTGACTCAACAAAATTACTCTCTATTAGTTTACCACCATAACTATGTAAATTGCAACCTAATCTCCAAGTTATATAACCAAGGTCAGTTTGTTGGTAAAATAAGTCTAAAAACTTAAGGTCAAAATTAGGCTCTTGGATAACACAATCATCTTGAACAGTAAATACTAAATCATCATCATTAGGATGAAAATTATCTAGTATGTATTCTAATCCTAAGTTTAATGATTTTATCTCATGTATATCAGGAGCAAACAACATAATAACATTATCATTAAGATTATGCTTATTTGTATATTCATGTAAAATGATTTCAGTTTTATCTACACAACCATCAACAATAAATATTATTTTATAATTTAATTCATTACTTAAATTTGCTGCAATACCATCAAAAACTTGCTCAATTAATGATTCTTTATTGTGAGTAGGTATAATCAAGAAACAATTTCTCATTACGAAGTAGTCCTTTATCAAATTTATATTTCTCATGTACTTCAGTTGGTTGAAATTCAGCACATTCTAACAAAGTTGGTGGATAAAGAGGCATATCATTTTCATCATACCCATTACCACAAAAAGAATATCTATTCATTAAGTTAGAACGTGATGATCCAAACCAACCATAAGTCATATCGTGAACTAATGCATCTTCTTCTACAACTGGCCAAACATGATCTCTTAAATATACCTGATCATTAGTGTAGTAAAATGGTTTGTTTATAAACTCACTCATCTTACTATTAAGATCATCAGAAAGTTTTCCTTTGTACCCAAATGCACAAGCTATAACTGGATATTCAAAATGTGATTGATGATCTCTAAATGTATGAAACTTGCTTTTTGTATGATCTATCCACTGATATACTGCCATGCTTTCTCTTTTGGTTATTCTACCATCTGAATCTCTAACAATTACTATATTATCATTAGATTCAAATAAAGGTTCGAATCTCCAAAACACGCCATTATCACCCGTCCTTTGTTCGAATTGAATATCTTTATCAGATAATATATTTCGAAACTTGTTTATATTATCCGTATATATTCTTATTTTAAAATCAGGATAAAACTCTTTAGCTAATTCAACCTGTCTGTTAGCTCCTATAATGTATCTTGGATTATCACCCCACACACTCATAGCCAATATTTTGTTTACCATATAAAATTCTTCTTATAATATTCTACAATTATTTTTAACTCTTGATCAAAATCTGCCAATGGTAACCAATCTATATTCTTTAGTTTTTTATCATCAACAGAATATCTTACATCTTGACCAAGCCTCTTATCAGAACCATCAATGTAATCAGAAATGTTATCTGTAGGTGTATCAAAAAATCCAATTATTTTTTTAGCTACAGTAATATTTTGATATTCACAGTTGCCTGATATATTATATATTTCATTTACATTTTTGGACTCAATAATAGTCATAACTGCCGATACTGTATCGCTAACATGAAGCCATGTTCTCCATGGTAATCCTTTATCATGTAAGATAATTTTTCTTCCAAGATTTAAATACTTTACTGCTTTAGGAATTAGTTTTTCTACATATTGACCAACACCATAATTGTTAGTTGGTCTAACTATTATATAAGGTATATTAAATGTTCTTGCCCAAGCTAATATTAACATATCAGCAGCAGCTTTTGTAGCTGAATATGGATTACTTGGTTTCAATAAAGTAGATTCATCAAATGCACCTTTAGTAATATCACCATATACTTCATCAGTGCTAAAATGTAAAAGTATTGGCTTTTGTTTCTTTTCTTGTATTAGTTGTAATAATTTATGAACACCATTTATATTACTTTTTAGAAACGTATCACTCGAAACTATACTATTATCGACATGAGTTTCAGCAGCTGTGTTAATAACATAATCACAATCAGCTAAACGATCTAAATCGTTAATATCTTTTTTTAAATATTTAAACTTTGAATAGTTCTGAAGTTCAGGTAAGAATTGTTTATTAGAAGCATATGTTTCTTTGTCAATTCCATAAACATACCAATTATTTTTTAAACATTTTTTTGTTATATGATAACCTATAAATCCAAGACAGCCTGTTACATAAACTGCTTTAGACATAATTCTTTAATCCTTCCCATAAGCCTTCAAATTCAATAGGCAATAAAGCTAATTTAGAACCATCTCCTATGTAATTATATTCACACATGTTTTGAACTCTATAGTTATATCTTTCAATATTATTAACTTTGAAAAAATACTCAACTATAATTTGTAAGCTATACTTAGTATTATATACACAGTTTATATCTTTATGTAAAGCATACGATCCAGCATACGTGAGAGATCCATAATTTTCAATATAAAATCTCACTATAGATGTAAAATCTTTTGCACTTATGTAATCAAACAATATGTTACTCAAAGCATTCACTTCTTTGTTGACAAACTTTTTAAATAATCTATGATCTGGTTCAGTACGATCAAAACAACCAAATACTCTTAAAGTAGTAAAGTTATCTTTTTCTAAACACAGTCTAGCAATTACATTTTTTGTAAATGAATAATCGTCTTCTTCAATATCCCAGTAATCAGTTATATCTTCTTCTTTACGAGGTCTATCTGATACCATAAGTTCAGCACCAGAACCTACATTTATATAATGTTCAAAAAGATTACTGTTATTATAAAAATTAAGAAACAAATCTAAATTATGTTTAATATCTGTAGGTCTAACTGAACTACCATGAAAAGCACAATTAACAACAGTATGGATATTATTAGTTTCTAAAAACTCTTTAACTTCTTTGCACGAACTAATCTTATGGGTTTTTCTTGAAACAGGAATAATATTATACAAAGATTTAGGTTGCAAGTCTAAATTCTTTACAAGGTATGAACCAATAAATCCACTAGCACCTATTATAGCTACATTTTTCATATATCAACTATCATTTCATTTTTAAGTTCTTCATCAGATAAGAATGGAGTCATATCATGTAATCCTGCTTGCTTACCATTCTTTAACGCTTGTGAAGGAAGTATCTCTTGATTATCTAAGCATATGCAATTAATTAAAACGGGACCTTCTATAGCTAATATCTCTTGCATAATATTTAAATTATTACTTTTAACACAATAATATTGAATAGAAAATGAATCTGCTAACTTAGCGTAGTCTGGAAATTCCAAACCTGTCTTATCACTTGTACCATACACTCTATTTTCAAAATACTTTTGTTGTGTGTTCTTGATACTCAAATATCCTCTATTGTTTAACATTATTATTTTAATATTTAAACAATGGTGACGAATGACAGATAGCTCTTGAAGATTACTCATAAAACTTCCATCACCTGTAATAGCAATAACATTTTTATTACTTGCCATAGCCACACCAATACTAGCTGGAACTGCCCAACCCATATCAGCTTGTGCAGGACTAAAAATTAGTCTTTGATCATATTTTGGATTCAATGCAACAGGTCCAGCATAACTTATACTACCAGCATCACCCATCAATATATCATCACGACCACTATGCTTGTTAACTGCATCTAACACAGCATACAGATTCAAAGGTGTATCAGTATTATCAGCTTCATATTCTTTTTGCATTACTGGCCATTTTTCTTTCCAGTAATTACATTTTGCAATCCATTCAACATTTAATTCTTCAAAGCCAGTTTTTATATTTGGACCGTGAGTATAAATTACATCATTAAAGAAATCTTTTAAATCCATATCACATTTATATTCAACATTTACTATATCTTTATCTAATTCATTTTGATCTATGTCAATATACACTTTAATACTATTAGGACTAAACTGTTTTGGATCATACCCAATTGCACTTGCATTTAAAGAACTGCCAAGTATAATTAACAGATCAGCATTTTGTAATGCAAAGTTGCCAGCTCTACTTCCTCTTTGACCTATTGCACCAATACTATACTTACTATCATTTGGAAAATAATCTCTACCACCATATGTGCTTACAAAAGGTATGTTTCTTTGTTCAATAAATTGTTTAAACTCTTTAACTGTATTACTTTGACATATTCCATAACCAGCTAACACTAATGGTCTTTCTGACCTTTTCATTAAGGTATCTAGTGTATCACTATCAACACTGTAGCTAGATAACTCCTTGTTTTTAAAGGACTTTTTTACTGATGGAAAAACCATAGGTGATAGCTGAATATCACCTGGAATATCAATCCAAACTGGTCCTTTTCTTCCTGTGAGTGATATTTCAATTGCTTCAATTATTGTGTTATATACATCAGCAGGATCATCTACAAACTTAGTATACTTGGTCATAGATTTGTATGTGTCAACTATATGATGTTCTTGTATGCCATACTTTCTTATATTGATATTTTTTTCTTTATTAATATGACCAGAACATGTTGCAAGTTTAACATTACCACTTAAAAAAAGTACTGGAACATTATCTTGCCAAGCGTCTAATACACTTGTGGCACAATTAGTACCTCCACAACCAGTTGTTGGATTAACAACAGATAGTTCACCTGTATACTTTGATTCACCTATAGCAGCATGACCAGCTCCTTGTTCATGATGATAACAAACATAATTAATCTTACCATGTTTGATAAAACCATCATTTAAACCAGCTGCACCACCTCCCATAATACCGTGTACATTTTTTACCCCAATATTATAAAGATGTTCTGCTATCCAATCACAAACTCTTTGTCCACTCATTTATTCTCACCAATGCATCATTAATATTTCTTTTACTATTAGCATAACATAATCTAATGTTATTTGACCCATATTCACCAAAACAACTTCCTGGTAAAGTTACTACTCCTACATTATCCATCAATTGTTTTGATACTTCAATGTCACTCAAACCTGTACCAGATATATTAGGAAAAGCATAGAATGCTCCTCCAGGTGTATCACATGTAAATCTATCTATCATATTCAAACCTGATATGAGTAAATCTCTTCTTTCTTTGTATTCTTTACACATTCTTTTAACATCATCTTGAGGACCTTGTATACACTCTATACCGGCCTTTTGAATGAAAGGACTAACACAACTACTCGTTGTTTGAAGCAGCGCTTGAATGCGTTCTATTACAGTTGGGGGACCTATCAATGTACCAAGTCTCCAACCTGTCATTGCAAATCCTTTACTGAATCCATTACTTAAAATAACATATTCTTTACATTCATCATACTTGGAAGGACTTGTAAATTCATATCCATCAAATATTAGTTTACTGTATATTTCATCAGAGTACAAATAGACATCATGCTTAACACAAACATTATATATATCTTTCAATTCTTCTTTTGTCATAACAGCACCTGTTGGATTGCTAGGGCTATTAATTATTATTAATTTTGTTTTATCTGTAATAAGATCTTCAACATCTTTTGCTTGTAATCTAAATCCATTTTCTTCTTTTAGTTGAGCTCTTTTTACATTCAATCCTAACATCTTAGCACTACTAAAGTATGTTGCAAATCCTGGATCAGGAACTATAACTTCATCACCTTTTTCACACAAAACAAACATAGCATAAAATATACAAATATTTGCACTAGGTGTTACTAATACTTGATCAAGATCAGGAACAAAACCTCTACTCCAATATGTTGCAGTTCTTATTACTTCTCTAAACTCAGGATCACCCCAGCTACTTGTATAATGTGTATCCCCATTAGATAAAGCATTGATAGCTGCCAATGTAACATTAGAAGGAGTATTGAAATCTGGATCACCTATTTCTAAATGAATCATATCTTTACCTTGACTCTCTAACATCTTAGCATAGTCGAGGTACTTAAACATAGGTTGGCCATCTATAGACCAAGCAGCATTAGATATACTTTTCATACGAATAAACTCATAAAGCCATCAACTTGATTACCAATATACTTCATTTGCTCTTCTGTTATAACTGGACTTGTTCCATGAAAGAATGTATTTAACATCACATGTGTTGCGACTGGATATTCACCCATGGCCATATCTGGTGGCATTATATGATCATAACCAGGCTGCAGCATAATATTGCCACCAAAGTAAGTTCTTGTTTGTATTTTAGATTCTTCTAAGTAATCAACCAAGTCGTTTCTTTTGAACGGCGCATCTTTCTTTATTGTTAATGGAAAAGCAAACCAACTTGGATTAGACTTTTCTGTAGCCTTTGGTAGGTGAAAGAATTCTTCATATTTTTCATATATGTTATAAAGAAGTCTATAATTCTTTCTTCTTAGTTCATGTATCTTATCTAACTTTTTTAATTGTTCAAGACCCATTGCACCTTGAAGTTCCATTGGTTTTAAATTGTATCCAATCTCTTCATACACATACTTGTGATCAAATATTTCACCAGGTAAAGCAGGTATCCATTCGGAGAATCTTTTATTACAAGTTCCACATTTTAAAGCATTGGCTTTTGGACCAACACAATAACAACCGCGTCCCCATTCTCTAAAAGATCTTACCACTGTTTCTAAGTGATCATCTTTACAAGCTACAAAACCACCCTCACCCATAGTCATATGATGTGCTGGGTAAAAAGAACATGAAGCCATATCACCATATGAACCAAGAGGTCTACCATCATAAGTTGAACCTAAAGCATCACAACAATCTTCTAATAAGATAAGATTGTATTTGTCTATTATTTCCATTAAACGATCCATGTTAGGTGGATTACCTAATACATGAGCAAAAGTAATAATTCTAATATCTGGATGTTGAATTAATTTTGCTTCAACTTCATCAATATTAAGATTCAAAGATTCTTGTTCTATGTCAACAAAGACAGGTTCCATTCTATGTTGAAGTATAGGATTGAGAGTTGTTGGAAAGCCAGCTATAGGAGTTAGTACTTTAGTACCATCTGGAAAGTTATATGTTCTTTTAGACTTTAATGCTGCCATCATGAGAAGATTAGAACTTGATCCGGAGTTAGTTAGTACACCATATTTTTTATCAAAGTACTTTGGAAATAACTTTTCAAACTTCATGCATTTGTATCCCATTACTAACCAACCATCAAGTAATGATTCAACAGCAGCTGTTATTTCATTAGAATCAAAATAAGGACCAGCATAATTAACCATGTCCTTACCTGCTTCCCATTTCTTTTCTTTATTATCAACAAAGTTTTTAACAGTGTCTATTATTTGATTTTTATCCATGTTTACCAATATGCAAAGTTAGTTTCAAGTGCTGCTTTTGTGTCTTTATTATTAGCCTCATCTACTTTAAGAGGATACATCCAATGATCATTATACATGTTATTCCATTCACTGTGGCCTGGTACTTTAGTCCATCTATAACCAAGTATACCGAAGTACAATTGAAGAACACCTCCGACTTGTATTCCTATCTTACCTTTTTCTTTAGCGTGATTAACATAAAAAGGAGCAGAACTAGAACAGCCAGCTAATAAAACATCATAATCATAATTATCCATATGTTTACATATAAACTCAACTGATTGTAACCAATGTTCACAGTTAGGTGGCTGTCTATCATCCATATAAGGATGGTAAGGAGATCTTATACAATCCACAAATTCAAATGGTGCGATCAACTCTCTATCATCACCCCATATATCATCAATTTTTTCCCATTGTTGTTTTATTGTTTCAGCATGTGTTGATATTGCTAAGACTTTTTTACCTTTAAGAAATTTAGTCCAAGGATTATCTAACTTAAAATGGCTTGCAGGTGAATGTCCCATCAGACCACCTGGATCTAAAACATAATGGTTATTATTTCCTGCAAACTTATATGGTACATTTTTAAAGTTATCAAAAAAATTACTATTATGTATTTGGTTTGATATATCTACCACCCCAAGTATATCTGCACGGTGTAATGTTTTCACCAATCGTGGTATGATTTGATTTCTATAATATTCTTTAGTTGTAGGATACATTCCTCCTTGTAAGAATACATCTGGATTGTAAAACTGATCTACTGGTTCTTGTTCTTTAAATAAACAATCCAGTATGTAGCCAGCTGTATTATCTAATCTAATTACACTAGCAGGTTGATTACTTTGTAATAAATCAGTAATTTTATTATTAATTGTATAAATGTTTTGTAGAATCATTTTGTATCTTTTTTATAATAATCAACTAGTTTATGAATATCACCTTTGATGTATGAAAAAGGTTTTTGTATATCTTCAGGTAATGCTTTGTAAAATTCATGCATTTCTTTTTCGGCTTGTGGTTTACTATAGTTTGTTACGTCTGGATGTTTTATAGTGTATTGATAATCTCTAAGAACAGGTCTCTTCATCATGAATGCTAAAGCAGTGTATACTATATCAAAACTCCAACCCATATGGTATGGTGTAAAGTCTATTTTTCTTTTTACTGCTTCATTCAGTATATCTTTGTGAATCATCCAACAAGTGCAATCAGGATTAGCAACCATTTTAAGATTTCTGTGTTTGATGTTAACTTCATCAAGATCTGTTCTTTCAGAAGTATACCATGTAAAGTCAACATTAGGAGCATAAATGCCCCATTTGTATCTTTCAAAATATTCTACTGCAGATTCATATATTGGTAACCAATTGTGATAAGATGCGTCTGCTTGAATATGAAAAAGTATATCACCATCAAACAAATCCAATGCTTTTAAGAACTGTGCAGTAAAGAAACTTTCATCTCCTATGTTATGCCACGTTGCATCCTTGTGTTCATCATCACTATTAATTACTATTGGATTTTTATTAATAAGTTTTAATTGATCAACTTTTTCACATGTCAATTCGTAATGGGTACGTCCTTCTTTAACGCCTGGCCAGTTAAATATAAATGTTTGTATTTTCATCTACTCCTCAATTATTTAAAATTAAACGATATACTAATACGATCATTTTTTGTTTTATTTTCACGTACATGATGTGGCAGCCATGAAGGAAATAGAAACAGTCTATTTTCTTTAGGTGGATATGTATAAGTTACATATGTATGTGATGTTTCTTCTAATGAACCAAATGAATGTATGGTATAAGTTTCCATTGGATTACGATTAAATACTATATTACCACAATTACCATTAGGTATTTTAATGTAATAAACACCTGATATTATTGAACCTGGGTGTGTATGAATTTCATTGTAACCACCTTTGTTACTGATGTTAATCCATGCATTGCTAAATCTTAATTTAGATACATCTGTATTATATGTCTCAAATGCTTTGCAAGCATATTTTTTTATTTCTTTAAAAAGGATAGAGAATCCATTGTTGTCTTTGATTGACTGTTCACCAGAAAAGTCAGAGGACTGGTAATTAAATTCACCACGATTTGATTTATTAACGGTTGGTGTCTTTTCTACAAATTCATAAATAAACTCTTCCAATTTTTTTAGATTAATATTGAGATCTGTCCACCATATAGGCTGAGGAAATATATAATCTAGATTAAGATGATTCATTTGTTTTTGTTTATTTGATTATAAACTATACCATCAAACCAATTTAAAAAGTTATTGTTCAACATATATGGGGGTATCACTCCACTAGTAAACTTAGGTTGATTAACCATATAGTTATATCGATCATCATCTTCATCTATCATTTTAATATAATCAATTGCTTTATCAAAGTCACTAAAGTTATGAACATTAATCATGGCTCTTGGATTAAAATCAGATTCAATAGTCTCACTACCCCAGTATATTGGAACAGTACCAGCTAAGAAAGCATGAAGTATTTTTTCAGTTGCATAACCTGGATAACTATAACTTTCAAAACAAAGATTAAATTTTCTTGAAGCTAAAAACTTAATCTTATCTTCTTCGGTTACTAAATCACCAATGGTATTTTTAAATACTGGTCCACCACTATCTATTAATTTGTACTTAGATAACTTTTCGAAAAACTCTTTACGTTCTTTTGGTACTCCATTCTTAACTACGAATGAACAAAAGTCGTACTTCTTTTCAACATCTGGATTAAGAATATAATTTTTATCATACTTTGTTTTATGGACATGTCTCAAAGCCCATAGATAAATTATAAACAACGGCAACCTATAATGCCATGGTCGATAGTTATGATCAAATGTTATTGCATAATCACAATCATAATCTTCTGCTCTTTGATTCTCACCTGTATAAAATATCTTTGTTACTTTAGAACGATCATAATTTAGATTATTAGTACCAAAGTTCTTATCACCAAATATTAAAAAATCAGGTCGATCATTATCAAGCTCAATATCATACCTCATACCAAGCACATGATTAAAAAAAGCAGCTAAGTGATCATGTGTATCTATAAATCCTAATCTAAGTTTTTTCTTTTTCATCTCAAAGATTCACTTAAGGACTTTTCTATCATATTTTTATCAGCCACTGTTAGTGTATTGGGATCTATAATAGGAACAGTTGTATATTCACAACGGTGTTTAACACCATTAGACATAGTTTCTTTAATTGTATCAAATTGAGGATTCTTAGTATTGTAAGAAATAAACTTTTTACTATTATCCATATAGTTATCGAATGTTTCACAATAAACATATGGCCCTGAGTTCTTACCAATAATAACATCACACTTAGTACTTAAATATGAAATCTCTCTAAGATCTGTTTGATTTTTAGTTGTAACAATTGTATATGTGTATGATACATTTTTTATAGACTTATCAATTGCATCTGTTAATATAAATTGAATATCTGGATTGCTTTCTGCTAATGGTTCTATCCATTCTTGCATATTACTTGAAAATGATTGTCCAGATATTGGATTGTTATTACATATTAATACTTTACGTTTTGTATCATGAGGAACTAACCATTTATCAATTGAATTTTTAGATTGTTGGCATATAGAATCCCAATCAATCTTTGGTAAATATTTTTCTTTATTTTTATGTAACATTAGATTACTATCAAAGAATTTATTGATAGCTGCATACAACTTACTCCATTGATCATAAAATGTGTTCATATTAATACCACCATGTTCACAAAATATATCCCATTGGGATCCAACCCACGTATTGATGTATAATGTATTTTCTATTTTTACAACTGGATTCTTTCTATCCAAAGTATGAAGTAATGGTGCTGACTTTAAATTCAAATCATCTAAAAGTTCATATGGGTTATCGTGTTGATATTCAAAAATAATATCATCAGGAAGTTCTTTGATAACTTGTCTAACAAATTCTTTACTTGTATGTAAATCACCACGGTGATAGTGATTGAAAAAAACTATCTTATTCATTATCTAAACCTTTATAAAGTTTTACGGAATCTTCTGATAAGGATTCTTTTTCATTATTAATTGCATTTTGAACCATACCATTTATTGCTGCTACATACTTTGGTCTTTTTATCTTAAAACAAATATCAATCTTTTTCTTTAATGTTGCAATTTCTTTATCATTCTTAGCTTCTTGGATTGCATCTTCTAACATCCAAGTTCTGATATGTAATATTGCTAACTTCTCTATTACTTCACCCAAGCTATCAGTTGCAATGTAGTTCTCTCCTGTTATAGAAGTTACATTTTGCATTGTTCTTTTTACTTGGTTTTTAATTAGTTCTTCTATTTTTTCTGCTATCATAATATTCCTTTAATATAGTATCTAAGTTGGTAAGTTGATTGCTAGTTACAAACTGATTGTTTCCAATGTATATGCCTTGATCATGTACTAAATCAATAACAGGACTAGCCCCATTGTTAGATGGGAATAACTTATAGTCCTTCAAAAAAGGTTGTCTTAGCAAGTTACCACTTACAATAGGTCTGTACTCAATGTTATTATTCTTGAACAGCTTTTTAAGATCTAACATGATCTGTTTACTTTTACAAACAAATGGCAAACAAAAGCTACTATTATAATCATCATAGATAGCTGGTTCAAAAAGATCACTGTACTTATTAACTATCTTACAAAAAGTCTTAAAGTTTTCTCTACGTTTAGCAATCATGCTATCTAATCTTTTTAATTGCGAAAGACCAAGCACAGCACATATCTCATGATTACGGAAGTTATAACCATCAGTCATAAATAAAAACTGTTTATCAACATCATTATATTCTTTTGCATATCTGTTAAAGTGTAATGATTCTCTAGCCATACCATGGCTTCTTTTCATTTTCATTATATCATATAATTTTTTATTGTTAGTAGATATCATTCCACCTTCAATTGTTGACATATGATGACCAAAGTAAAAACTAAACGTAGCACCTGTACTATGTGATCCAACTTTTGTTCTTCTCTTAGAAAAAGAAACATTAGATAAAGCTCCATGTGATTCACATACATCATCTATTATAATTGCTTTAGGAAATATCTTTTTCAATATACCATTTGCAGCTGGAAGACCTAACAAGTGTGTTACAAATACCATCTTAATATCATGCTTCTCTGCTATAGCTCTTACTGCTGATGTATCAAAACTATAATTCTTTAAATTGATATCACAAAAGATTGGTTCTAATCCAAGTTGAATTATTGGTGATACATTTGTTACCCAAGTGCATGCTGGAAGTAAAACTTTATCACCAGCTTTCAAACCATATAGTTCTTTAACAGCTGCCACTAATAAAAAGTTTGCAGTACTTCCACTCGATACAAATAAAGAATACCTTGCTCCAAGCCACTTACACCATTCAGATTCAAACTCTTTTACTTTATCACCATTAGTAAACTTCTTTGCTGTCAAAGCAAAGTAAGCCATCTTTAATCTATCACCATATGTGATAGTTTCTCCCATCAAAGGCCATTTCATAGTTTATTATCCACATACCATTCTATAGTTTTATTAATCCCTTTATCAAAGGACACTTTAGGTTTCCAACCCATATTGAATAACTTTGAATTATCCATTACACGTCTTGGAGTACCATTGGGTTTGTTTGTATCCCAAATTACATCTCCATCATAACCAACAAGTTCTTTTATGATACCAGCCAATCTTGCTATTGTAATTTCAACATCACTTCCAACATTAATAAAGTCTGGACTACTATAATTGTTTAATAAGAAGACACAAGCATCTGCCAAGTCATCTACATATAAAAATTCTCTAGTAGGAGTTCCATCACCCCAACATGTAACAGTTGAATCTTTCTTTGTCTTAGCATTAAAGAACTTTGTAATCAATCCTGGTATCACATGACCATGTTCTGGAATAAAGTTATCATGTGGTCCATATAAGTTAGCTGGCATAACACTAATAGCATCCCATCCATATTGCTTTCTATAAAAAGCACACATTCTCATACCAGCAATCTTAGCTAAAGCATATCCTTCATTAGACGGCTCTAAAGGACCTGTCATTAAACTCTTTTCTTGAATAGGTTGAGGGGCTACTTTAGGATAGATACAAGCAGAACCAAGGAATAAAAACTTCTTAGAGCCAGATCTATATGCTGAATCGATTACATTATTTTGTATTGCTAGGTTATCGTATATAAACTCAGCTGGGTTGGTAGCATTCCAATTGATTCCTCCAACCTTTGCTGCAGCTAATATAACATGATCAGGTTTCTCTTCTTCAAAGAAGTCTCTTACATCTTGTTGTTCTCTTAAATCTACTTCAGCCTTAGATCTGCCAATAATATTATGATAACCTAATGAATGTAAATGTCTGCTAATAGCTGATCCAACTAATCCTCTATGACCTGCTATATAAATTTTATCTTCTTTTTCCATAATTGCCTTAGATGTAATTAACGGTACACATTTCATTTACCAACTCTTTGAATGAATGAGTTGGTGTCCAACCAAGTTCTTTCCTTGCAAGTGAGGAGTCACCAAGTAATGTTTCTACTTCAGCTGGTCTAAAATATTTCTTACTAACTTTTACTATAACTTTTTTAGTAAAAGTATCAATACCAACTTCATCTAATCCTTCACCTTCCCATTTTATCTTCATACCAAAGTTAGGAGCACATGCCTCAACAAATTCTCTTACTGAATATTGTTCACCGGTGGATATGACATAGTCTTTTGGTTTGTCTTGTTGCAACATTAACCACATAGCCTCAACATAATCTTTTGCATGACCCCAATCTCTTTTTGCATTTAGGTTTCCAAGATAAAGAAACTCTTCAATACCTTGTCTTATTTCTTTTAATCCATTAACAATCTTTTTAGTTACAAAGTTATGTCCTCTTCTTGAAGACTCATGATTAAATAATATACCCGAACAACAAAACATTCCATATGAATCTCTATAGTTCTTAATTATCCAATAGCCATACAACTTAGCAACACCATATGGACTTCTTGGATGGAACGGAGTTGTTTCTTTTTGAGGTGTTTCTTGTACAAGTCCATACAGCTCTGAAGTAGATGCTTGATATATTTTAACATCATCACTCATTCCAAGCAACCTGACCGCCTCCAATACTTTCAATGTTCCAAGTGCATCAGTCATTGCTGTATACTCAGGTGTCTCAAATGACACCTTAACGTGGCTTTGTGCAGCCAAGTTATAAATTTCTTTTGGCTGGACATCTCTAATTATGTTTGCTAAGCTAAGAGAATCAGTAATATCACCATAATGAAGATTTAAGTTTTCTTCATGGTAGATATGATCTATTCGTCTTGTGTTTATTGAAGAGCTACGTCTGATGATACCATGAACACGATATCCTTTTTTTAACAAGAGTTCGGCCAAGTACGAACCGTCTTGGCCGGTAATCCCTGTTATAAGAGCTGTCTTTGTCATATAGGTTTAACTTCCACTGTAGGGTTGATTTCTAAAGATTTAAACTTCTCATTACGAGATGTTTTATCTCTATTATCCGTTAACCTACGAGCCTCGTCAACCTTTATTTTAAGTTTAACATATGCTCTGTAACCACCATTCTCTTTAAAGACTTCGAGCTTCTCTCTCTTAAAGAAACCAATAGATTGTCTTACTCTTACTTCCGATACTCTATCAGTTTCAGTCTCTACATCTTTAACACCGTAACCAGATTCTAAAGAAGAAGATCTAAACAAAGAATTAACATCTGTCTTTAATCTAGCAGCTAATTGAATCTTAGCTGTCATCATAGCCTTGTCGATAGCAAACTGCATATCTTTAGATATGTCTGTTGCAACGGATGAAATAAACTTAGGATTACTGTCTTCAGGAATAACAAACCACTCAGGAATTTCCCCATTAGTCTTTTCAATCTCTGTCATACCATTATCAAAAGGATTGATCTTCTTTACAGTACCACAACCACTTAACATGGTTATAGCAAACATAGGAACGAGCCACCAATAATTCATAATATAATCTCCATAAAGACAGAGGGGCTTTTAAGCCACCTCTGCATATTCAGTTGCTAATTGAAGAGCTTGTTGCTTTCTCTTATAATTAGTACCATACCAAGCAGAATTCAATCTTGCACTCTTACTACGACCAAGTGTATGATCAGTTAAGTAAGTTACAGTATTGAAAGCCTGCCACCAAGATCCTTCAGCAAACTCAGCACCAGGTTGAGTATGTAAAGTTTCCATAGCTTCTTTAGCTTGACGAGATACAGCCTCTTTTTTATAAAGACCTTCGACAATCAACTTGCGCTTCTCTTCATCATAAGACATAGAAGGGAACACTCTATTGAAGTACTCAAGAAGATTTTCTTTCTTAAACTTCTTAGAACCAAGAAACTGAGCAGCTTCTTTATACATAGCCAACTTATCTTTAGCAATACCGAGAGTACTTTTAATCTCATCAGGATTAAAGGCTTGCCTATGGCTTAGCTTCACAAAATGATTAGCCTCTTGTTCAAGTGCGAATGAAAGAGTGTTATTACACACAACACGAATGGGAGTAAACCGGATGTCGATACTACGACCAAACTCATGAGGGTTACTAAAAAGAAGGTATCCATCTACTTTATCGCCTCCAAATAATTCGAAAGAATCTTTGATCTGAGCCATAGCCCAAACCATCTTTCCGTCTCTTAATGAACCAGCGGTATGCATTTCCATATCGCCACCTTTAACAAAATCATCAAAGAACTTAAATGCTTCTAAGTTCTGAACAGGATTCCATTCTTTAGATACTACAGTCATCAACTTATCATCAGTATCTCTAACAATAGCAACTTTATTAGTTGTTTTAGTCTTGCCTTCTGAATCTTGATAAAACAAAGGCTTCTTTACTACTTCCCAATCAAGACCAGCTGTTACTAACATTTGCTCAGGACTAATGTCGTTAGGAACTTTCTTACCAAGTCCATGCCAAGGAGTCTCACCTACATAAGCCATTGAGGCTTCGCCATTTACAAATTCCAAATCATGCATTATAATACCTCCATAATTAATTAACCTTATAAATAATTATACTTGGTATGTTTAATAATAACAACAGGATGTTACTATGAAATACGTTTTTTTATTAATGTTATTTATTTCTTTCTCTTTGGATGCAGTACCACCACCAAGAGGTATTGATCCAGTTGAAGCTAAAAAACGTGAGAGAATTAATAAGATACAAAGAGAGAAAGATCGCAGAGATGATATGTGGTGTTACATCACGAAAAGGAAAAAGTTGTCTGATGGCGGTTTACAGTGTATATATAAATGTCCAGCTAAATGGAGAAATGGAAAAAGAGCTGAACCACATATAGAAAGTAATAATGTAGGTCCAGGTTTTGGTTGTCCTAGTTCAATGAACGTATTAAGGAGAGGTAGATGATTATATGAAAGATATGTTAACAATGATATTGATGTGGTTTGTAATGTGTTTTGGAATATTGTTTATATCTAATGAAGCAACAGCTGGTTCATGTGGAAGTCCATTTAGTGGTAGTCCACAAGCACCGAGATGGGATTTAATTAAAGCAGAAATTGACAAAGCAAATAAACAGGAATATTATAGACCTGTACAAGTAAGAGAAAATATATTAGTTCATGCTTTATATGATGAGGAAAGAGAATATATTGTAATAAGTAAAACTGCTTCAATGTTAGTTCCTGAAGCTAGAGAACAATTCAAAATAGCTGTAAGAGAATGGATAAAAAAAGGAATCGAATATGGAAGTTAATCAAGAAACATTACAATTGATGGATCCTCTGGCTCAAATGCCAGAGCCATTTATACTTGCTGAGAGTGCTGCTATTAAAGTAAAAGAATTGCTAAAAGATGAAGAAGCAAAACATATGATGTTAAGAGTCTTTGTACAAGGGGGAGGATGCTCTGGATTTCAATATGGTTTTTCTTTTGCTGAAGAGATAGAAGAAGATGATACTAAAATAGAAAAGTTTGGTGTCACCATGTTAGTAGATAGTATGAGTTATAGTTACTTGGTTGGTTCAGAAATTTATTACAAAGATGATCTTAATGGATCACAGTTTGTGATAAAGAATCCAAACGCTAAAGCTACTTGTGGTTGTGGATCGAGTTTTGCAGCTGGATAAAATATCCTGTAAAATCAAGTAGTTACTAACCCATTGATTCTACAGGACTTTTTTTAAAGACCGTTTGGAACTATAATATAATGTATAGAGAGTACTACACCAACTGATACTCCTAACCCAATCATCATCTTAAAGAAGTCTTTTGTAATAAGAGGAAAGACAACTTTGAATTTACCATTACCAACCATTGTTGCCATTGCTAACTCACGTCCACAAAGTAATCCAACAAATACCCATGTTGTCGACATTGGTATATCATTCAACTCTTTGAAGAACCATAATATAATAAAATAGACACCATCAATGATTGTTGCACTTCTCACGTATCTTGTATTGTGCTTCTCTAATATTATCTGTTGGATCTTACCACCACCTTCACGAAACATAAAACCTAAACCCATTACAAATAATAATGATATAGCAATCATCAAGTCCCAAGGTATCACTCTTGGAAGAAATACAGCTATGTTTGCCATATCATGACCAAGCCATGTAAACCATAAACAACCTGTAGTAAACCATTGACCTATTCGCCAATACCTTTTGTGTTCTTCCTTAACATGATCAAACTCATTAAGTATCTTACAAACAACTATCCAGATAAGATAAGCTGCCATTGCAGCAACTGCATATCCCATCATAGACTTCATCAACATCTTTTCTAATACAAATGTAGAAGCAAATGCTGACAATACAAGGAAGCTAGTACTTACTGGAATACCAACACGTGTTAGTATTAATAAGAGACCTGGTGCTGTGGCATGATACCACTGTATCTCTTGAAAAGGTATTTTGTTTAGTCTACCATAACTAATATCACCACCGTTGGTGTACCAACCATACCAAAGTGTATAAAGTAATACTGCACTTGCAAATGCCCAGAGAACTTTCCAATTGAATCTTTGATTGTTAGAAGCAATCCATGTTCCAAGTGTTTGAACTGAATCGTTTGCTATAACTGCATAACCTGCAAAAATAAAACCTACTGCCATCCACAAACTAATCGTATCCATAATTCCTCATATTATAAACATAAAAAAAGATCTCCGAAGAGACCTTTAATTATACTTCAAAGATTATTTAGCTGCAACGTACATTGTTATTTCAAAACCAAATCTTAAATCTGTTGCTGTAGGTTTGCTCCACTTCATTTACTTCTCCTTAAAATAATTTAAAAATAACTTCTTTATTATTTACCCATAATTATAATAAAATGTCTTGGTTAAAATCATTAGTTAACACTATATTGGGGGAAACCCATCAGTTACTTAAATAACCAACCAAGTAAATTACAAAGAGAACAATATTCAATACAAGTATACTCATCTCTTTTACTATTAAACTCCATATGACATAAAAAATAATACCACAATTTAGCACAACTAAGTTCAAAGGGTAGATATTAAAGGCTGTGAGCAGTGCTCCTGCAACAACAAATGCACATCCAAGCCATTTTATAATGCCATTACGAACTTCAGGAGTCATACATCATGTTCTCTAACTGATTAATTGTATCTTCAGCTGATGTATGAACAATCCCATGACCACCTTTTTCTTTAAATTGTGTAATATTCTTCTCGACATCATCAATAAGGACGGAATGTTTGTTAGCATAAAGACATTTGTACCTTCTTCCAGGAACAACAATCGGATTATAGTAAATTTCTTTACCAATAAGCCATTGTTCTTTCTGTTTTGTAATTTTAGTCTCGTAGCCATGTCCTCCAGATGAGGAAAGTATCATCACTTGTATGTATCTTTCCCATACACATTCGGAATTTATGAACTTTAGTAAATTTTCAGCTCCAGGAAAGTACTCTAAGAAGCTAAAAAGATCATTTTGTACAAACTTTTCCCAATTTTTATGAAAACTAGGTGGATGATCAGTACCATACATACTTGGCTCACCAAAAACTTCGGTGTACTTACGCTCAAAGTCGCAAAGTACACCGTCCATGTCAAGATAAATTCGTTTTATGGTCATTATTTCATTTCAAGAGCTGCATCTTGCCTTCTTTTCTTCTCTTCTGTGATTTCATTTCGACGAATCTTACCAAGTTTTACAATTTCTTGAATGTTTTTCCGAGCTCTTGTGCCTGCTGCACCATTGCCACTCTCGAATCTTTCATTCTCTGCTAAGAATGTATCAAAGAAATCTTTCATCTGATCGACTGTACTCATTTTTCATACCTTTTCTAATAGATTTAACAATTCCTTCCAACCCAACTGCAGCCAGAAAGCCTACTATCACCGCTATTACGATTTCAATCAACGGCATTACATTTTTTTCGGGGGATGAACCAACACCAATCACCTCAATCGATAAGGATTGAGTGACTGGGTTGTAAAAACTATCGGCAACAACAGGTAAAAAACTAAAAAAGTCTAAAAGAAGCATCTCCATTATGCCTTCTCCTCAAACTTTTTAGTCCAATCTGTAAAAACAGCATAAGAATCTGGTTTATTAAGACCTGGATAGAGAATTCTTAGATGACGAGGTGCTTCAAACATATTAAATCTACCCTCTTTTCTCCAAAGATCCAAAGCAGCATGCATTGACTCAACCAAATCAGGATCATTAATAGGATTATCATAAGCTGAAGTATCCATTAGTGTGTCTCCTTTGATACGTTAGGTTGAGTTAAAAACTGATCAACTGTCATTTGATTATCTTGTAAAGTGAAAGAAGTAATCATTGAGAGTGCATCTGCAAAGTTTGAATCTTGTTTAATCAATGCATTAGCAACTTTCTGTACATCCATCTCTACAAGTTCGGCTGCCATAAGGCCAAGCAATTTATCATTTACATCCATAATATAGTTTCCCTTCAAGTTAAATAATTAAACCTACATTTCTCTTTCTTCAAACCTCTTATCGATAACCTTATTCATAAAAGGCATAATAACTTTTTCAATAATTCCAATTGTAATTGGTTCGGATTCCTCAAACTCTCTAACAGTCATTTGTAGGAATTGATTGGGAAGTTTGATTGAGTTTTGTAAGACTTCAATCATATCGAAGAAAGAATTTGTAGTATCCATATCTTTCAGATTGATAAAGTCTTTTAGTTTTGTATCAAGTATATCGAAATAGATATCTTCATAGATTGCTTCATTTACAAAGTGTGACATTTAATTCCTCTCTCATTTAATTAACCAATACCCTATCTTCCCATAGAGTAACATAAAAGTCAACTAACGTGACTCTGGATTACTTTTATGCTTTTCTTTTCTAAAGTTCTTTACTGAGGTCTTTTTAGACGTATGAATACCTGCACCGGTCTTCTGTGCGTGAACGTGAACAAAGTTTCTTCTTTTTAAATCTTTAGTTTTCTTTTTCATTCATCTCTCCCATTGATATATAAGCATCCCATAATGTAACTTTAAGGTCAAGAGTTACATTGAAAATACATGAACTAAAATATGAACCATTAGTAGTACAGATAATACAAACACAAGTGCTCCTACAATTGCTGTTATTATCACAACAATAGGTTTTAAGGATTCAATATCTTTTTCATATTCTTGAGAATTACGAATACCAATAAAACTCCAGGCAACTGCTTTAATATACTTTAACATATTATTCAGCTAAGAATATAATAGCAACTACTATTACAACTGCCCAGAATGTAAAAATTAAAAAATCATTCATTCTACTTGTCTTATTACATTCAGAACATATCCATACTTTTTTATTGCGATAATATATTCTTCCACTGCCTCTTGGATTACTTCGATTATTTTTTGATGTAAGATTGGCTGAAAGGCCAACACTGCTACCTGATCTTTCTGAGAGAACAGTTCTAATCATCTCGTTCCTAGGAAAGATATAGTGACAACTCTCGCAGGTTGATTGTGCCATCTTTCTCATCTAGGAGTCTTGTAGGTTGTGAAATACCAAGCTGAGAACTCTTTATTCTCTTCGAATAGTTCTATTACTTCTCTAGTTGAGAGTTGCTCGCTGCGAACAATATCAGCCCACTTTTTAAAGTCTTCTTTCTTTACTACATTAACCTTTACGTTTTCCCAGAAAGTCATTTTTGTTCCTTTGGATTACATTGGATTACACTTATATACTTATTCATGGAGACTTGTAATACTTGCAATATATCTTGCCTTTGATATAACCCATCTATTGAATGGAAGATGAATACCTGTATCTCCAGTCCAACCATCAAACTCTTTATCAAAGAAATCAATCTTAGACTCTTTAGGGTTAGCTTCCTGTAGATCTCTTAATTCGTTTGCCCACCTTTGCCAAGTATCATCTGAAACTAAAGTAGTGTCTTCATGATAGTAAAGGTAAGAGTGTATAAGCATCTGTGTACGTCTTTGTTTGATTACTTCATTGAAAGGTCTTTTGGATTTTATCATAATAAAAGTAGTACCCAGAATATTAATGCTATGTTTATAAGTGTGAATGTAATAGTAAGTTTCTGAAGCCTATCAAGTTCTTTCATAGTTGCAATAAGAGAATCTGATGTCTCTTTAATTGTAATTTCATTTGTAACTGCGTCTCGTCTTTTCATGCTGTTTTCCCCGCGAAAAAATTTTTGTGTTATTTCTATTATAAAACCTTTTAACTATTTTGCCCATGTGAGTTTAACTACGTATATAAGCGAGAGAGCTGACATAAGTCCGCCCCCCGCTCTTTTTACTTCTCTTCTATTATAAACTTGCACTCTTTGCAAGTTAGCTCGTTCT
>Ga0209337_1000356_pt1 | contig 36342 bp, 35 predicted proteins | sample LinPmetageLP53_FD_184044 | JGI IMG/M metagenome (GOLD analysis project Ga0209337, IMG submission 184044) | Marine viral communities from the Pacific Ocean - LP-53 (SPAdes) (version 2) | ecosystem: Environmental > Aquatic > Marine > Oceanic | place: Pacific Ocean | collected 2010-02-08
GTGTCAGGGGCCGCCGACTCAACTACTTGAGAGTACGGCATTCTACCTTGCCCCTTAATGTCGGAATAAGGAGTTGCTTTTGGCGGATTTGATGGTTTATTTCCTGTGTATTTTACTCTGGACATATTAACCTCTTTTTTGTTGTTGTCGTAATTGTTCACGTTGCATAGCAGCTTGTATCTTAAGCTGCGTTTGGTTGTTTTGGTTTTGTTGACGTAAATCAAATTCTTGTGCTTTGCGAGCTTGTTTTTGAGAATCTAACTGTAATTCAGCTTGATCTATAGCATTATCCGCTTGATTTTTTTGCCCCCTAAGTTCAAGTTCTTGTTGTTTTAAAGCAACAACAGGGTCCGGCGGCTGTTGGTCTGCACCTGTCACTTGAGCATTAATAGCCTTCAACCCCTTCATACCTTCCGCTATAAATTGAGATTTCAGAGCCTCAAACACAGGGTCGCCTTGCATTTGAGGGGCAGAGTTCGTTTGCTGTTGATAGACTTCTATTGCCTGCTCCGTAGCTTGGATTTGAACATGTTGCATAATATGCTTTTGAAGGTCCATTGCAATACGAGGGATCTGAGTTACCATAGGAGTGCCACCAAAAACCATGTGTGCCATGATGTGTGATTGATGATCTTGGTTCTCAAAAGCTTTAAGAGGAGAGCCTGAAAAGGTATCTATATTTTCCTGTGCAGCGTCTTTTGGTATTTCTTCCGTGGTGCTTGGGGGTAGCAGGATTTTGTCTACGTCCCTAACATTCAGTGCCTCGTACATTCTGCGATACACTTCGTACATATTGTGTATTTCCGGGGCCTGCATCGCAAGCTGTATCTCAGTCTGTGCAAGAGTAATACGCTGGGCTTGAGAAAAAATATTGGGGTCAGAAATAGGGACAACATCCACCCTATCATCAAAATCCTTGGCAAAGACCATTTGATCCCCACCTTGCACCTTGTAAGGATACTCCTGAGGAAGATAATCAGACATTACCTTGGACAAAAGACGAAACTCTATCCGCATAGCATAATGAAGTCGTTTGTGAACCGCCGACATTACTCTGGAACCTTGTTCCATCATAGCAATTGTCGTCCCAACAGCAGCCGATTGATTGCCATCGCCTACTTTTAAGTCTGTAATCGTAGCAAAACGCTGTCCAGCTTGGACAACAAACCCTAACAGTTGAAATAAAGTGGGATCTGGCCCTTTAAACGGTAAAGGCATTAGGGAATCACGAATTGCGCCCCCCGGAGCGTCTACATCACGAAATTCTCCCGGTTTTAACGGACTTTCATCATCTCTTATGCGTAGCCCACGCGCTTTAAACCCTGCTGGAAGGTTTGACAGCGTTCCCGCATCAATTAATTGCCGTAAAGCGGCAGTAGCCGTCCGAGAAAGACCGCCAATAGTATGAATAAGCCCCAATCCATAAAAACCGAAGCCCGGAAGGAACTTATAATGCACAAAATACTGTGTTTTCTTATAATTAGGGTCATCTTCCGCATAATTCCTACGAATAGACAAGATTTTTCCATTATCTTGGCTAATTGTAACTAAATAAGGAAGCCGTATACCCGTGTCTTCACCATCCGCATCTTTATCTTCATGCCCGGCTAGGTCTAAATCAACGTGACACTCTAATAACGTGCAATCATAATCAACATTTGAAGCCGTTACACCGTCAATTTTGTCTATTTGCTCGACAACATTGTTAGAGTGAGCTTGGCTGGGAAGAACATCTAGATCTCTATAGAATCCTGCAATTTGTTTTTTACGCAGGTCATTCATAGACATACGAACAACATGTGTAATATTTGGACATGTTTCGAGATCATTCGCCTCATAAGGCACAACAAGGTTTTCCGCCGCCACAAACTTACTGACAGCACGACCTAAAGAAGAATCATAATACACTTTCTTAAAGGTAGAACCCGCCAATGGGAGATAAAACAGCATCTGATCAAGTTCTGGTGTGTATTCTTCCATTACATTTGTAATGTAATAGTTCATAAACCGCCGCACACGTTGCGCTTGATCCTCCTTCTCCTTAGTAACCGAACCCATCACATCAGTACGGACGGGGCCACTTGCAGGAAGCAATTCGTTAAACGCTTGAGCCTGAAACTGGGTGGCAGCCTCGGCTAGGAGGGGATGCGTTACGCCTGTTGCTCCTGCAAATGGTTCTGTGCGTTCTTCATAGTTAAACCCTAAAAGCTCTAATCCTTTAGAATAAGCCTCTTCCCAATCTGCTCTAGATGCTTTGTTGCTTTCGTATTCCTCCATCAATTGATTAGAAACACGGGCAAGCTCACTATCTTCCATACCCTCCGCAAGATTAGAATAGAACTCTTCTGGAGGACCAAATTCGGCTGTCGGGTCAAAATCAACAACAACCGCACCATCGTCTTCTGGAATAATTTCAAACACTTCGGAAGAAATAATATCCGCTTCTTCTGGTAGTTCAACAGACAGCCTTTCCCCAAGCTCCGCCCCCTCTGGAACACGGTCCATGAGCGATGCTGCACTCGCCATAATTTCTTCTATTTCTTCTATTTCTTCCGAATCTTCTGACATACCACCTCCAATAAAAAACTACTATACATCAATTAGAGAACTTTTCCATAAAAATAGGTGTGTCCTCCCCGACATACGCTCCTTGGACGTTAAATTCAAAATATTCCTCGGCTTCCTCGAAGTCCATGCTATCTCGCGTTATCAAGATATCAATACACTTTTCTCTATCGTAAACCGCTACAGGTTTAGTAAATTGCCTTCCCACACCTACGAAAGCATCCTCGAAACCATCGGCCATTAAAAGCCCTTCTTCCCAAATTTCCGGAAAGTTTTCTTGTAACTTCTCATTAAAATTTTGCATTAGTTTCCCTCCTTAATGCTGTTGGTATTCCTGTAGAAAAAACCGTGGGCCGTGTTTCACGTGAAACAACCCCACCACGATTAAAATCTTTTGCAATGTCCTTACCATACTTGACATTTTTTGCTAAAACAAGCTGCCCTATTTGTATTACTTCCTCTGCGTTTTTAACAGGCTTTAAGGTTTTAGTGTTGTAAAAATAAGAAGCACGTTTTGGATTATACCCAATTTGCGTCCAATCTGGGTCGTTAAGAAATTTTTTTGCTTGTCTATAAAGGTCCGCGCTATCATGATTAACCCAGTTTCCCGTCATAGTTGCAAAGGGACTCTTGCTCTTCGTACCAGAAGCAACCTCTAACGCTTTTTTCCTACTTGACCCTTTTTGTACAAAATCAACATTTCTTAATTGGGTTGTTCTAGGATAACCCACAGGAAAAGGTTCTCTTTTTTGCGGATGAATCGCTGGAACCCACGTTCCTTGTCTTTCATAAGAAGGTATATCTAATCTTGCATCTACTTTTTGTCCACTTTTTAAAGATAACGTGCTTTTATTTTCATTAAGTTGGTCTACCCCTGTGTCTATTATTTTTTCTCTTTTTATTTTATCAAGGGCATTTTGCGCTCTTTGATACAAAGGAAGCATAGGAAAATTATCTTCTGTAAAAACAGTAGGAGGATAGTTTTTTTTAATAATTTCGTTGCGTTTCCTTAAAAGAGCGGCTAACGGACCAAGCGCATTTTCGTCTTTTGCTTTTTTAATTTCTTCAGCGTTTTTTTGCAACCCGCTTTGCTTCCCTATTTCCTCTCTTTCTTTGTAAAGAGATACATTAGCTTCTGCTCTTTTTTCCTGATTTTTAATAAGGGTTTGTTTATCAATGTTTGAAGATCCGTCCATTGCCTGATATCTATATGAGTTAAAATATGGCTCTTTAGTGATAACGTCATCCACAGGAGTGTCTGAAGAATACATATCCGTGAACAAGTTCTCCTTGTCCCGCCCTAAACCTTTTGTTCTATCTCTAGGAAGATTTATAGTTTCTCCAACCCGTATAACTTTTTTTAGTTCTTCTATTAATCGTTTTTTTTCTTTGTTTACTTTACTGCTTACATCAACACCAAAATCGTAATACTCCTTAGTCAGAGCATCTAATTCCTTTCTAACTCTATCCTGTTCTTCATCCAAAGGTGTTTTTCTGTTCATAGCAATACGCTCTACCTTAGCCGTATCTTCTATTTCCTTTTTTAACTTTTTAACATGCGGAGGGAGAGAATTACTTCCATCACGAGGACGAACTATAAGGTTTATTTTTTTGTTTGGGTTTGCATCAAAGGAAAGGTCCTCTACCTCGTAACCTTGATCTTTAAGCTCCTGTATACGCATTTGATTTATAGGGATATCAGGGGAAAGGTTACGACGCTCTTTTGGGCTTAAACCCGCTCTCCTTTGATCTAAACGCGAATATACCTCTCCGGAAAGTGCCCTATATAGGTTTGTTTCTTCTAAATCAATCTTGTTTTTTAAGTCGTATATTTTAGCGTTTTTAGAACTAAAGTTTAGACCAGTATCTTCTATTGCAAAAGCTTGTTTTAATTCTAAGTTTAAACCGTTCCAGTTTTTCAACACACCATTAAGTACCCCTTCGTCTGCCGTTAACCGTGCGAGAGTGCTTCTGTCTTGTGGCCCTAAAGTACCAAGACTGGATCTTACCTCCAATGTATTCATACTTTCTCGAATAGCCCCTAGACGTTCATTAAGATCGCTTGCAATGTTTGTGTTTCCACCCGAAGCAAATAACATATGATCCTGCACGTCATGCCCTACTTCATGTATAAGTATGTTTTTAAAGGTTTCGGGGTGTTTGTTAGGGTTAATAGCCACGGATATAGTCTTACTACCTCCTTCTGTGACGTATTGACCAAAAGTTGGCAAGTTAGGGTCATAAGTAACCCTTGTTCCTTTCAGGTCAGGGTACATCTTAAAAACAGGTGTTCCCTTAAAAATGTCTTCAGTCTTTACATAATCTCCGGGGTTTTTCACTAAGAGGTTTGCTGCCTTCTTGTCCAACCTTACATTTTGATCAGACACTTCATATCTTATTTTATTATCTGGGCCAATGTGCCAGCCATAAGTTTTCCTGATTTTATATTCCTCTAAAAGTTTTCTCTGTAAAGCAGGAGAAATACTTTTTTGGCTTTTAAAACCAAGGTTTCTTAATTCTTCTGTGATCTGTAATCTCGAAAGATTGTTGATACGGTTAGACTCAATCCTAGCCTCATTTAAATTAGCCTTAAGTTTCTTACCCGTTGTATTACCAACCTTCAGGTTGTCAGGGACATTGCTCATAAATCTGCCTCCGATATAAGAATAAAAAGTAGTATCGCCCAAACCAGCTTTTCCAGCCCCTCCTATTACGGACCCCGTAACACCTGTTCCCAACAAATTAAGCAATAAATTAGCCACATCACTCTTTCCTAATCTAGTCCCATCTTCATATACAATGTAATCTGCACCCGGATTGTTGAAAAGATCTCCTTGTCCGTACAAAATTGCTTCTGCTTTCTTATTAATAGAGTCTAAAACCTTAATAACATTTCCCCCAGCTTTCGTCCGTGTTTCAGGGTCAGAAAGAAAATCATATATATACTGCCCTGTCTTCTTTGCTCCTGCAGGAACGTTCTTAATAATTTGTGCGATTGGCATGTACTCCGCCCCTACTTCCGCTTTACCATAAACGGGGGGTTTTATTAAACGAAGCGTCCCTTGATTCCGAGTGTTAATATCAGATATAAACTCTGCTTTTTCCCCTGTTTCGGGGTTATAGCCCGGAGGAGAAATAACCCGTTCTCCTTGTTGGTCTATGAGAATATTAGGAAGGTCTGTTCTCCTTAGATTCTTAATTTCCTCCTCCGTTCCCTCTTTAATAATTTTTCTGCGAAGAGGCGCAAAAGCGTTCGCAAATGCTGAAACTATTCCCCCACTTTCTATTTCGTTAGGCGTGTACCCATATTCATAAACAGGCTTTGCTTCGCCCCCGTCTTGAAGCTTACGGGCCAAGGTTCCAATGCCTTGTTTGTAGACAGAGCCTCCTTTGTTGTATTTAACAGGAGAATATCCAAACTCATTAACATCATTTTGGTCCCATATAAGGTCTTTAACTTTTACTTTTTTACTAAGAAGTTTACCTGCATCTTCTCCTTTTTCCCCATAGCCCGAAGCCCCATGAAGTTCTGCGTATCTAGGAGAAAGCGTTACAAAATCTCCTTCATTAATTTCTGTAATAGATTCTTCATTGGGAACCGCCCTATAAATTGTAACTTCTGCCTCTGGGTTTCCTTTAGCTCTTAAAATTTCGTTGTAACTTTCCGTGTTTGCAATTCCGTATTCATCCCCAGAAAACTTTGCACCGGGAGCGTATATTCTTTGACCTCTTGGAGAATAAAAATCTTCTGGGTAACCTGCTCGGTTTCCTAAAGTATCTTTTGTTAAATTATCTAATCGAACAGTACCTTCTTCCTCTAGTCCCCTTGCTTGGTGTTGGAGCCTATAAGAAGTATCTATAACTTCTTTTTTTGATGCTGCCTCTTCAGGTTTTAAATAAGAACCCACACCAGAATCGCCATATCTAATATTATAGGAGTAAGGTTCTCGGTACATACTATCCGATATACTAAGGTCCTTATTACGTCCTTTATTTTCAACGAAACCAAAGCGTTTGTAGAATTTACGCAATCTATCTTTTGAAGTTCCACCAAAAGAAGTGTCAGGGGTTACTCTTATCTGTTTATTTGTTTGGTCTGCATAATCAATTAACTCTCGCATCGCTTGTGAACCCACACCTTTTTTACGCTCACTTTTAGGGACCTCAATTTGACTCAAAGTAATTGTGTCTTTATCCTCACTTATAAAGTTTTTTATATTTCTTTCGTCCCACGACTTACCAATCGCCTTCACACCCCTTTCTTTTTGAGGCAATGTCGCATCTGCTAATTCTTTAGATTGAAGAAGATCAAACAAAGGATTAAGGCGTGTTAATACACGACCACCTGTTTTTAAAATAGAACCAAAATCTATTTTTGGTCTTTGAAGTCTTTTTCTGTCTTGAACAGTTGGAAGGTTCCTTCTCTTATTAGGATCTTCAGGAGGGGAGCCACCGTCTTGAAGTTTGTAAACAAGACGACCAATGCCTTGATTGTAGACAGAGCCACCGTTTTGTTTCTTTTCCACTTCACGTGAAACAGAAGAAGAGAAATGGGGTGGCCTCTGATATGGATCTTTCAGTGAGTTCTGGGGTTCTATAGGTGGGCTTGGCTTTCTCTCGGGTACAGTCACTGTAACATGGGGCATATCTACCATATCTTTTAACATCTCCGGCCCAAAAGTGTCTATATAGTGTAATACTGACATGTTTTTACCTTTTGGCCTTATAGTAGGTGTGTCTCTGGTAAAGAACATACCGGACCCACCCTCTTTCTGTATCTTAAAAGGAGAGTCTATTTCATGACCCTTAAGGAGCTCCCTAACAGAGGGACTTGTAAGTGCGGTTATAAGTACATGGCTAGGCGAGTCCATTCCGATGTACGCTGCTTCTACCAAGTCCCCGCCCTGTCCCCCCCCTTTGACATAGCTTTCATAGCTTCTACCTCTCGTATTAACTGCCCGTTTAGTCTCAAAGTATATTTGCCTAACTACTCCAAGCATATTTGCCATCTGTTGCTGCGCAATACCACTTGGATCTTTAAGGGCTTCGTTCACGTTTAACTGATCTAAGTTGCCTCCATTATTAGCTAAGAAGGCATGTAGTGCTTCATGGACAACAGTGGACTCTTTAGGGTTGTTGCCCTTAGTGCTTATTGTTATCATAGGAATAGGCTGGCCGTAATCATTAGCGCTTGCTACTTTTTTCCCTGTAAACTTCCCCATACCAGAAGCACCACCCGCGTAATAGTAGTCTGCATAGTCTATTGGTGCTCGTGGGTTTCTTACATCGTATTTTGCAGCACTTTCAGTATACTGCCCCGGCCCCTCTGGCTCATAAATATAGTAGTCTTCTAACTCACCTGTTTCAAAGTTTCTTCTAACTGCGTCTTCTCTGTTTATTACTTGTGGATATGCTCTCCCCTGCGCACCAGCATCATCCACCATACTTATAGAGACTCCCTTTAACCCGGGGGCTATTATAGCCGCAAGCTCTCTGAGTCTTGGCTCCTTGGCATTATTGGATAACCAAGTCATAATCTTCTCACCATCTTCTTTCTCATTAATAACAGCTTCAAGTTCTGAGGAATATCTACCTGCTAGACCTGCGTCAAGACGACCAATGCCTCGATTGTACACATTATCCATAATATGAAACCACCTTCAAATCTCCCGTGTCTTCTTCCCAATCATCCGTCGGTATCTGCACAAAGTTCCCCTGCCTGTACCGCATCAACGCCTGTGTTGTCGAATCCACCAAGTCATCGTTCTGACCGTTAGGAAACGCCGCACACTCCTCAATTACTTCTTCCGCCCATTTCTCATCAGGATACCATACCATTCCCGCTTCAAAAAGAGGAGATATACTATGAACACGACTTAATTTGTCGTTTCCACGGCTCGGTGTGAAATTTACAACAGGAATACCCATGTTCCGTAGTTCGTGGGTCAAGGGGGTCCCACTCGCTTTCGCCTCCACGATTACCGTCTCCGGCTCCCAATACTTGTACTGCTCTAAAGCAACCTCCTTCAAATCAGGGAAGTCCCACCTCCCTTTCTTGCTGTCCAAAAGTATCAAGGCCGTTGGCCCGTAAGCCTTGGGAGAAAATACACCCCACGTCGTGATTGCACTATAATCCGCCGTCTCTTTCTTAGAAAACGCCGTGTCATAACTCTGTATCACATACTGCAAATCAGGCATCTCCGGCGAAGTCCACTTCTGCCACCACTCCCGTTTCAATATCGACAACTCTTCCGAAGTCGGATCTTGCTGATACTGCGCGTTCCATTTGTAAGCGGGAACCGAAAACTTTACCGACAGCAACTCCTCTAACGCCCAATACTCCGGCCAGCAAGAGTCTCCAGAAGGCAGGATCGCAGGCAACTCCAATACCTCCCACTGATCCGCCTTCCTATCCTTTATCTGTGCGCGAACCAACTGACCCGTCAAATCCTTCTCGGACCACCTCGTCTGAACCAAAACAATCGCACCTCCCGGCTGGAGCCTCTGACGGGGTCCCCCCGTGTACCACTCCCACGCACTCTCAAATCCAGAAGCCGACATTGCCGTCTGCTCCGAATGAGGGTCATCAATAACCAATAAATCCGCACCACGACCCGCTAAGTTCGATCCCACACCAACAGCATAATACATCCCACCCTTGTTCGTGTCCCACCGTCCAGAGGCTTTACTATCAATGGCGAGTTCTGTGCCGGGGAAAATCTCCTTGTACTCATCTGTTTCCAAAAGGTTTTTAACCTTACGCCCAAAATTAACCGCTAGTTCCGTGGTGTGTGTTGCTTGAATGATCTTCATATTAGGTTTTAACCCGATCATCCAAGCTGGAAATAGATAACTAGCAAACTCTGATTTTGTATGTCGAGGGGGCATGTTGACAATAAGCCTCTTGCACCTTCCATCCGCTATTCTCTCTAACTTGTCCGCTATTAGGCGGTGATGGTTTCCTTCAATAAAATCGGGCCACAGAGCTTTAACAAAAGGCAAAAACTTTTTCTGAGACTCCTCAATGCGCTCTAATTGTGCAAGGCGTAAGTTTAAGCGTAACTCTTGGGTTTCAAAGTCAGAGGGATCAAGGCTCATTAGGGGACCCTAACAGTAAAAAAATACCTTTATAACACGGTATCGTTTTTTATGGAATTGTTTGCGTGAAACATACCCTTTACCCCTCCCGCTCCCTCTCCGCGCCAATCTCAGTACTCCGTGGTCGATGGTAAAAAATCCGTGAGCCGTGGAAAAGAATGCTTATAAGGGGACCCTGACATTAAGTTGAGGTTCTATTCCTCGTCCTTTCCGCTTCAATGGCGAAGCTTAACCGAAGGTTTAGCGTAGCCGATTTTTGGTGGACACTGGGCGTAAATCGTGCCTAGTTCCTAGCATTGCTTTAATGCCAGGGACTAGGCATTTTACGAACCATGGGCCTCGGCTCACGAATAAATAACCGATTCCCTGTTCGCGCTTAGACCAGGGAATTGGTTATTTATTTGTTTCGTTGTTGGGAGCTCTTGGAGGTTGGCGCGTTCTTTCTGCGCCACGGTCGGGATAAAAAAAACCCTGCATCAAAATGCAGGGTTCAAGGTCGGTACGTTTGGCCCGAGGGGTCGAGGCTCTCGGGTTTTGTTTTTACTTCTTCTTTTCTTCCCGCGGTTTATTCGATTTATCAATTTCTTTTCCCATATTTCGAATAGATCCAAAATTACTTTCGATAATTTTTTTGGCGCGGGCAGCTGACAGTTTCCAACCGGAAACATGAGTGGGGTTGTTTTGGTTTAGTTTAATTCTAATACTCATTTTTTTAATTCCTTTTGATTGAATACATTAGCGAATCCGCCTCCTCGAAGTCTGGTACTTCCCAGAAACCTGAGTCGTAATACTGGCCTTTCCAAAATAAAAGCGTTGGATATTCGTCGCCCTCTTCACCGTGCTCATAAAAAGCCAGACCGGCGGAATGACCAATATATGTATGGTTTTCACCTTCGACGGGTGTCCCCAAAACATCTTCACAAGTTTCTGATATTCCTAGCATTTTTTCAACGGCGCAGCTTGCGGATACCGATCCATGCCCTCTGAAATTTTCTAAAAAAGTTTTAGCCTCTTCCCGTGAACTAAGCACGTGCATACTACTCAAGTCTGACTGTACATAATCCACCGCGTCCTCAAACGTAAGCTCTGGGGCTTCATAGGTACAGTCACTGGTGGGGTCATAACTAGTGAAGTCAATATCATTGTTGGCAACAACTGCAATTGTGAAGTCTTGGCGGTCGATAAAATATGCAATCGGGTTTCCTTGGTGCGGAACTTCTACTATTAAAACCTCTTCATTATCAAAATTACTCATGGTCTAAACTCCTGTGAAATGTCAGGCGAAAGCGCCTGCGATTATTATGCCAGTTTATGTAATTATATGCAAGATTAAAGCTTGCCTAGGTCGCCTGCAACATGATGGCGCAAGCGAGTGGCAGAAGGCAACGAGCTAACAAAATGTTTTAGTTTAGTATGGTCTTTCATTTCTTGAAATTTTTCTGACAGTTTTTTCCAATGAATATTTACATTCCCCCCACTCGCATAACATCCGCCCTTAATTGTTGTATCTTCTGCTTTTTTCTTCTGATTACCATGCACCGTAAAGACAATAATGAAGGATCTATTTTGTATTGCGCATAATGGTTTTTGGTTTCCTCCACAATTCCCACAATTAACGTGGTCTATATATTCTGCGGGACAACGTACTATATTTATATTTTGTGATTTAACTTTGTTTTTTTTGTTATCCCAAAAATTAGAAGGAACGACCACGACACAATCAATTCCTTTTCTAAAATTTAAACAAGCTTGCCTTAATGAATCACAGGAATAGTTAAAAACCGTTTTTCCTTTAACAACAAGATCTCGCCATAAATCGGGGGCGAAGTGAGTATACAACCAAGCTACGCCCCCCCGAGGGACAGACCGCGCTACTTCTTTAGTATATTCAATATCAATTTTTCTAGATCCTGATTTGGTGGGATTTAGGGGACATGAAGTTGGACACGTTTTGTACTGGTTGCCTGTGTGTCCCGCCCTATATGTTATGGCGCACCCTCTGGTTTTAACGCTTGTACTGAAATCATTAGTTAATAAGGTCATTTTCCAGCCCTCCATCCAGTAAATTATATTCTTTTAATAGTGCTTCCAGTTCTTGTTGTTCTGTCGTTATTTCGTGAAGGTCTTGATCATTTTCTAGTTCTTTCAATTGTTTATATGTCATTTTAATATTTCCCTTAAAAATAGAATTGATGATATGCTTGTTACTATACTTAACACCAAAAACAGAACCTTGATCATTAGAGTTGCAACCTCTGCCTCTGGGTTTGAGCCATAATATTGATATGTAAATGCGTGAACCCCAAAGACCCCTGAGCATAACGTGGAGCAGACAAAGCATATTATAAATAAATTCATCTTATTAATTCCTTAAAAGTTAAGTAACCATTTTATAGTATCCCATACAATGGGATAAAACAATTAAAAAGTTTTTAAAAGTTTAATAAATTGTAAATAAAAAAAAGGCGGACTCAATAAGAGTCCGCCACGAGTTAAAGAGCTATTAATATAAAGAATTAAGCCACAAGCGGATCAGGTATCGCCGAGCTAGTAAGATTACGCCATGCAGATCTTGACATATGTAAAATTTTATTTCCTGCTTTTTGGCTGATCTCTTGCAGATCGGCGTTATTATAGCGGTCGTTTAGGTTAGAAACTCCCGTTACAGTGTTAACGATGGTCGCCCTCGATATTGGTTTGTTTTTATAGCCGTCTTGATTGATTGTTTTATAGAGACTTTCCAATAATAATTGACTATCTTTTTTATTATGCTCTTCTAAATTATTTGCTAAAGATTCGCATAACTTAAAATTATCAACATTATTAGGCAATGTGTCCTCATGTGCTAATCGCATTAGTTCTATCTGCTCATTAAAACTAATCTCTTGGCTGTAATGTGCTACATTATCTTTAATCTCACTAAGGGTAGCCTCTGCAATTTTTCTTTTTGTATCAGCAGTCAACACATCAAGATCTTCTGCTGATCTTGATTTGCCAAGGTGGGTTTTCCGCAAATTATTGGCGGTTTGCATAGAGTTAAGACAAGCCAATGTGAACATTAACTGTTGCAACGTGCAAGATCCCTGCCCAACTTCAGAATTTAAGAATTGTAAGCCCAACGCCATTGTATCTCCTACGGCAGGTTCTCCTACAAATTTTCTAGATTTCAAAGACACTAGCATTTTAGTGTCACTAAAGAGAGTTTTGACAACTTCCCAATTTCCCTCGCTATTAGCTATAGTAGGGAGTATAGCCTCAATAACATCCGCATTATCCAAAAGCTTGTATTTGCTTGATAATAACGCCCTGACGCCCGTATCCTCGTAGGAACGAATTAAACTTACTTCATTTCCTTTTTTATCTTTAAGATCATTGATAAGCTGAGTGAAAGAGGCAGGAGCAAGAGGCATTACATTTCGAGCGGTTCTGATGTCAAAATTTACTTTGTTCATAAATTGAAACAAGGCATGATCATTCAAAGGTCGAGTAACTGTAGGCTCTCCTCTTTGTCCCTCAATAGTGAGAGTAGGTATGAATTTTTGGTTGTCTTTGTCCATTGGTAAGCTAAAATCTAACTCACCCAAAGTGCGGTAACAGTCCGCCTGTTTTTCTTGCTGTTCAAGCATTGAAATGACGCCTTGTGTCAAAACATTTGAAGAGTTATCCAGTTTTTGAATTTCGGGTAATAAATGTTGCATTTAGTATTCTCCCATTTCGGCAAAGCTAATTCCCTGCTCTCCCATACTTTACCATGCAACAAATTAAAAGTAAAGTTTTAAAAAGTTTAGCTCCAAAAGTTAACAAAACTTCCTCTATAGTAATCTGAGTTGAAAATAGTGAAATTATTTTTTTTAAATTTAAAACTGCTTGTCCCAAAATATAGAAAGTATACAGGGATACAGGGATACATAGTGAACGACATACAAAATTAAAAGTTATCTTTTTGTGGGTAGATTACTATATAGAAGCTTTTTTAGCTCTTTTGTATATTAAACTGTACTATTTTATGTAATAATATGTTAAGCTTTATATTATCTTGTATAAAATGAAAGTAGCTAGGGCCTTGCAGTAGGGCATATGCTTGGCAAAGACATTGAAATTAGCAGAGAAAGATAGGAGAAAAAAAGATGAGTAATAAGAAATATTATTTAGGAACGATACTGGTTTCAAGAGAGGATACGGATATCGAAGAAGATGTGAATGTTTTGTATTGCACGGCTAAAGACCCCCAAAAAGTATTAGACTTGATTGCGGAACATTCTTATGAGGACGGAACGGATGAAACCCCTGTTAAAGATAAAGAGGATTGGTGGGTTTTTGCTGATGGGTATATGTCCCTAGCTCATAGTTACCATATTATAAAAAAATCTACCTATGAGGATCTGCAAGGCAAAATATACACGGACAATAACAATAGTTAGTAGAATATTATGTCAGGATTACTACCACTATCATACACACTTGTTAAAACTTTAATTCGTGCGCCATGAACCACAAAGAGTTACGAGAAATTAAACGCTCAAATTATCGTTCTAAACATATAACCGAAGGAGAGACACATGGAAAAGACGTGGCTTGAAACACATAACAACAACCTAGAACAACTGAAAAAAGCATTTGATAAAATGGAAGTTAAGTTAGAAGAAATAAAATCTTTAGAGGGGATGGATATACAAAAGAAAGTACAAAAAATCATTAACACAAATGGAGAAAAATAATGGGATTATTTTCATTCTTAGATGCAGACAATAACGAGTCCATTCCAGTAGATAGCCAAGTAAGTGTTCACCTTCCTAGTGATTGGCCTGATTCCACGCCAAAGAAATTCTTAAAAAAGAATGAACAGTATGGGAACTTGTTTTTACTTAATCAGATACAAGGCCTTTATGATGGGTATGGAATGGTACATATTGATGGAATAAAACCACTTGATGTTTATGCCATATTGTACGTTATGAATTTTGCACCCTTAAAATTACCTGACGTACCGACAGTGAATGAGGCACGAGACATAGGGTTGATGATTAATATGGGTGTCTTCTACCAAGACAAAGACGGAAACAACCATCACTTCCATTGGAACCCAAACGAAATGGGAGTGAAGTCTACACAATTCAATGGTGGATTTGATGTGGTACAAGAGCCGTCAGGCAAAACACCTAATGATTTAATTGAGAGTGGGGAATGGATTGAGAAGAAGATCGTTCCAGTCACACCCTTCCCACTAAAGATTACCTCAAGACTAACAGATAAGAATGGTCTTGATGTTACCCCTCTCTATAAGTACGAACACCTAAACGCTAGTGAAGATTGTCCCAACCAAGGTTTCTTTTATTAGGAGAATAATTATAAAGGGAGATTTAAAATGACTGATAAAAAATACACTATATGCATTGAATCTTTAACACTGCGTGTTGAAGATGAAGATGGGAATCCAAGGGTTGATGGCAATGGTGATGTTAAAGAATTTTTTACCACCAAACGGAATAGATCGGATAATCAACTTGTTGTCCATGAAGAAATTGATCGTATTCTTGAAGCATTAACTCTTGAAGATATTGTAGACGCAACAAGGCCAGAGGAGAAGAACGATGAGTAGAGCAAGAGAACAACTTGAATTTTTGGAGGGCAGTTGGGGAGATATATGCAGTTCACTGGCTTGCGAAAATTTGCATGAGGATGGTGAACTTTCAATGGCTCAGGCTGAACAAAAACGTAAAAATTTAATATCACGAGCTAAAAAACTATATGACGCAGGCTGTCCTTGTCCCCAAAACATTTTTGAATGGTGCGAGGACGAAGAAGCAATAGAACCTTTTTTGAAAAGGAAAGGGTGTTAGATGCAGAAGAGACGGATTAAGAAGAAGGTGTTACCTGAGACGAGAACTGCGTGTGTAGCTCTGTATAATTCAACAGATATGACTTATGTTCAAATTGCGGATCACTTGGGGATAAGCCAATCCACGGTGGGGTCATTATTGACAATGGAGAAGGTTGAACGAAGGAAAGCTCGAGGGGGCAACTTTTCTTTTCCTCCTCGGACGAAAGACCCTCGTAAGGCGGAGTCATGGGGCCGTGGTTTTTGGCACATGAATATTAAACTTTTAAACAAATACAAGGGAGATTAAAAAATGGTTGTAAACAAGTTTTCTAAGAAGATTCAGAGTATTACGGTATATGTGGCTAGTGATGCTGATTGTAACGCTTTTGATGAAGTTATAGATGCGGTTTCAAATGTATTGGATTTGACGTTAATTGACTATGACAGTCCTGTTGAATATCAGCTAGAGAAGGTGCGTGATTAATGTTTTTTTTGTTTTCGTTAATTAATCACGGTCAGAAGGTTGTGGAAGAGAATAAGAACACGAAGCAAAGGGAGATAAACGTGTCTCAGTACAGTGATGAGGCTCGGTGGGCGAGAAGCTTTGTTTCCTGTCCCAAGTGCGGTTCGAGACATTACGATTTGTATGTTTTAGATCTGAAGGGGAAATTTCGGTGTAAGAAGTGCGACACCACATTTGAAAAGGAGGATGATTAATGAATGAAGAGATATGTACCGTGTGCGGTGGTGAAGGCACTATAGAGAGTGAGTTCTTTGTACGTGTCTCAGTAGACAACGATTATGGCTTTATAGACACGAAGGTAGAAGAATGTGAAGCCTGCGATGGAATGGGGTATAATGAGACGGAGGAGGCTAACAATGAGTAAAAGTTTAGATCTATGGGAAACAGTTATCGTGCAAATAAAAGCCGACTTTGAAAACCGTGATGAAACCGCTGTCTATGAAATGCTTAAAAGTATACCTCAAGAAAATCTAATAGCTTTTCTACCAGAAGAAAAGCAGTTTAGTTTTCTGCAAGCAGAAAGGGGGAAGAAATAAGGCCTAGTTAAAGTTGCAACGCTCTGAATACTTCATTCCATTTAATATGAGGATATTCAAAGAACCCTCCGAGGGGCTGAACATTCAGCCCCTCTTTTTTTATGTCTAAAACCTGAGAGGCTTTGTATAAGGAAAGGGAGAGGTTTTTGTCTTCGACCATGATCCATGATCGGGTGTCTTTGTTTCGTTCAAAGAAGGAGACTTGATGGGCAGAAAGATTAATTCTTTTAGTGGATGTAATTTTAAGTTCTATAAAATGAAAATGGTTTTCCGGACATTTAAGTAAGAGGTCGGGGATGCCTTTAGTGGCAAACGTGTCAATTTTAAGCAACGTCCAATTCTTGTTTGTTGTCTTCGCTAGATTCTTCAGGTTGTTTTTTATCTTCAGGTAGAAGTGTTTCTCCAACCTCTTCTTGGCTTTGGTGTTCGATGATGAGGTTTTCAGTATCTCCTCGAGTTCCATCATTTTTAATTTCTTTCAATCGTTTAAGCACTTCATCTCTCGACATTTGATCTATAGACCCATGAAGAATTTCTTTTCTGTCTACATATATACCTTGCGCCTGCCCTCTTCTGTATTCAGCCATTACGGAAGCAGAGTATGCCCCGTTCTCTTCTGCTCGCCTCGACAGTTGATCTAATCTTTTGATATGACGTTGATACGTGACTGCGTATTTGCGGTCTAGTTCTGTTCTATACGTTTGTAGATACCGAACAACATGAGGGCATTTGTAAGGATTAAGGAGTTCTGAAGCACGGACATGAGCAGAGCCTTTTGCATATCCCGCCTCGATAGCCGCCTCTGTATTAGTAATTTCCCCGTCCCGTGAGACGAGAGCTTTGACAAATAGCTCTTCTTTGCGAGTTAATCTTTTAGACACTCGTTTCTGATATGCGCTGTCACTTGGGTTTAGGCTTAAAAGAGCTTTTATAGGCATTTTATTACTTTATAAAAAAGAACCTCGATTTTCAACTGAAAACCGAGGCCAAGTTTAGGGACGAAAATAATTTTTGCAGTTGTAAGATCTCATAAAATAATATATATATCTATATTATACTAATAAAAAGGAAAGTTAAATGAACACATATAAGATTATATACCAAACTACTGACCAAAAAGAAACCCTTTTACAAAAATCTTTTACGTTTTCTGCGAAAACGCCTTTGGAGTTTTTGTTAAACGCTAATTTTTCTTGTCAGAAAAATTTTGTTCGATCTACGAAAGATATTGTTTCTATTACGCAAGTAGAGCCTTTGGGCGATAAACTTGACAGAAATAATGTAATAGAGCAGGCTAAAAAGTTAATAAACGGAGATAGAGAACAAACTTATGGTGACCCTTTGCTTTCACATGATCGAATAGGACGAGGGTGGGAAGCGATTTTAGGGATTAAAGATATCTCAGCATCTACAGTAGCTTTGATGATGTCTTGGTTAAAAATCTCTAGGATAGTTTCAAATAAAAAGCAAAAAGATTCTTATGTTGATGCGATTGGTTATATGGCTTTGGCTTTTGAATGCCAGACAATTGATCAGGAAAAAAAGGAGAAAGAAGATGGATATAATAACTATTCAACAAGACGAGAAGGGGCAGAAAAGACAAGTGGCGATTGAGATCGTGCCTAAAACGAAAAAAAAACAAATTACTTTTTTTAAGAAAGCAAAGCAAAGATGGAGAAAATTATTTAATTCTATATTACCTGTAATTGAAATATAAAGAGCAAGCTTATGAATATCATCTGGGTTGTTAATACTTTTATTTTACTTTTTTTATTCTTGTTCCCGGTTCTCTCCATAGGGTTTTGGATGTGGCAGGATAATTTAATTAAGTCTTTCCCTGTGGGTATGGGTTTAGCTTACGCAATGGCCGCTCTATCTCTATGGACCGAATATGTCTGGTAAGGTTGTGTGTTTTGACGGAAACACATTGCAGGGAAGAAACCTCAGTTGATGGTCCCCTCTGGGGTTTCTTTTTCTGCCACCGTTTTAATTAAATTTCTAATCGTTCCAGAAATTGTACGGTCTTCTTCTAAACTTCTCTCTTTAATTAAATTGTAAGTGTCAATAGACAAAGCTACTGATTTGTATTTATTCTTGTCCATTTTTTAGCTCCAATCATTTGAATATAATGTTATTATATGAAAAATTATGTAATGTCAATGATTTCTCCCCAACTCGGACCTATTTCTAAGTCACATCGAGAAGGTATTTCTAATGGAATAGCTTCTTCCATTATCTTTTTAATCTCAAGGGCTTGTGCTTCGTTTGTAACGCTACAGCATAATTCATCGTGAACTTGAACTAAAGGCACTATTCCGGCCTTAAAAACGTCTACCATAGCTTGTTTTGTCATGTCGGCAGCAGAACCCTGTATAAGTTTATTAAGGCTCTTGTATGTGTAAGCACGTTTTAGGTTTACTCTTCCGTATTTCTGCTCCGCCTCCGGTCTTTTATATGCTTTAGTAAGAGCAAAGGTAGCAGGCTCCCATTGATCGAAAGTTAAACGCCTACCCCGCAAACTCCGCAAATACGCGGAATCTGTAGTTTGCCGGTTAAGGCGTGTAATAAGAGCTTGTTGCATACCTTTGACAAAAGGAACGCGAGAGTGGTACTTTGCTGTTAATTCCTTTGCTTCTTCTAAAGAAAGATCTAATTGTTCTGCAAGTTTCTTTGCACCCATGCCATAAATAATACCTAAGTTGATTGTTTTGGCTTGTTTTCTTGGTATGGAGGCCATCTCTGCCACCAAGCTGTGAAAATCCGTCTCTGGATTACTTCGATAATTTTCAACAAACTCCTTCACACCTTCTAAAGGCACAGCATTCTTCTGCCATTGATTGTAGACTTCCGCATAGTGAACCAAGATGCGTGGTTCTTGTTGGGAAAAATCTATACTCGCCCATTGTTCTTTCTCTTCCGGTACAAAGAGGTTACGAACCGAAGTTGGTGTCCCTTTGCCGTAATTAGGGATCTGTTGAAGGTTTGGATTATTCATGGAAATACGTCCGGTAATCGTACCGCCGTCGCCCCCTCGCACCTGATTAATGTGAGAATGTATGCGACCATTTACAGAATGTTTCTGAATCGTCTTAATAAACGTACCATTGATTTTATTAACTTCCCTAGCCTTGGCTATTAGTTTGGGTATTTCATGCGTGTGCTGAGACAAAAACTCTTTAGTAAACGAAGGTTTCCCTTTTTCTGTTCTTGGATAAGGTATCTGTTGTTCTTTAAAAGCAATCTCTATACTTTGTGCCGACCATATATCAACATTTAATCCTGTAACCTTTTTTATCTGAGAGAGAAGTTGCTTCTCATCTTGTCTCAATATCTTCTGTGTTTGCTCGGCTCTGTCTAAATCTACCCGAACCCCACGCCATGTCATTTCGACTAAACAAGGCAACAACTCTACTTCGAGATCAAATACTGTTTTAAGATCGCTTCTCTCTAATTCGACGCTAAAGAATTTCCACAAATCTAGCGTCAACTCAGCATCTGTTTCTGCATACCCTCCTACAAAGTTTGCAGGCATCTTCCACATCTCAGATTTTGCGTCTAAACCAAACTCTGTAGCCGCCTTTACTAAACCCTTTTCAGACTTTGTTTTACCTAAGTAATCAAAAGCAACCGCGTTAAGAGAATAAGAGAAACGTGTTTCATCTAATAGACTTGCAACAAGCATTGTATCTACTATCTTGCCATTAATTTTATGGCCCATCGCTCTTAACCAACCAACATCGTATTGAGCATTGTGGAAAATCTTGTCACAAGGTAAAGCAAGCATATCTTTTAACCATTTGTTAACAAGGCGTTCATCTAGATTGCCCCCGCCCATATGCTTGAGAGGAAAATAACCTTTAAATTCATCTGTGCAAACAGCTACACCTACAACTTCTCCCTTCCCAGTGGGCCAACCGGGTCCAGAAGAACGAAGGTCCGGGTCCCGTGTTTCGAGGTCAATAGCAATATGTTTTGCTTGAGACAAATCAGGAAAACTTTCTGGAGGGGTCCAAGAATCTACTGTGTCAATACGCGCTAAATTTAAAATTCCTTGTTCCATATCAATTACTTAACACACTTTCGTATTTTATACAATTAAATAAGACTTTTCAGGATCATCTGGGTATAAAAGAAACAAGCTTTCCCGTGTTCGTGTAACCGCCACGTAAAAAAGTCTATGTAAAGAGTCTTGGTTGTACCGTGTTTCGCGTTCCGAGGAGGCAGAGATATCGGTTAGTATTACAACATTATCGCACTCAGCCCCCTTTGCACCGTGAATGGTAGATAGAGATATACGCGGTTTAACTCCAAGTCTCTCTTTCTTTTTAAGCAAAGAAACTATATAACTTTCCAATTCTTCCGGTATAAGGTCGAGGGCTTCTCTCCATATTATGTCTTGTTCAACGAGCAATCCGTGATTTTCTTTTAAATCTTCATAAGAAAACATATCTGAGTCCTCCCCATATATTACTTTCTTCCCACGTTTAATTTGTTTACCGTTCCCAGACATCATTTTATATATTTTCTGAACGGTTTGTTTGTCTACAGAAGTACCTTTTCTTAGCTTTTCCCACCCTTTTATTGCGAGCAAAGTACTAAGGCTTACTGAAGGTGTCCCTTGTTTTTCAAAGAAATAACCATTTGTTCTCAATTCTTCTTCGATGGTTCTAAGCATAAAAGCGCATTGGGCTAAAATTAACCAGTTCCCCTCAATCATCTTTTCGTAGGGGGGCGCATCCAAACGAACCACTTCGCCTTCTTTTTCTGCAGGGCTGTACTCTTTTGGAAATCGGTTAGGTTTAGATATTTGTCTAATAATATTTTGAGCCACTGCATGAGGTCCTTCTGGAACACGATACGATTGAGATAAAACCTCCGCCCCAGAATCCAAATGAATAAATTCTTTTGGAGAAGCTCCAGCCCACACGTAGATTGCCTGATCATCGTCTCCGGCACAGTACATTTTCTTAGCTTTTGTATCTAAGACATGAGCAATATCCCACTGTAATGGAGAGAGGTCCTGTGCTTCATCCAGAAGAACCAAATCAAACTCAGGGCAAGTGTATTCTGCATCTAACAAAAACATCTCAAGCATATCAGTAAAATCGTAAACACCTTGCTGTTCTTTAAAATTATTGTAGCTTTCTGAAATGTATTCTACTTCATGCCATTGCATGTTTCCGAGTGAGGACTCATTGTATTCTTGTCTGACGGACCTCTTCTTGACCCGTGCGCGATGGATAAGGGACAAGACAGGGCTGTTCCTAAAAATTCCTTTTTCCTCAAAATCCGTGGTGTTCATGCCTCCAAAATTAGAAAGACGAACTTGAAAGGCAAACTCTTTTACATCCTTTTCTTCCATACATCTTTTCCCCTTTTCATCCATACAGTGCTTAGAAAAACTGTGTATGGTTTTAAACCAAGGCAAATCTTTTTCTGGATTAAGGTTAAACTTCTCCCCGGCTCTTTCTCTGGCTTCGTCACATGCTTTGTTAGTAAAACTTAAAAAAGCAATCTTGTTAGAAGAAACGCCTTGGGACAAAGAGTCTGATACTCGATTAATAAGTGTTGTTGTTTTTCCTGTCCCCGGAGGACCAAATATACGAAACATTAAAACGGCTTTTTTTCGTCTTCTTTGAAAGACTTAGGTTCCACCTTTAAGTCTTCTTCAAACTGAGCAGGAATGCCCCAAACACGAAGAGACTTTCCTTTTACTTTTAACTGACACGCTTCTCCACCAATGTCCTTTAATCTTTGAGCTACTTGATGAAGTTTGTATTCGTAAAATTTATTCTTCTTAAGATGATTCATCAAATCTTTAATCCTAAAATAAGTTTTTGCTTTCTCTTCATCCGTCCAAGCCCGGCGTAGATAAATCTCATCTCGGCTTTCAGCCTTTTGTAGATGGTGTGCAAACTCTTCAAGATATTCATAAAACTGACCATCAATATTAGAGTCCTCGGAGGCTTCCATTATTGAACCCTCTGTCTCTGTCATGTTAGATAATAACCCATTTAAGCGCGTTTCCCATTGTGGCTTGCTGACGGAAGGTGGAATATAATTTAACTGCTCTATGCAAGCCTTTTGAAACTTAGGTTGAAACATAAGGCCTTCTGTATCTAGTTCTACTGGGTGAGAGTTAACATCTAAAAACCATAGAGGAGGGTTAGAATTGTACTTCCTTAAGTTTCCTACTGCGGTGTTAGTAACCAGAGATTGAACCCCATACTTTCTTGTGGCGCATAACTCCTTGTTACAAAAGTTCTTTATGGGTTGATCACTACATTTGTAAGTGTAATCTTTCTTCTCTAATTGTTTAGCAATAAGGTTTAATTCAGATAGCCCCAAAGGAGGGTCAAAGTATTTGGTGTTATACTTTTGAATTTCTTGGCTCCAAGTTTTAGGAAAAGCTTTTCTTAAGTACACGCCAACATTAAACAAACCATTGTTACGCGACCCTTCTTCAAACCCCTGCTTAAACAGAGCTTGCAGGCACGGAGGGACATCTTTAAAATCTGCGTCTGGTTCCTGCTCAATCTCAAAACAACTAACTGTGTCTGGTTCCTGCGCGTATTTTTCATATAGAGCAAAAAACTCTTGAAGAGTGCCGGCTGTCCCATCGTCTTGGATAACATATCGCATACCAGATTCCGCATTAAAATACGGAAGGTTTAAAAAGTTCCCTGTGTCTCCTTTTTCTACGTTTAAATAAACCTGTTTGGGAAAAATTTCTGAACCATTGTAACCTAATGCAGAGGCCATATTCTTAAGTGTTTCCTGCATATCCTTTGCGGTTAACCAATCCTTGGTAAACAAAAAAACGTGCGCTCCCCCAGATTTACTGCGACAGACAACAAGAGGTAATTTTAGTCTTCTAATCTTTTTAACCAAAGCTTCGTGATCAAGTCCAGTGTATTCATCTACGTCAATACAACCCCAGACACATTGACTCTCTTCGTTTATAGGAATAATACCAATTGCTACCCCCTCACCAGACAAATGCTCTTCCCAGAGTTTCGTGGTGCGTGGAGTGCGTACTATTTGCGCCTTTCCTGTCTGCTTTCCATTCCTGTTGCCATTAATGGAATACGTTCCGTGAGCAAGCTCAAGGCCTCTAAATATATATTCAAATTTTTCTGACTCTGTAGACACATTTCACCTATTAATAAATTAGGGGGCTTGCACCCCCCAATCCATCCAGAAAATTAAAACGGTAGATCTTCGTCTCTGCCGTCTTCTGCGTCAGCAACAGGAGCGTCAGAAGTATGCTTCACAGTTATTTCACCTTTCTGTATGCTGTCAGCAAAGGCTCTTGCCTTATGATATGCTTCTGCATCCTGTAAAACACCGCTGTTTTCTTGCTCAAGGGTAATGTCCCATCCGTGCCATTTACCTTTTGAGTTTTCTTCGCTAACGGTCTTTAAAGAGTAAACGTAGGCATATGAAGGGGGTGTGAAAGGAACACCTTTATCGTCTTTCATATTCCTAGACATAACCATCGACAACCACTTTTTTGACTTTTTAAGTTGCGTTGACTTCATCGAAATCAAAGCTGTGTCGTAGCCATCTTCGTTCAAAACAACAACATAATGTTGCGCTGTTGTGTCCAAATAATCACCATTTCCACCTGTAACGTAGTCTTTGTTGTCTTCAGAACTCCGCTCTGTCTTAGGTATACCCATCTCACCCGGAGCGTAGATTGCTTTAGGTGCGCCAGAGCCTGTGCCTCTTGCTTCCCAATGAATAAAACGCTTATTAAACATAGCAAGTATGACACGCACTCCCTCGGCTCCGGGGTAAATTTGTCCAGTTACCGTGTTTATAATGTCTCCTTTCTTTGCTCCCTCAGGCATATCGTCCAGACCCGATAAGATCTTTAAAAACGGAAGGGCTAAATCCTCTTGTGTAATAGCCGATAAGCCTTTTCCTGCGTCTTGGACAAACATATTAATATCAATATTTGCCACCGGATTTTCTTTAGTGTTTGCTACTTCTTGCTTACTCATTTTATTTCACTCCTTTTATTTCTGCGTGATCAATTACTGTTATACCTATAACTTCTGGCACACTTCTGCCATTTTCTACCTGTTCTTTACCCCAAGCACGTAAAGTCATTGGATGTATTTTCGTGTCCGTTTTAACGTCAATTCTTTCTTTCTCAGCAAGAGCTTGGAACTTTAAAGCTACTTCGTCCTCCCCCTTCCCAAAATCTGCGGAAACTGTGTTCTTAATTAGATCAGCGTAACCGTTTTCCCGCAACCATTCAAAAGCTTTAGGTCTGTCTTCGACTTTGATGCTTGTGTTGTATATCTTCTTAATAGTAACACTGTGACCAGAATCGGTTTCAAACTTTCGCATGTTCACCTCTGCCATTGCTGCAGGAAGTTCTTCATCCGTCAGTTTTCTAAGTTCCGCTTTACTCTTCTTAAGTTCCTCTTCTGCAAATAGTACTTTCTTTTGCTCCCCTACGATTCGATCAGCTAATTCGCCGAGCGTTTGCAAGCTAGTATTTTTAAAAGAAGAAACATTGTTGCTCTCTTCTTTCATAAAGTCCGGTACTTCACTCATAATATTTCCTTTTTCTTGTTTTTAAAATTCACTGTTGTTTTATGACAGTAAGTAAGGTATATACTATTTTATAGCAAAAGCAAGGAGAAAGTTGTGAAATATGAGAAATATGTTTTTAAAACAGAACCATTTGACCATCAAAGACGAGTATTTGAACGATCTAAATCTCTTAAATATTACGCTCTTTTTTTAGAGATGGGGACAGGTAAGACAAAAGTAACGGTAGATAGTATGTCCTTTTTGTATGAAAACAATGAGATAGACACTGTGCTTATCGTTGCGCCCAAAGGCGTGTACGAGAATTGGATTAAGAATGAGATACCAAAGCACATGCCGGACAGAATTGAAAGTTTAGTTGTTAAGTGGCAACCTAATTTTACTAAAAAGTTTAAAGAAGAAATGAAACAAATTGCAACTCGGGAAGAAAGAAAAGAAAGGAAGTTGCATCTTTTTGTGATGAATGTAGAGGCTTTGTCTACAAAGAAGGGTTTGGACGTTGCCTCTTACTATTTGAGACAAAATCCAGACAATATGGTTATTATAGATGAAAGCACTACTATTAAGAATAGAAATGCTGCCCGTACTAAATCTATAATAAAGTTGGGGGAATTAGGGAAGTATAAAAGAATCTTGACAGGTTCTCCTGTAACAAAATCTCCTTTGGATTTATTCTCGCAGTGCAAGTTTTTAGATGCAAACATGCTTGGCTTTGATAGTTTTTATGCGTTTAGAAACAGGTATGCTGTTGTAAGGCGCATGGCGTTTGGAGGAAAAAGCTTTGACCACATTGTGGGTTACAGAAGAATGGGAGAATTGCAGGCTAAGATACACGACACAAGTTCTCGTATATTAAAGGAAGACTGTTTAGATTTACCGGAAAAACTGTATCAGAAACGCTATGTACCGTTGAGCGCGGATCAAAAGAAAGTGTATGATCAAATGAAGACACTCGCCTTGGCACAGATAGACAATGGTGAACTGGCTACTACGACTAGCGTGTTAACACAGATTATGCGGTTACAACAGATATGCTGTGGGTTTTTACCTCCTGATGATGGAGAAATTAAAGAGCTTGAAAACTACAGAACGAAAGAACTGTTGTCTATACTTGAGGAAGTACACGGGAAAGTAATTATATGGGCAACGTGGACCCACGATATTAAAAAGATAAAGAAGGTTATTGCCGAAGAGTATGGGGAGAGAAGTGTCGAGACATTCTACGGAGGAACACCGCAGGATAAACGACAGGAAATTGTAAATAGTTTTCAAAACGGAGCAGACCCCCTTCGTTTCTTTGTGGGTCAACCCCGGACCGGGGGCTTTGGCCTGACGTTAACAGAGGCAAAAACTGTGATTTATTACTCAAACAGCTATGACCTTGAGATAAGACTTCAATCAGAAGACAGGGCGCATCGTATAGGGCAAGAGAACAATGTTACTTATATTGACTTAGTGTCTCCGGACACGGTAGATGAAAAGATTATAGATGCCCTTCAAGACAAAGTAGATTTGGCAACTAAAGTTTTTGGAGAAGAAACACGGCAATGGTTAAAGTAATAAAGGAGAATAAATTTTTCCATTAAAGGTTAAGCAAGAGTTTCTGCACACGCTTTGGCTTGCGCTAACATGCACCCACCCTTGATTAGGATCTGTGTTGTCCTCTGACCAAAACTCTAGGATAAGTTGATCGTATTTAAGGTTATGAAAAATCCACGCTGCTAAGAGTTTGTTGGAAACCCCTATTATTTCTATGTCAGCAGCTTCTCCTTTTGAGTGTTGACTTTTACTAGATCCCCCTATTTTTTTATTTAAACCTCTTGAGCGATATCCGCTGCTAGGGGTAAACGGACCAAATTCTTTTCTTATTGGCTCGAGGACCGTGGTTGCTAGATACTTTAAATTATCAATGTGATTAGGAATAGGTTTGTTGTTAATCCCAAACCGCAAGGCCGTTTGGCTCTTGCATAGTTCTTCTAAAGTGAAATGATCAGAGAGTTTCATAACAATTGTTCTAAACCACTAGCAATTATAATTAATACAACAATACCCCACAATTTTGTGTCAAGTCTATCTAAGACTTTTTCTACTTTAGCATATCTAACGTGACATTCTTTTTCATGTTTTTCTAAAAGTTTTAGAACATCATCACTATCCATCGCACTATCCTACTAAACGATCTAATTGTTCCATCCTTGCGAGAGTCTCAGGATTAAATGGCCCAAGATTAGCTTGTGCTACCTCTTGAGCAGGTGGAGCCGTAATTGTAGGGCGTGGAGGGATGTTAGCTTCTGAAACTTTCTTTTCAGGTGGTTTTTTGGGAGGTGGTTTTTTGGGAGGTACTCTTATAGACGTTTTATTCTTAAGAAAAGGCAGTTCTGTTTCTCTAACAGGACTTGTTGTTGCGGTTACGGCTCCTGCTTTTATATATCCCAAGAAATTTTCAAGAAGATACTGCGTTGCTGTTTTTCCCGCATCAGGACCTGCAGCGCGAATTGTTTCTATAAAGACATCTATGTTTCCGGGTTGTAAAGCAGTTTTTAATTTAGAAGCAAGCAGAGTTCTTGGAACTTCTTCTAAAGTCCTCGAAAAAACTTTAGCAAATTGAGCGGGAACTTGGATAGTGCCACCCGGAGCTAACCTTGCTCCAGTGAATCGTGCAAAAAAATCTACCGCTTCATCTTTGCTCATTCCTTGTTCTGGCCCATACATTTTAAGAACATAATTTTCTATTTTACGGTAATCATCTAAAACTAATTTAAGCTTTTGTTGGTAATCTTTAGGGAAAAATCCGTATTGTTTTAGTTTATCTCTAAGGCTTGTTTGAGAACCTGTTTTTGTAAGAGCTTTTTTCCCTGCATCTTGCAATTGATTAATAGGAGCATCTAAAAGTTCTTCAAAACTAATTGTATTCATGTTATCTACATTTGGTTGAGCTTTGTTTACCAAATAACTTATAACATTGTTAAGAAAAGCTTTTTTTATTTTTTCAGGGTTAAACTCTGCGCCCTCTCTTTGTTTACGTGTTATTCCTCTATTAACTATCTTAAAAAGACGATCAACGCTTTCTAAGGGTTTGTTGCTATTTATTGTTTCTCTAATAACATTTTCTGGGTTTTCAAACTTAAACATTTTTTTAAGGACATCTAAATCAGCCCCTTGTTGCCGAGAAATTCTTTGAAAGTAAGCAAGATTTCTTTTAAGAAGAAAGCTTGCTGTTTTTGCATCTAATAAGTCTTGTCTTAAAGGGGCTAAAGAAGGTAAATCAAAGAATTGTTTAATAGCAGGTTCATCTAAAAAATTATTTAGATTGTTTTGATCAACTACAAAAGTCTCTTTTGTTTTCTTTGGGTCAAGGGGTTTAAGGTCTGTTGGACTTATGTTATCTAGGAGATTTACCGTTTTTACGGGTTTAATAACACCTCTTTTTATTAGAAGGTCGGGTAAAAAATCCCCAAATAAATTTTCTAATCCTTTTTCACCTGTTTTTTGTAATTTTTTAACATTAACTCCTTCTACCGGAACTCCTTTTAAACTTTCTTGAGAAAAAATTCTTACGGCTGTGTTAATATCATTCATAAATTGAAAGGCATTATCCCCTCGATCAGTAAAAAGTTTTGTTATTGTCTGAATTGGAGTTGAAACAAGCCTTCCTGAACTATCTGATTTGTTAAAATTAGAAACAAAAACTTTTTCAAAAATATCGTTTTTAGCTCTTGTAGCTTCTCTTGCCCTAGTAAAAGGGATTAAATCAGAGGGGTCTATTAATGCATCGTTCATATCTTGAAGCATAGCTTTTTGTATTTGAGTATATAACATTTTAACACTAGGGTCGGATTCATTTTTAGCTAACTGTTGAACCTGTCTTTTCTGGTTTTTCATTTTATTAAAAATCATCGGTTTTCTCGGGGTGTCTAAAAATCGAGGTTGTTTTTCTAAAAATCGAGATTGTCTTTCTAATGATTTATAGTTATTTATTATGCGAAAAAAACGATCAGAATTTTTTCCTAGATCTATTTTATTCTTTCCCGTCGTAAAGATAGGTAGGTCTATATAACCAGATTCTGGTTCAATTGCCTCTTCGTACACCTTTAACGTATTTGTTGGGAACACTTTTGTTTTTGAACTTACGTTGTTCCATAAAGCATCTATGGTTTTATCTGCGCCGTCTTCTATTTCTCTAAGGTTGTCTGCAAATATTTTAGAACCTTGCTCTCTTGCGTTTGCGGCGGCTATTGGATCTATTGTTTCAAAAGGTCCTACTGCATCATCAACTGCTTTTACAGCGGAGTTAAATCTTGCTTCTATAAGATTTGCAAATCTTTTTCCATATGTTTCTGCTGCTAAAGTTATTGCGTTAAGTTCTCCGGTATCTTCAATAGCTTTCATCGTCGATAAAAGGGCTATTGACCTTTCTTTCCCTTGTTCACTTAATTTTTTTGCAAAAACTGGATCTTGTTGACTAAACATTTTTTCTAAAGCTATCAAAGGTTCGTTTTGCGTTACAAACCCCGGAGAAAAAATAGAACTTTCACCTAATTCTTTTAATCTTTTATCTTCTAATATTAAATTGTCTAAAAATTTTTCAACATCAAACTCTTCCCCGGCGTCTGTTGCTGATTCTCGTAATTTTTTTACAATATAGTTTCCTGCTTGTCTTTGTTTTGCTGTTTTAATACCTTCCCTTATAACCTTAGGAATTAGTTTGTTGTCTGTTTCTGGAACATAAGCTAACCCTATATTTTTCAACTTATCAACACCAATATTTTTAATAGTTTGTGCAAAAGGCAAAGTTGCAGGAAGAAGACTCCCTACTATTTCTGCACCAATACGGCTCCACGTACCCCCGGGATTTGCTTCTTCTGCAACATTAACTAGTGCTGCGGCTCCTCCGGCGGCAGCAATATCCGCTCTAGTGTAAGGATCTGGTATAAATTTTTTACTTGATTTTTCTTCTGAAAATTTTCTCATTTTTGAAGAAAGACTTTTGAACCCTGATCTTAATTTTTCTTTAATTGGATTTATGTTTTTAAAAACTATGTCTATGCCTTCTTCGGGAATTTTTTTAAGATAACCTCTGAGAGCTTGACCTCCACCCACTATTCCACCAAAAGTTCGACCTGATTCATATGCCGCTCTTTCACTAGGAAGTCTTTCATCTTTTGGACCCGGCAACCCTGCGACATCCGCAACAGTATCTAATATTACGTCTTTTATAACTTTATCTGCACCGAGGTAAGCTGCACCGCCAGTTAAAACCCCTATAGTTCCTTTTATCCCTAATCCGACAGGGGTAGCAGCAAAAGGAAGTGGCACTATGTTACTAGCCGCCACGCCTGCTTTAATTGCTAAAGGAAAAGAAAGACGAGTTGAAATACCTTCTGTTAGTGCGCCTTCAGCAAAAGCACCTAAACTCCCTCCTCTTGATTTTGTCGTTGTAAATTGTTCAATAATTTGTTCTGGGGTTTTATTTTTTTTAAAATAACTTACGTCTTCTGGAGACATGCCCATGGTAGTTTCTAATTGCCCCAGAACATCGTCCTTTATTACATTAAGAGCTTCTCTTTCCGAGCGTTTAGGGAGTCCACCTTCCCCTGTTCTAAGAGCATTATAAAGCCCCTCTATGTCATAATCTAATGTTTCAGCCATTTATGAATTACCCTTCCTATATTTGTCAAGTATCTTTCTTTCTATTTCAAGGTCTACACTTCCAGTAGCAAACCCTTCTTGAAGAAATTTAGCAAAAGCACCTAATTCTACAGTTATATCTGTTAAAGGAACTAATCTTTGGAGTAATTCTGGACTTCCTTCCGATCTGCTTTTTATTTGATTTATTGCCGTTGACAAAGAAGCTATTATTCCTTTTTCTATTTTTCTTCCAGCGTCTTTAGCATTAAAGCCCATTTCAATACCTTCAGAACCAAGGTCTTCTTGAAACTTTTCTATAGTCGCTCTTGTTTCAGTTATTATGTCTCTTCCCTCCATACCGGGTGGTAACGAACTATTTATGTCATTAAGGTTGGCTCGTAAAGTAATAACAAAATTATTCACGTAACTTTTATAAACAGCCTCGTCTCCTTGATACGCTTCATCAGAGGATCCAGCTACTTTTTCAGCAGCTGTACCTAATTTTCTAAGAGCAGTAGTAGCTAATCCTCCCCCTAGGTTAGCTGGATCAAAAGCATCAAAATCTCCGGCATTGTATATATTCTCATACGTTTTATCAATTTGATCTACTATAGGGGTATCAGTGTCTATTGTAACTGGGTCTGTTCTTTTATTTGGGTCTGTTCTTTTATTTGGGTCTGTTTCTTTACTTGGGTCTGTTTCTTTACTTGGGTCTGTTTCTTTATTTGGGTAAATCTCTTCAACCGGAAAATAAGATGGTATATCCTTTTCGTTATATTTTTGTTTAATGACATTTATCAAATAATTAGAAAGTGGAAGTTCTGTTCCTTTTATTAATCGACCTTCAGAGTCATAAAGCAGCCCCTTTGCTCTCTTAATAAGAAGCTCTTCATATTCATTTACACTTTTAGTATTTGCGCCTGATATATATTCGTCAACTCTTTCAGGATCAAATAAAATGGCACGGTTTCTTTCATTTAGAGTTTTTCCGGAAAGAGGGGGACCCCGCGCTATTATTTTGCCGTTCTCTAACAGGACCTGACCTTCTCCTAATGTTTCTCTTTTAAGTTTTGCTTCTAGTTCTATTTGTCTTCGTGTATTCATATTTTTTTGTTCAGCTAATACTAAAGCGGCTTCTGCCTCTTTTTGGCGGGTAACTTCAGTTCCTGCCATCGAAAGTTGTGCTAACTTTGTTTTTTCTTCTCTTGCCAGTTCTTCCGCACCTATTTTACCTAAAGTTTTGCCAAACTGCCCTGCGGCTGGTCCAAGTCTTCCCAGAAAAGAAACAGGAACCTGAGACGGCGTAAATAAATTACTTACGATATCTCCTGCAAGACCAAGTTGAGCCTGCCCTAGAGAAGCTTTTCTTCTTGCTTCAGGGTCACCCATTATTTCTGCAAAAAGAGGTTTGAGCCTTTCCATTTCAGTAAGGTAAGCATCCGACGTAGAACTTGCATCTCCAGAACTGCCTGATTGCATTTTACGAACCATACCACCATCAGCCATCGGCACGGGTTCCGTGGGCTGTCCTGCCATAAGCATAGACCCAACACCGCCTGCCATATCTGTTGGCATTCCCATTTCATCTTCCATAACAACATCTGCTTCGCCTTGCATTAGGCTGTCTAATCCCCCTTGAGCATCTACAATAGCCATAGTAGGTTGAACTAAAGTCAAAACAGAATCAGGAGTTTGCTCCGCATCCGGGCCACCAACAAGTCCAGCAAGTTCTTGTCTGCGCCCCTCTACAGGAACGTCATTTCCGCGAATTGCGTTCATTAACTCTTGATAGTCTCTCGAAGAATCTACTTGAGAAAGAATACCGGAAACAAGCTCCTCCCCTTCTTGCCTATACGCTTCCCCCATAACTTCTTCTGGACCGGGGGCCACGGGATTTTCTGGAGGAGCCATCATCTGTTGTGGTGGTGGAGCCATCATCTGTTGTTGTGGTGGAGCCATCATCTGTTGTTGTGGAGGAGCCATCATTTGTTGTGGTGGAGGGGCCATCATTTGTTGTGGTGGTGGAGCCATCATCTGTTCAGGAACTACGCCGCCTTGTTGCATAAACATTTTTCGTTGTAATGGATTCATGTTATGTGTTCCTTTAACCAAATAAACCAAGGTTTTTAGCACCAGAAGCGGCACTTAACCCAGCAATTCCCAGTCCTGCTACTTGCTGGAACGGAGATGGAGAGAAAGTCGGTGTTTGTGTCACTGTTTGCTGACTAGACGGTATACCTTTGTATATATCACTTAAGAACTGTATCTGTTGATATGGATACTGTTGCTGTTGAAGTTCTGTCTGTCGTCTAGCATCAAGAGTGGATTGACCTATACCACGTTGCAATGTACCTAAATTCATAAGGTTGCTTATATCTTGGTTACTGAGGGTTTGTAACTGTTGCCCTAACCCGGCTTGCACTCCCCCTAGTCCAGAAAGTTGCTGCCCAATTCCTGCAATACCTCCTGCAAGGTTAGAAGCTAACCCGGCTTGACGACTTGCTAAATCAGAACGAGCAAGCCCTGCTTGCTGTAACGCTCCGGCTCTCTGAAACCCAATATTACTTAATCCTTGTCCTGCGGCTAAACGTCTGTTCTGCTCTTCCTGAAACACTTGTTGTGCTTGTTGCGAGGCTCTTCCAAAATCTTGAGCATAGGCTTCTCCCACGGCTCTAGCACGTTGTCCCTCTAACTCGGCATCCATAATATCGCGCCGTGACCCTGAAAAAGCTCCAGAAGAAACAGCTTGAGCGTCTTGACGGTTTTGAGCTTGATCAAATTGACGGTTAATAGCTCCCTCAACATACTGTTGATACGGACTTTGAAATTGTGAAGCACTTGAGGGATCAAACTGTGCTTGTTGCGCTTGGCGAATAGACGCAATACCAGACCCCAACTCAGGGGTTGCTCCTGAGGTAGGTAAAAGTTGCTCATAACCTGCTTGCAATTGTGCTTCCGCAGGGTCCATAATATCAAAAGCTCGTTCCCCTCGACCAAGTGTTCCTCTTGCCTGACCATAGGTCCGTCCTGCTTCTCCTAGCAAGTCTTGTGCATTTTGTAAGTAAGGAAGATAAGACCCTATGCCTACCTCTGCCAAGTCCATTGCCTGCATTTCCTGCGGAGACAACCCGGCGACACTAAATCCCGGGGGTAAAACTTGATTAGCTGCACGGCTTTTAGAAAGTTCTTGCGCGTCCTGTATTAAAGCTTCTCTATATTTAGCAAACCTAGGATCTTCTATTACCGTGTTGGTGGTTTGGACATAATCTGTAGACATTATGCGACTCCCTCAAATCTTTTCATTAGACCATACATTGTTTTAATGCCGTCTTTGTATCCACCGCCTGCAAGTTTACCCACACCTTCTACCGCATCTTTAGTAAAAACAAACTCACCGGGCATAAGGTCAGCAGGGACAATGTCGCGTTCTATTCCTAGAGGGCCGGGGACTTCTCCCGTTCTTCGTGGCCCATAGACTTTTCCACCCATTTCCATTTTTTGAGCAGCACCCTCTTCAATGCCTTGCCTAAAGCTTGAAACAGGGTCTGCAACTCTTGGGAGATTTGCTCTTGCAGAAGCAAGTCGTTCTGACGCAAGTTGTTGTGCTTGTTGTCTACGAACCATTTCGTCTTCAATGGCAGGGTCTTCTTTATAAAAAGGTGAATAATACGGATACCCTTCTGTTTCAATACCCTGTGGTGCTGTAAGTATATCTCCCGGTGTAACAGGGGGAAGAGGGGGAGGAGGTGGAGGAGGTGGGTTATTAATATTGTTATAATTATCAATAATTTCTTGTGTATCAGGGTCGATAGGAAATTCACTTTGACTACTAAAATTTATCGCTTGTTGTGCAGCGGCTTGTTGTGCAGCGGCTTGTTGTGCAGCGGCTTCCGCATTCTGTTGTGTGTTAAATGCACCTAATTGATTTCGCATAGCTTCCGCAATCCTAGAAGCAGAAGTATTGTATAAATTGCTTGGATCGGAAGCCCTGCTTTCTTGTGCGGCAAGGTCCGCCTTTAATCTACTTTCATTAGCCGTTTGATAGGGGAGACTACCAATTGTAGAAATCAATCGGTTTTCAAAATCACCAAAAAGAGGCGAGGAAACAAATTGACTTTCTGTTATAGGATTAGGACCTGTAGTAGCTTTCCTGTACTCTTGTGCGTACAACTCATTAAGACGATCTAGTTGCCCTGAAGGACTAAGCGCAGGGTCTATGTCAAATATACCTCCACCTGTTTGCATTTTTCGTACAGGAAGAAGGGAGGCTAACCCTCCGTCTCTTGCATAGGCTCTTCCGGGGCGGACAAGGGCGTTATAAGGCCTTCTTGTAGTAGGATATTCTTGGAAGTTAAGCCTAAGAGCCGCAATTTGTTCTGGTGTCGGGTCCCCGTAGACGTCTTGAGGGGCATCACCGCCACCGCCTTCACCCCCCATAAGAGCAGAACCTGCTACAGTTGTTGCTACTGCAGGAAAGGCAGCCTTAATTGCGCCCATAGTCACAGGTGCAAGAGTTTTTGTAGCAGCGTTATAAACAAGTTTTTGTCCTGTTGCGTCTCTAATTGGGTTAAGAAAGGCTCCAGCACGTTGGAACATAGTGGGGTTTGTTATTGCTTGTAGCCCTGCTTGCGCCCCTTTTTGCGTTGCTGCTTTTATCCCTGTTTGCGGGGAAACGAGCCTTATATCAACAGGCGGTACAAGTCCAGCCGCCGTTTGACGAGCCAGTAATTGTTGATCACTTGCTAGCTTTTGAATCCCCCCTTCAGTAAATACTGCATTGGGGTCAACGATGATGTTTTGGCCGACATTCGGTAAACCTCCTCCCGCTGTTTGAAAAGGAAGTCTGTCTGCAGATAAAGCCCCACTACTAAATTTTGCGTCTAATCCCGCCGTTAACCCTGATACTCCGCCAGAAATTAAAGATTCTTCTAAATTTCCACCTGTTAGCGCAGTTCCGGCAGCACCCCCTGCTCCAGCAGCTAACCCTGTTAATACTGGACCTAATTGAGCAACAGTTGTTGCACCAGTTAATCCACTAGCAACAAGCGCGGCTGGTCCAAAGTAGGCTAACGCAATAGGGAGAGCAATTTTTGCAACGGTTTTTAACTTTTTAAACATTTTTTTAAAGAAAAATTCAGGTAACCCTGTTTCGGGGTTAATGGAATTTAGTTCGTTACCAACGATATAACGCTCTGGTTTATAACCCATTTCCCCAATTTGAGCAAAAAGCATGTCTTTAAGTTGTGGGTTGGCGTTCAAAACGTCCATCGGTATGACAGTATCGCCTTCTGATGCGTGGACCACGTATATGTCACCCTCGCGCCCCATTGCTGCTAATTGACTTGTCATTTCGGTTAGCGAACCAATACCGCTTTCTGGAACCATTGGGGCTTCTTCTGCACCAACAAACGAGGCAATGCCCCCCTCTGGCATAGCCACCTCTTCGGTTTGTTCCATCATCATTTCTGGAGGAGGCATTTCCGTTGGAGGAGGCATAGGAGGGGCTTCTCCTTGCATTTGAGACATCATCTGTTCCATCATTGCGTCATTAGGCATACCAATATTCCATCAATTATTAAAAAGCACATTTAACCGTGTGGCGTGGA
>Ga0209337_1000357_pt1 | contig 36337 bp, 37 predicted proteins | sample LinPmetageLP53_FD_184044 | JGI IMG/M metagenome (GOLD analysis project Ga0209337, IMG submission 184044) | Marine viral communities from the Pacific Ocean - LP-53 (SPAdes) (version 2) | ecosystem: Environmental > Aquatic > Marine > Oceanic | place: Pacific Ocean | collected 2010-02-08
CCAATATCCAAAACCTGTTCAAATAATAATAGATAAAGAATTGATGAAAGTTCTCCCCCCAATACTAAGTGCGTGGAAAAGAGTGCAAAATCAAGTTAGTATTCACCATAGGGTGCATTATATCGAACCTTCTGTTTGGAATGATAACGAACTTGCAGATTGGATTATACAAGAAATAGAATTGGGTGAGAAGAATGAGAGCAGATGAAGCAAGAAAAGCAGTTGAACAAACAGAACAATACCAAATTGAAGAAAGATTGATTATCGAAGAAGGTGAGCGCAATATAAATCGGGCCATAAAAAGTGGAAGAATGAAGTGTTCTTCGGGTCTTAACTTTAATAATCAACATCATTGGGATTCTATTATGAATTATTGGAAGGGTTTAGGCTACACTATTGTATGGAATATAGGAGGAGGCTACAATCCTTCTCGATACCCAAGTGGATTAAGTTGGTGAAGAAGAATGAGTAAATACGAAGAACAAGTAATTAAAAAGATTAGAGAAAGAGCCGAAGTGGGCAAGAACAAATACGGTGTAACAATGGAACGCACTGATTTAGATACTATGGAATGGCTTGTTCACTTACAAGAAGAACTAATGGATGCGGCTGTATATGTTGAAAGACTAATGAGAGACTTTGAGAGATTTAAGTTAGCCGCTAAATATGGTGAAGAGTTTGCAGACTTGATGGAGGAAGTTTAATGAAAATTAATATTAACGGACACATTGAAGTCGGTAAGGAATGGGGGGAAGATACTAATTATTTGCGAGAGCATTTAGAGTATTTGTTTATGGAATACCTTCAAGGTGAAGGAATAAGTTTTAAGATTAATGAATGGATAGTGATTGATAATGATAATAGACACAATGGGAAGTAAGATACATCTAAGATGGAGAGAAGATGGACATAGAAAGGAACAAACAATAGAGGATTACAAGCCATACTTTTTTGTATCAGCCTCATCTAATTGGAATACTAATAGAGTCATTATTCGTAAATACAGTAAGAAGTATTCAATACCTATTGAGATTGAATTGGGCAATTGGACAAGTCTTCATGGTAAAAGGTTAAAGAAAGTAATTTATCATAACCCTAAAGACCGTTGGACTATTATGAGCCAACTTCATAAAGATGGTATCGAAACCTTTCAAGCCGATGTAGATATTAAACGCCTTTATGCTGTTGATTGTATGGCTGAGATTAAAGAATACGAACACCGTAAGTGGTATTTCGATATTGAATCTCAAGTCGGAGGAATACATGACGGTAAAACAACTGTGCTTAGTATCTATGATTCATTTACCAAAAAGAATACGGTGATGACATGGTTTCCTAAAGAGGCCCATGTAGAAACTGAACTCAATTATGTAGAAGTATATGAAAACGAGACTCAAATGTTCTACGCTTTTATTCGTATGATGCAGGAACAAGACCCTGATATGATTATCGGTTGGTATGTTCTTGGCTACGATATTCCTCAGATTATCAAGCGTATGTGTAAATTGGGTATTAACCCTAATCTCATGTCACCTTGTAACGAGGTTAAAGATGTTCGTAGAAAGTTTGCTAATGGTGAACCTGTCGGTTGGCAATTAGGAAAAGGAACTGGTGAAGAAAACTATTTTAATAGCGCACAACCTATTCGAGGTAGATTAACATTCTGCCTAATGGATAGATTTGAACGCCTTTGGACTGATTCTCAAAATGGCACACTACCTTCTCTAAAGTTGGATGATTGTGCAAACCTTGTTCTTGGTAAACGAAAGGTTTCAAGTTCAAAGTTTGAGGACTTGGAGTTCTATGAAAGAGCGTGGTTGGAAGACACACATACTTATCTCAAATATGCTAAAGTAGATGTAGACCTGTGCGTAAATATTGACAATAAATTAAATGTAAGTGAAAACAGTCTTGCCCTACAACGACTTATTATATGTCCTTTCGAGAATACATACCATAATTCTCAAATGGGTGGAGTATATTTTATGCGTAAATCAAATTGGATTCCCCCAACAGGGGTTAAAACTGAGAAGGAAAGATATGATGGTGCTTTCGTTATGAATCCTGATATTGAGGGAACTTATGGCTTACATGAAAATGTCGCTGTATTCGATTTTAAATCTCTATACCCCTCAATGATGGCCGCTGTAAATATCTCTTGGGAAACTAAGCGTGATGATGGCTACCCTGTATGGATTAACACACCTAAACATTTAGGTGATTTTGAAGAAAAGCCAACTTATTACTACGAAAAAGATACACTTGGGCTTTTACCTCAAGCAGTTATTGACATGATGGCTTTGCGTGATGAATACAAAACTTTGCGTAAAGAGTCTAAAACTGACGAAGAATATATTAAGTGGGACTCAGCACAAATGGCTACGAAGAGGGCGGTAAATGCTTTCTACGGTATTCTCGCAAAAGAAGGTTTTGGTTGGGCTGATATGGAAATGGTTCAATCAATTACTGCTTCTGCTCGTCATGCTATGCGTGAAACTGCTTTTAAAGCGCAAGAATTAGGCTATGAAGTTATTTATGGACACACTGATTCTGTTTTTGTGAAGGTTCGTGATGTAGAAGACGCAAAACAACTAAGAGTTTTGTTAAATGACTATATTTCACGAGAAATCTTTAGAGAACCAGTAGAATTAGAGTTTGAAAAGTTTGCCAGTAAGTTTTTCCTTTCTAAGAAGAAAAATCGCTACTGTGGTTATCTTTCTTGGAAGGATGGAGAGTATTTAGACGAAGATAAGTTCTTCGTAATGGGTTTTGAAATGAAAAAATCAAATGAAACAAAAGTTGCTAAGAATTTCCAAGAAAACTTATTAAAAATGGTTGCATCCTTTGAAGATAAAAAAACTATTATTGATTATTGTAATAGTCAGTATGCAAAGGTCATAAAAGGTGAACCAAACTTGAAAGAAATTAGTAAAAGAAGTAGACTTCGTAGAAATATTGAGGACTACGAAATGATTGCTGGCGGTTCTGCTGGTATTATTTACCATAATCAACAAGGATTGGGTAAAATTAAGAAAGGTGATGCGTATTATTACTTCAAGGTAAATAATACAGACTTGGATGAGAAATGTTATATCGTAAAAGGTGTATCTAAACCATGTGAATATATTTCGTTCTTGAAGTTCAAGGACATAGAAGGTAAGTTCACACCTGATTGGGAGTTCATCGCCAATGGAGAAATAATTAAGAAGGCTATGCTTGTATTTGATAGCATGGAGTGGCCTATAAAACTCATTAAGAAAGACATTAACCAAACAACATTAGAGGAATGGTGGTAACATGGGAAAAAAAGAAGGAACATATTATAAAACAATGAAAGCGTTACAACAGCGTAAGAAAAAGAAGCAAGAAGAAATAAATGCAATTGAACAGGAGTTCCTAAAAGTCGTTAAAGACGAAAGGCAGTTCTGGTCTAAAAAGGGGTATTGTAGTATCTGTTTTACAGAAGGTAAGACCGAGTGGCATCACATTATTTCGCAACATAGATGTAGAGAAATAGGAAAAGAATATCTAATCCATTCTCGAAGTAATGTAGTTGAGGTGTGTAAAGAATGTCACGATAATACTACAGCAAGTTTGCGTAGAGCCGCATTTGAAGAAAAGGGAATTAGCACTACAAAAACTGTAAGAAATCCCGATGGCGTTGTTACGGATGCACAGCGTAATTATATTATTAAATTAGGTGGAGAAGCATCTATTACAGAAGAAATGACAAGAGGTGAAGCATCAGCCCTAATTGATGAACTAAAGGAAGCGGAAAGAAATGGATGAATATGCAACAGAATGGACACAAAAAGACTTAGATAACGGATTTACATATCAGTGGAATCCTGATGATATTGATGGCCCTACATTGAAGATTACAAAATCTTCTTTGGGAACATTTAACTTTTGTAATGGGTCATACAAATATAGTTACGACCCATTCGCTCAAGGTAAAAAACAGCAAAAAACTTCGGAGGCCATGTTTAGAGGAACAATTGTTCACAATGCACAAGAAGAGTTTTGGAAGATGGTGAAACCAGAAAAGGCTATGCCTTTCATTGATGATTCAACTAAACTCGTAAAGCATTTTAGAGAGTATTACCCTGAAGGAAAAGATGAAGACACTAATGATTTATACAGGGCTTTATCGGCATGGCAAGCAGAAAGATTTATTGAATGTGTTCACGAGGGAACTGTAGAAAACTTTATCCCAGTAGGTAATGAAATAATGCTTAATGCTCGTTATAGAATCAATGGCATCAATATTCATTTACAGGGAATTATTGATAGATTATTTTTTGACGACAATGGGTATATTCCTTTTGAATTAAAGACGGGCTTATGGAAGGATAGTAAGAAAACTAATATGAGAAAAGAAATGGCCTTCTATCAACTATTATACGACCATGCGGATGAAGAAGAACTTATCTCATATGGGTTAAATCCACATATAGGTATTACACATTGGGGTTGGATATTCCCTAAGAGTAATTACATATATGTTGAAGAGGTCAAGAAGCGTTCTACTACTTCTGTGATAAACTCTATACAAAAACTGATAGATGCTTACATGAATAAGCAGTTTGATTTTTCTTACTTCCATAAGAAGTGTGTTCACTGTGGACACTTTGAACACTGTGAAGCAACAGGCGGGGGAACAAATTATGATTGGTTCTAAAATTCTCAAAGAAATTACAGAATACAAGTGGACATTCAAGGAGTTAATGAAAATGGATGATGTTATATTTAATATTATAAACAACATGGAAGAACATTCTTGGGAAGAGATGCTTGATTTCTTAGGTCAAGAACAGAAAGACTTAGTGAAAGGTTGGTGGACTGAAAAGGCTACCTTTTATGCAAAACAGCAGATGCTTGAACTTATTGACGAAGCACCAGTAATGCTTTCTCAAGTTTCTCAAGTTCCCCCTACAATAGAAGAACAGAAAGATAAGATAACTCTTACGAAGGAACAGTTAAAGAAGCAGATTAAAAAAGATACAAAGGTGTTGTAAATGAAAAAGAAATGTAGATACTGTAAGGCAGAACTTACAGACAAAGATAAAGAACTTTGTTCACTATGCGAATCAAAGGACTTTTTAGATTTAATGGATTAGGTGATGAGATGAATTATCCGAGAGAAATGTGGGCAGGTAGCCCATTGGAAAACGCAATACAACCGAGAAGAGTTGTAGTGCAAACCAAAGAAAAATACAAACAATTCGTTAAAGCGCATAATGGTCGCATGAATGTTTATACTTCTGTTTATGATTATGAGGAGTTTTCAAAAGACAGAGGACTTGAACATACTGTAATTATTGATAGACTGTTTTTAGATATTGATGCACATGGAGATGAATCTTTAGAAGAGGCGTGGGGAGACATGAAGATACTACATAAATGGCTTACAGAAAACAACTACAAACACAACATGGCTTTTAGTGGTAGAGGTTTCTACATATTCGTTTATGGTAAAAGAACTTTTGATTTGAGAAGAGTAAAGGCTTTCTTTAACATATGTCACGATGTATGCGGTAAGTCTCCTCGATTAGATAACCGAGTAATAAATACTGCTCGATTGAGAAGAACTCAAAACACTTTTCATTTAGGTGCTAAGTTATTTTCTATAAATCTAATTCGTAGTGATTTAAAAAAGCCGTTGTCGTCTATTACCAAATTAGCAAAGAAACCTCGTAGGCAACATCCTATTTGGTATGGTGAAGGTTTAGTGGAATGGCCTCAAGTTAAGGAAATGGAAGCGGCAGAAATTGAAATTGATTATGTTGAAAGTCCGGGTGATTTACCTATTCTTCCGTGTCTTAATGCGGCAGTAATGACTCATAACCCATTACATGAATCTCGACATTACTTAGTTCAATGGTATAATGAGTTCTTATCTGACTTAGCAGTTGTTGAAAAAGGTTTAGACTGTTCACCGAGAGAAGTAGGTGGAGATGCACTTGTAGATATTATTGGTATTATTTCAGGTGAGATTAAAAAGATTGCATCCAATGAAGATGTATGGATTGACTATGATGAAAGAAAGACTTTAAGTGGTGTTTCATATGTCGTTAAAAAGCGATATATGGCCCCCTCCTGTCAAACTTTAATCAGTAAAGGGTATTGCATAGGTAAGTGTTGGAGATACCCACAGGGGGCTTTAGAATGATGATAGATAGTAGAGAAGATTCAGTGTTAAGTGAGTTGGTTATACAATACTCTTTAATATCTAATGTTACAACCGAAAAGGTATTCTTAGAAGTAGGAGATTATATTACAGGAGATGTATGTATTGAGGCTAAAAGTGTAGAAGACTTTTTACAGTCAGTGCGTAACAAAAGAATGTTTAATCAGATTAGTAACATGGAAGATTCTTATGTGAGAAACTATATAGTTATCTATGGTAATTTATCCGATGCAGGTTCTTATCTAAACCATGTCAGGTCTAACTTTAATGATAGGTCATGGAGGCTTAGATTACAGAAAATGTTTATAGGTGCATTATCCAGCATAGCATTGAATACAAAAACAACTCCGGTTTGGGTTGCAGATGTAGAATCGGCGGCACACTTTATTGTCGCATGTGAGCATCACTGTGATAAAGAAATAGATTTGCAGAAAATGTTACCAAAGAAAACAAGAACTGATGATGTAAGGTTGGATATACTTTGCACTATACAAGGAGTTACAATAGAAAAGGCTCGAACTCTTTTAGCGGAGTTTGGGTCATTATTAGAAATCGCTACATGCGAGGTTAAGGAAATTATGAAACTAAAAGGTATTGGTAAAGTGACGGCCACCAATATATCAAATGCGTTAAACAAAGAAGAAGAGGTGAAATACTAATGGTAGAAGATTTAGAAGTAGATGAATGGGAATTATATGAAGCATTGGAAAAGATGCAGAATGTAGATATAGAAATAGAAAGGCGTGGTTCTGTAACTATGCCTGAAGTTGTAGTGAGGTGGACAGAAGTTGTAACGCAGTTTTCATTGTATAATGATTACCCCGCACAAATGGCTTTTTTTACAACTCTCGGTCAGGTCTTAAAAGATAAGTTACGAGTTCCTGTAGGTCGTCTTTCTCTTGACCCAAGAATACACTTTTGTTGGATTCAAACAGCCCGTAGTGGAAAGACTACAATGTTTGATTTTCTTTCCCCAGTTTGGAAAAGGACATTTGAATTAATTAACGAACACCCAATGACAGGAGAAAATCCGAGAGGGCCACTATCAGGAGTAAATTATTTCAACCTGCAAAACCCCGATGCTTTTACAGACCAAGCATTATTAGGAACTAAAAAGTTTGGTGTTAATAATCCTCAATGGGTTAGAGGTGAAGAAAATGAAGATATTAATGGAGACCCAATACCTGAGTTTATTGATTTAGATATTGAAGGTGCTCTATTTGGTTCTGGTATTATTGCCTTTGATGAGTTTGAACATTCGGGTATCTTTAAAGAAACACAACATAAGCAAGACACTGTAATGATGTTTCAAAAGTTTATGAATCGTTTAGATTCCGATACACACTTAATCAAAAAGCGTTTGACTGAATGGGGTAAAGATTTGATAGTAGATTGTCAGCGTAGTTTATGGGCTACAACCTTACCCCCACAGGGTTTAGAAAAGGTTATTCTTACAAAAGGTGTCTTTCAGCGTATGTGGTTATATGTTCGTGAAGTTCCCGAATCATTAAAAATGCAAATGGAGGAAGAGTATTTGGACATGGTAGGTAATATCATTGAAGATGAAAATGGTTCGGATGCCTTTACTGTGGAGTTTTCAGAAATGCTTTATGATATTTATTGTTGGGTTGATATGAGACATAAGAAAGTCGGTGATAAAAGATTGATTACAACCTTTACCCCCGATGCACAAAAAAGGCTCAAGACTGTTTGGCGTGGTATGCGTAAATACATGGAAGGTTTTCCCGACCATATTTATGCGGCACTAAATACTTTCTTGATGAATACAATTAATAATATGTGTAATGCGGCGGCTCTTTGTGCTTGTGCAGAAAAAAGTCCAGTAATTACAGCAAAGCATATAGACCAAGCAAGAATATTAACTGATACAAGTTTTGATTCTATTACAACTTGGTTTAGTGACAGACTTAAAAAAAGTCCTAAGCGTATGGCAGAAAAAGGTCGTGAACAAATGATTGCTAAGGTTTATTCTTCTTCGGGTAAAAAAGATGGATGGGTGTCGAAAACAGAAATGGTTAATAACTACATGAAAATGACTAAGAAAAGTCGGCCAACCTTTTATAGGGAATGGAATAATGTAGAACATTTATTCGAGCAGAAGAAGATGAACAGTAGAGTTTATATTAGGAGGAAGGAATAATGTTTATGAAAAATAAAATACTAAGATTTAGACAAGTCTTAGACGAGGAGAAAGTTTCAAGGGAAGATATTATTGACATGTTTATAAATTATATAGAAGAAGATATGCTTTTAAAAATAATTGACATGATGAATAGTAATTATCCCGTGGATGTAATAAAAAATATGGATGTGAAAAATAATGAATAAAATACTATCGTTTGATATAGAAACAGGAAACACAGCCGCTGATATAGGCGGTTGGCAGAATACCCATATGTGGCAGGTAACTTGTGTTACTACTACGGATGGAGAGAATAATACGGTTTATATTGATAAGCCGGTAGAAATAGACGGTGCAGTTGTCAAAGAATTAAAACAGTTAAAGTTTGATTTAGACGACCACTTTCAAAAGGGTGGTAAATTATTGGGTCATAATATCGTGGCCTTTGATTTACCAGCATTACGAGATTCAATGGACATTTATATTGTTCGTAAATATCTCGAAGAAAAAGAAACCCGTTGTATTGATACATCAAGAATGGTGACAAAAGCAGCAGGTAAGCGAGTGCAGTTAGATAATCTTGCAAAGTGTAATCTTAATTCTCAGAAATCGGGTGATGGTCTTATGGCTGTTCGATGGTGGAGTGAAGGTAGATATGAAGATGTAGCAGAATATTGCTTAAAGGATTCCCAACTTACATTAGATGTTTGGAAAATGGGAGTAGAAAATGGTAATCTAAGTTTCTTTGATGAAGACTTAGGAGAGTTAGTGAAGATTGATTTAGAGTGGTAATTGAGTTTTAAACTAAAAAAATGTTCTGTTATAAACCTATGAAAACACAAACAGTTAGAAAAATACTTTTTTTGGCCTCGGCCCCGAAGGGGGTCGGGGCTTTTTTTTATTAAAAATTTTCTATCTGATTTTTTACTAAAATTTACTTGTTAAAAAAATTTAGATATTAAATCTAAGGTTTCTTCTGCATATTTCATATTCTTGTTGTGGTTGTTAATTATTCTTCTAAATCTTTTCCAGTCGCCATACGGCCACCCTTCGCTGTCTTCATCTTTCGCATATTTATATTCACTATAAATTCTTTCCAAATCCCTTTTAAGTCTTCGTTGATATTCGTCTAATTTTGACATCGAGTTTTTATATTTGCGCCTATCTTCTACTGATGTCTTTTTATTAGGTTTTACAGGTGGAAGTTTCGTCTTTAATTTTTCTATTGAAATTATATATTCTTCAAGTTCTTTTAAATAAGTATATAAAAAATTTTCATCTTCGACTAATTTCATATCATATTTTTTAGGTCTGTTGGGAAGTCCTTGTAAAGTTCTTCTTATTTGCCTACCCATTTTTCTGTCTTTAATTTTTGAAGTTTTCACCTTGTCTAATATTTTCTTGTGCGCCTCAATAGTATCAGGGTTATTATGTTTACGACCTGCACGAACATAATGTTCTCGGTTGTATTTTAGAATGTTCTCCCAACTCATCCGTCTTCACCTATTTTTTTCCATCCGGTAATTGCAGAATCAATAGAACTCGGTATAGCATAACCTTTTTTATCGGTTAATAATTCTTTTAATTTTCCATATCCTTCGGGAATATATCTCATCACCATCAGTTCAAATTTACCTTTTAAATTTGTTGAAGGTTTTTGTTCCGTTATTTCTATATATTTAGGAAACAGTTCTATAATTTCTTCAAACTCATACACATCTTTTCTACCCGTTTCTTCTAAATGATTACTAATTGCCTGTCTTACAGCAGAACCTATAATTTTCATTGCTTTTCCTTTTAATATATCTTGCCAACTCATTTCTGCTCACCTGTGACAAAATCTTTCTTTGTTTTCTTCTCGACCTCATCAACCTTTTTTGATTGGTCGTTAAACCAAGCATCTAAATAATTACAGCGAGTCACTTTTCTTCACCTAATTGTTCTTTATAATACTTCAAGGCATCTTTAGCCTTAGTATCATTGGGGTCTCTTTTAAGTCTACGCTCATACTCAGCAATTTTTTCCTTAAAATAAGTTTCAGCATCCTTTTTCAAAGTATCTCGCCACATATTTATTCCTCAGTATCTTCGCCCATCTTATGAATAGGTGTAAGTTTGACAATAGTTTCCTTATGCTTCTCAACGATGTGCTTATGTTCTTGAGCCGCTGTAAGCATTTCCTGTTCATGCTTTTGTCGAGCCTTTTCTAAATCAATTACATGTTGCTTATTTAGTGCATCTCTTTCTCTTTCGTGTTCCATTTCAACACCCATGTTATCAATTTCGATAGTCTGTTCAGACTCCCACATTCGTAAAACTGTTTGTAATGCTGGTGCTGAAACACCACTGATGATTGCGATAAGTGCAATAAAGCCGTCAAGGTTTGTTAATACAACATCAGGCTTCCATATACCCATACCTACTACTGCACCTGCGGCAAGAAGCCATAGATAAATTGCTGGCAATACTGTTCGTTTAACCATTCGGTCGTTAAATGTATCTTTTGTTTCTTTCATTTTATTCTCCTCTTAAATTTTTTTGTAATCTTGCGAGACCTATTTTTAAATCCCTACCTGTGCTATGTATATTGAATCTACCATCCTTTCTTGCGGCTACGGTAATACTGGAGGTAGCGGGAACATGAGACATATTTCTTTCATTTAAAAAAGTAATATACTGCTGGGGATATACAGGTGCGTTCCACATAAGAATATATTCTTCTAATAAATCTAAATGCTTAGGTCTGACCTTTACACGCTTTAAAATAGATTCCCACATCATAGTATTTGCACTCCTGTTAAATATGTAATGCCGATTGCGGCGAGAAGATAAACTCCTCTTCGTAGCATAACCATGTCTTTTTCCATGTGAAATAAATGATTTGTCTCAATTGTGTGAACTCGTGTGTCAATGTCGTTCACTTTCGAGACAAGCCAATTTATTTTACCATCCGAATCTCTCTCAAGGACTTCATCTAAATCAGACATGCCTACCACTGTTATAAACGAAACAGTAACGACTATTTAATATTTGTCTATTATCAAGGGACTAGCACAGTAAAGTTCCAATTTTTAGTAGTAGTTCCCCCAGCATTTGTTACGGCTAATCGTAATGTATATTGGGCGGCCATCCCTTGAGAAGCACCTGCACCAATTGTAAATATAGGGTCAAACCCTGCTGATGTTCCACTTGTAGGAGAAACACCGGAAACTAAACCAAGTCCATTATCTACTGTTATTACAGACCATGCAATAGAAGTTTCTGTTCCAGTCCAATTACCATTTAAACCAACCGTTACTGCTTGACCCGCTGAAACTTCTAATGGGTTTAAAATTACTTGATTATGTGTTGCAGAACCTCCTACGGTTTTAGTGAACTTACTATTACCATCACCTGTTGCACCTGTTCCATTATCGTCTTTAGAATAAATATCCGATACTGCTGAAACAACAGCACCCAAAGCATATGAATTGATAATAATAGTTCCCATAGTATCATGTCCTATATCCATAAAGTGTGACCTTTAAACCTTTACCGGCTGTTGAAGAACCTATTTGGTCTATATTAAATTTAATTTCAGCATCATTGGCTAAAGCAGGGCCAGCACCACCAATAACTGCGGCTGTTGCGGCAGTTGAAGAAGTTTTTTCACCTGCATCTATTGTTAATAAGGTTGTTAAAATTGTCGAACCCGCTTCTTCTATATCTACTATAATTGTTGAACCTGCTGGTGCAGTATTTACAGTTGCCTTAACTGCTGTTAATGTCATAGCAAAGGGCATATTAAAGTAAGCCTTTCCATCTCCAGTTGTTAAATTAGTTGTTTCATCCGATAAAGAAATAATAAATACTTCTTCGTCTAATCGAATATCATTACCTGCATCATTGGTAAAGTATAATTGATTTGGTGCTACTTCTTTAACCCATAGTTGTCCATAAGTTGCTAAATCAGCAGTAGCCGCTGGTCTTTCTTTTATCATCATCGAACCCTCAAGAGATAATTTAGCAGTATGGGCCGCTGTAGGAGTAATACCAATTCCAACTTTATCTTCTCCTGCATCTGCTACAATAAGTTCTGGGTCGCTATTACCTTCTACTCTAAAGTCAATATCAACTCCATCTTCATTAATTACAGTTTCTCCTGCTACCATAGATATTCTATTAACAGTTGAAGCATTTTTAAGTGTTCTAAAATGCAATTTTCCATCTTCGGAACCATTAGTCACTGTTTGTATTTCGGAAAACATATCAGCATAAACAGTTGTATTACCCCCACTATCTCTACCTAAAAATTTTACATGCCCTAAATCATCACCATTTGCAGGAGAAGAAGAATCTCTTAATAATCCAAAATCGGGTGCGGCTGAAGAACCGGCTTCTGTTGATTCAACTAAAAGTTGATAAGTCGAAGAATCTGTTGATTCAATATGTAAAGTCGCTTGAGGTGCTGTTGTTCCAATACCAACCTTACCACCATTAAATAAAGCGGCATAATTAGTTGAACTTCCAGCACTTGTTTCCACTGTCACATCTAAACCAATGTTTTTTGTTGTTCCTTGTCCGTTGGATTGTATCACATCTATATCTAAACCTGTAATATTAACAGTTCCACTTGCATCATTTGTAACAGTATCTTTAACATCTAAATGTATGCCTGTAAGTGTATTAGTTTTACCACTTGCTGTCGCCCCGTTTTTAATTACATCTACCATCATCCCCTTTATTGTATGAGTTCCAGTTCCTGCTTGAGTAGTTTTTAATGAATGAGGTATAGAACCGGCAGTATCAGCAGGTGTAGAAGTAGAAACTAAATTTAAAACATTTCCGGTAGTTAAAGTAGATGTTGAAATATCTAAAACATTTGCTGTTGTAGTTGAAGAGTCAATATCTATTACTTCTTGGTCTGCGTCTAAATGGTCTATATTTATAGAAGGTAAAGCATGGTCGTTTGGCGGAGTAAGCCAAATATTACCTACTACACCTAATTGAGAATTAGTGCCAAAGTTTAAGTTTGTTTCACCTCGAATACCATTAGCACCTGTAAAAGTTGCTAATCTGTCATTAGAACCATTGGCAACAGAACTAACAGGTAAGCCTGTAATAGTTCCTGCACCATCAACTGAAAAATTTACATCACCATTATCATTCTTAACTTGAAATGCTGTATCGGAATTATCGCTTCCTAATTGCATAATAATTTGGTCGTTGTTATCTGTATTATCAATAGTAAAATCTCCAATAGAATTAGTTAAAAGTGTGCCACTTGCACTACTGACTATCTTTGCTGTTTCCGCATAATAACCTCCAGTTTCATAACCTAATGATAAAGAATTTTTTCGTGTATCAAATGTGTATAATTGAAAATTATAATTTGTTTTAGTGTTATCACTTCCCGCCGTTATTTCAATTAATGCAATTGGAATATTACCAGCAGGTATTTCCCCAACTAAAGCATTTGCCCCGACAAGCGTTCCCTGTGTAATAACAAGACTGGGGTTTGAACCAAGATTAGGAACTAATGAAACTAAATCATAACGAGTATAAGTATCATGTTGAACATCACTTGAATACGCTACATTTATACTACTTCCATAAACCGAATATTGATTATTAGAAGTAAAGTGAATAGGCTGTGCTAAATTAAATCGAGTATATGTTCCGGTATGGTCTATGGTAAATCCAGCATGACCTATACATTTATCCCCTTTATCAAATGCTTCTAATGCTTTAATAAGCCCCGTGTGCATTTTATCTGTTTGGTCTACTAAGCCAGTATTTACTCCAGCACCATTCATCGTAGTTATCTTTCCTCTGTTTGTCATTAATCTACCTCCACTGTAATTATAAACTCTATCTCATCTGAACTTGTAAGTGGGCCTATACCGTCATAATTAACTCTAACTAATAAAGTATTCCCTGAATCGAATATTCCTACTTCTTTAATCGTGTTGCCAACATACGCAGAACCCAATATGGTAAATGAAAAATCAATTGAAGTTTCTCCACTTGAAAGGGCTTGTCCACTTGCACTTGTGATTGTAGCCTTTGAACCTAAAGGTGAATCTAAATCACCAGCATTAGGATTTGTTGAATCTCCACCTGTTCCCACCTGAAAGTGTGTAAAAGTTGAGATAATATAGTCCTTCAAATTTGTTCTTCCTTCTGTTGTTATCATAGTCCTATCCCCGAATTAAAGCCTAATGTCTTTGTGAATCCTAATCCTGTTGATGTTCCAGCCGCAGTTGATGTGTTGGTTATCGTCGCTTTGACAAACTTAACCCGTATTGACTGTATATCAATATTAGGAGAGGTCACGCTCGTATAAACTTTTTGCTTTGCCCTACCCTGTAAATTGCGTGTTTCTGAAATTAACATTGTAAATGTATTTGCTAAGTCACGGTTATATTCTCCAAGTAATAACTTGGTCGGCATACCAATATTCTTTTCAATCTCGATAACCATGTAGTCACCTCTAAAGATTCCCTCTGAGGGATAATAAACTGATACGATATTTCCCGGTTGTAATAGTGGTATTTTATCACCGACTTGTATTTGAATTGCAGATTGTAGACTTGTAAATAATTTTAAAAGTTGTTGGGCTTTTTGAGATACTTGTGCATTGGTGACTAATGAAAAGTCATAAACTTCTTTTATTTTTGAACCTCTTTTTTTAATATCTCGATAGTTTTTAGCACTTCCCTTTACTCCATCACCGAATACTACAACCTCATTAAAGTTATCATATAGCGATTTGTCTTTACTAATACTCGTAACCTTGTGAATATTATTTTCTTCATTAAATTCAATACTTCTATATTCTTTTTCTTCTTCATTTGAAACTACATTAATATTAGAACCATCCACCTTTAGTTTTTTATTCTTAAACGAAAGCACATTGTTAATTGCTGAATAAGCATTTTCTCCTGTAAAGTTAGAACCTATGTAATAATTATTCGTACTTGTGTCTTTTGTATAAGAAATACCTGCGGAAGTTAATATATCGTCAGCAACATCTTCGGAGTCAAGACTAATATTAAATGGTGAACATATAGATAAGGACTTGGGGCTAAAGGATGGATTTTGATTTACGGTGATAGTAAATATAGAACCAATAGACGGAGAGCCAATCATCTTTTTCATTTGCGAAAATTGTATTTTATCACTACTTTCGTTAACAAATAATTCAGTATCAAGTTTATTTATACCATCCGTTAGTAGAACTCTATAAATTCCCGTATTAAAACTATTTGTATAAGACATATCAGCATCTTCTCTTGGAACTAAATAACTTCCAGCCCCCCCATCAGGTTCAATAAGACAATACATAGAACGAACACCACTACTTTTAACTCCGTCAGTAGAAATATTATCACCCATAAAATGTGTTGAAGATGCTACTCTTTCAAGCATTTTGTTAGTGTTGGGTTTTCTTGTGTATATACTGGATAAGGTATTTAGTGCTATTTCTCTTGGTGAAAAATCATAAGTGCAAATTTGATTTATTTTCAATAAAAGCAATTCATCGGTGTCTCCGGAATTAGTAGTAGCATCACTACTTACAGTAATACCACCTGCATTATCAATTTTAAGATAATGAATAAAAGTGCTTGTATCTTTTGATACAGTGTGAGATATAATTTTATGTAGTTTTTCTCCCTTTAGATAATAGCCTGTTAAATTATTACAATAATGAATCCAGTGATTTTGCGTTTGTGTTACACCTCTTCCTAAATTTGTAGTATTAATTGTAATAGCAAGTATTCTTTCAGAACTTTTTAAAGAATCATCAAGTGTTGTTCCGTGAACTATAAAGTCAGAAACATCAATGTAGGGTTTGAATAAAACTTCAACGGGGGTAACACCTGCAAAATCATCTCCAATTGTTTCTTCATTTTTTTCTAAAATACCTAAACCGTTATCATCATCTGCATCACCGTCATTGTAGCCATAGTCTAAAAATTTACCTTTACCACCGGAGAATGTATGTGAAATTCCACCTATTCTAACTTTTGGAGTTCCTGTTGCCTCAAATTGTGTTCCAGTAATTTCCACTTCTCTATAAATAACTCTTTTAGGTTCAAAGTTATATACCGCACCTGAAATATTCGATGTAATACTTGGTGAAACTACTCTTGCATTTCCAGACCAAATACCAGCAATTACTAATTTAGTGCCTGTATAATTAAACCCATAACCTGTTTCTGTAGTTTCATTATCGAGAGTTTCTTGTAAAATGCGATGAGGAATAATAGTGTCTACGGTTTTTGAAGATGAGGTAGTTGATTGATAAAGTTGGAATAATACATTTGTTTTATTAGCATTTGTAAAACTTGCCGCAGTTCCAGATTTATCCGTATGTAGGGTCATTAAGGTATTAGTAATATCTACAATTTTATAATTACCATCATATCCACTACCAGCACCTGAAATTTTTATTACTGTATCTTCAGTAAATACAGCCTTACCCCAACTAATTGTATCTACTACTTCACTAACCATATTATCATTTACAATCGTAAGGACTGTATCAGTTCTACCTGTCACTAAAAACTCTCCATTATTAGCAGCATTAGCAGCACCTTCTATAATCACATATTCATCTACACCTATCCTTGCACTTGTAAAATAGTGTGTTCCGTCTGCCCCGCCTCTTGTAATTGTTTTTGCCGTAGCATTAAATGATATAGTAGTAACACTCGTACCAGAAGTAAAGCCAACTGTTGAATCAAAAGAATTAGAAATATCTGTAAGATAATTTGCCCCTACAATCTGTGAACCTGTGTCTGTAAAGAAATCCAACATAGAACCTCCAGTAATTGTTACTTCTGCGCCATTAAAATTAGCATCTGTTAGCCAAAGAAATCTTTGACTTGGGCCTAATGATGTAGTTTTATATGTTTCTTTATCATATGGATTAGGAAGTAGTATTGCGTTTAAATCATGTGTAGCGGTAGCCATATCATTTAAAGGTTTTTTATTTGCGTCGGAAATTGCACTACCAGTTCCAGCATCATCTTGTGTAGCAGCATCACCATAGTTTGTTATTGCTAAGGCTTTATTATAATTATAAGTAATATTATCATCAGTAAGCATGTCTTGATGTTGAATAGAATGGGCCAATTGATTATCATACCCAGCATTAACATAATAAGGGTTATTTAAATTTGAAGCCAATGCTATATCTGAAGAACCTACTACAACATATAATTTTTGTCCACTTGGATAACCTATAACATTTTCAGGATAATTAGTAGTTAATGTTACTACTCCAGTACTGGGATTAACTGAATCAACTTTACCAATAAATTTAGGTATTTGAACCCCACCACTTGTCGTTGTTGCTATCGTGTTGCTACTAAAAGGGTCAGTGTAAAGATAGAAATTATAACTTGCATTATAAAATCTTACCTCATTAACAGTAATTGTATCACTAAGACTTGGAATATCTGCCGTTAAAGTAATGTGTTTAGGGCTAAATCCGCTTTCAGGAAATGACTTAACTAAATGTGCTACCTTTGTTCTACTATCGGCATTATGTATTATTTTCGTTTCATCAGTTCCGGAATTATTTAATTTATAAGATTCAAAATCAACTTCATTAAATAGATAATCATAAGTAACTTCTGTTAATCTTATTAAGTTTGCTCTTTTTAAATCTCCAGCGGTTGTCTGTATAGGTTGATAAAAATAGTCATCATCTAATCTACCCCTTACAGTAGTTTTTCCCGACCAATTATCGTGAGTAAAGGATTTTTCAGACCCCCTTTCATTTCCTTTAAATACTACCGAGTAATCTTCTAAACTTCTACTGTAAGAACCTTCACTAAATGCAATATTATTTGGATTCTTTTTACTCTCAGGGTAGACATCTCCTACTGAAAATATATGTAAAGGGCCAGAATAATTATCATACATTCCAAATACAAGTTCATATGCTAATGATGGCGATGATGATTGATTAGTCGGAACCATCATTGTTTTACCGTAATTAAAAGCACTGCCATCAAAAAATGTAGGGTATCTTGTCATTAGGTAAGTCTTAGCACCGACTACGGGGTGTATTCCAGTTCTTTCATTAGGTAAGTCTCTTCTAAAATAATCTGTATCATCTGCATGAAAATCAGCAACAGGAATAGTATTGTTGGCCTTATACCCTGAAGCATAAAAATTAAAATTACTATCTTTTTCATAATGATTATTATTAGTAAAAAGACCGTCTAATGTTCCAAGAGTTCCATCAAGAGTTATATCATGTGTCCTTCTTCTCGTTAATATGGATTTACTTAAATTAACATATCTCCATATGGGTGTATTAAATCTTGTAGCATATTGTCCCTTTTTAGCAGTTCCACCTGTAAAACCAGAGTCATCTTGAAATACATTATTAAATGTCTTAGGCGATTTATCTACATTTAACTCATTATTTAGTAAATGTAAATATCCCCCAAGAGGCATTCCTTGTCCATTTATTAGATAAATATTTTGTGTCTTTCTATTTGTATTCAAAAGTGGCGTATCAATAAAATCATCTTGTCTATTATCAATTTCTATTCTACCCAAAACAATAGGTGAAACATACGCCACTTCATACTGTGTTTTTCCATTCTTTAAATCCTGTTCATTTAAAATTGGAAACTCTACCATTGAAGAAATTGTATGATGGTCGAAATCAAATCCTACTGGAGAGTCATAATAAGTAGTAGAGTCATTAACGGTATTCAAAAGATTATCAATATCAATGCCGTTTGTTTCTCCACCACTACCTAAAGCACTTAATCTTTCTGTATCTGAATAATTAGTTCCATCGTGATTAAAATATTTTCCTCCTGTAAATACCGCCCCTTTATCTGCGGTTCCAATTAATGTTGTTGCTCTTTCTGTTGTTCTTAAAGATGTGTCTAAAGTTTTTCCAGCAAGTAAAGTTTTATTTGCTTTGTATATAGGTGTAGCCAATGATGTGCCTGTGCCTGTGTAATCTCCTGAAAACTTTGTAATGTAAGAATCTTTCATAAGAGTAATATTTTGTAGATTAACGGCCTTAACCACTCCTAATAAATAATAATAATTAGAAGTAGAATCACGAATATATATGACATCTCCGAACTCAAGTAGTGTTCCTGTAATATCAGCATTTACATTTATATGAGAATCTGTTGGTGCAAAGGTAAGTGTTTGATTACTTCCATTAGAAGAAACTGCGGCAGAAATTTCAAAGGTAGTATCATTTGTTATCGAAACAATTTTACTTCCAGAAGTAATATGTGTTCCACTTACACCCATATCAACGGCAAGATTAGCAGTTGAATCTATTGTTATCGTAGTTCCACCATTAGTGTAATCACATGTAGCATCTGTAAAGTCTGCGAGATTAATACTATCAATAGTTCTACCGATTGATGTGTAATTGGTATTGTAAGGACTAAAGGTTGAATAGATATATTCTTGAGAATAGGTGTAATTGCGATTAACTGGAGTATTTAAAAGTGTCGCAATTTCATCTCTACCACTTATGGATAATTTAAAAGTTCCTGTTGCTTCTACACTTGTTTCTTTCGATTCTACCTTTCCTTCAAAGACAGGTTTAGATACTAATAAATTACCGCTAAGAGGGCTTGTATAAGTGCTATAATAAGAAGAGGTAGGTTCGGCTACCAATGTAACATAGCCATTGTTTTTATCACCCTTAGCGACCTTTAATTGTCTTCCATAATTTGTTCCCTGTATAGAGTATTCTAAATTATAAATATCTGATTCTGTTTCTGTTAAGGTAATACCATTTCGTGTTATTGTAGTTCCGTCATATTCTGTATCAATTTTATGGGTTGTTAATATAGTTCCAGTAACTCTTGAGTAAAATTTACGGAAAGCCTTTTTATCTGTAAAGGTATGAACCGATGCTGAACCCGACCAAAAGTTTGAAGTTACTGCTCTTGAATCTGAAATAGTAATAGTTTGCACACCATCAACAGGTGCTGTAATTCTTGTTGATTGTCCGTTTTGACATTCATAATAATAGTTATCTACAAAGAAAGGTTCCCAAATACCTGAAGAAGAATCGTATAATAATGTTCTTAAATCTTGTCCTAATAGAAGGCCAGTGACTTCTATTGTAGTGCTACTTTTTCTTGTAAAAATTCCCGGCAATTCACTTTCAGGAATAGTAGAAACATTTTGAGTATGAATTATTTCTTTGATTCTAATGTCTTCATAATCACGAATCTTATGTTCAAGTATTCTTTCTGTATCGTAATATTTGGCTTCAAACATATTACCCCTTGTTGTAACAGTTTTAGATGTATTCAAATGATAGGGAGTTGAAAGTAATTGTGTTCTTTCTGGAGAATCTATAAATTGTAAATAAGTATTGAATCCTCCATCGGAATCATAAATATTTAAAGATGATTGAGCGTATGTTGCTTTTGCGAAAGTGTAATTACTACCTACTGCTGTGTAAGAATTAATACCTTTAGGTTGTGAAACATCGTCATCATTCGACTTGTTCACATCTACAATAGTTGCAGTATGTGTAAAAAATGATTTGTCTAATAATTTATCAGAGGTTATGGGTGCTGTTTTAAAAACACTAACTTGTGGCCCTGTAGAATTAGTGCTTGTTTTTAATAAAGTAAATTTTGTATTTGGTTCTAAGGCCTCTCCCTCGTAGAAGTAAAAAGTTGGCCTACTTACATTTACATATTTGTCGTGTCTTTCTTCTGTTGTGGCTACATCATTTAACAGACCATAACCAACCGCTACAACATTATCTGTGCTTACAGGCCCTTGATATATTGCTACTTTAGTTCCAGCAGAAATGTTTTCTTTTAAACTTGGTGTAAAATCAAACTTGTAAAAGTTTCCTTCATAAAGTGCCTCTTCTGTAATTTTGGCAACATGATGTTTATAAACATTATCTGCATAGATTACAATAAAATAATCTCTCGTGCAACTACTACTTCCTAATAAATGCGAACCTTCCTTTAAACCATCAGCAGAACCAGTGTCTATAATAACTCTGTAATTTGTGCTATCAAATTTATTTTCAGCATAACTCTCTATTGTTGTATTAAGTGGAAAAAGTCTATTAACCTTACTTGAACTTACAGTTCCACTACCCATAGAAGATGCTGAATCCGAATGTATTTCATAACAATGTATGCCTAATGCTGTTGTATTTGTTCCGTCTTCTGTAACTACATTAGGATTAACAGATGTATTACGATTAAATGTTCCTGCACTCGGAGTAGCAGTAAAATCCGTAGGGATTGCTTGACCCTCATTAAATACATAAACATCGTCAGCCATCTAAGTTAGCCTCCTCAAAATCAAGATATAAAAGTAAGTCTCTGTAATTTGGCATAAGACTATTGATACTTCTAAACGACGATTTGTATTTACTCACCATAGATATTTCATGGTATTCTCCCATAAACTGTGACTTTCTAACTGTTTGAAAAGAACCTGCATCGGGATTTTGCCCTAAATAAACATCAGAAGCGTCTAAGGAAAAATTACCAGCCGCACCGTGAACTCCCTCTTTAACCATATTGGAATTATAAAAAATACTTATCTTTCCAGAACTTCTATATGAAACTGCTATATGATGGGGAACTTCTACATATGCGGAGTCTTTAGGTAACTCGTCATAGATATGTGAATCCACAGCAGGTGAATTAGCGATATTATCAAGTGTAATATCTTGACCGCTTATTGCAGTAATTGTTCCTATTAATAATCCCTCATTTGTATAAATTACTTGTCCTTCCCCGTTTTGTGAAGTTCCACTAAGGTTAATAACTTTGGTCGAAGTATTAACTGAATCAACAGTTAAAGCACCTTTATGTGCCACTGGCGTATGTCCATCATAGACATAACTCGAAGACTGAGAATTAAAATGGTTATCATCTACTCTCGTAGCACTAATAACTGTATCACTTGTAACTGAAGTGGTAGTGCTTCCAATAGTCATAGAAACTTTTACAGCATATTCAGCAGGTTGATACCAAGCGTGAGTTGTAGTATTTACTAAAGAAATAGTTAAATTAGTATTATGAAATAAAACCATTTCAACATCATGGCGATTAGCAGTAGGTAAATAAGCCGCCCCCTTTGTATGTCTTGATAAAGATTTAATACTTGCCGTGTATGTTCCTGTTGCAGAATTACCATTAACATCATAAGGAGTTACAAGCATTTCAATTGTGAAATCTCCACTATTTCCCCACATACCAACTTCCTGTAAAGGCACATTACCAGCATCATCCTTATGTTGTAGTTTAACATACCCGTTGCACATTACAGGAAATTGTAATGACTTCTTATCTTTCGAGTATATTGTCTGCATAGTAATCAACCAAGAGGAGTAAAGGCTTGTCTAAAGGAAAAGGTAAAAGTTAGGAAAGGTGAGCCGGGAACAAAATCAGTTTGAAAGTTTTCAATAAACCCTGTAATACCTTCAAATTCAGTAGTAGAAGGAGAAGGCATAGAACCCCCACCAATAGTATTTGCTCTATCTAATTCTCTTGAATGATATGAAAAAGGTAGTAAGGGTAAGTCTTCTATTTTTGTAGTTTCAGTCACACCTGTATGATAAGCATAATCATCCCCTACACGGGATGGATAAAGAACTACGAGTTCTGTAAGATTTTGATGTTTCTGTGCAAATGAAGAATCTACGGATGCGTGAATTAATTGCGCTACTTCAGGTGCTGTCATAACTACGGACTTTGTAGTAGTCTTATCATACTGCTTTACAATATGTTGCTCGGTAATAATTCCCCCAATATTAATTGTTTTATTAGCGATACCTAAGTCTATTGCCATTGTAGTAGATTCACCTGTAATTAAACCCGACAAGGGAATAGGGATAGGGGCTACACTTCTTGTCGTAGATATTCCCACTGTTTCTGCTTTTAACATAATACGGTTGGTAATCGAACCATCTCCCGAATCTCCACGAGAAGCAAAGTTTAAGAAAACTGCATGGTCGTAACCATAGCCTGTATTTCCTGCATTTGACATTAATTCCTTTGTACTTACCGGCATTTTATCATCCTCTCATTCCCGTAGGTGAAAATCTATTCATACGCATAGAAATCTTTTGTCCTATTTTATCTGCGATTTGGTTTAACTCTTGTTCAGAAGCACCTATTCTTCCATTAACATGAACATGTATTGTATTCCCCATAGAACCACGGGTGTTTGTATTGTTTATAACTGAACTTCCACCGGGAAGTAAAACTGTTTCAGGCCCATTTTCTCCTACTAAATAAGCACCTCCTAATAAATTAGTTCCTCCTGAAGCCATTCCTTTACTCATTCCCGACCAACCTCCAATTGAGCCACCTATTACTGCACCCACTTTTAAACCAGCAAGAGTTCCACCCGGCCCAGCAAATGAACCAATAGCCGCCCCACCAATTCCACCAATAAGCACACCAGTTGCAACACCTGCACCAGTGCCTTTAATTGCTGCTTTGGGATTTTCTATTAAATTTTTAAATCCTACAATCATAGTGTCAACTGCACCATATATTAACCCCCATAGAACAGAAACTAAACCCCCCAATAATCCAGTAAGAATTATCCCTAAACCTGAAAGAACTGTCTGAGTCACCGACAATAGAAGAGGTAAAAAACTTAGTGCTACTTTCGTTAAACCTTTTAACATTTTTGACCCATCTCCGGAGAATAAACCGTTGAGTAACATCATCAACCCGCTTAAAACTTTTGGTAAATGTTCCATAATTCCCTCTAATCCACTGGCAAAATATCCCTTCATTGAACCTATTACTTTTCCTACTTCTGATAAAGCCTCTCCAGTTTTTTCAAAGAAACCAATTTTTTGTAACATGTATATAATTACACCAAGACCTGTTATGGCAAATAAAGCATACTTAAAAAATGAACCAGCCATCATAAGAGTATTTTTTAACATAACCATATTACCTTTACTAAAAAACATTTTAAAACCTGCTTGAAAGGTTTTAAATCCCTCTATAAATTTGCCGAACTTTTCGTCAAGTTTCTTTCTTATTATTTCAGAAGGTGATAAATCTTGAAATGACCTATTTCCAGACCCGCCAAATGTTTTAAAACCTGCATTTTTTATCATGCCTTCAACATTATCATTAGAAATGGCAATTTCTTCAGATATTTTATCTATACTATCAGAAAGACCTGCGCTTCTTGCCTCATACAAATCTATTTCGGCTTTTATTCTTCTTTTTTCACTCTCTTTTAAGTCTTCTTTGTCTAATTCCAGTTTAGCAAAAACAAGTCTTACATCTGATGCAGTCTTTTCTACTTCAAGTGCTGATTGCCTTTCTTCTAATTGTGATGTAGTTTTATCAGCCATTAAAATACCAGCCTTACCTAAGAGATTTCCTCCTGTAAGACCTTGACTTCCGTAATTTTGCTTTACGAAATTTTTTCTTGCGACCTTAAATACTTTATCATCAGACTTAATAATTTTTTCTTGAACAGTTAAAAATTTTTCTTTTGTAACATTTAAAGCCTTTTGAAAATCCATAGTTCTCATTAGGTGTTTAATTGAAGCATCATTGTAGAACCTTTCTTTTTCCATAGCAGACATGTTTCCGTCGCCCATCGCTTGAGATAATTTATACAATCTTCTTTGAACATCTTCTTTTCTTTTTAAACCTTCAATCATTTCTTGTTCTTGTTTAAGGTCTTGCTTTTTTGCTATAACTAAATATCTAAAAACAAGCAACATAGAAGAAAGTTGTTGCATTAATTGATAAACGCTCGGAATACCAGCAGTTGCTCTTGTAATAATACTTCTTACAATACCACCTTTATTAGCAATAGAAGATAAGTCTGAAAGGCGAGTTACCATATTTACAGAAGCCGCTTCTGTTTCTAAAAGTAATTTATTAACATCTTCCATTCCACCCTTGAGAGCATCCATTTCTCGGCGTAATTTATTCATGTCCATATAATCACTTCAATTTACTTTTTTCTAACTGCCTCGCTTCTTCTTCTTTAGAGATAGCAAACATAACCATAAAATCCCGAACCATAGAAAAAGGCATTTGGTATGCCTCGGCGGGACTAATACTAAGTTCCTTTGCCAAGATATATAAAGTTATCCGAGAAGCGATAACAGGAGAATCTATTTTTCCCCCAGTTAAGGCTGTTCGGTAGGTTCTTTTAAATCTTCATCCCCCTCAAGAGCGAAAGGGTCGGGTAAGATTTCTTTAATTTGATTACCAACATAAGGTGTAAGTCTAATAAATTCAATTGGTGAAAGTTGAGGTTCTGTTTTATCAACGAATGCTTCCCAAAGGTAGCGGAATAGTGTGTCCATTTCAAGAGAAATGTCTTGTGTGCGTGAATTTAAATTAATAAGTTTAGCCTGTGCTTTCTCCAGTTGTAAGAAGGTAGGTTCTTTAATCCAAACCTTTAGGTATTCATCACTGTCAGGGGCTACTCGAACATAATGCAATACGCTTTCACTTGTTGTAAATAGGTTACTCTTATTTTTTACTGTCTTTTTATCCATAGGTATTCACCTTGTTAATAACTACGCAAGGGTTGGTCTTTAAACTTATCCTTGAATAATCCAATTTGTTGCATGAGTGCATGTGTGCAACTCAAGAGGTTGAATAGTCCAATTAACTGTAATTGGGCCTTTGTCATTTGTAAGTGGGAAGTCTGCACTTGTCACCATGTAGTCCTTGAAAACCATTGACAATGTTTCATCATTGGTTGTAGTGTCTTTGGTAAAGGTAAGTTTAATTTGATTGCCGTCAGTTCCATTGAGAGAGGTAGCGGCATTGTTTCGCAGTTCTTCAAAGAGAAGATTGTCAGTGACTAATCCTGTAAAGGAGAGACTATAAACTCGTTGACCTGCTATATGTGTTTGACTGTTCTTATCATAGCGACCAATAAATCTCTTTGGTTGTAGGCTGTTTGAAATATCCAAAGTCATGTTCTCGATGCGAATATATTCCTGTCCAAACATTTCAATAGTGCCATCGGAGAAGAAAAAGGGTCGTAATTGTTCTTCGCTAATAGATGATTGCCCCCCTGCTGGAGAACCAAAGTTAACCCAATCTTGAAGGTCGGTAGTTTTGTTTGCTGTCACATAATTGTTTGGTGCAGTAAATGTATTCTTTGAGTTAAAATTAACTGTCATTTTCATTTCCTGTCCGGCATCTGCTGTAAGATTAACACTTTCAACTTGACAACCGGGGTAAATCTTAGAATAAACTGTTTCCGAAATATCTCTTGCTACGCTGTTAACAGTAGTCGAAGTAATATCAACTTCTTCCGTAGCCATACTTGCTGGCTTTTTAAGTGTGTATTCAAGAGCAAATGAAGGTAGGTCTGCTGTATTATTTTCACTAAAGGTGTAAGTAATTTTATTTGTTTGAGTAAGATTAACACTTTTAATATTTGTATCATCCATACCCTTTTGTTTATTTAGTGGGGGGCAGACTACATTACCAATTGTTCGGTGAAAACCTGCTGTATTTACATTAGAATCATAGATAAAATTATTTCCAGTAAGACTGGTTGAAGTAAAGAAATCATCCGAATCCATTGTCACCGAACCTTGATTAGATACTGTGGTAATTTCTTTTGAACCTAATGCGTAGTAAAGCCATGAAAAGTTATTTGCAGATAAGGAAAAAGAACCATTGGAGGTAGTTTCTGCACCTTTAAATTGATAAGCCATATTTCTACTGCCTGAAGAAAGTGCAATTTGTTTCATCTCAACTGCTGTTTGAGGAATTGAAACTGAGTCGGTAAGTCCAATCCAAGTATCGGAAAGAAGTCGAGGATTAGAACCGTCTTTAGGTGCTGGAACAGGTGCGCCAATATGTTGAATAACACCGTAGTAATTTGTTGCTGTTGATGCAATTGCTGAATCAATAGTATTTGCTACTGTAATTGTAGTAGCCGTATTTGAAACAATCATGGCCTTGTCAGTAAAAGTGTTGTCACTGTTTAAATAAAATTCTAAAATACACCCACGATATAAATTAGGAACAAGAAGAAGTTGCCCTGTAAAAGAGGAGTTAAGAGTAAAAACTGCATTGATAGCAGGAACTGTGACAAGAGCAATTTCAATAACAGGGTTTGTTCCCGATGAAGTAAATGTCACTTCATCTCCAACAGAACTAATATTATATGAACTACCTCCGGCTACAACTGTGACGGCTGTAATTGCACCACCAGCAGTATTTGAAGTTACGGTTACACCGCCATTAACATCTTCTGTTGTATTTGCAACATAACCACCTACGGTATTTGTAATAGTAAGAACACCTAATGCTCTTGAAACTGAAACATCTTCACCACTTAGGGCTTGAAGAACCATTTCTGCAATTTGACTTCCAGAGGTTCCCGAAGCAATTGAAGTAGAAACCGTAATATCTCTATCTGCGCCTGTGGCTTTAGGAGATTGGTCTGAATCATTTAAAATAACTGCAACTGTTTCTGTTCCATCAACACCTGCAATTGAAAGAGTAAAAAATCCATCCTGTCCTCCCGGCCCTACTCCATCTTCGTAATTAGTGGCAGTAGCATCTATAAAAGTTAAAACTGTTGTATGTGCTGAAAGGGTTAAAAGTAATTCTCCACCTGTTCCTGTTGCAGGTTGTCCTGCAACAATACCATCACTATCAATTGTTGTTTGACTTGCTAAAATTTGAGTTCCGGCAGTAGTAGCAGTAGCAGAAGCAATTGCACCAGTAGAACTTGAAGCATTTGCCACACTCGCAAATGTTCCTAAAAATATATCTTGTTCAGGTATCATAGATACCATCGCCCCGCTGTCCATCCATACTTCGTTACTTACCATTTTTAGTCACCTTTTATTACAAACTGTTGGCGAATCTTTTCATAGTTACATTTATTCTATATCCAAATATTCTTGATTTTTTGTCATTAGCGTCAGTTCGGCTTCCCAGTATAAGATGTTTAATGTTTTCTTCTAAACTACCTGCACTTCGGAACCAGCCCCTCCGGTTTGTTTCAATGATGTATCGCACTATCTTATAAAGGTTTTCTATTCTGTCACGACCAAAAGTAGAACCAGTAGGTGCAACTCTCGCATTATCATTAGTTCGTCTATCATCTTGTTTTGTCCTAATACTTACAGACATTTCATGTGTCTCATTTCTTACAGACCAATCACGAGTAGGATATTCAACAGTTTGAGAGTTTTGCATTACTACAATAACATCTAAAGAAGGTGTAACTCCGTCTGCTGTAACTTCTGTAGCGGCACTAATTCTTACTCTATTACCACCTCTTCCCGGTTTTGCAGTATTACGAGTAGAACTCATATCTCGTATATCCATAATCTGAGGTTTAACTCTATGAATTGCAGGAATAGCAGAACCTAAAGCAGTAACAGCGGTATTCCAATATTCGTCAAGTAGTGTAACTAAATATGTAACTTCATCCACGATTTCTCCTCTCCCTTAATTCTCTTTCTGTAATCTCTTCCGTATAGTCTTCGGTTGTTCCATATCCACCCATTACCTCATCACCTACACCCATTTCGTAGTCCATACTTTCCGCATACCATTTGTCATAAATAATTTCTTGAACTAATGATATATCTTCTAATGAATTTTTTGCCTGTAGTTCGGCAGTTCTTTGTAATATAATGTCTTTCAATAATTTAATTTCTTCAAGACCTGTATCTCTTATATCTATCCCCATTTCATAAGCAATATCAGACCAAGTTAAATTAGCAATTCCCTCCATATCCCTTAATTCAACACTATCCATATTATACATTAATTGGTCTAAAGTATCAATAAACTTTTCAGAAATAGACATTCTATTCTGTGTGTTTTCTCTATCCAGTTCTAATTCAAATAAATAACTATTAATCAACTCAAGCATTTCTTCTAACTGTTCTGATAAAATTTCTATATCAGTAACATTTACTCTTCTTTTTTCCTTTTCAATTTTATGTTGAGTTAATAAATTAAGTATTTCATCGGGTTCTAATTTCAAGATTAATGGAGATAATTCAACTAATAAACCATTTGCGCTATCATATGTCAAGTTAATTTCTTCCACATATTCTAGGGTAACTGTAACATATTTTAAAATTTTAGGATAACCATTAACAATATTATTAATATTATTTGTTACAATATTTTTTAAATATTTTTCAATTTCAACTACTTTATATTCAGGTATTTCAGGGGGTATAAAATCATCAGACAATGGATTATTTTCAGGTTCTATGTCCTGTATTTCTATTTTTAAAATTGACTCCCAATTCATTCAAAAGCCTCCTCTATTCTTCTTTGAATAACTTGAACAACTTCCTGTTCGATAATCTGTTCCATTATTTCATCGCTCATTTTTTCACCCAAAGTTCTTTCGGTGTAGTCCTGTATATCCTCATTTTGCTGAACAACAGTTTCTAATATAGTCTCCATATCGAGTTGAACCATTCGCATTTTTTCTAAAATTTTACGAAACATCTCTACGACCCCGTTTTCCTCTCACTGGTTTTAATTTACCAGACTTATCTTTTAATTTTTTTTGTGTTTCAAGAAGTTTTATTTTCTTTTCTTCTGCTTCTCTCATTTTAGACCCAAGTTCAGCCGCTTCTCTTAAATTTAAATCTCTGGATTCTTGGTCTTTAATTGGTATTTCTCTTGGAACTAATTTAGCCTTTTCCCTATCCCATTGAGAGTCGGGATTAGCGGCTTCTAATTGACGAATATTTTCTTCTTCTGTAAGTTCTTCCTCATCCTTCTCTCTTAAATCTCTGGATTCTTGGTCTTGTTCTACTAATTCAATTATCATATCTGTAATTCTATTTCTTAATTCAGACTCACTATTAAATACTTCATTATCTGATAATTGAATGTCTCCCTCTACTGTTGTAAAAACATAGTCTCCTTCTTGTTCTTGAAAAAATACATGGACATATTTTCTACTTAAATCCTTTGCTCTAAATGAAACATTTAATGTAATTTTACCATCACGGTCTTCACCATCTACAAGTCTAACATTTGTTCTTCTACCATATTTATCTAAAGGAACTTCTGCTCTAAGATTTCTTCGTAGTCGGGATTTAAAATTTTCCCAATCACGAAGTTTTAAATACTCGCCGGAACTTGTTTTTAACTTTTCAAGGTCTTTTTGCTGGTTTAATTTAACCATTTTGGCTGGTATCGTGGGCCGTGTCTTCCTAACTTTTTTCGTCACTCGTTCATATCCTTCAGGAAAACTTTTACCAATAAATATATTCATTTTTTCCTTAATTATAGCGTAATGAATCATATAGTGTCTTACCTGTTTGTTATGTAGTTTTTTATATTCATCAAATATACTATTTATTACATCTTCAATTATATATTCATTTTGATAACCTGTTTTTTCCACATGTTCAAGAAGTAATTTTTTAAAAATACTTCCTATAACTTTCGACTTGTTGGCTATTTTAAGAATATCCGACCACATAATTACCAATCCCTACAAGCCATACAACGGGCTGAATAATCCCCACCTTTACATGTAGAACATTTATGTCTTGCTCTAAAAGATTTTTTACGCTTAGTATTTCCTCGCTTCCCTGTTACTGAAACACCTCTTTGCCCCCAATGAACACGCTCATATCCACCTTTACCATTAGGAACGCAAGCCATCCATTTTTTACCCTTTCGAGTAGAACTTGCCTTTTTTGTTCTTTTATTACATTGTGATGAAGCCTTAGAAATATCTTTTCCATCACATCCACAGCCGCAACCTGAATCCATATTTTCAATATCAGGTTTAGATTTAGGTGGCTTATCTTTATCTTTGTATGGAATTTGTAATATCTGTTTTATCTTGTCGGAAAGAGTAGGGTTATTTTCATATTCGTTTTCCCCTGTTACATAATCTATGTCCTTTTCCATTTTCGGACTTATTTTTTTAGGCTTTACTTTACTGTAATCCTTTGCTTTTATAATTTCATATGTGGTTAATCTGGAATTAGGTCTGCTGGTTATTCTACCAAGATTTTGAAGTTTTCCATCTCTAATTAATTTACCAAATGCAGGTTTAATTTGACCTGTAAATTTATGATTAAGAAATTGAGTAAAACCCGCTAATCTTCCGTCTTCGGTTTCCGACCAATTGTTTTTCATGTATTGAAAAATTTCTTTTTTATTTCCTTCAATATCTTCAATAGTCACGCTTTCCAGTGGACTATTTTCTATATAATTACTAATACCCTCATATACCTTTTGTCTGTATATAGGGTAATTTACTCTACTACTCCCTTTTAATATTTCTTCCCACATATCAATCACTATCCAAATAATAAACCACTCGGCGTTTCATGCGTAGAATTTTGTCTACATCTGCTTTATAGGAATCGTATTTACTTTTTAAATCTATACCATTAGTAGAATCATTTCCTAATAAGACATAAGAATCATCACTTGCAATAAGTTCACAGGCGGTAAGTTTTGTAGCGGCATCTTCAATAACTGCTGGAACACGAATATTTCCACAAGTATATGTAACCTTTACTGAATGTTTATATTGTGAAGGAAATTCACTACGGAAAAAAATATCTCCCATATCTTTCATATCCCACCATGCGGCATTACGGTCATAGTCTTCTTTATTTGTAAATTGAGTGCGAGAATTAGTTCCCCCGTTAACTGCAAGTGTGCAATTAGAACCATCTGAACCGGGGAGTAAAGAAACAATTGTAATTGTTTCATCTTCTTCTAAATTAGCATAAAAGAAGTCGGATATATTATACGCGTTGCCTCCATCTTGTAAAGCCTTTTTAGCAGTTCCACCTGTAAAGGGGGCAGTAATTGTAGGCACTTGTTCATTAATAAGGTAGCAAATATCCTGTGCAGTAGTTCTTTGTCCGTAAGCCTTGTTAAACTTATCATTATCAGTGATACCTGAACTGTCAGGTGATAGAGTCCAAGTTAATCCTCCACCTGTAAGGACAATTGATGTAAGATTAGTATAATCATCTATTGTTAATGTTGCTACTACCGAGGCAATATCTGTATAAACTGAACCATCCCAAATAGCAATTCGCAAAATCTTACGAATATTTTCGTGATGTAGTCTTATTTTTCCAATGTAATCTTCATAAAAATATACCTGATTATTACTGCGAGCAAAATCGTGAAATTCATTTTCTATTAAATTGTCTCTCCAAGAAGAGTTTGTAAATTCATCAATATAATCTTCAGACCTACGCATTAAATCTCCAACTTCTGCTAAAGTGGGAGAAGTAGAAGAAGAAAAATCAGCAATACCTAATAGTGCGGCCACCTTTACAGCAGTTGTATATGCCCCACCACCTGTTGTATAATTTACAACATTAAGTCCGGAATCAGAAGGAGTCATCATCTTAACCATTAAATCACCATGTCCAGTAATTGTATTCTTTGTTCTATCTTATCTATAAAACCTTTCCTTACTTTATCTACGGCTTTACCCTTCACGGCAATATTTTTTCCTTCCGTAGTTATGTTATAAGTTCTTTTACCAGCCCCTTCCGATTGAGCAAAAGATTTTTGTCTTGATGTAGCAAAATCTACACCCGTTAAAGAACTTACAATTTTAATATCAAAGTTCTGTTGGTAATTTGAAACTGCTTGGGCTTTAACTCCAGAACTTTTTTCAGTAATAATTATTTCAAAATTAATTTTTCCAGCAGAAGTATATTTTGTAGGTTGCCCCCATTGTTTAGGGTTATTACTTTCATTAGTTAATGTGGCATAGAAAATATTTATTAATTTATCAATTTGATTTTCTCCCTCAAACATATCTAAATAACTAAATACTGATTCTTCAACATCTTCTGCATCTAATTTAAGACTACGGTTAAAAAACTCTGATAAAGACAAACGAAGATTATCAAAGTTCCCTTCATCTAATTCTCTATTATCTAATATATTTTTATACTGTTCTTCATATTTTTTACCTTGTTCTGTTTCAAATAAAGTTTCAAAGTTAGATTCTATTTCTTCTATTGTAGCAGGTTCGGTCAAATTTCTTAAACTTCTTATGTCTATGTCCAATAGTTCGTCGTAAGACTCTAATTGTTTTAATTGGTTTTCTGAATATGTTGGTTCAATAACTATATCTTCTGATTCATTGTTCCTTACTGAATCAGTATATGTGCCAAACACATCTGATATTTCACCACAAATATCTTTTAAATTTCTCAAATCTTCTCTCATGTTATCGTCAAGATTTCTTAAATCATCAACTATTTCTTCTCTTTCTTCTCCAACCATGAAGGGTTCTAAAAAGTTATTTAACCTTTCAATAATATTTTCATCACCCGTAATACCTTCATCTTCTAAATCTTGCTGTTCTTCTTCACCTACAAGAGATTGTTCTGCTTGGAGAGCCACGCCAGTTATTTGAGTATAATAAGTTTCTATTTCATCTTTTGACATTTCAATTGCTTCTACTTTGTCTAAAAAATCCGTAACTTCTTTAGGTATTTTATCAGGAGTTAAGTCGCTTAAAAGACCGTCTACTATGTCTTCTACTGTTTCTTCATATTCACCTCCAACTGGAATATCCATTTTAGAAGTAAAAGAACCTTTTGAAGATATTTTATCGTAAGGTTTTTTACCAGCCTTAACATCTAAAAAATCATCAACTGGAATCCAGTCTTGTTCTCTTGTAGTTAAAGTATATTTCCTTTGACCTCTACTAACTTTCATATCATAATCAAAACCTTTTGAATTTACCAAATGGTCTCTAATTACATTTTTTAATGAACTCTCGGAAACGGTTTCTACTCTTTCAACCATACTTGTATCTCTTGTTCTTGTTCCAACTTCAGGTAAATCAACATCTTCGACTCCTCTACGCTGAACTTCAACAACTTCGGGTGGATTTAAGTTATCTATATAATCATTAATTTGTGTATAATACTCATCGCTAATATTCATCAATTCACCTAATTCTTCTCCAGTAAAATTAACAGACTCCTCACCTTGCCTTAATGCTCGCCTTTCTCCCTTGACTGTTTCGGGAATAGTATAATTTCCTTCTACCCATTTCTTTGTTACCTTTCTTAGGAAAGTTTTCCACTTAATAGGTGATAAACTACCTAATACATTTAAGAAATCAAAATACTGTTCATCAGTCATTTCTTTTAAAATTAATCTTCTATTATTAGGAAGTCTTGGTATTTCACCACTTGTATCTAAACCCTTTATACCATTATTGTATGCCCAGTCTGCTAACATATCTCCCCATTGAGACTCTTCAGTTTCTGTTAATTGTATATACGGAGGACTACTTCTCTGAAAATCTTCAGGATATTTAGCACCTTCAATACCATCTAAGGCTCTAAATATATCATTTAATATTGCCTCTGCCCAACCCTCTCTCGCTATAACTTTTGCATTTGCTTTAACTTGAGAAGTTGTAGTGCCATCCTCTCCTACCTTTTCTGCAAATAATGATTTAATAGAATTAAACATATTGCCTGTTTTGATAAATTGCTTATAACCATGTTTTCCAATTGCTCTTAAAACATTTTCATCATTAATATCTAAGATAGAATAAAAATTTAAAGATTCTCCTTCAAGAACATCCCTTAAAGTCAAGGGGGTTCTTTCTGAATAACCAAAGTCTTCCAATAAATTCTGTGCTAAAGTATCGTCTTTACCGTAAAAATCTTCTAAATCCATATTTAGAACATCTTCAAAAGCCGTTTTGTTTATCTTGTCAAACTCTTTATCATTGTAATCAATTAAACCTCTCACATTTTCGTGGTTGGTTCTTATAAAGGTTGGTAATTTATTCTTGTTAATAGTTTCACTAAGAATATACTCTACCATTATACGCCTTGCTGTATCTATACTATACTTAGTATTATTAGGTATCGTATCATTATATGTTGGAACATTAGTCACGCACTCCACCTCAATTGTGTAGTGCAAAGATTTCTAAGTTAGACCAATTAGAAGAAGATATTTTAATACCATTTCTACAAACAACACCGAAACCACGATAGAAATATGTAGTATCTGCGGCTATGTGAAACTTACATATTAAATTAACAAGACTATGAAATTGTAAAGGGCCGTTTGTATTTCCACCTGTGGTAGATGCAGTAAGTTCAACAGTTGTTGAATCAGTAATAGATAAAACCTTTGTATCAACAGGAATGCCTGTTCCTGTAACTAAATCTCCTACTGCAAATGCCGATGAATCTTCGACTGTTACCGTAGGGTCATTATTATAAGTGCATATTTGAGTAGATGGGTCATTATTATTATCGGAAATATAGACAATGGCGGCTGTTGCCCCGTTGAAAACATTTACTCCTTCAAATGTTCCACCTTTAGTAGAAATATTTTGGTTATTGTTTATTACTTTCGTTGAATTATACGGCATATCTTTCCCTCTTATTTATCGTTAAGAAGCGTTAGGTATTAAACCTTACTCTTCTTCTAATACAGTTAGACCAAGTAGTGCGGCTTTGCTATCAGATAATTTATAAGAAATTCCTTGTTCTTTTAACCAAGCCTGTAAATCACGCTTAGTCATTGAAGAGAAATCAAGGACATCCGCTTCACTGACTTCTTCAACAATAGTCTCTTCAACAATGGTTTCTTCAACCAATGTTTCTTCAACCAATGTTTCTGTCTCAGCGGAGTCCAAGATTTCAAATCCATTCTTAATAAAAAATTCTAACAAACGCTCATCAACCTCGTAAGTCAATCCACCTAAGTATTGACTACCAAAGATTGTTTTTGTTCCACCTGTAATATTTTTTACTCTTAACATTTACTCACCTCATAGAAGACCGTATGCTCGGATTCTAAAAGTTCCTAAGTCACCTGTAACAACCGCACCCGTTGAAAGGGTGGATGGTTCAAGAAGTAAATATTCACCAATAGTTCCTGCAACAGTAGCATTACTTTGTAAAGCACCGGCGGTTGTAAGTTTGGTATTTAGTTTAACCAAATTATTTTCCTGTGCCATAACTTCAATGTGGCTTAGTCGGGAAAG
>Ga0209337_1000358_pt1 | contig 36313 bp, 22 predicted proteins | sample LinPmetageLP53_FD_184044 | JGI IMG/M metagenome (GOLD analysis project Ga0209337, IMG submission 184044) | Marine viral communities from the Pacific Ocean - LP-53 (SPAdes) (version 2) | ecosystem: Environmental > Aquatic > Marine > Oceanic | place: Pacific Ocean | collected 2010-02-08
ATCATCAATATCAGCTACAAACCCCTGAGTATAATACTCTAAATAAGCTGGGCTAGCACATCCTGGTAAGTAATAACAAGTGTTTTGTGTGTTTGCAAAAGAATCGTAGTTATATGCAGTAGAGTCCATACAGCCAGTTATTATCGGTATACACTCGTTTCCACAATAAGTTTGTCCTACGTATTCATAAAATGGCATTATAGGAGATGCAAATCCTCCTGGAACATGAATAGTCGTGTCTCCAGTAGAACTAATTAAACTGAATCCACACTCTATTGCTGTGCCACTTGCTTGTGCTGTTATAAAAAACTTAGCCCTAACTTCTTTTGGGGCTAATAAATTTAAAGAAAAAGATTGTGAGTACCCATACGAAAGATTATACATAGAGGTGTCAGATTGATGGTAAATTTCTACCTTACTTCCTACCCATCCGTTTCCTGCTAAATCATATAGTGTTAGGGTGTAACTGCAACTATCAATATAATCCATTGAATTAGCCAGCGTGTCATAATTAAACATAGTACTATCTATACAACCATAAATCTTTAATGTCAAACAAGAACCATCATCAGTATTTGCAAGTGAATTGTATTCTATATAATCATCATCTGTACATCCTAATATATTAGGAGGCGGGGGACATGTGTCTGAAATAAAAACATGAGAAGTGTCTAGACCGAAATTTGGAACATCACCATAAACTAAAGTGTCTTGACATTGTATAAGGTAGTAAGAACCATCCTGACCTCCCCATTGACTACCAGAAAGACCATCTCCATATGAGTCATACATAATAAGTTTTAAGGGGCCTAAGGGTAGGCATATGGGTTCAAATTGTGGCTGGTAATCAGGAGCTTGTGCGTAGGGGCCTCCTGCGTATAGTAAATTTCCTAAAGTGTCTTGTATCTCCCAAGTTGTTTCTCCTTGGAATTGGTCTAAATTTATATTTAACATAGTTGGAACACAAGGTCCTGGTGGAGGGTTAGGCATGCACTGAGGAACAACTCTATTATGTATTAATCCTGTTGTAAAAGATGGCGTTGGGTATTGAATTATAGTATCATTACAAACAGAAACATAATAACTTCCAGGAGGAGACATGCCATCACCAAAACTATCGTATATAACAAAAGAAATATTAGACAAACTATCTGCTATAAGCAAAGTATCAGTGTATAAAGAATCAGATTGATTATAGTGACCATACTGAACATCCCCTATTATACTTCCATATACACTATCAGCATACATTACCCATCTGGTTTCCTGAGGATAATTATCTGTGTTTACATGTATTACAGCTTCTTTTTGTGCAAAACAAGATAAAGGAATTAAAAGCAATAACAATAAAAGATATATCATTGATAAGTAACTTATCAAAATCAATAATATTTTTTTCATCTCACGCAGCATTTTTCCCTACACCATCCTAAACATATTTTTTTAAAAGAAAGCTTGCAAATTGCCTTGCAAAAAGTTGCATAAACAGTTTTTTTCATAGTTCTTTTCATTTGTTTTTTATTTTTTCAAACGAGCTAATCCCAAAACATCCTAGTGTTACCCAGACAAATGAGTTGTATATTACTTCGTTAATTATAAGTTCTCCATCTACGAATATAAAACTGGTTACAAGGTCTGCTATAGCAAACAATACCATAACTACAAAAGAAGCAAATCCCACTATATTCTTTTCGTTAATTTCGTTTTTATCTTTAAATAAACTCCACATATTAAAAATCACTCATTATTAATTCATCAATTATTCCCTGCATATCTTTTCTTGTAGCCTTCATGCTAAATGATATGTCAGCTTGAAATCTTTTTACTTCGTCTCCATCTTTAAATATAATAACCGTAGGAACGATTACTATCTCGTGTTTTTCTTGCAACTTAGGAGATTTTGCTATATCTACATAAACTATATCACATTCTGTAAGGTCTCCAATATAACTTACTTTATTTGGATTATTCCAATCAGCATTAAAATGTGTTACTACTATTTGTCCAAAAGCTCCAGAACCAAATAACATTAGAATTATAATAAACATATAGCCTAAAAATAATTTCCAAGAAAAGTCTGGATTTCCTTTTTCCATTATCTTAAAGCATCAATTTTATCTTCTAGTCTAATCATTCTTTCTTCCATTTTTTTAACCATTGCCTCTGTATTTTCAATAGATAATCTTATATTCGCATCCTTCATGTTAAACTCCATTCTAGTAACTTCTGGAGATGGTGGTACGGGAAGTTCTTTTGCTTCTGCTATGTCTGCTTGTAATACAAACCACATACTTACTAATGTGAAAATTAAAGCCGCTATCCCTCCTAATGTCTTAACACTTAGTTTAAGAGTTGTGTTTTCATTTAATTCTTTTGCCATTTTTAAATATAGTTAATTATTTTTTAATAACCTAATTAGAAGATAACGTAATTTATACCTCCTTTAAAATCATACCATTCTCTATTCCAGTATTTATTATACTTTCCTTCAATAAAAAAACCTAGGTGTTTGTTTGCTTTATAGCCAAAAATAAGACCACCAGAATAATCGTACCACTGTTTTTTATTGTTGTAATTATGATAAGAAAATTTTCCCCCGTCATTATAATGCCAAGGCATTAAGTTAGCCCAAGAGTGTGACCAGAAATTTTTACTATAATAATAGTAGTCAAAACCAACAACTAAAGATTGTTGCATTTTTCTATCTAATTCATTTCTTTTTTTCTCCGTATAGTCATATAAAACTTCAGGAATTATAACCTCCTCCCATACTTCTACAGAGTTAGCTACAACATCACCATAAGAGTTTGTGTAAATACTTTCGTAAACATCTATATTATACCCTTCTTGTATAGCCAAGTAAGTGTAATGAATACCCCCGCTTGCAAGCATCCACTCTTCTAAGGGGTCATAACCATAAGGTTCAGATAGTCTTTGAGAGGCTCCTATATTAACCGAGAGCTTATTGTTGATTTTATATCTATATCTTTGAGATGTTTCAAAGTATTCTATATCAGTAAAACCATCTGCTAAATATTCTCCTTTTAATATATAATAATCAGCTACATATCTAACAAAATGATTTTGGTCTAAATACTCTACGCCTTTCTGACGCTTCATATCTATTTCAAATAAAAACTCAAGACCTTTTACTTTTCCTACACTAGCAGCATCAGAAAAAGATTCTTCCGTTCCATCATAAAAAGTATTAGCTTTATTTTCGTAACCAAATCTTGCTATTTTTCTAATGCCAAAAGCAAGGTTGTAGTCATAGGGAGTTTTGATTGTTGTTGTAGTCAGTCCGTTTTTTACAGAAAAAGATTCTACATCTGACACAGACGTTCCTCCACTAGCTGCCGCATAAAAAGTAGAAAATTTAAATGTTTTTTTACAGAAATCTTCTAAATCAAATTGAGCATTTGAAATAAAAGGTAGAAGTATAATAATAAAAGTTGCTATTGTTTTAAACATAAGTATTATTATAAATTATATTAAACCATGTTTCCCAGTTAAATATGAGTTTACTCTTTCTATTTGTGCAGTTGTTGGCCCTCCATCAGCAATTGCTAAATCGTATAAAGTGCCAGCTAAATATCTATCACCACTTCTAACACCAACGGTATTAAACTCTCCATCTCCAGTGTTTGAAGCCTGGGAGTCTTGTGCTAAAATAACTCCGTTTTTATATACGTTTATATTACCAGTGCCACCAGCTTCTCTATGTACAGTAACCAGCATTTTTTCATTAATTGCAAAATCATTATCATCTCCATCTCCAGGAGAAATTTCAGTAGCTGTGTTATGTAATTTTATTCTAATTAAATCTGCCCCACCTTTAAATTCAAAAAAGTGTGCTGCAGTACCCATTCCTAGAAGGCATTGATTTGTATCTGTGCTTGAAAATTCAATAACAGCCCATACAACAAATCCTTCTTCTGTAGCGAGAGCTACGTCTGATGTCAAATCGTAATGGTCTGCATCACCAGGCGTAAATTCAAGAGCTCCATCAGCAGTCAATGCTGCTTGATTAACACCTGTGCCTTGGGATATATGATTATCATTTCCAGACTGGTCGTCCCACCTTGCTGCAGAACAATTATTTTTCCATTGATAATACACAAGACTTGCATTTAGTTTAGTTGTGCTTCCATGAGGTATACCACCATGAGTTCTATATCTATTTCTCCCTATTAGCATATTAATTAATTATTACCAAGCAGCACTTGCTGTTGACGACTCTTTATATTGTATGTTTACCCCTAATAAATGTGCATCTTCATTTAAATCATCTCCACTTATATCTCTAAATACTCTAAAATAAACCAGCTCTCCTTCCGCTGGAGAACCCGCAATAGTACAAGCTCCTGAAGCTAATGAAATATGAACTCTTCCTGCAGCTGTTCCTAGAACCACATCTGTAGTAGCTACAGCAGCAGTGCCAAAAGCACTATCTATAGTTCCCCCATCTGCATGGGCTGTTGCTTGTATACCCCATTGACAGTCGTGGGAAGTTGTTGTTGAGCTAGATGGTTTCCAATAAAATTTAGCCTTAACAGTACCACCATCCCACTGTTCTGGCATTACTACTTTAAACTGAACATACTCGTCAGTACTACTGTCAAAAGCAAAGAAATCATTCATTACATCGTTTGTAGAGGCTTCTTCTGTTCCTGCTGCAGCACCATTAGTAACCGAAGGGACCATTGAACCAGCATCTACCCATATTGTTCTGTAATTCTGTGCTGTTACAGCTCCAGCTGTAGATTTTATAGCTCCGTCAAATGTTGCTACCCCTGCAGTTGTTATAGTTCCTCCTGTAGAGCCAGTTCCACCACCGAATGTTGCTCCAGCAGTACAAACCAAAGAACCTACTGTTGCAACTCCTGTGTCAAGAGTGCTAGACCCATTATCTATATTTCCAAATCCAGAAGTTATTGAGCCACTGTTTAGTGCCCCTGTAGTAACTATATTAGAACTACCAGCTATAAGAGAGAATCTATCGTTTATAGCACCAGAAGTCATGATACTAGTGTTATTGTCAACAAAAGACTCTGCTGAGGTTTGAACCGCTGTTATACTTACACTATCTAACCCTAATGTTGTTATAGCAGTAACACTACCTCCATCCACCTCAACAACACCGTCTAATAATATTTTATTGTCTGTTGCTGGTTCTAATTTTATATCCCCATCTGCGTCTAAAGTTATATCAGAGTCTTTAGTTCCATCACCTGTTGTTGCAATTACCAAATCACCTGTATCAATAACTTTTACTGTAGCAAAATCATCATCGTTATATTGTAACTTTAAATGAGTGTCAGTAGTCTGCACAAGAACACCTATATTACTATCACCACCTCCAGCACTAACATCTAACCCAACTACTGTATGAGTACCAGAAGTAGCTCCTTCTACATCTATATCAATACCAGTAGCAGTACCAGTCCCTAGAGTAGCAGCGTTAACATCAACATCAATACCTATGTCATTATGATTAGCGGTTCCTGAAGCAGCAACAATTCTATCATAATCAACTTGAAGTCCTACAGAATTTTCAGCTCCAGTTGTAGCTGGTTGGTTAGCGTCAATAATAAAAGCTGGTGCTGCTCCAAAATCTGAAACAACCATTGAATCTCTTGTATTGTTTTTTACAAACGCATCATCAACATTAATTGTAACTGCTTGACCTGTAGCCGAAGTAGTTACGTTTGTTCCTCCAGTAACAGTAAGAGATTGTGAATTTAAATCAACAGCAGCTGTACCACTGTCTGCAGCTACATCTAAATCTTCAGCTGTTACTGCAGCGTTTATTCTATCATCAATAGCAGCAGAAGTCATTAAGCTAACATCATTGTCAGCAAATGATTCTCCACTTGCTTGTATTCCCGTCAACACCACACTGTCAAAAGTTAAATTACCCCCAACAGATACAGCTCCAGAAAAAGTAGCTTTTGCATTACTGTCTAATTTTAATACATTTGTTTCGGAAGCATTTCCGTCTGTTGTATAAAAATATAAAGCACATCCGTTTTCAGCATTCGTCCATGCGGCATCTGTTAAAGCTTCTATTCTAGCTCCTGTAACTAAGGTTCCAGCAGTATCTTCAGCTCCTTTAAAATAAATTACTCCTAAACGGTGGCTATCTCCCATTGCAGCACCATCATCACTAGCTAATTCTATAATACCTCCTTGGTTTGCACTACCTGTTGTTACGTCTGTTACATAAATACTTCCCCATCCCTTACCAGGCATTCCCAGGCCACCGCCTCCGTTTGCTCTAGGTATTATTTTTGGTGTTGCCATAATTTTATTATTTTATTGTTCTTTTAATTCTTTTTCTAAAAGCTCTTTTATTGAGTCAAAATTTATTCTTAGTCTAGAAGCGTGACTTAAAACCATATTCATGTAAATATGAACATATTCATCTAATAGCTTAGTATTATTTATTTCTTCTTTTATAGCCAACAACCTTTTTTCTTCTAAAGTTGCTACTGGCATATCACTCGTTTCTTCTTTAACTGTTTTTTTTAATTCTTTTGTTTTCATTTTTTTTAATTTAATTTAATTTAATTTATGGCTGAGAACAGCATCCCGCACCATGGTTTGGAAGTGCACCAGACAAGGTTTGACAAAAAGTAACCGACACTGGTGTTATATTGTAATTACCACCACCACTACTTAATTCCCAGAAACCATCACTACTTAGAAACAAGTCATCTTCTGGAAATATATTTCCATTTGCATCAACCCCCCAGATTAACGTCCAGTCAGGGTCTGCAGGGTATCCGTTAGTATTAGGAGGGAATATTTGACAACAACATCCGCAGTCAGGGTCCCAAACACCAGGGTTACAAGTACGTGCTTGCCATCCATTCATTAGAACCCCTACGGTTTGCGTGTGATGCTCTTCGTACCCTATTCCTAATCCTAGACTACCAGCCATTTACTGTCCTTTTCTAGTGTAGACTATGCAAGCTCCAGTAGCCATTACTATATTAACTACAGGAACATATATAGTCATTCCTTTTGGTAAAGTTACAGCCTCATTCCCAGTTTCAAACATGTCTGTATTCCCATCAACATAACTAGTAACAACTCTTTCGTTAGCAGCAGTGTTATCTAAAGTAAACGTAGGGTCAGTATCTAAACCATCTGGCGTTAATTTACTATGACCAAAACTATTATCATCCACAACTCTAGCTACAGTGCATCTACTCATGTTAGTACCTGCACTTGTAAGAGCTATTTGAGTTCCCGCAAAAGCGTTTGTTCTACTAAATGCTAATTTAAAGTGGTTAGCATCCGCTCCTTCTATAACGTAATAAATTTGCTCAGGTCTTGAGTACAAATTTAATATACTTGCTGGCAAAACAACAGCAGGCCCAAGAACCTTCATAACTATTCTGTCTCCAGTTTTAAATCCATGTCCTGTCACTTGTATAGAGTCAGTACCTGAAACAGCAGAAATAACAGGCTGCACAACACCTTTTTGAGAAACAAAAGCTTCTCTATTTGTTTGGAATTTAGTGAATGTGCAATCTTTTATTGCCTGAACAGCAAAGCCTCTAATGTTTGCTGCAGCGTCTGTCCCCTCCATAAAAATTGTGGGTCCCCCCATTCCTAGGGCTAAATAATCCGTTTGATTCATTTTTTCTTAATTTTTATTATTTACAAATATAATGATTTTTTTCCTTATTTACTAATAATTAGTTTGTTTTTTATTCTGGCTTACCAAACCTGTTAGATTTGCCAAATCTGTCAGTTTTACCAAACCTATCATGTTTTCTCTGTACTCCTTCTTGAAAAGATATAGTAGGTTTATCATACCTCTTCATCATTTCGTTATAATACCTTTCTACTAGCCTGTCTCCAGGGGCAGCAGTTCCCCTCATCATAAAGTACATTCTTAATCCTTGTTGAGCTAAATTAGCAAACTGAAGCTCATCTCTATACTTTTCATGAGTTTGTCTTGCCCCTGTAACCTGAGTTGCATTTCCTTCAGCATACCAATCCCAAAAAGCTTTTGGAAACTCTTGAAGCATAGTGTTCATCATGTTATCTAAGTGAGGCAACATTTGCTCTGCAACCTTGCCAGGTTTAACTGTAGGAGTAGCATATAAACCTCCTCGTATAAGAGCTTTAGCTGTAGTAGTGCCTTCTTCTGCCTCTAATATTTCTCTCAACCAAGTATCGTTTTCTTTAATAGCTTCAATCTTTTGAGAGCTATTCATTTCTTTAGAAGAAGCGGCTGATTTTGACCATTCATCATAAGCTCCACCAGCAACCATTAATAAAGCTCTAGAGGCTGCAGAATATTTAGATGTCAATAAAAAAGCCGAGTTTGAAACCATTTGTTTTTGCACTCCTTTAACAGTAAATATTTTTTGCATTTCTTCATTAAACTCATCATTTAATTTTAATAACTCAGCATCTTGATTATACTGATTCATTTTATCATCAGATTCACTTTGTTGAATTATTTGTTTGTCCATTAAATATTTAGTAATTAATATTTCAGCTCCAATAGCAGTACCATAAGCTACTCCTGCTGTTAATATACTTGCGGCATTTTTAGCTCCTAAAGCTTTTGTTGAAGCACTTTCACCAGATAGTGCATCTCTTACACTTTTTTGATACATAGCTGTTTCCAGATACCCAAATGACCCCATAAATGTTAGTATAGGAGCAAATTCAGAGCTAGCTTTCACTCCTCCAAAAGGAGTAAGTATAGCTGTACGACCCTGACCTTTTACAGAAACATTCTTCCATTGACTTGCCGCTCTATCACCTATAGCAGAAGCGTCAAGGATAGCCTGTTTATATTTTTTTTGATATTCAGGTTTTTTAATATCGGTATAGCTAAACTCTTTTCCTGTTATACTTTTAAACTCTTTAGTAAATGCAGGCATATAAGCCATAAATAAAGTTCCTCTATCAACAGCACCAAGACCCCAATTGCTCAATCTATTTAACAATCCATTTTGACCACCAACATCTTTACCAAACTCCACATCATGTCTTGAGTATTTATGTATAAAAGGACTGTCAGTCATTTCTAGTATTGTGTTTAATGCTGTATCAATACTTTCTTTTTCTGCTAATTCTTTTGTGAATATTTTATCTACAGCATTTCTTGTTTTAACAATATTAGTTGCAGACTTATCAAATATAGATTTAAATGTATTAGGTAAATCTTGTATACGTTCTGCAGCCCCAACACCTACTCTTATACTTTCTGTTCCTAATTCAGCGATTAATCTTCCTGGACGTAATAAAGAGGCAGAGTATACAGATTGCATTAAAGGAGCTAATAACTCACTATTAACCATACTAGCATGCATATTTAAATGTAGTCCAACAGCATCTCTCATTCTTCCAGATAAAGCGTCAAAATACATATCATATTCTTTAGGAAGTTTATTTTTAGCATCTTTTAATAATTCACGAACATTATTTATTTCCTGGGTAAAATGAAAGTCACGATTAACTTGCTTAATTCTATCCATAACAACTTTATTAACATTAAACTCTATAGCGTTAATATCTGTTGACACTCTTTCTTTACCTGCATCTGAGGCTACTTTATTATTGTTATTAAATATATTTTCAGCCCAATTTTGATAAGCTTCTTTTTCAGACATTACAGATTTTTTAGCCCCAGGCTTTAATATATTTGGATAATAGTTTTCTACGCTTTCAAACGGTAAACCTCTTTGTCCATTAGCAAAATTTTGTTTAGGCATTAAATTGTTATCCATTAAATCTCTAAACTTTTTAATCATTTTTTGCTCCCTAGCTGTTAAACTTTGAACAGCCTTATCTACATCTACAACTTCTTTGCCATCAACATTTTTCTTAGGTAAATTTTTGTATATATTATTTAAATATAATTTTTCTGCAGTGCTATAATTAGCTAACAAACTTGGGGTTTCAAGAATAGTTTTTAACACGTTTTTACCGTCTCCAGAATTTCTTTCTATTTGAGATAATATTACCCCAACCTTATTATCAGACATTTGTTTTTTATGGTACAAAGGATTAAGTCCTTTTGTAAAAGGAATACTTAAAAGCCTTGAAGAAGACTCTCCTTTAGCCCAGTTTACTATTTTACTACCAACAGAATTTCCTACAGTAGACCAGTCGTTAAGTGTTTGCTTAACATCTTTTTCATATCTACTCATAGACCTAGTTAAAGGGGCTATTATAACCTTATCAATTAACCCAGCATCCTTAACATCTCTTTCAGCCCTAAATCGTTCTGATATTAACCCTAATGGAGTATAAGCTAGTTTTTTAACCAACTTATCTATATTATTAGGAAGATTAGTAAAAAGGCCAGCTCTCTTTCCTGCGTACTTATCAGTTCTATTTTTTATTAATTCACTAAGCTTCCCTCCATTGTTATTGTTGTTGGCTTCTGTTATAAGTTTTCCTACAGTATTTATAGGAGGAAACCCATTAGAAATATTTATAGCAGCTATAAACAAATTATCATTATGACCAGTGTTATCAAGAAACTGTAATTCTTTTAATGTTTCTATTTGTTCTTTTTCGTGCTTACTAAAACTTTTTAAATCTGAATTTTTTAATATGTCTTTAGATAAATTATATCTTTCTGTATTAAACTCAGTAAGCATTCCTTCTGTCTTCTTTTCTATTTTCTGTATCTCGGCCTTTATTTTATCTGACTCTTCTGGACTAACTTTTTCTGCTTGTTCAGCTTTGTATAAAGATTTTTTTAAAGCCTCTACACCTCTAGCTATAGATAAAGCATCTTTCGCTCCTTCAGTAGAAGAGGCATCTAGCTTAGTTTCTTTTATTTTATTTGAAAGTTTTTCTATATTAGAATTTATTTTTTCTGCATCAGCAATTTTAACTTCTTTAGCTTCAACATTTTTTAATAAATTATCAACTTCAGAAGAAATCTTTTTTATCTGTTCAGGATTAACTAGGGGTTGTTTAACTCTATTTAAATCTTTTAATACATTGTTAACCTCATTAATAGTTATTACATCTTCTATTTCTGTAAGGTCTTTGTTTGTTAACTCTTCAATAATTTTTGACTGACTAGTATAAAGACCTTTTTTTAACTTTTTCTTTATTTTTTTAGATAAAGATTTTGCTTCTGATAAAGATGATGATAGTGTTTCTTTAGCAGCTATATCTTCTACAGTAGATATGAATCTGTCTAATTTTTCAGGAGTATTAACATTAACTGCATTTTTTAGTACAGATTTTTTAATACCATTATTAAGATGCTCTGCTTCTTTAATATAATTTATTAAATCAGATTTTACTTTTTTAACAGCATTATCTTTTTCTTTAGTTTTTTGTTTTAAACCTGATATTTCATCATTGTACTGCTGTCTTATTAGTTTTACTTTATTATTAAAGTTGTTACGAGTAATTTGTTTTTCAGAAAGAGCTTTTCCTGTTCCTCCTGTAGATATTTCTTTAAAGTTTTTTAAATCAAAAATAGCAATCTGATTTGCCTCTATTCCTACTTTTTTCGCTTTCTCTAAATTCTTTTGAACCTCAGATATATCTAAATATGTTTTCCCGTCTTCTTTGTTATACCAGGTTCCTACAACAGCATTAGGATTTTTAGACAATATATCTTGATTGTCTTTCATGTACTGTTCTAACTGTTCTGCAGAAATTTCTTTGCCTTCAATTATTCTACTTCTTTCTGGGTATCTAGAGACAGAATAACCTTCTGTTACTACTTTTCCTTTTTGGTCAAATGTGCTTCCTTCATTTTTATTATGATAATCAGCTTGTTGGTTTACTCTTAATTGTAGTTTTCTAGTTTCTTTTGGTAACTCCCCCTTAATGTCTCCTTTAGCATATATACTTTGAGAAACTTGTCTTGATTTACTTACAGATGTTTCTGTAGGAACTAAATCATCTACATGATAAGCTCGTTCTAATAAATGAGCCTTACCTGCAATTTTATTGTTAAACAACTCGTGCTTTACTCCTGCAGATTCTGAAACCACTTTATTAGCGTCAACTTCAATAACAGAAACTCCCCACCCCCATGTTTTGTCTGGAGCTTTAAAATAATTATCTATTAATGATTTCTCTCCTATTTCTTCAAAATATTTTCTTTGAGACAATCCTTGTTCTGAAAGTATCCTAGGTGCTGCATTTTTTGAGCGAATAGTTTCTCCTTTTGGATTAATACCACTAAAGACATCTTTAAAAAAGTTAGTTCTAAAGTTAAACGTCTCTCCAGCCATAAAGTCTGTTATGTCTTTAAAGTTATGCTTTACGTCTGTATTTTTAGCGTCAATATACTTATCACATATATCTTTTAATTTTTGTAAATTTTCTGGAGATATAGTTTTTGTTTCTTCATATTTACCAGTCTTTGGATTTCTTTTTGAAGAAGATATTATACTTTTTTTAGACAGTGTTCTGTCTTTAATATCTTTAAATACTTCTGCTATTTGCTTGTTGTTTATTTTAGAAAGGCCATTAGCCATATATTTAACAGCATTATTATTTCCTAATAGTGACGCTGGAGTTTGAACCATTACAAGTGCCAAACCCTTCCCATCAGGAAATGTTTTTAATATAGCATTTTTTAATGTATTTAATTTTTCAGGAGTACTTACAGACCATCCAACACCATCCTTTACGTTTTCTGGCATAAAAGAAAATTTAACACCTCCTTGAGTATTATATTTGCCCCCCACTTTAGTAGGGTCAGAATTTATAACAACAAATTTACCGTCATATTTTTTTAATATATCTTCAAATTTAACACGACTAGCATTAGGAACAGTTGTGTTTATTGGCCCTTGCCTTTGATTAGCTCTTTTTTGTAACGCAGGCATGTCAGTAATTTCAACTACTGGAGCGATTTCTGATGGCTCTACGTTTCCTTTGTTTATTTCTGTAAAATCTTTTGATAATTCAGAAGCATCAAGAGTCTCCCCTTTAGCTAACTTTTTACTAACCTCAGCAATAAAAGTTAAAGCCTCACTATTTGTAGCAAACCTATAATCAATCCCAAGCTTTTCCATTAGTGTGTTAAGCTTATTCTTAAGCCCGTCTACAAACTTAGAGTTTTGAGTTATTTTTATTTCTCCTTTTCCTGACCTAGCTATAAGCTCCGCTAAAGCTTCAGCTCTTTTTTCTGCTTCAGTATAAACTTCTTTGCCTTGTGCTTTTTGATTTACAAAATCTAATATAGGAGCAAACTCTGGGAGTTCTTTTATTAAATTATAAACTTCAGCCTCAATTCTTTTTATTTTTTCAGGATTAGATTCTCTTATATTTTCTACAAGGTCATGACCTGGTAGCTCATGAAATGCAGTTCTTTTATTTATAGCATTAAGATTAAAATGAACATCACCTTTGTTTTTTCCAGAAACTACTCTGTGACCCCCTATAAGGTTTCCGATATTACCTTTTTCTACTGAATCTAAAGCTCTCTGATAGCTTAAATTATCTGTGTGAACAAAAACCTTTCCATCAGTCTTTTTAAGAGCCTCAGTGGCGGTTATAATATCTTTTATAGCTTCTTTTTGTAAGTCTGTTTTAGCTGCTTCTTCTAGTTTTGTTCTATTTTCGCTAGTAACCTCTATAGGCTCTGATGGTTTTTTACCAAGAGCTTCATTCAATTTTTGCATTTCAGTAGAAACCTCTTCTATTCCAGCATCTTTTTTCTGCTGTATATCTTTTTCTTCAACCTTAGCATCCTCTATTCTAGATTTTAAAACCTCTTCTCTTTGCTCAGAAGTCATACCCTCAGTGTCTGCTTCAAATTGTTTTACAACTTTTTCTATTTCAACTCTTTGTTCGTTGTATATTTCAACAACTTTTTCATTAGCAGACTCTAGAGTAACTCTATCTTTTGGATTTATTTCTTCTTGTAAGTTTAATTTTTTTAACTCCTCTACAGTAAGACCTACTTTCTCAAGCTCAACATTTAGTTTTGCTTTATTTTCTGGAGTAAGCATTTCTTCAGTAAGAATTAAATTACTTTTGTTTTTATTGGTGTTTTTTATTTCTCCAGTGATATACTTCTCTGCAGCTACTGGTGTTCCAAAGTTTTTAACATCTAATACAATTCCTTTATCGTTTCGTATTACAACTTCTCCTGGGGTTTCTGATTTTGTTTCCCATTTAGCTGCAACAGCATCAAGAGGATTGTCTACTCTAATTTGAGAGCCTGAAGAAGAAAAAGCATATTTATTTAAAACATTAAGAGGTAGGGCTTCTACAAGCTCAAGAGTTCTTTCTGTATTAGGCCCGTTTATTGTTTTTTCTATTTCTTTGTAAACTTCTTTGTCAGTTTTCTCTTTTACCCCCATATACTCTTTTTCAGCCTCTGTAAGCTTAAAAGTGTGTATTCCAGTGTTAGACCCCTTAGGAGCTTTAAAAAGCTCTCCTTTAAATAATTTTACAGGAAGCTTTGACGCTCTTAATCCTAATATAAACGAAAGATTTTCACCTAATGTTTTAGGGCTTGTTGCATCCTTAACTATTTCTCCAATAGTTTTATCACCTTTTATTCCTTCATAAATAGCAGTACCACCACCAAATACAGCAGCCTCTCCTACCAAGGCTCCCCCTTTTACACCTGCTATTCTACTATATTTAGAAAGGGGAGTAAACCCTAAGTTTTTTATTTGATTTTCTACCTGCAAGGCTTTCATCCCTATTTTAGATATAGTACCCCCTAGTATACCTCCTTTTATACCTGAGCCAATAACCATAGATAAATTAACCTCTGTTATGTCATTTGTTTCATGAAGGTCAGAAACAGCAGTATGAGCGGCTTCCCATACACCTAAAGTAGCAGCACCTCCAGCTATTTGAACCTTTCCTTGATATTTTTTTAAATGACCAGCCATTTCCACGTCTAACTTATTAATTAAAGCTTTTTTCTTGGCAACACTCATAGTTCCTGTTTTAGCAACTATAGCGTCATATTGAGCTTTTTTAATATTACTAAAAGTCACCATTAAATCTTTTTGCTTTTTAGCCATCGCAACCTTGCTAAGCTTACCAGTTATTCCTCCTATAAGAGGTAGTGTTAAGTCTAAGGCGATATTACCTACACCTATAACAAACTGCTCCCAATCTTCATAAACAACTCCGTATTCTGGATTTATTGGTCTGTCAGTCATATAAGTAAATATTTGACCTGCTAAAGTACCCTCTATACTTTCTGCAAGAATGTTTTTCTCCATCTTATTTTCATTCTTATAATCCTCGTATGTTAGCCTATCAGTTTCTCCTATAACTTTATCTAATTCTTCTAAGTACTCATCGCTCCAATTAGCTGTTCCGTCTTCATTAAAAGTTATACCGTACTTATCTTTTATTATTTCATTCTTGTCTTTTTCACTAGCACCAGATAAATTTGCAATAGTTTCTAAAGCCTGGTCATAAGCTTGTTTAGGTAAAAGTAGAGGTGTTGGTCTATTTAAATTATACTCCTCCAAAACATTCATTCTGTTAGCGTTTTGCTTTTCTAAAAACTCTGGAGTACTTTGATGGTATCCATCAGCTGTTTGTTGTGCTATAAAATCTATCCACTCTCTAGGTATATCATCATAAGTAGGTCTACTTAAAACCTCATATATACCTCTCATTATATTTTTGCTTTTATCAGCTTTTGTTTGCTCAAAAATACCTGATTGAGTACTAAACCCTTCCAACATTTGTTGTGCCTGATTTCGTATGTCTCCTGTTATTCCAGGACCCATAGCCTGTCTTATGCTTGTTTTTTTATCTTTTGAAAATTGTTCAGCTTGCTTATCCTGTAATTCTTCAGTAAAATACGTGTTGAAATCTTCAAGAACATCTCCTGAAAGGTTATCGTAATAGTTCATTAGTATTCTAGGAGCTATATCTAAAATATCTGTATCTAAAGCTCCTTTAGGAACTGCTATGTTTTCGTTTTCAGCTAATAAATAATTGTTTAAATCTGCATAAGTTCTGTTGTTTACACGAGTCATAACTTCTTTATTAAAACCTTTAGATGTAGGTTTTAATCCTGTAGCATCAATTTCTCCTGAAATATCAGTAATCATTTTTTGTTTTGCTACATCATGCTTTTTAGAAAAATCTCTTACTATTTCATCTATCTCAGCTTCTGTTGCGGGAGTGTTTCCTAATTTATTTCTAATAGCAGCTTTTTGTAAGTCCACCATAGATATAGGAGTAGTAGGGTCTGGAAAAAACAATTCATTATCCTCATTTCCTGCATCTGAATATTGAACAGAATTATCTGAAGTTTGAGTTTCTTCTTTTTCTAACTTTACATCTTTTTTCCCAAATCCTCTAGAGTATATTCCAGTATTCTCATCATAGATAATATCTTCTTTTGATGTGTTTTGATTAAATACTTTTGGAGAAGCGGTAGCCCAGCTTTCTCTTTCATTTAATCTTTGTAAATAAACTCCTTTTTCATTACCAATAGTCCTTCTATTCCCCTTGTATTTTTTATACTCTTCATCACCTTTTCTTGCAATCTTATATTCTCTAGTAAACTTAGGGTCTTCAGCTTCATTATCTACTTCTTCTTCAACATCAGTGTCTTCAGTAGAAACTTGAGCTTGAACCTCATCATCTCCTCCAGCTGTAAGATTAGGGTCATCTAAAGGATTTTCAGGAGATGTAGAAGGGACTTCTGATTCTAATTCTACTAAGTCTTCTGAAGAATCTTTTGAAACGGGAATTTCGTCTTTTTTTTTTAACGAGTCACCACCCTTTTTCATAGCTCTTCCCTTGTAAAGACTAAGCATATCTGCATTGTTTTTGAACTCAGGAAACTCTATAAGAATTTCCTCATCAGTCATGGCAGAATCAAAATTTAAAGTTGACGCTAATTCATCGGATAATTTATCCTCCTCTTCTGACAACTCAACATCTACCGTTTCTTCAACATCTTCTTTGTAAAAGATGTTCTTAATTTTACTTGACAAATTTTCTATTGACATATTTATTGTTTAATTGGTTCTTCTCCTATAGATTTCATAATTTTTTCATACACCCCTCTATTTCTTTTGCTTTCAAAAGATACGTGAGTAGAGAATCTACGATGTACGTTAGGACTAAACGCTATAGATAGAGTCATTCCGTTTTCTTCAGTGCCTTCTAACCATGGTTTATTTGCTAATAATTTTTCTCTTTGCTCTTCTGATAAAGCATCTATTGCTCCTTGGTCTAAAGGCTCTCCTTTAGCAAATGTTTGCATTTGACCATCTACCTCTACTTTAACTTCTTTAGTAGCTGTTGGTTTAAATGTTATAGCTTTAGGAACAAAAGAAATGTTTTGTCCACTTCTACTAAACCCTGGATTTAATCCTGCGTCAGATGCTTTTTGACTCTCACCAAACACCATAAATCCTGAATCAGCCTCTGGACTTACATCAAACGATTTATCACCAAAATCAAATGTTTGACCTTTTCTTTCAGGAGTTACAAGTTGCTTTTTAGTTTGGCCAGGATTTGCTGGGTCAGGAACATCTTTATATACCGCAGGAATATCTACTACTGGATATTCTAATCCACCTACAACCCTCATTTCACCATCAACCATTCTTTGTCCTGGATACTCGTAAGAAGACTCTCCAAACTGTTCTCCAGAAGCAACCATTTCTTTTTGTTTATTACTGTAGCTAACATTGATACCTCTTGGTTTAATATCTTTTACTCCGCTCATATCAACCTCTCCTGTTCTACTTGCAACCTGTTGTTTTACATAGGCTAATGTGTCTGGAACTATTTCGTCTGTCTCATCATCAATACTATAAAAACCATTATCTATAGCAGCCTGAGATTGACTAGCCTGAAAGTCTTCGGCATAAGGGTGATTAGCTAATATTCCTTTAGCAGCTATTTCTAGTTGAGCATCACTAGCCTCTTTTCTAGTTTCAAATGTTAAATAATTACCACCAGAAGAAGGTAATGTAAACTTACCATCTTGAGTCATAGTAATAGCTTGAGGCTTAATGTTTTCTGTATTTGTTTTGTAAAACTCTTCAACATGTAAATTAGGTTTTAATCTACTTATTTGATTTCCTTTTGACCCCTCAACATACCCTTCATCACCTTCTTCTCCTTCTGCCTCTCCGTCAAAATAATTAGCACCATCTCCAAACATAGGAGCTTGGTTTTCGGCTTGTAAAGAAGCTACATTATTATTTCCTTTATAGTCATCATTTTCAGTTACTAGTTTTAAATTAGCATCATATCTTTCTCTACCTAATGAAGACTGACTAACATTACTTCTATATTCGTTTAATCTTTTTTGCAACCCAAGGTCAGTAGCAGGATTACCTCCTTTTCTAACAACAGAACCTGCTTGATTTATTATACCATCAAATTCACCTGTTAAATGGTCAATATCAGCATTTCTTACTTTTGATAAGTCATTTTCTTTTAATAGTTTAGCTAACCCATCGTCTGCAGCTTTTCTTTTTGCAGCAGCAGCTTTGCCTTTTCTAACCCGTTCTCTCTCTTGTCTACCAGCTATTTCTCTAACACCTTTTGTAAGGTCTTTATCTTTATAGACTTGAGCTACTCCGTATCCTATTAAATTTTTGTCGCCTGCGTATTTTATTGCCATTTTTATCTATTAATAATTATTTGTAGGTAAAAAACCAAAATTTGCCCTACCGTTACCCGACCCTTTATTTCCTCTCATTGCTTTTTTTATTCTTCTTTTTCCTCCACCTTTTCTCCAATCATAAGTCAAACTTCCTTCTGGATTAATTGGAGTCTGGTTAGACTCGTTTAAAGCCTTCCAATCCTTAAACTTTAAAGCTCCACTCATATCTCCCACCATATCACTGCTATCCATTTCGTCTAAATACTCATTATAAGCTTCTCTTTTTTTACCAGTAAAAATGTTTCCATCAGTACCATAGATACTTTTTTTAGCCTGAGGAGTATTTTCAGCATCAGGATTTGCTAACCTTTGTTGAGCAGAGGGGTCGGTCACTTCCCCCTGCGTGCCGCCAACCAAGCCCTGGGCTCCCGTCCCTAGGCCTGATATTAAATCTTGAGTTCCTTGCTGCTGGTTTTGTATTCCCGCACCTTGCTGAGCTCTAGCATAATCTAAATCTGAAGAGTACTCATTATACTGATGTTCAAATTGTTTATTTTTATACCCAGTCATAGTGTCTCTTACCGTCATTAAGTTTTGCATGTTGTCTCTTCTAGCCTGAACATCTTGTTGTAATAACCCTAAGTTTGCTCTTTGTTCTGTGGCTGCTGTAGAACTAACCATTCCTAAACCACCTCTTCTGTCAGCACTACCCATCATTGCTGCTTGTGTAGTTCTTTGAATGTCTTGCTCTGCAGATGTTCTTTGTTCAACAGCAAGGCCTTGAGCCGCCATCTGCTCTGCATCTCTTAGGTTTTGCCTTGCCTCTTGTGTTATTTCAAACTCAGGTTTATTTGCTTGAGCGGCAGACTCAGCAGCGTCTCCAGCTTGTTTTTGCTTGTATCCTTGATACATTTTTATTCCTCCGCCTACTACAGCGACTCCTGCCATTACCCAACTCATAAGCTTAACATTTTAATTATTTTATTTTTTATTTTCTTTACCATTCCCTCTTCAGTTTTTATAAATTTATTATATTCATCATAATTTTTAGCTATTACTATATCCTCTATTTTACTCAAGTCCTCAGTGTTAGTTGGATTATGGTGTATTGTTGTCCAAACTAAATCAGTAACAGCGTAAAGAGCTCTTTTTGTACCTCCTTCAGACATCATAAAACAAGGCCCTTCTATCATCTCTTCTCCTTTTTGTTCTGTTATAACCATAACCTTTCCTTTTAATAAAAAGTTAGGATGTCTATGTTTATGTATTTTACCTACAATAACCATTCCTGCTGGTATAGTTATTTCTCTAACGTATATTCCGTCAGAAAAATAATGTTTTAAAGGGCAGTTTTCTGTGTCATTTGTAAATGTTTTGTAATTAGGATTTTTATTACTTAATATAGAGTTTTCTATATTAAATATTTTCCTCCTAATAGACTTACTTATCAGTTCTTTTTTAACACTTTCTTTTAACTTCATAATTTAATTTAATTTACACAAATATAATCTTTTTTTATTAAAAACACAAATTATTTATTACTTCTAAAACTTGGTACAATATTAAAATTAACTCCAAACATTCTTGTGAACTTATTAGTTAGTATTTTGCATTTAGCTAATAAGGTAGCGTCTCTCATTCTATCTCCCTCTATTAACCCCCCTGGACTACTAGTGTCATTCATCATGTCACTATAATGAATATTTTCTCTAGTATCAAAATCTGAAGCTATTAAATTGCTTGTTTGTCCATTAGGAGATTCAAAATCAACATCCCAAACATCATCTGACTCTTGACTAAAAGCTTTATATACTTTATTGTTAGAAGGAGCTTCATTGCTAATAACATGCATTTCACTAGCATAAGTTACTCCATAAAACTCATTGTACTCTGGAATAGTAGTGCTAGAATTATGCTCATAAACATCTCCTTGTTTAAATGTTACTATACGAGTACCTATGCCACACATAAATTCAGGCCGATAACTGTAAAACGAGTTCCATCTTTTATTTGATTCTGTAAACCCTATAGTTTCTCCGTCATCTGCAACTTCGGCTTCTGGCTCTGGTATTTCTACTGGTTCTAATGGCTCTCCTCCACAATTACAAGGTTCACCAGCTGCAACACTTGTCCACCCCGCTAAACCGTCTGGAGTAAGACTCAGGTTATTACAATCTGAACCACTAATTGGAGTATAAAAGCTACCTACATTATCTATACATTTACAACATATTACTTGACTCATTTTTAATTGTTTTAATTTTTAATAACCACCACCTCCTCCAGAATCACTATCACCAGTACTAGAACTTGAACTTGAACTTGTAGTCGTAGATGATGAGCTTTGTTGGTTTTTTGCTTTTATTTTAGCATAATACTTTTCTACCGCAACCTCTTCACTTTCTCCTCTAACATTTTCTTCTTTAATTAAATTAGCCATTCTAAGGCTCGCTGCACCTTGACAAGTATTTTTACAATCACTCAAATTTTCGTATTCTCCTTTATCACCACAAATCTTAATACAGTCCCCGTCAATGCAATCATAAGTCACAACCTCTCCAGCTGGACAAGTTTCAACCTCCTCAAAAGCAACTATATATTCATTAAACCTAACATCATAAACACCATATATATTCACCCTTCCTATATCATTTATTACGTTAGACTTAAATAAATAATCCATTTTATCTGTGAAAAAATTATTCATCATTACCTTAGAGATAGGAGTAAAACCGTCTTGACTTAATCTTAAAATAGAAGCTCTTTTTATATCTGCAAAATACATTCTATTTCCGTAAGAAGCAAAAGATTCTGGGTTTTTATTTATCCCGTAATTACCTAAATATGGAACAGCTTGAGATAAAACACTGTCTGCTGTAGCTACATTTCCTGAACCGTCTACATTGTATATAATATTTCTTTTAACAAGTGATTGAGAAACTTTATCTTCTTGAAATATAATTAGCTTATTATCTCTAGAGTGTAGCTTCTGTATAGAATTATAGCTTCGTTCAAACTCTGTAAAAGAAACGTCAGGGAATATAGAATGAAGTCCGTTTATATTTGTATTAGGAATGTAAGGTTCAGAATATAAAATTGTAGAGTGTTTTCTACTTCTTCTAAAGTCTTCTAAAAAAGCATTAGGCCTTCCTTTGTCATAAAAATCAGATTTAAATCTATCTGAAAAATGAAAAGATTCCACAGGAGTTACTAATTTAGGAGTTTTAGAAGTTCTATTTCTATAATAAACATCACCTCTTGTAAATCTTCCTGAAGCTGGCACGAAAGGGACAATAGACTGACTAATTCCATTAGGGTCATTTAATATGGCAGTATGAGTAGCAACAGAGGTATATGGACTCCCAATATTTCCATATTGTGCAAACTCGTAATACAAAGTTTGCTCTTCTTCAGCTTTAGGTTTAGGGCTGTATATTTCTAACGTGTAATTTGGAAATGCTGCAATTGGAGCAGGGTTTATAGTATCTATAAAACTTAAAAGTCTAGTTTCGTTAGCAAGCATTAACCAAACTCTATGTTCCTCATCAAAAGGGAACACTGTAGACCCACCAGTAGGGAATATAGGCGGATTGCCATCTCTCCCTACAACTCCTGCTATTTTAAACTCAAACTCCTCTGGAGATGCTAAGTCTCCTGAATCTCTAACAAATCTCAATATATCTCCTTCTAGAAAATCATAAACAACAACACCACCTCCTTCAGCTTCTTGAAACCTGCTTATAGCAGTTATGTCAACTAATATATTATTATTATAAGGCTCACTAGGAGTTGTGGTTCCTGGCAATTGTTTTGATGCATATTTTCCGCTCCAAAATCCTGCAGTAACAAATTGTATAAACCTGTTTGTTAAAGTGTTTCCCCCATATACCCATTGATAATATTTAGCCCAAAGAGGAGGTTGGTGATTTATTGTCCAATCAACATACCACTCTCCTTGCCATCCTGACTCTGCTACTGTAGGTATATAAACCTCAGCAGTTTCATCAAGCTGAACAGAAGAGCTTCTCATTGCTCTATCATAGTATACTAACCCAAACTTATGGTACGCTCCTGTTTTAAAAGAAGGAACAATAGGAGATTCTCCTCCAGCTCCTGGACATGCGTCTTGATACAAAGAAGCATCTCTATTTTCTAAATTAGTAGCTATAGAGTCTATTTGTAATAAACGATTTCTATGCGGTTGATTTGTAATAGGAATTTGTATAATAGAGGTTCCTGAAGGTGTTGGAATACTAACGACAGAGCCTATACCATTTATAGTGTCTCTTCCAGCAGCACCCGCTATATCTCCCCAACCACAATTAGTTCTAGTTCTTACAATACGACACCCACAAGTTGATTGGTTGTTAGCTACATCGGCAATTTCAGCAAATGTATTTACCCAACCACTATCTCCACCAATATTACCACTAACAATATGACAAAAAGTACCAGAACCTTGCCATGTAAATCTATCGGGGTCCGTAATTGTTGTTGCTGTAAAGATTAAATCTCCTCCACTTGCACTCCAATTTGTAGCCGCAAAATTATTTGGAACCGAGTCTTCTTGAGAGCCTGTTGTTGCATTGTTAGGAGAAGGTCCTAATGAAAATATAGGCCATAAATTAGAAGAATTATTTAAATCTGCAGCCATAGACATAGCTTGGTCTTGTGCGGTAAAGTTTGAATCAAATAAAGCAGATGTATAGCCATTAATATCCATACTAGACCACGTTGCAAAAGTTCTTGTAGCTCCAAAACCTATACCACTACCTTGCTCGGTCATTGCCCCTACCATTCTAACGTCTTTCTGATTAATACTGTAAGTTCTAAAACACCCGTCAGGTACATCGCTTAATTCGTACTTTAACATAAACACAAACGAAGGCTTTCTACGAGTACCACAACCAGTAGTATTATCATCATGCATTACTCTCCTACTTCTAACCCAAGGGTCAAGAGGAAACTCTTCTCCTAAATCTACAACTAAACTTTCAATAGGCTTCCCTGCTTCTAATGTAGTATCCATGTTTTTAATACCATCTTGTCCTGTAACTACATTCCCGTAAACAAGTCTATTTCCATCAACAACCTCTTGAGCTTTAGCTAAATGAGGAACATCGTTATACAGTTTATTTGACTCAACAGTATTTATTGTAGAGTAAACAGAGTCATTATAAAAATATAAATAATAAACAATTCCCGTAGTATCAGGAAGAGTTGTTACTTGAGTTATAATAGTAGCTGAAGTACCTACTTTTTCCTTTACATCATCCTTGTCAATATCGGCAATAAGAACAAAGTCATCTGTACCATTTGTTTTTCTAGCAGCAATTTGAACCCTGGCAACACCCTCCTTTCCTGGAGTAAAGCCAACTGGAATAGCATTATTATCTAAAGTTTGAGCTCCTGTAGTGTTAAAAATTGAATTAAAACGCTCATCAATCATTATTTTACTTGTTGGAGACCATGTGGATTTTTCACCATCATCATAAACAAACCTATATTTAAATTGCCAAGACTGTCCTTTTAATTGATTAGTTTTTTTAGTTAAGTCCGTTATATAATTACTTACTACAATTTGATTTGAAGGAGGAGCTTTTATTGCGTCTAATAAAAGATATGTTATTGCAGAATAACCTAAAGGGTCGGCTCCACCAGAAACTGTATATCTTTTAGCTTTGTCAATATTTATTTTTCTAGGAGGATTATAATCATCTGTCCAATATAGCAATCCGTCAGGAAACTTATCGTCACTACCAATAACATTAATACCTGTTATTAAATGCTCTTTACTAAACATTAAAAGAACATCTCCTAATATTTTAGTTACAATTTCTGTTTTAGGGTCGTACTCATATATAGAATTTCCTCCACTTACAGGGTCTGCAGAAGGGCCCGCACCTGCTACAAAAAATATAACTACACTTCTTTCTTTATCTTCATAGGCTCCAATAACCTTATTTCCATTTAGATTTATGTTAAAAGGATTAGTTATTTTTTTATTAGAGCGTATGTTTTCTACTATACCATCGTTAGCTTCATCTGAAGTCGCTATACGACAATTAATTGCTTTTTTGTAGTCATTTTTAGCTACAAATCTTTCATCAGTATCGCTATCCATTCCTCCACCAGCAAAAACCTTTTTTTCTAATGCCATGTGTTAAAATTTAGGTGATTGCTTATTTCCTTTTCTTGATATTCTCCAAGCTTGGTCTGGTGTAAAATTAACTATTCTAGCTCTTGCTAATCTTTTTTCATTATACCAATCTCTTCTAGCTAATTCTTTTTCTTGTAATGGAACCCCTGAGTTTCTTTGATTAACCTTCCAGTATATGTAAGCTCTTAAAGCTTCTTCAGCTAAGGAATTTACCTTCATGCTACCATCAGGATTAGAGCCATCACTAATGTACTCTAAAACTATTGACTCTCCTGATAATTCTGAGGATAGTGCTATTTGAGATTTTTCTCTATCTATTCTGTAATATCCGTTTCTATAACCCCCACTTCTTCCATACCATCCTCCAGTTAATTCTCCGTTTCTAGAATTACCTCCTGACACTCTTGTTTCCCCTGAAAAATCTTTTGCATCAGGGTCTCCACAACAATCTACTTTATTTTGTATACATAAATATTCATCATAACCTAAAGTTTCAATTCTTCCATGACTTTTACATCTACCTATTCTTGTGTAGTTTACGTAGTCTACAGGTAAGTCAACTGTTAAATTATCATTTACAGTTAATGTTTCTGTTTTTATTTGTTGAAGTATATCAAAAGACAATTCTTTTAGTCCTCTTATAGCAATATCTAAATATTGCATATATTTGTGTTCCGTAGACTCTCCTTCTTGTATAAGAAGAGATTTTATTACTTCATCTAATTTAACGTCTAAAGGCATAATGTTAAGATTCTAAGTTATCGTTAAGTTCATCATTAGGACTAGATTTCATAGGAGAGTAAAGCTGAAGAACATTTCTAACTACTTCTATTTCTAAGTCTGCAGGTATTGGGAATAATTCGTCTGGGTCAAAATCTCCAGAACTTAATATCATTTTTAAAATAACAGTATTTCCACAACAATCATCAACACCTTTGTTATAGTATATTCTATCTCCCTCCATCCAATAGCCTCCTCTACCACCTATGTCTGATGACAATAATCCGTTATACAAACTTAAAGAACCGTTTTTCATTCTTATAAAAGCATTGTACTGGTCAGTAGTATAACTAACGTGAGTTATTCCCATGTCGTTAAACAAAGACATAGGTCGCTCTGGAAGGTCTGAATATAATAATTTTTTTACTTTATCTTTTTTTATGAGTATATCATCAAAAGTACTTATAATATCTCCAGGTATTGTTTTTTCTCCCTGCATTAAAGATTCTTTCAGCCTGATTCTAATTAATCTATCTCTTTCCTGTTCTATAGCAAGAACTATTTCTCTTGTATCAATTTGACTATCATGAGTTATATCCCCTGAATTTAATATTCTTTTTATTTGCTCCGCTAATTGATGTTTTGTTGTAGCCATATCTTATATTCCTGATTGTTTTTTACCGTCACTATATTGTGATAATTCTGGTTCTCTTAAATTAATACCAACAAAAGAAAGTATTCTTACTGCTATTTCATTAAAAACTTGTTCTGGCCACTCTAAATTAACAGAAGTTGCTGGGTCGTAAACAGGCCTTCCGCTTCCATCAGGAGTATGACCCCATATAGCTTGTTTTGGTTTTCTTAAATAAACAAAATCTACAGAGCCTATATTTTTTGGATGATACTGAACTCCCTCTTCATAAAAAGTTAAACATGGGTGAAAAAAAGATGGGAAGACAATAAAACTACCTAATAAATTAGCCAGCTCCATATCATCAACAGGTCTTATTGCTCTTGTATAAGTCCTAATTTTTCCAGGAGTTTTTGTTTTTGTGTTTTTTTCACAATCTTCACAATCTGCATTTTCCGTTTTTTTAGGTTTTAATTGCCTAATATAACTATGTGTAGCAGAACTAAAATGCATATAATCTAAAGGGTATTGCATTAATCCTGAAGGGTCTATTGATAGAGTAGTTCTTTTTATAAAAATTCTTAAATCATCGTTGATTTTTTGAGTTTGATTATATCCAGTTCTAGCCTTACCAGTTCCTGGTTGGTATTCTGCAGGATTACTGTATCTTTCCATGAATAATTGCATCTGAGCACTTTCTGCTGCTAAATTAAACTCAGATGGCTTTATGAATCCAGATTGTTCTTTGTTTGCAATAAACTGAACAAATCTATATAAGTTGTTTATATTTATAGCCATTGTTTAATTTTTATGAGGTCATATAAGGTATTGTTACTGTAAATTTACCAGCTGTTAACGCTGCTCCTCCAACCGTTACAGTTATATTACTTGTAGCTGATGCTGACTTTAAAACCTCTATAGTATTAGAAGTTTTAACCACACTAGTAGCAGAAGAGTAAGGGCTAACATTAAAATTTCTTACATCATCAACACAATCAGCATCTGATATTGCTCCCGTACATCCTATAGTTATTGTTGCTGTTCCTGAGCTTACAGCCAAAGCTGTTGTCATTTCTATTACAGCTTGGTCTAAAAGAAGTATAGCGTTAATAGGAAAGGCATCGTTTAATACAGTGTGTGTTGCTACTGTTTTATTTGAAGCTCCTCCAACATCATTTGCTCCTGTGTCAAAAATTGCACTTGCAGTTTTTACAGTGTTTTCTGCCGCCTTCCAAGTTCTTATTCCTGCTGTAGTTGAGGTCAACACCATATCATTTGTAGAAGGATTTCCTAAGGCATCTTCAGCAGCATCATCATTTCTACTTATGATTCCATTTTGCCAAGAAGCACCTGCATAAATAGATGTTATTTCCATTCCGTTTGTAGCTCCAGTACTATGCTGACTAGAGGTTAGTGTTTTACCAAAAACATTAACAGCACCTGAAGTTGTTAAATTACTAATCCATAAAACAGTAAATTTCTCTCCTTCTTTAGGAGTTCCTCCTGTAGGTTTATTAATAGTATAAGCTCCACTTCCAATATCATGATTTCCTGATACAATAATAGTTCCTTCAGTTATTCCAGGGTTTACAACTAAACTATCTCCTCCAGAAATTGAATCAACAGTTTTTACTCCTGAAATAGGTAAAGGTATTTCTGCGTCTCTTAGTTTCTTAGTTGTTACTACAGCTGCAGGAGTTCTATTTATCTCATGCCATTTAGAAGTAGTGGTAGAATACATTAACATTAAAGATGTGTTATTATCTAAAGTAGAGAAAAGAGCATCACCATCTAACTCCATTTGTCCTACTCCTGATAAAGCCACTCCCCCATTTGCTGCTTTAGCGTCAGCACCAGCGTTTTTTGTGCTGTCATAAAAAGAAGAAACTCTAGAGCTATCTTCTCCTACAATAATTAATATATCTCCGTCAGATATTAGTGAATTTGTTTCTCTTATAAATACAACATCATCTGTATTAGTATCACTTTGTGTATCAACAATAACTCTTTGAATACTACTGCTTCTAGTGTAAGTTACTATACCTGCAACTACAGATTCATAACAAAAAGGAAGTCTGTTATTAAGACCATAATTTGTTATATAGTTAGTTATTTCTGTTCCTCCAGTTAAACTACCTGCAACTCCAGAAGTATTTAAATAATATCTTCGGTAGTCTGTACAGTATAAATTTGTTGTTTCGTTAGGTAAAGCCGCATTAGTATTAGCGTCAGCTATTATAGCTAATTTATTGTCTGCGGTGTTAGCTAGATTAGATATAATACGATTATCTTTATCTGTAATATATATAAAACCGCTATTATTTCCTAAATTACTTATTGCCATTTTTTTAAATTTTTATTTTATTATAATATTGTGTTTGATATTAATGTAAAGTCTATAACTATATCATTATGGTTTGATTGTAAAAAATTGTTTGTTAAAACCATTCCTGAAGAATCTTTTATTGAGTAACTAAAACTTCCTGTTGTTTGATATGAAGAAGTGTGTATGTCAAGAATAAGCCCTGCAGTATTATTTTGAATAACTCCACTAATCATATAAGGGACTCCTGACCAGTTTTGAGCCTGGTATAAATTAACTATAGAAGTAAGATTATTATTGTTAGCCCATCCAACAGATGTTGATTGAGGCATAGACATAGAAAAAGTAGAGCCAGGATTAAACCTACTTCCGCTTAAAAATATTTCTGCATAAGTAACTGTCTTAGAAGAAAAATCTTGAGCTATAGTAAAGTAATGTATTTCTGGTGATGAAGCTGTTGAAGATAAAACTGAAGACGTATTGTTTATCATGTCTTGAAGAGTTCTTAGTCTTGAAGCCATGCTTTGAATACCTCCCGCTATATAAGATATATCTCCAGATACATTTGTTCCCAAGTCTACAGAATAGATAACAGGGTCCGCAGAAGTTCCGCTTCCTGCAGAGCTTACATTTAATCTACTTGAAGAGCTTTGTACTCGTATATTAGTTGTTGATGCAACAGAAGTTATAGGAATAAGAGCAGGTACATTTTCAGAATCATAACAATCACACTCTGTACCACACTCTGCTATTCTTTTTATATCTAAAAGATACTGACTAGCATCTCCAGTTAACCCACAATCAAGTGCTTGACTTAAAAGAGTTAAAAGTCTAGTCACCTCTTCTATTTTAGCTTTATAGTCTTCAGCTAATTCTTTGTTTTTACATTTAGCCTCTTCGTATCTTAAATTTAAAGCTTTTAAACAGCAATAAACATTACAAAGACCTAGGTCAGAAACAACAGATATTGAAGAACCTCCTATTACGGTTTCTCTAACATAATACCTATCTCTAGGAGTAACTGTTCCCGTTCCAAAAATAGTACTAACTATAGTAGATAAAGTTGATGTCCAAGTACCTGTTGAAATACCAGTGTAATTTATTGAGGCACTACTTCCTTGATTTGCTGGATTAGGAATAGCAAAACCTAGAGCGTCTGTAGCTCCAGGAGGAGCTATAACACTATGAGTCCTTATAATAGGATTACTAGGGTCAAGAACTTGTGCTCCTGAATTATCATAGCTTGTTGAGTCTACACTAGTTACTAATGATGCTGACATATTTGATGATAGTGATAAAACAACAGCTGGAGATGAATAAGCATATGTAAAATCATATTGAACAGAAGATGCTGTTCCTGAACCTGCATTATCATAAACTGTGTATATAACTTGCCAAGTACCTGCTAAAAGGAGAGGTTGTGCTATTTCAAATTTTCTAGCCGCTTGAGTAGGGTTAACTAAAGACCATGCTGCAACTGGGATTGTTAAATCTGGAACCGCTGAAGTTCCTCCAGCATGCACCACCCCTGAAGGACCGCTAATATATACAGTAGCGTGAATTGCCCCAGTATAACCAGACGTATAGTCAGTGTGGTCTTCTATTTTTATTTTATCATCATCTAAATCAAATAATATATTTACGTTAAGTGCCATTTATATTTTATTTTTATTACAAATATACTCAAAAATTGTGAGTAATCCTATTTTATTTTAATTATTAGTATCCGCCAGCCATAACACGTGTACCTGAAGCTTTAGCTGAATTACTAACCCCATTGTATTCTACTAAAAAATCAATACTTATTGATTTCATTTTGTTTTTTATTTTTTCCTTTAAGTATTCAAAAGTTATTGGAAAATTTTTATAAGTTATATGAAAATCAAAACTAGAACCATCAGAGCCTTTCTTTACATGAACTTTATAACCATACTCACAAGGAGTCGGAGCGTTGCTGTTAATTTTATCTTTACTTTCTATTTTTAAATTATGTTTTATGGAGCATTTTAAAGGCAGTTTAAAATCCCCTCCTACAGAAAACATATTATTAACCGTATCTCTTTTTGTTTTTTGCTTAGAGGTTGCCTTACGAACTTGTATATTTTTTACATCAGAATTTCCTATGTTTGTCATTTTACAGCTTAATTCTTTTAAGTCAATGTTAAAAGAAAACATATCTTTAAATCCAACAATCATATCTAATCTTTTTCTTTCTACAATATTTGCCTTAGAATTTATTTCTTTAGACTCATCCATTTGTTTTAGAAGGTCAGCTTTATTGCTAGATATAGAATTAATTAAAGTATCATTTACATCTAAAGTATAAACATAAGGGTTTTCATCTGTTCCTCCACCTGTCTTAACAGAAGATATAAAAGGAGAAGTAAATTTAATATCAGCATAATCTCCTTTATGACCTATTTTTTTATATATTCTTTTAGAAACACCCTTGTTATAAACAGATTGGTTTTCCGTTCCGTCTGATGCTATGTGTCCTTTTGGTCTATTTATTCTTGACATATTTTTATACTATAAAAGTTGTTCCTGTTGAAATACTTCCGTTTGCAACAGTAAATAATGAAGTAGCTAAAGTAACTCTAGCTGCAGAGCCTACCTTAATAGTTGCAGTAGAGGCTATTCCAGTAGCTAAAAGAGTCAATGTATTTAAATTAATACTAGAACCTAAGTCAATAACATTTACTCCAGGATTCATCATAAGATTAATAAAATTGAGATTTACGTTTGCTGTTAAATCTACAGTTCCAGACAGCTGAGTATTATCCATACCTGCAGCAGTTAAATTTACATTGTTAGATAAATCTATAGAGGTTATAGCAGTGTGACCTATTCTTAAATGTGTAAGAGCTGTATTGTTAGATAAATCTATAGATGTTAAATTTGAGTGGTCTACAAATAGTTTTTCTATAACAGTCATGTTAGAAACATCTATAGAGCTAAAAGGATTTCCACTTGCTACTAATTCTATTAAGTTTGTAAAAGAAGTTATGCCTGTAGTATTACCAATTGACTGTGAAGACATATCTAAAGAATCTAACAAGCATATAGGAGTAACAACGCCATCTCCTTCTAATAAAACTATATTATCTCCAAAAACAAGATTATCATAACCTAGTCCCGCTAAAAATGTTTCAAACATATCGTCAGGTATTGCTAAATCTCCAGTACATGTTCCAGAATAAGTACAACTACCGTCATCAAGAATCTGACCAGGAACTGATATTGTTCCGTTAGGATGAATAAACATTGGAGTAGTATTGTCAGCAGCTGGGTCTGTACAACCCCAATAAAGACAACTACCATCTTCATTAGTAATAGTTGAATTGTAATTAAGAGCGGCAGGGTCCATGCAGCCAAAAAGCATAAGAGGATAACATGAGCCATCATCTACAGTTGCTGTAGCGTCATAATTTGCCATTGTAGGGTCTGTACAACCTGGAATAGTTCCAGGGCCAAAACATGAACCATCATCACATGTAGCTAAAGCGTTATAATTTGCATCTAAAGGAGCAGTACACCCGTAAATACAAGCTGTTACACATAGCGTGTCATCAGGACATGTTGCAGATGCGTCAAACTCTAAGAATCCAGGAGTCATACATCCATATATACAGTAAACACACGAACCGTCATCTACAGTAGCAAGAGGGTTGAAGTTGCTTGCTAATGGGTCTATACATCCCGAAACAGGATAAATACAAGAACCATCATCATAATCAGCGTCTGGATTATAATTGTCTGCCGCAATATCAGTACACCCAAAAGTAGGAGTTCCTCCATCCCCGTCACATGGAACGTATTCCCAGTACTGACCTAAGTCTGTTAAAGGAGATTCTAAAATAAACTGACTATTAACTATTAAAGACCAACTAACAGGAGCTGCATGTAATTGAAAACATAAAACATCCCCTGAAGCTGTCGTGTAATTAACATAATCACTTACAATATAAACCCCACTTTCTTGTTGACCTGCACTCCAAGCTACAGCCTGTTCAATACAAGGACATCCGTCTGATGAAGGGTCGTCTGGATTACCTCCGCCACCCCCACCATTAGTAGAAGTGTTATTTGCATCTGTGCTTGAGCAATCTGTAGCACTATTATACGTTCCCTTTCCATCTGCTATTAACGACTGGTTTATACCAGGGTCTCCACAACAATCTGGATTAGTTATTTTATCTAAATTAGTAATTTCAAGCATTTTCCATAATTCTGTATAGTCTTCAGCACAATCGCCTAACTCTCCTATTATGTATATTTTTAAAAGCTCTATTAATCTTTGGTATTTAAACCTGTATTCTTTTATTTTTACTATATCTCTATCGCAAACAGCCGCATCATATTTATTTTTTATTTTTTTAGAGTGATGATGAACAACACATGGGTCTATATAACAAGAAACTTCTATTGTTTTATTTTTATAAAAAGTCTTTTTAACACACAAAGGGTCATAAACAACTCCTAGAACAGGAAGTTGAGGAACACTCCATACAACATATGATGCTATACTTGATGTCCAAGTTCCTTCATATAAATCACTATTTATTATAGACTGTCCACTACTGTAAGCTGGGCTAGGAAGCCCTGAAGCTACAGGAGCAAATAACTCATGAGTTCTGTTTAAATTGTAAGGTATGCCATTTAAAGAGTAATCTGTTTTATCAAAACTAGTTAAATCTCCAGCACAACTGTATTTTAAGCTTAGTTTTATTGTTAAGTCTTCAAATAATTGCAAGCCTTGAGCATTAACATAACTAACTGTAGTGTGGTCTATAGTATTACCTCCTGAAAAATTCCATACAGTTGTTATTTTATAAATATCAGATATATAATTAGGTCCTGAAGTAGGTATGTTTATGTTACTATTTAAACCGTATTGTATTGAACCATCATAAGTTCTTAAAGTAGATAAATCAGAATCAGAAAAAATATCTGGTGAAGCTAAACTACCTGGATAAACATTAACGCCATTTCCATGGTCTATAGTTATAGCTATTCTGTAAGGATAAGCAGTTCCAGAAGGGAAATAATCGTTTTTATCAATAAAGTCAAATTTGCCAGTGTCTAAATTTAAACAAACCTCTAAAGGTTGTGCATTTAAAGGTTGAGGGAAAGGCTCGTCAATAACAACAGAAGCAGTTCCTGAGCATCCATTAGCATCAACAACAGTAATAGTGTAGCTGCCAGGTGCTAATCCTGTTATTGTTTGAAAACTCTGACCGTTGCTCCACGAGTAATTATAAGGAGCTGTTCCTCCACTAATTAAACCAGTAGCAGTACCGTCATCAGCCCCCATTGCAGTAGCGTCTGTACTTGTTGCTGCAACAGATAAAGTATTGGTAGGAATATTAACATTAAGAATAACCCCATTTACGAAGCAATTAGGGTCGGTTTGGTCTGTAATTTTGTAAGTATAATCACCGTTAATAGGGACACCTCCTGTTGCTCCTGGTAAACCATAAGCCCCAGCTCCTCCTGGTATTGTTAATGTTCCAGGATTTAAGCTGTTTCCATTAGGGTCTGCAACTGTTATAATCCAATTTCCTACTGGTGTCAAACTAGACATATCAGCAGTAAAATTAAGTTGTGCTGAGCTGCAACCGTAAGAAACGCTTGCAGTGTATCTAATATCACATGGTGGTAGTGGTGGTGGCTCTACTATTGTAAAACTTATATTGTCTATACAGCCATTTGCATCTTCAACCTCCACTGTGTATCCTCCTGGAGCTAATCCTGTCTGATTATTAGAATTGCCTCCAAAAACACCTGCTGGGCCATTCCATGTATAGGTAAATGGAGCTGTGTTCAGTGCAGTAATTAAAGCATTTTCGTTTACAGATGCAGCACCATCATTAGCCCCATTAGCAGTGCAATTACTGCTTGATGTGTTTGAAGCGTCTAAAATAAGAGGGTTTATTTGGCAAGGTCCTGGAGGCGGTTGTGGCCAATTTCCTACCTTTAAAATCATACTAATCAATGGAACTACCCTTCTATCATAATCATACCCAGAACCAAATCCGCTATGAAGTTGAACAACATCATCATAACTAGTACTTAAAGCATTAAGAGAATTACCATCCGTTTCTCCACCCCCCATCCATATAGCTTTAAAACCTTCACTAGGAAGTGGTGTTGAATCATTTGGGTTAGCAACAGTTTTTGCTGCTAAATAATGACCAGGCTCGTCTCCATTACACATAGCTGCAATTGAACCTAACTCTGGAGAAAATTGTCCCCAAGCACCTCCTCTATAACTTCCGAGACCAAAATCACCCTGTAGACCTGCTACAGATGAAGGAACCCCTATATTTGTCCAGTAAGGTTCGTATGGCCCGTTTGGGTTTCCATAAATAGCAGGGTCAACATACCCCACCGACCTTCTATAACTTCTAGGCCCTGAACTAGGAGTGGTAGCATTGTCTATTTCGTGATTTAATAAACCATCAGAAAGACTCATACTATCCAGCCCCTTAACTGACTTCCATCTATGGTCTATAGTTTCGTAACAAAAAATTGCAGTTCTTTCTGAATCTGCTGAGATAGTAGGGTCTTGAATTGAAAAAAGCTCCGTTCTAAATGGAGGAGCCTGAAAGTGTGTTTCAGTGCCAGGGCCAGAGCCAAAAGCTGCTTTAAAATAAACTTTCCCATGATAAAATTCATGACCTAAGTTAATTTTATTAACATCATCAGCGTCAATTATATTTAAAGAGTAAGCCCAGTTATCAGTACGTAGATGAGTCTGTCCATTTAAACTTCCGTATCCTGTTGTGCCGCTAGCGTTAGCAGCAGGTGCATCATAGGAAAACCCACTTATTGTGGCTCCTGGGTTTATACCTGCTATTTGCCAGGCCTCATGTGTAACAGGACGACCTATTTCTGCTGCTTTAAAATTATCAAATGATATTGGAGTATGATTTGGTGCTTCAAATCCAGCAAGAGGTGTTCTAACATTATTAAGCCTCATAGCAGGGTTATACTGTATATCTCCATTAGGTAAAATAGCTTGAGGGCCTGCCATAACAGAACCGTCACTACTATTCATGTTAGGGATTCTACGACTACCTATTGATGTGTCTAAAGCTTGCAAGTGGTCCCACCCACGAACAAAAATTTCAAACACCATTTTTTGACCATTAGCAAGCTCAATTTCATACGTTCTTTCTATAGATTGAGAAGCATACCAGCTTTGAGGAAAATTTAGTGGCCCTCCATGTTGTAATACAATTTTAAAAGTACTGTTTGATTCAAACCATTGAACACCCTGCCCTCCTGGAATAGGGCCCCCAGAAGCCATTGAAACATCATTTAAATCTACAGTCGCCCCTCCAACAGTTATGTCTTTAATAGCCACAATCTGTCTATCATTAGGAGTGTCACAATAAAAGTGATAAGAACCTGTTACCTCTGTTTTTGCATAAGGGTTAGGATAGCCAGCAGCCTGACTTGTTTCCCATGCTTCACAATATACTAAATGAGCCTGAGCGTTTATCGTATAGCTGTCTGGACGATTTAAAGGGTGGTAACTTCCTATTGGCATGTTGTAATAGTTTATTATAGACTTTTACAAATATACAAAAAAAAGATGGAATAAAAAAGGGATATTACTAGAATATCCCTTTATTATAACATGTGTAAACAAGTTTATTTAATTAACAAACTTTTCTACTTTTTTTGTTTTTGTTTCTGTCTTTGTTTTTATAACGTCTTCTTTAGACATTAATCTTTTTATTCTACTAAAAACAGAAGTTCCTTCGTCATCAAAAGTGTACTCAGTAAGAGCGTCTATAACATCAACACCTACTGGAACAGTAAATATTAATTCCTTACTGTCACCCCATACAAATTGTCTTTTCCCTTTGAGCTCAATCACTATCATTTCATCAATAG